>Ga0315901_10007729_pt1 | contig 12641 bp, 9 predicted proteins | sample LakEriMetagenome_10_FD_203761 | JGI IMG/M metagenome (GOLD analysis project Ga0315901, IMG submission 203761) | Freshwater fungal communities from buoy surface, Lake Erie, Ohio, United States - Buoy 2 MA116 | ecosystem: Environmental > Aquatic > Freshwater > Lake | place: USA: Lake Erie, Ohio... | reverse complement strand
TGAATCACAGCAGTCGTCGGCAGGGACGAGACCCGTACCTGTGGAACGTCGCGTGCGACTTCGTCATCAACGACTGGCTGGTGGGCATGAATCTCGGCATTCCGCCCGAGGGTGGTCTGCTGTTTGACGAGGAACTGCGCGGCTGGCCCGCCGAGGACATCTACCTGCGCCTGGCAGCTGATCTGCGCGTGCGCCGCCGGCTGTCAACGCTGCGTGGCGATGATGTCGATATGCTGGACGAGCGGCCTGGGAAGTTCTTCACCGACCGGGAAGAGTTCTGCCGACGCGCGTTGCTGCAGGGCTTGGACTACCACCAGGCCTGCGGCCGAGGTGTGCTGCCCGCGGGACTGATCGACGCGATCCGCACTCTGAACCAACCGGCGATTCCTTGGCAGGCCAAGCTGGCTGAGTGGATCCAGGAGCGCTGCCCATTGCCCGAGCGGCGACGCAGCTGGGCTCGGCCCTCACGCCGACAGACGGCGACACCAGACACGCCTCGACCCCGGTTCGTGGAGCCTGAAGACGACCGCGCCACGCGCACTTTCGGGGTGATCATCGACACGAGCGGTTCGATGCAACGCGACGAAATCGGCAAGGCCTTGGGTGCCGTGGTGGCCTACTCGCAAGCGCAATCCGTCAAGCAGGTGCGGCTTGTGTACTGCGATGCGCAACCGTACGACGAAGGCTTCGTCGAGATCGATGCCCTGGCCTCGCGCGTGCAGGTGCGCGGGCGTGGCGGCACGGTCTTGCAGCCCGCTGTGAACCTGCTGCAGGGGAGGGCGGACTTTCCGAAAGACTGCCCGATCCTCATCATCACTGACGGACTCTGCGAGCCGAACCTTCAGGTCGCCCGCGACCACGCATTCCTGGTCAGTCCGGGTGGCCGGTTGCCGTTTCCCACGCGCAAGCCGGTATTCACCATGTCCTAGCGATTGAATCTACAAGAACGACAAGAGGGAGAAGAACCATGATTGAACTCGATGGTGCCGCCGGCGAAGGTGGCGGCCAGATCCTGCGCTCGTCGCTGGCGTTGTCGCTGTGCACCGGCCAGCCGATGACGATCCGTCGCATCCGCGCGCGTCGCCCCAAGCCGGGACTGATGCGCCAACACCTGGCCTGTGTGAACGCAGCGGTGGCGATCAGCGGCGCGAAGGCAGAGGGTGCGGAGCTCGGTTCGCAGCAACTGGTGTTCGAGCCGGGCGCCGTGCGCCCTGGTGACTACAGCTTCAACGTCGGTACGGCAGGCAGTTGCTCGCTGGTGTTGCAGACGATCCTGCCGCCACTGATGATGGCTCAGTCCACCAGCCGTGTGGTGCTCGGCGGCGGCACGCACAACCCGATGGCGCCGCCGTTCCACTTCCTGGAGCGGTGCTTCGCTCCGCTGCTCAGCCGGCTTGGTGTCGGACTTGCGCTGGAACTGCGACGCATGGGCTTCTACCCGGCGGGGGGCGGCGAGTTCAGCGCCCTGATCACGCCCGCCACCGGTGGTCTCGTTCCGGTCGATCTGATCGAACGCGGCGCTCTGCGCGGTGCCTATGCCGAATGCCTGGCGCCGGGGTTGCCCAGCCGGGTTGCGAGCCGCGAACTCGAGGCCGTCGGCCGCCTTCTGGGCTGGACGCCAGAACAATTGATCGCGCCCGCCGTTCGCCAGAATGAAGGGCCGGGCAATGCCTTGATGGCCACGCTGGTTCACGAGCATGTGACTGAGCTGGTCACGGCCTTCGGCGAGAAGGGCGTCAGCAGCGAGGCGGTGGCGGCTTCCCTGTCCAAGGAAGTGCAAGCCTTCCAGCGTGCGGCGGGCGCGCTCGGGCCGCACTTGGCCGACCAGTGGATGTTGCCGTTGGCGCTGGCGGTCGTGGGCACCAAGAAGCCGGCCTCGTTCACGTGCACCGAGATGACGGACCACTCCAGCACCAACATTGGTGTCATTGAAGCCTTCCTGCCGGTTCAATTCGACGTCGTCGAAAGCGACCCTTCGCTGTGGCGCGTATCGCTTGCCGCAAGAATCTAAGCAATGGACCACCACATCCTCAGCGAGCATCCCGTCAGCGACGAGATGCGCATCACCATCTTGCAGTGCCTGCTCGACATCGAGGCCCGGCACAAAGTGAAGGTCTTGTTCGCGTGCGAGTCTGGCAGCCGAGGTTGGGGCTTCGCTTCACCCGACAGCGACTACGACGTGCGTTTCGTCTACGTGAACAGGTTGGACTGGTCGTTGACCGTCGAGCCGGGCCGCGATGTGATCGAGCAGCCCATCAGCGGCGACCTGGATGTGAACGGCTGGTACCTACGCAAGGCGCTGAAGCTGTTGCACAGCTCGAACCCGGTATTGCTGGAGTGGCTGCGCTCGCCCATCGTCTACCTGCAGGACGAGGACCTCGCACCACGTTTGCGCGCCTTGGCCGAGCAGCACCTGTCGCTCGATCAAGCGTACCACCACTACGTGTCGATGGCCAAGAAGAGCCTGCGCGACCACCTGCTTGGCGAGACCGTGCGGTACAAGAAGTACCTGTACGTGCTGCGGCCACTGCTGGCCGCACGCTGATTCGCGCCGCGCGAGGTGCGCCGCCCATGCGATTCGCCGAACTGGGAGCTTTAGGAGCGTCGCGACAAGCTACCGCCTTCGGGGATGCGGCCGGCGACCGCGGACAGCCTGAACGTCAACGCGGCAGCGTGAGCGTGAAGCAGACCCCGGTCGCTTCATTGCGCACCGAGATCGCGCCGCCCATCTTCGCCAGATAGCCGCGTGCCACGAAGAGGCCCTGGCCGCGCTGGCCGGGCTGGCTGCGGTCGCTGGTGCCAAGCTCGAACAGCGTGGCGATGCGCTCGGCCGGAATGGTCGGCCCCTCGTTGAAGATGTCCACCTCGACCTGGTCGGCCCGCCGGCGCAGGGTCATGAGGATCGGTGTGCCAGGTTTTCGATAGCGCTGCGCGTTGGTCAGCAGATGGGTCAGCGCGTCCTCCAGCTTCAGCGGATCGGCCACGACCTCGCAGGCTTCGTCGCAGCCCTTGGCGACAACGTGGTCGATGCCGGCGTGCGGCGCGTTCGCCGCCACCTCGCGCAGGAAGGCGGCGAGGTCGAAGCGCTTGCGCTCGGCGCTGGCCTGGGCCACGGCTTCGCCTACCGAGGCCTGGCCGTACAGCAGATGCAGCGCGGCCTGCATGCGTTCCAGATAGCGCCGGCTCGTGTCGGCGCCATCGGCGTGCAGGGCGAGCAGCGATTGCAGCGGACTCATGATCTCGTGGCCGACGGCCTGCCACTGCTCACGTTCCTGGTGCGCGCGCAGCTGCTCGCGCCGCAGGTGCTCGCGTGCGCGTGCCAGCAGGTCGGCCAGCGTGCCGGCGAGGATGCCGAGCTCGTCGCGCCCGCGCAGATCGGCCACGTCCAGCGGCGGCAGTTGCTCGGGTTCGCGCTGCAGTTCCACCGAGAGTGCGTTGGCGCGCCGCGTCAGCTGCGCCATGCGGCGCAGCAGGCCGACCTCGACGATCAGCCAGGCCAGTGCAATGGCGCCGGCCAGCGCGCCGAAGTAGATGCTGTAGCGCGAGGCGGTCGCGGCCAGCTGACGGTCCACACGGCTAAGGTCTCCCTGCAAGCGCAGACCCATGCCGCCCGGCAGCGCGGCCTCGGCCTCCAGCGGACCCTCCAGCCGCACCGCCGGCAAGCGCCGCACCAGCGATTGCAGCCATGGCAGCCCGGGCTCCGTGTCCTCCTGGCCCGGTGCGGCGCGCACCAGCGCCAGCGTCTTGCCGGCGCGCGTCACGCTGAGCGTCTCGCCGCGCTGCAGGTTGTCGGCCAGCGCGGCCAGTGCCGGCCCGGGCGAGCCAGGCCCGGCACTGTCGAAGAGCACGGGCGAAGCCGCAGCCGGCCCGAACACCCGCACTCGCAGGCGCAACGAGGCCAGGTCTTCCGGAGGCCAGGGGCCGCCCGTCCGCGCCAGCTCGCGCCACGTGTCTACCGGCACGCGCAGCGAGACCATCGTGCGTCGCAGGCACACGCTGGGGTCGTCGCCCGTGGTGGCACAGGCGCGGTCTTGCCACAACCAGCCGCGGAAGTCGCGATCGGGCCGGGCACGCGGCTCCAACTCGTCCGCCGAAGTCACGAACCCGGCGAACTGCCCGCGCCCGGGCTCGGCAAGCTCGAGCGGGGCTAGCCAGCGTTGGGTGCCGTCGCCGTGACTCATCGTGAGCTCAACGCGATGCACCTCACTCAGCTCGAACTGCCCCGGCTGGCGCCCGATGGCCGGTGCCAGGCTCAGGCGCAGCACCATGTACACGAAGGCTCCCGCGCTGGCGCGCCGGCCGACCCCGGGGCACCACTCGGCGCCGTTGGCCAGGTGCAGCATGCAGCCGCTCATCTCCACGGCGCGCTCGGCCTTGGTGGCGTCGTCGAAGTCGATGGCCCCCAGCGGCAGCCGCAGCGGCACGCTGCCACGCGCGTCGTCGGCCGGGCGGTCTAGGTTCAGCAGCATGAGTTCGCCGCTCGGGTGGCGCAAACGCTCGGCCAGCAGGTCGAGCTGGCCCTTGAAGCCGGCTTCGTAGGCGCGTTGCAGGCGCAGCTTCTCGTCGCTGAGCAACTGGAGCACCAGGGCTGCGCTGCCGGCCAGCAGGGCCAGGAACACCAGCCGCAGCAGCGATCGACGCAGGAACGCCGCGGCCGGCAGGCGCGGCAGCTTCAGCGTGCCGATGTCCAACGAAAGCCCCGCATCGGGACGTTTTCGATGCCGTCGAAGGCCGGGTCGATCTCGCGCAGCGCATCGCGGATCGTGGCCACATGCTTGCGCACGTTGTCCTTGTTGCGCCCGCTCTTGACGACCTCGAACAGCTCGTCGTAGCCGACCACGTCGCCGCGGTGCTCCAGCAGCGTGGCGAGGATGCGCTGCGCCGTGAGCGGCAGGTTCAGGCGCTGGCCGCGCCAGGTGGGGTTGCGCTGGCGCAGCGGGTCGATCTGCGGGTCGCCGGTCGGCGCCGCCGCGCTGTCGTCCGCGCGCTGGGTCTGGCGCAGCAGCGCAAGCACCGTCTCGATGAACTCGGCCTCGTCGAACTGCGTCTTTTGCAGATAGTCCCAGGCGTCGAGCGCCTTCATGATCGAGCGGTACACGGTCGCCGGCATCGCGCTCACCACGAGCACCGGTGTGTCCAGGCCGCGCTTGTTCAACAGGTTGATCAGCGCGATGCCGGCATGGCGCTCGCGGCCGAGTTCCAGGTCCAGCGTGACGAGGTCGAAGCGCTCGCTCGCAAGTGCGGCTTCGGCGGCATCGCGGTCAGCGAGCGGCTGGATCAGCGCGTCCGGACGGGCAGCGCGCAGCCAGCCTACGAGCTGGTCGCGGGTGGGCGGATCGTCCTCGACAACGGCAATGTGGGGCGTTCGCGAGCTCATGCGCCGATTCTGCTGGTGGTCACGGCGCGCGCTGCGGAAGAAATCTTCCGCGCAGCGGGGGTGCACACACCCGCGGGCGGCGTGGCTTCTTCGCCGGAGGCGGGCTGACAGTGCAGGCACCGACCCACCCCCCCCAAGAGGACAGCTCATGGACACCGCAGACACCCCGGTCAACCCGGTCCCCACCGACTCCACCGACTCCACCGACCGCAGCGCGCGCCCCGACCGCACGGCCCGCGTCGCCGCGCTGTGCCGCGCCGCCTGGCCGCCGCTGCGCCGCGCGGCACTGCCGCTGGCCGTGCTGGCCGCGATCGGTGGTGGCGCCTACTGGCTGGCGCAACAGCGCATCGAGATCCCGCGCGGCGAACGGCTCGTGCGCACCAACGCCTTCACCGGCAACACCGAGGTGCTTGCCGGTGGCACGGCCTGGGCGATCCCGGCGCTGCACCAGACGCGGCTGCTGCCGGCGCGCGACATCCAGCTGCGCGCCGCGCGGCTGGCCCGCCACGACAGCCCGCAGGCGCTGCAGACGGTGGAGGGACTCTCGGTGGGCCTGGAGGTCAGCCTGCGTGTGGCGCTGGACGACAAGCGCCTGCCTGCGCTGGCCCGCTCGCTGCCCGAGGCGATCGGCCCCGAGCTGGTGGAGCCGCAGCTGGCGGGCATCCTGTACCAGGAGGTCTCGCAGCGCACGGTGCGCGAGCTCTTCAGCAGCCAGCGCGGCGAGATCCAGCGCCGCGTCGAGGCGGCGCTGCGCACGCGCCTGGCCGCCGACGGCCTGATCCTCAAGGACCTGCAGTTCGGCGCCGTCGACCTGCCGGCCGAGTACCGCAAGGGGCTGGACGCGCTGCTCAACGAAGGCCTGGCCGGCGACAAGATGCGCTTCACGCTGGAGCTGCGCGAGAAGCAGGTGCGCGAGACGGCGTTGCGCGCTTCGGCCGAGCGCGAGCGGCGCGAGATCGAAGCCGAGGCCACGGCGCGCGAGCAGGTGATCGCCGCACGCGCACAGGAGGAGGCGATGAAGCATGTGCTGCCCTTCAAGCAGCGCCAGATCGAGCAGCGCCAGCTCGAGGCCGAGGCCGAGCGCCAGTCGCGCATCAAGCTCGCCGAGGGCGCAGCGCAGGCGCGCCGCATCGAGGCCGAAGGCGAGGCCGCGGCACGGCAGAAGCTGGCCGACGCCGAGGCCTACCGCGTGTCCCAGCTCGGCCAGGTGGCCGCGGCCCAGATGGCGCGCGAAGGGCAGCTCATCAGCCGCCATCCGCTGCTGGTGCAGAAAGCGCTGGTGGACAAGCTGGCCGACAAGGTGCAAGTGATCGTCGCGCCGGCCGGAACCTCGGGCCAGCTCTTTGCCGGTCTGACCGGTGCGCCACCGGCCGCCGCAGCCCAGGCCGGCGAGACGAGCGAAAAGGAGTGAGGCCATGAAGCCCATGATTCGCCCCTGCATGCACACCTTGTGCGTGGCCACGCTGGCCGTGGCCGCGGCGGTGTGGACGGTGGCTGCCGAGGCGGCCCCTGCCGTCCAGGCTCCCCTGCCCGCTCTCGCCGCTCAAGCGCCCGAACCGGCGGCCGGCAGTGGGCTTGTGGTGGTGGACCAGGCGGCCCTGCGTGCCGCGCCGCGCGATTCGGCGCCGCTGCTCGTGCCGCTGTGGCGAGGCGAGGCGCTGCAGCTGCGGGGCATACGCGGCGATTGGCTGCAGGTCTGGGACGCACACCGCGAGCGCGGCGGCTTCGTGCGCGCGGCCCAGGTCATGCCGCTCGGCGCGGGCGCAGCGGCGGTGCCGGATCTCGCGGCGCAACTGCGGCTGCTGCGCCAGCAGCCCGGCGCGGAGTCGCTGGGCATCGGCGTGGCGGCAGCAATCATCGAGCGCGCTGAAGCGGCATGGCTGGCATCGCCCGCGGGTGCCGACGTGTTGGACACGCTGGTTGTGCTGCAGGAGCGGCTGGCCTCACGCGTGCAAGCGTCCACCGGCGCGCAACAGGTTGCAGCGGCGGCGCATGGCGATGTGGCCCGGCGCTACGGATTTGCACTGCGCGAAGTGACGCGATCCGACGGCAGCCTGCTGAGCTGCCCCAACGCACAGCCCGCGACTCTGCTGCGCGGCCACCCCGCTGCCACACCGGCAAAGCAGGCACGCGCTGCGATGGCGCTGACCCGGTTGGACTGCTTGGCGCCCGAACCTTCGGCATCCCGGCAGCTCGCGCTGCTGGACTCGCAAGCGGCCTGGCTGGAAGGCATCGATCCGGCGGCGTTGCTGCCGACGGAGCGCAATCGCCTGCTGCTCAGGCGCGCCAGTGTGCTGGCCCGCACGGCTTTCGCGCGGCGCGAAGGCGACGCCCGAGGCACCGCGGCCGCCGCGCTGGCGGCATGGTCGCAGCTGATTCCGGCCGAGCTCACCGACGACGACGCCCCGGCGCTTCGCGAAGCCGCCATCCGACTCAGCCCGCTGCGCTGGATCGTGCAGCCGCCGGTCGATGCACGTCGACTCGGTCGCTTCGATTTCCGGCTCGACAAGGGCGGCCCCGGCGAAACCTGCCTGGTGTGGAAAGGCCCGTCAACGGCCGATGCCACCCGGCGCTGCAGCCACGGCGTGATTCACCTTGCCAGCGCGACCCTGTCGCCCGACGGCAGGACGGTGGCCCTGACGGTGCAGCCGCTGGACGGTTGGACCGAACTGTGGCGGCTTGACGAAGCCGGACAGGTGCAGGTGCTGCCGCCGGCGGGCGAGGCCCCGGGGCTGGGCGCGGTCGAGTGGGCCGGCTGGGCCGGCAGCATCTCCGGCTGGCAGATGTTGGTCGCGCGCGAAGCCGAGGCCGCTAACCGTGTTGTGCGCCGATTCGAGGTCTATGGGCCCGAGTTCGCGCAACCGGTGCGCTGGGCCGCGGATCCCGCAGTGCTCGTCGCGTTCCAACGTAGTGCCGAAGCGGGATGGCGCAGCTTCTCACCCATCGCACGCTGACCTCGACGTGCAGTGCACAGGGTCAAGTGGGGCTTGGGCAGAACAATGGCTCAAGACCGTTCGTCTGGCGGCTGAAGCTGCCAAGCGGCTGGAGCACACGTTGAGAATCAAGTGTGGTGCGCCGCGCTGGCTCGCGCGGCACGTAAGCGTGTGGGTCGAGAAGGGACTCATTCGCCGTTGCAAGCCCGTGCCAAAGCCCGCAGGCGTCAACCAGGCCAGCGTCCACCGGGATGACCAGGTACCTCGGCCAAGCGCCATTCCCAAGATCAACCGTGCCTGCGAGGTCGCGCGGCAGGACAAGCGGGGGCGATTCCCTCTTGGCGATGGGTGTCGGAATTCCGGCGGCATGCATCCCGATGCTTGCGTTGCTGGCCGATGAACCCGCCGCGGTGTGCAAGGCTGCGGCTGAGCGGCCTGAGCTGGAGCTTGGGTCGCTTGGCGAGATCTTGTTCGATCTGGGGCTGTCGTTACAGAGCCAAGACGCCGGGCCACTGGCCCCTCACTCGACCGGAAGAGAAACCGGATAACCAGGGTCGATACCGACCCTTATCCTAGAGGGTTCGATTCCCCCCGGTCCATCCATAGGTCCGCATAGGGCCGCATACGAACGAGCCGCCAAGTCAATCAACGACTTAGCGGCTTTTTCACGTCCGCATGGGGTCGGGTGGGGTCGGTCGATCGCGGGGTCGGATCCGGTCCGGGGCAACCGGTCCAGGACGGGTTCGGCATCGAACAGACGCCTCGCGGCAGGGAACACACCATGGCGGTGCCGTGCGTGTGCCGGCGATCCGGTCCAGGACTCTCGATGTTCATCCTCAAGCCGATGCTTTGCGCCGTCGCGGTCGCAGGAGTCTGCATCCCCGCGCAGGCGACGACGCGGATCGCCGTGAGCTTCGACGATCCCGGTGCGCTTTACGGCCGCTACTACGCCGACATCGAGCGCACCACCGTGGCTGCGGGTGCCGAATGGCTCTCACACTTCGCGCTGGTCGCGCCGGGCGCGGAACTGAGCGTGCGTGTCGGCTTCGCCTCGATCGCAACCGCCAACGGACGCAGCGCGAGCAGCGCGTTCGTGTGGACCGACGGTGACGGCGTCGGAGTCTTCGAACAAGGTGCGGCGCACGAGTTGCGGACCGGCATCGACATCAACGGCGAATCGGCCGACATCGAGTTCAACCTCGGAGTCGACGGCTACCTTCAGGACGAGTTGTGGTTCGATCCCGATCCGGCCGCGCGGCTCGCATCGGTGCCAGCGGACCGCACCGACGCCGTGTCGGTCATGCTGCACGAGTTCGGACACGCGCTGGGCTTCAACGGCTGGCGACATGGCCTGAGCGGCGATCTCGCCGGGAACTACCAGTCGACCTTCGATGCCTGGGTGCGGCCATACGAAACCGCCAACGGGACGGTGCTGCAGTTCCATGGTGCTGCCGCCTTGTTGCACCACGGCGCTCCGGTTCCACTCACTTACGGCAACTACGCACACCTCGGCAACCTGGGCTCGGCGTCCGGTGCAGACCTGGTCCCCGACCTGATGAACGGCATCGTCTTCTACCGCGGCACCCGTTACGACATCTCGGCGCTGGACCTGCGAATCCTGCACGACATCGGGCTGCCGGTGACGTTGGCCGTTCCCGAGCCCGGCACGTTCGCGTTGTGGCTGGCCGGCCTGGGCCTGCTGGCAGCCGCGCGACGCGGCAGCCGCCGCCCGACCGCTGGCGTGCGCCCGCGGTCAGACGGGGCCGATTCGCCTCTTTAGTGTCGACACCGATCCCCGCCTCCGCGACGACCGTCCCTCGTGCCGCGGCCGCGGATCGGGATGCAACGAGCCGGCCGGACGGATGCTGTGTGTGCGGCCGAACCGACGGACCGATGGCTGCTGCCGCAGGCTGCGGGCTTCAACTTCTTCAGCAGGCACACCATGGCTTCGAACCGTTCCCTCGCCCTTCACACCCTGGCCGCCGCCCTCGCGCTGCTGTCCTTCGGTGCCGCCCAGGCCGCCAATCTCAGCAAGCCCGACTACGCCGCGGGCAAGACGCGAATCGACGCCGACTACCAGGCCGCCAAGGCCAGTTGCGCTCCGGAGACGGGCAACGCTCAGGACGTCTGCCTTGAGGTGGCCAAGGCCAGGCAGCAGGTGGCCCGGGCCGAGCTGGAGTTCGGCTACACCGGCAAACCGGCCGACGAGATCAAGATCCGTGTCGCCCGTGCCGAATCGGCCTACGGGGTCGCCAAGGAGCGGTGCGACGATCTGGCCGGCAACACGAAGGCGGTGTGCGTGAAGGAAGCCAAGGCCGTCGAAGTGAAGGCCCTGGCAGAGGCGCGATTGGTCAAGTCGGTGGGCGAGGCCAGCCGGGATGCCGCGGCGGACATTCGCGAGGCCGACTACAAGGTCGCCGCCGAGAAGTGCGATGCGATGGCCGGCGACGCGAAGAGCACTTGCATCGCGGCGGCGAAGTCGCGCTACGGCAAGAGCTGAGTCGCGGATGCGCGGCCGGGGTGCCGGGCGGCTGCCTGGCGCTCCCTTCGGCCGCGTGTGCGAGCCTTCCCGGTCGCCTTGGCGCCGTCGGGTCGCCCGCGAACTCAGCCGCCGTGCCGGGTTTCGAGCAGATCGACCTCGTGCAGCAGGCGGCGCAGCGTGGTCTCTTCCAGGCCATGTTCGAGGCCTTCCCGCAGCAGCGCCTCTCGTTCGGCGCGCAACGCCAGCATGCGCAGCCGGATCTCGATCGCCTCGCGCGCCGCCCGGGGTGCGGGTGCGCGGCCCTCGGCCAGGTGGCCGATGCGGTGCAGGTAGGGTGCGAGGATGCGCTCGGCGATCGCCGCAGTGGCCACCGGCGATGTCGACGGCAAGGCCGCACGCACCGCGGCGATGGCCGCAGCGGCTGCGGCGCGGCGCACGGTGTCTTCGGATCTGCGCTCCGTCGCTTCGTCGGGCTGTGGAAGCTGTCGCAAAGCCCGGGGCAAGGCCACGCTGGCCAGCAGAAGGCTGAAGACGATGACGCCCGCGGCCAGCAGGATGGCCAGGTCGCGCGCCGGGAACGGCACACCCCCGGTGCCGGCCAGCGGCAGGGTCAGCACGGCCGCCATCGTCACCGCGCCGCGCACACCGGCCAGGGCCACCACCTTCACCCGGGCGGCGTCGGTGCCCGCCGGGGCGCCGGCCGCCAAGTGGCCGCTGCGGCGCCGCACCTTCAGCGACACCCAGACCCACGCGGTGCGCAGCACCGCAAGGGCCAGCGTGATGATGGCGGCATACGGCACCAGCCACCATGCGCTGGGCAAGGCGGCCGCCTGCGCCGTCTGCGGCGCGGCCTGGACAAGCGCCGGCAACTGCTGCCCGAGCAGCACGAAGATGCTGCCGATGGCGGCGAACTGGAGCAGGTCCCACACCGCGGTGCGGTGCAGCCGCGTGCCGGGACGCCAGGACCAGGCCTCGGTGCTGCTCATCGTCACGCCGGCCGCCACCGCGGCAAGGATGCCCGAGCCGTGGAACCGCTCGGCCAGCAGGTAGACGCCGAAGGGCAGCAGCACGGTCACGAGGATCTGCGCCCCACCGTCTTCGCCCCAGCGCCCCGAGGCCCAGGTGACCAGACGCGCGACGACCCACGTGACGCCGAAGCCCACCGCCAGGCCGACACCCGCCGACCAGACGAAGCTCAGCACCGCGTCGGGCAGCGAAAACGCCCCGGTGAGCGCGGCGGCCACCGCGTAGCGCATGCACACCAGGCTGGAGGCGTCGTTGAGCAGCGCCTCGCCTTGCAGCACGTGCAGCAGGCGCGGCGGGAAGGGTGAGCGGGCGGCCAGCGCCGACATCGACACCGGGTCGGTGGGTGAGATCGCGGCCGCCAGGGCAAAGGCCACCGCCAAGGGCATGGCCGGCAGCAGCCAGTGGATGAACAACCCCATGCCGAGCACCGTGAACAAGACCAGCCCGAGGGCCAGCCGCAGGATCGTGCTCGCGTCGCGGCGCAGCGCCTGGTTCGGGATCCGCCAGCCGTCCAGGAACAGCAGCGGCGGCAGGAACAGCAGGAAGAAGAGCTCCGGCTCCAATGTCACCGAACTGAGACCCAGCGCGGCCACGGCGGCACCCAGCGCCATCTGCACCAGCGGCAGCGGCAGCCGCGACACCCGCGCCAGGAAGCCGCTGAGCACCACGGCCAGCAGGGACATCAGCACGATGCCGGTCACCTCCATGTCGGCGGACCGGGCGTCGTGCTCCGAGCGAAGGGGAGGCTGGGCACGGCGCCAGTGGGCCACGCGGCTGCACCGGGCGTCGGTCTGTTGGCGCACGCACGGCGCCGACCGGACCT
>Ga0315901_10007725_pt1 | contig 12646 bp, 13 predicted proteins | sample LakEriMetagenome_10_FD_203761 | JGI IMG/M metagenome (GOLD analysis project Ga0315901, IMG submission 203761) | Freshwater fungal communities from buoy surface, Lake Erie, Ohio, United States - Buoy 2 MA116 | ecosystem: Environmental > Aquatic > Freshwater > Lake | place: USA: Lake Erie, Ohio... | reverse complement strand
GCCCGCCGCGGATCGCTCCGACACTCCACCGTGTCAGCGTCGATCGCCCGGACATCGGCGGCGACGGCCGCGAGCGTGCGGGCGGCCGCTGCGGCGTGCCCCGGGCTGACGATCCGGCAGGCCCACTGACGCCCCGCCTCGAAGTGCCGCCGGTCATGTTCGCCGGCGGCGACGAGCCGGCCTTCGCGCAAGACGGCGAGGTCGGTGAAGCAGCCGGGCACGGCGGCGGCGTCGATCGCCGCCAGCACCGTCCGCCCCATCAACTGCGCGTCGCCGATCAACTGTTCCACCCGCATCCGCCCCGCCGGGTCGAGTCCGGCGAAGGGATCGTCGAGCAGCAGCACCCGCGGGTCGTGCATCAGCGCCCGGGCCACGAGGAGCAGCTTGGCCTGCCCGGCCGCCAGTGTCTCCAGCGCCGTGCCTCCCCGACTCGCGAGGCCCGCCAAGGCGAGCCCGCGATCGACGGCGCCGTGCGCCGCGGCCCCGCGCAGGCCGGACGCCGTGGCGAAGAGCTCGAGAAACTCGCCCGCCCGCAGCCCGGGCCAATCGGGCATGGTCGCCGGCACATACCCGATCTCCCGGCGGACGGCGTCGGGCGTGCGGCGGACCGAACGCCCCTCGATGAGAATGTCACCGGCATGCAGCGGCAAGGCCGTGGCCGCGGCGGCCAGGAGCGACGTCTTGCCGGCGCCACTCCGGCCAATGAGGGCGACCGCGCGGCCCGCGGGCCAGCCGCACGACACGCTCTCGACGACGATCTGCCCGCCCTGCTCGACGCTCGCGCGATCGAACTGGATCATCGGCTCACCCGTCCGCGGCCGGTCCGGCGGACCGTCCCGCCAGCCGCGCGGCCGTCATCTCGATGGACACGAGCAGCCCCTTGGCCTTGTTGACCGTCTCCTCGAACTCCTTCTCGGGCACGCTGTCGGCGACGATGCCCGCCCCCGACTGCACGTAGGCCTTCCCGCCGGCGACGACGATCGTCCGCAGCGCGATGCAGGTGTCCATCGAGCCGCCGAAGTCGACGTAGCCGACGGCGCCGGCATAGGGACCGCGGCGCACCGGCTCGAGCTGGTCGATGATCTCCATGGCGCGGATCTTGGGCGCGCCCGACACGGTGCCGGCGGGCAGACAGGCCCGCAGGGCGTCGAAGGCCGTGAGGCCGGATGCCAGCCGGCCGGTGACGTTGCTCGTGAGATGCATGACGTGGCTATACCGCTCGATGGTCATCACGTCGGACAGCACCACCGACCCGATCGCCGCCACCCGGCCGACGTCGTTGCGGCCGAGGTCGATGAGCATCACGTGCTCGGCCCGTTCCTTGGGGTCGGCCAGCAGGTCGGCCGCCAGGGCCGCGTCCTCCTCCGGCGTGCCGCCGCGGCGCCGCGTGCCGGCCAGCGGCCGCACGGTGACCGCACCGTCCACGCAGCGGACCATGATCTCGGGCGAACTGCCCACCAGCGTGCAGGCCGGCGTCCGCAGGAAGAACATGAACGGGCTCGGGTTCACCACCCGGAGCGTGCGGTAGAGCTCGATCGCCGGCGCGGCGAACGGAATCTCGAGCCGCCGGCTCAAGACCACCTGAAAGATGTCGCCGGCGCGGATGTACTCGATGGCCTGGTCCACGGCGGCGAGGAAGCCGTCCCGATCGAACCGCGACACGGCCGTGCCGTCGCGGAGGCAGGCGGGCTCTCCCCGCGGGCCGATGTCGGCCGGCGGCGGCCAGGCCGACGGCGCGAAGAGCTGGTCGATCGTGGCGTCGATCCGCCGGCAGGCCGCGTCGTAGGCGGCGGCCAGACCGGCGGCCGACTCGTCCTCGATGCGGGCGAGAACCACGACGTCGATCGCCTTCGTGACGTTGTCGAACACGACCATCCGGTCGTAGAAGGCGAACGACAGATCGGGCAGTCCGAGGTCGTCCGCGGGCGGGTTCGGCAGCCGCTCGACGTAGCGGACGGAGTCGTAGGCCGCGTAGCCGATGGCGCCGCTGGTGAACGGCGGCAGCTCGGGCAGTCGCGCCGGCCGGTAGGCCGCCATCCGCCGCTCGAGGTCCGCCAGCGGATCGGGCGACGTAAACTCCTCCACGCCGCCGCCGGCGGCGATCACCCGCACGCGGTCGCCCCGGGCCTCGAGCCGCAGGAAGGGGTCGGCGGTCAGGAAGCTGTAGCGGCCGACCTTCTCGCCGCCCACCACGCTCTCGAACAGGCAGCCGGCGTCGCCGGCGTCGATCCGCGCGAACGCCGACAACGGGGTGAGGGCGTCGGCGAACAGCCGGCGGTAGACCGGCACGAGCCGGCTGGACCGCGCGAGGGCGGCGAAGCGGGACCTGTCCGGGAGGTGCGGCATGGCGGCGTGACGGGGGCGGAAGCGAACGCCGCGGAAACGGCCGCGGGATCCCCGAGCGTACCCGGCGCCGCGGGGCCGTCACAATCCGCCCGCGCCGCACGGCCCGCGGTTCGCTATGATTCCCCGGTCTCCGCGGATTCTTTCCATGAAGTGCCAGAAGTGCGACAAGCAGGCGGTCTTCCACATCACCGAGCTGGAGGCGGGCGAGGTGCGCGAACTCCACCTCTGCGAGGACCACGCCCGCGCCTACCTGAACCAGGCGGAGACTCCCCCGGACGGCGAGTCGGAGCCCCAGGAGGGCACGTCGGCCGGCGGCGCGCTGATGGGGCCGCTGGGCGTCGGCCAGACGGCCGACGAACTGGCCGCGCTCGACCAGAAGGCGTGCGACATGTGCGGCATCACGTTCTTCGAGTTTCGCAACCAGGGGCGGCTCGGCTGCCCGCACGACTACGTCCACTTCGAGAAGGAACTCGAGCCGCTGATCGCCAACATCCACGGGGCCACGACGCACACCGGCCGCCGCCCCTCGCGGGCCGCAGCGACGGGGCTGCCCGAGGGCACCGACGAGCTCACCGGCCTGATCGGCCTGCGGCGGAGCATGAAGGAGGCCATCGGCTGCGAGGACTACGAGAAGGCGAAGGAGGACCGGGATGCGATCCGGGCCCTGGAGGACCGCTGGCTCGGCCCACCCCCGGCATGAGCCGTCGTCACGGAAACGAACGCAGCGCTGACCATGAATCTTGAATCACTTACCCATGGCGTCGGTGAATGGCTGCGGGGCACGGGCCCCGAGTCGGACATCGTCATGAGCAGCCGCGTGCGGCTGGCCCGCAACGTCGCCCACTACCCGTTCGTGAGCCGGGCCGCGGAGCAGGACCGCGCGGAGATCGAGAAGTTTCTCCGCGAGCGGATCGCCACGGCGCCCATCGGCCGGGACCTGGAATACATCGACGTCGGCCGTTTGGAGGAAGTCGACCGCCAGTTCCTCGTCGAGCGGCAGCTGATCAGCCGCGAGCACGCCGATGCCCAGGGGGCCCGGGGAGTGGCGATCGACGGCCGTGAGCAGGTGAGCCTGATGATCAACGAGGAGGATCACCTGCGGATCCAATGCATGCACAGCGGCCTGGACCTCGCCGGCGTCTGGGAGCAGATCAAGGCGGTCGACGACCAGATCGAGAAGGTCGTTCCCTACGCCTTCCATCCCCGCTTCGGCTACCTCACGGCCTGCCCCACGAACGTCGGCACCGGGATCCGCGTGAGCGTGATGCTCCACCTGCCGGCGCTGGTCATCACCCGGCAGATCGACAAGGTGTTTCGCAGCCTGCACAAGATCTCGCTTGCCGTCCGCGGCCTGTACGGCGAGGGTTCGCAGGCGATGGGCGACTTCTACCAGATCTCGAACCAGACCACGCTCGGCAAGACCGAGGAGGAACTGCTCGAGCAGGTCGGCGACGTCGTTCCGGTGCTCATCGACTACGAGCGCCGGGCCCGCGAGTTCCTCGTCCGCGAGACGCAGCAAAACGTCCACGACCAGGTGAGCCGCGCCTTCGGCATCCTCCGCACCGCCCAGACGATCAGCGCCGAGGAGACGATGCAGCTCCTCTCACGGGTGCGGATGGGCGTGCTCCTCGGGCTGATCGGCGACGTGCAGATCGCCGACATCAACTCGCTCCTGGTCCGCACGCAGCCGGCCCACCTGCAGAAGCTTCGCGGCGTGGAGCTCGATACGAAGGACCGCAACATCGAGCGGGCCCGCTACCTGCGGCAGCACTTCGAAGCCGGCGGCCAAGGCTCCCCGGCGAGCCAGAATTGAACATCAGCCCCGGGCCGGGAGCTTCGCGCGGAGCGCCTCCACGACCGGCCGCGGCACGAACCGCAGCAGCCGCTCGTCGTCCGCCAGCGGCGTGATCTGCTTGAGGAGCGACGACGAGACGTGCGAATACTCGGCGTCGGCCATGAGGAACACCGTCTCCACCGCCGGGTCGAGCTTGCGGTTGGCGAGCGTCATCGTGAACTCCGCCTCGATGTCGGTCAGCGACCGCACGCCGCGCAGAAGCACGTCGGCCCCCTGCGCGCGGACGAAGGCGACGGCCAGCCCGCTGAACAGCTCCACCCGTACGTTCGGCAGCCCGGCGACGGCGGCCCGCACCAGCCCGACCCGCTCTTCCAGCGAGAACAGCGGCTGCTTGTCGGGATTGATGCCCACGCCGACCACGAGTCCGTCGAAGATGCGGCTCGCCCGGGTGATGACGTCGAGGTGGCCGAGCGTGATGGGGTCGAACGACCCGGTGTAGACGGCGATGCGGGCGGTCTTTGCGGCGGCCACGGTGGAGGGCTCCGGTCTGGCGGTGCGGAAGGCCGACGGCGGGCGGCCGAAATCGCCGTCCGAGGGTCACCGCCTCCCCGGACGACGGCGATTATGGTATGGAAACGGCTCGTGGAACGAAACCACGGCCCCTCGGAGCTCCGGACCGCGTGTCGAAGGCGCTGCCACTCATCGGGATGATCGTGTCCGGACTGGTCGTGGTGCTGTTCCTGGCCGACCTCGCCGCGGGCTTCCCGTTCCAGCGGGTGAGCATCGGCGCCGACAGCGGCTTCATCGTCAGCGGACTGATCCTCGCGTACTTGAGCTGGTCGCTCTTGAACAAAGGACGCAGCCGGCCCGCCCGGGGACGGGAGCCGTCGCCGGCCACTAAGCAGCCTTCAACACCGAACCGCTGACCGGCCCCGCACCACCCCGGCCGAGGATCGCCGGCAGGTCCGTGAGCCCCACGAGACGCAGCCGGCCGGAGGCGGCCCGCCGCTCGGCCCAGGCGAGCCAGCGGTCGAGCCGGCCGCTCACGGGTCGATCTGCGGGCATGTCGCCGGCGTGCAGCACGTGCAGGGCGCCGGGACGGGGCCGGGGCATCGAGCCATGGAGCAGCCAGCCGACCATGCCGGCGGGCCGCGGCGGATCGACCTGCACCTCCCACAGCCCCCACACGGGATTGCGGCACCGCCATCCCGCCGGCGCCGGTCGCCGGCTTCCGCGGCCCGCGGCGGCGAATGCGTCGACGACGACGACCCGCATGCCTTCCTCGGCGAGCAGGCTCTGATGGGCGAGCGGCCGCGGTCCGCGCAGGACCGCCGCGTCGAGCCCGGGCACGACCTGCCGCGCCTCATCGACCATCCGCCGCAGCGTGGCCCGGGAGTCGAGCCAGTCCGGCTGCACCGCCAGCGCGAACTCCGGCACGGGCACGCCGCGGCTGTGGGCCGCTGCGGTGACGGCGCCGAGCGTGTCGGGGTCGGCCGCCCAGGTGACGGCCGCCGACCGTCCCAGCGTGTCCAGCCACGTCGCACAGGCTCCGCTCCGCGTCGGCCGCGGCAAGGTCGCGCAGACCACGAGCGTCGTCGGATCAACGGACCGTCGCATGGTTTTCCCCCGTGTGCCGCCGGCCGAACGCCGCCGCGCGAGGAGGATATCGACCCGGGTTTCGACCGGTCTGCAATCGACCGGGGGCAAGGCGGCCTTTCCGTCCGGCGGTCAGCCCGACCGTGACGACTCTGCGGGTCGTGCGGCGGCCGCCGCCTCCCAGCGGCCGATCGCGGCGACGATCCCGCCGGCCGTCGCCTCGTCGGCCTCGACGGCCGGCCGCAGGCCGAGACGCTCAAGGGCGGCGGAGGTGACCGGACTGATGCTGGCGATCCGCCAGCGTCGCATGCGGTCGCCGAACAGGCGGACGGCCGACTCCGCGATCGAGGAGCTCGTCACCGTCACCCAGTCGACGCCGGCATCGACGGCGGCCAGCGTCGGCGGGTCGAGCGGCTCGACCGGCCGACTGACATACGCCACGACCTCGTCCACATGATGTCCACGGCCTTCGAGATCGCGCCGCAGGAGTTCGCGGCCCTTGTCGGCGCGGATGAGCAGGAACCGGCCGCCCCGCGGCATGGCGGCGAACGCCTCGGCCAGGCCTTCGGAACGGAAGTCGGCCGGCAACAGGTCGCACACGAGGCCGACGGCATCGAGGCTGCGGAGCGTGGCGGAGCCGATCGCCGCCAGCCGCGCGGTGCCCAGCGCCCGGGCGTCGCGGCCGGCGGCCCGCAGCCGGGCTGCAAACGCCCTCACGCCGTTGGCACTGGCGAACACGATCCAGTCGTAGGTGTCGGCCCGGGCGATCGCCGCGTCGAGCGGCTGCCACGAGGGCGGGTCGGCGATGCTCACCACGGGCACCGACAGGCACTCGCCGCCGGCCGCACGGACGAGGGCCGCGAGCTCTTCCCCCTGCCCCACCGGACGCGTGATCAGCACCCGCCGCCCCGCGAGCGGCCCCGCTGGCCTGCTCCGGGCAGCCGCGCCCACGATCACGACGGCCGGGCTCTGCCAGCCTGCCTGTTCGAGGCCGGCGGCGCAGTCGGCCAGCGTCCCGGTGGCGATCCGCTCCGCCGGCCAGGAACAGCAGCTGACGACCGTGATGGGCGTGGCGGCAGACATCCCGGCCTCGATGAGCGACCGCGCCCAGCGGGCCGCCTTCTCGACACCCATGTAGATGACGAGCGTGCCCGGCAGCGCCGCCAGCGCGTGAAAGTCGAGCCCGGCCTCCTTCGCATCCGCCTCATGGCCGGTGACGATCGTGAGGCTCGATGCCGCGGCGCGGCTGGTGAGCGGCACGGCGGCGGCGGCGGCGGCGGCCAGCGCCGCCGTCACGCCCGGCACGATCGAGACGGCGACCCCGGCATCCCGCAACGGCTGGAGCTCTTCCGCGAGGCGGGCGAAGACCGTCGGATCGCCCCCCTTGAGCCGAACCACGCGGCGGCCGGCCAGGGCCAGCCGAACCAGCAGCCGGCCCGTCGTCTCGCCCGGATCGGTGTCCGCGGCAGCCTCGCGATCGACCGGAATCCGCTCCGCGGCCGGGTTCACGACGTCCAGCAAGGCGGGGGGCACGAGCCGATCGTGCACCACGACTTCGGCGGTCCGCAGGGCTTCCGCCGCCCGGAGCGTGAGCAGGTCGGCCGCGCCCGGACCGGCGCCGACGAAGCTCACATGGCCGCTGTGCATCGGTGGCGAAACGGGCATTGGGAGGCCGCGGAGGGCGTCCGCGGGCGGCGGAAGGCAGCGGTGTTTCAGGGCGTCCAGACGGCCACTACAATTCGGCACTCGCGACGTCGCGAGCATTCGGGAGCATCGTCACACGCCATGGCCAACGAGTCTACCGCCTCCGGCGGAAACGTCGCCGCGGTGCCGGCCGACCCGACCTTGGCCGCCTCGTGGGGCACGCTGCCGCCCGCCGACCAGAAACGGCTCCTGCAGTGCTACCGCACCGGGATGGTGGCGGCCGCCAACGTCGATTACGCGATCGACATGTTCGCCCAGTGCGTGCTCGGCGACCCGGGAAACCCGGTCTTCCTCCATGCGTTTCTCGAGTCGCTGAAGAGGAAATACGGGGCCAAGAAGGCAGGCGGGCTGACCGCGCTGTTCGCGAGCGGCGGCCGCGGCCTGAAGAAACTCGCGGCCGCGGCCCAGTGGCGCGACGTGCTCAGGCAGGGCGTCGAGGCGATCAAGGCGAACCCGGCCGACCATGCGGCGCTGCTCATCATGGCGGAGGCCGCGGGCAACTTGATGTGGCCGGAGTCCCAAGGACGCTACCTGCGGGCGGCGCTCGACGCGGCTCCGACAGACGCCGAGGTCAACCGGCAGTGCGCCAAATACGCCGCCAGCCAGGGCAACTTCGACCAGGCGATCGAATGCTGGCGGCGGGTCTCCCGGATCAAGGGGCTGGGCGAGGAGGCGGAGCGGGCGATCGCGCAGCTCTCGGTCGACAAGACGATCGCCGCCGGCCATGGCATGATCGGGAGGGGGGGCGGCAAGCCCGCCACCGGGGCGGCAGCGGGGGCGGCCGCCGCGAGCGATCCGATCGAGGTCCTGCGGCAGCGGATCCAGCAGCAGCCCGCCGACATCGATGCCTACCTGGAGCTCGCCGACCTGCTCGAGCGCGACGCGAAGATCGACGATGCGGAAAGGACGCTGGCCAAGGCGCTGGCCGCCTCGGGCAACGACCTGAAGGTGCGTGAGCACGTCGAGGACCGTCAGCTGCGTTGGGGCCGGGCCAAGGTGATGATCGCCGAGAAGCGGGTCCAGGAGCATGACACTCCGGAGCATCGGGCCACTCTCGAGCGGCTTCGGGCGGTACACGTCAAGCAGGAGATCGACGTCTACGCGGCCCGCTGCGAGCGGTATCCCGAGAACCTGACCTGGAAATACGAGCTGGCCATGCGGCTCAAGGCGGCCGGCAACTTCGCCGAGGCGATCCGCGGCTTCCAGGAGGTGCTGCACGACGCCCGACGCAAGGGGCAGGTGGCGCTGGAACTGGGCGAGTGCTTCCAGAAAATCAAGCAGTATCAGCTGGCGATGGCGAACTATCAGACGGCCGTCGACACGCTGACGGACCGGGAACTGGAGCTCCGCAAGCGAGCCTTGTACCGGGCGGGCGTGCTGGCGGCGGGCCTCAACGATACCGATGCCGCCCAAAAATACCTCTCCGCGCTGGCCGGTCTCGACTTTGGCTACCGCGACGTGGCCGAACGACTGGACAAGTTGGGTTCCGCGAGGGATAAAGGGGCCGCGGAAACCGAGGGCTGAAGCCGTCCGGCCCCCCTCGTGACGCCGGCGCCCGTGGCCCCGTCGATCCCCGCAAGTGTCACCCCGCAACGTGTAAGGATTCGGAATGCCCCACTCGGCCAGCGCCAAGAAGCGCCATCGTCAGAACCTCCGCAACCGCGAACGCAACCGGGCCGTGAAGAGCGACTTGAAGTCGCAGGTTCGCAAACTGCTGACCGCGATCTCATCGGGCGACGTCGCCAAGGCCCAGGAAGAGCTGCGGACGGTCGCCAAGAAGGCCGATCGGGCCGCGGCATCGAAGACGATCCACAAGAACCGTGCGGCGCGGATCAAGTCGCGGCTCACGGCCCGTGTGAAGAAGGCCGGTCAGGGCGGCAGCACCACAGCCGCCGCTGCCAAGGGCCGCAAGACGGCCAAGGCCTGACGGTCGGCCCGCGGCCTCACCACTCGATGAGCCGGGAGTCGAAGACCGGCCCCTCGATGCACGTGCGGCGGTAGTCCCAGCCGCCGTGGCCGTCGCGGACCTTCGCGACGCACGTGAAGCAGATGCCCACGCCGCAGGCCATCGGAGCCTCGAGCGACACGTCGCACGGCAGCCCGCGGGCCTCCGCCCAGCGGCCCACCACCGCCATCATCGGCTCCGGCCCGCAGCAGGCGACCCGCGTGGCGTGCGGTTCCGGCAGCCCGGCGGCGAACAGGCCGTCGAGGAGATCGACCACGGTGCCGCGGACGCCAGCCGAGCCGTCGAGCGTGGCCAGATGCACGTCGCAGCCTGCGGCGTGGAAGTCCTCCACGTCGGCGAACATGCCGGCATGGCGGGCGCCCCAGCAGAACGTCACGCGGCGGGCCCGCGGCGGCGTCCGCGACGCGGTGCCGTACCGGGCCAGGCCGAGCCGCTCGCGGCCCAGGGTCAACAGGGCCGTCTGGCCGATGCCGCCGGCCACGAGCACGACGTGTTCGGCCGGCTCGGTGCCAAAACCGTTGCCCAGCGGCCCCCAGGCGACCAGTTCGTCGCCGGGGCCGAGGGCCGTCAGCGCCGTCGTGAACTTCCCGTGCACGACGTACATGAAGTCGGCGTACCGTGGCCCGGACGCGCCGGCGAACGTGTCGTAGACGGCCAGCGGCCGGGCGAGCAGCGGGTCGCTGCGGTCGGGAATCCGCAGCATGGCAAACTGCCCCGGGGTGGCGGCTGCGGCGAGGGCCGGGCAGTCGAGCCGCAGCCGCCAGGTGTTCTCGGCCACGCGGGTGTGGGCCACGATGGCCGCCCGCAGGTATTCAGCGTGGTCGGCATGGCAGGCAGTCGGGGCCGCTGGCAGCGTCATCGCTCACTCCCCGCCCGCTGGCCGCTGCTTCCGCCAGGCGGAGGCCTTGCCCGGTCGCTTGCGGCGGACGGGCCGTTTGCCCTTCACTGGCTTGAAGGGCCCCGGCCGATCCTCACCGTCGGGACGCCGCGGCGCGGCGGTGGTGGCGGAGGCGGCGCGCGTTCCGCGTCGGGCCCCACGGCCGCCAACGCGTCGCGACGGAGCTCTTCGATCTCGCTCCAGGCGAGCTGCCGCCACTGTCCCGGCAGCAGATTGCCCAGTGACAGCCCCCCCACGGCGACCCGCTTCAACTGGTGCACCTTGTGGCCCAGCCGGGCGAGCATGCGGCGGATCTCGCGGTTCTTGCCCTCGTCGAGGATCATCTCGAGCACGGCGCTCTGCTTGTGCTGCGAACGGATCGACACCCGCTTGGCATGCACCTCGCCCTCGGCGAGCCGGATCCCGCGCCGCAAGCGGTCGAGGAGCTCCTCCGGCGGCACCCCCGCGACCTGCACCAGGTATTTCTTCTCCACGCCGTACCGCGGATGCGCGAGGAGATTCGCGAGGCCGCCGTCATTGGTCAGCAGGATCAGGCCCTCGCTCATCCGGTCGAGGCGGCCGATGGCGAACAGGCGCTGGTCGCCGGGCACGAGGTCCACGACCCGGGGCCGGCCGGAGGGATCGTAGTTGGTCGTCACCACGCCCACGGGCTTGTTGAGCATGAACACGACCCGCTTCGGGTGCGGCAGCCGCTCGCCATCGACCCTGATCTCCTGGGCGTGCGGGTCGACGCGGGTGCCGAGCTGCGTGATCACCTGCCGATCGACCTCGACGCGGCCCGTCGTGATCAGTTCCTCGCAGGCCCGACGGCTGCCGAGGCCCGCCGCCGCGAGCACCTTCTGCAGCCGCTCGAGGCCGTCGTCGGCGACCTCGGGCCGGGGGCCCTCGTCGGCGAAGGCGGGGGCGGCGGCCACGTGGCTGCGGCGGGAGGTGATCCGCATCGGCCGTTCGGAACGCGGCGGGCGGGGCGGACGGGCCGGCCGGCCGGGCCGGGGGCCGCGGCCGGAGCGCTGGTCTTTCATGGGTGGTCGTCAGAAGGGGCGGGCGAAAGGCGAGGCCGGCCATGGCCGGAATGCCCAGATCATACACGCCGCAACGTCACCGCGCGGGCTGCGACCACCATCGCGACCGCTTCACCTCCGGCACGGGCTCCGAATAGTCGCGGGGCCGGCTGCCGTCCATGATCGAGAGCTGGTCATGGCGGACCTCGGTCTGCAGGAACGGGTCGAACCGCACCGCCCGCCGCTGCTGGTTACGGGCCGGGCCGGGATCGAGCCAGGCCGGCTTGCCGAGCGACGCGCAGCCGCCGGCCGTGCACACGAGCAGGATCGCACAGGCGGCAGATCGGATCGAGAGGCGCATGGGGGGGTGTCCGCGGGGGGACGGGAGTGTAGGGACGTGCCACACCGCCCCCAAGGGCGGTTTCGGGGCCGGCTAGAGCGCATCTGACTTTGGTGCAGCACCGGCTTCGGGGGCGGCAAAAGTCTCCTCGCTGTGGCCGCGGCGGCCACACGCTCGTCGAGCGTTCGCCGCCCCCCTCGCCTCCCTCTCCCAATGGGTCTGGGAATCGCTGCACGTAGGCCAGAACCGCTCTAACTGCCCGTGGACACAGCCTTCCCCTGGCAATCCCGTTCGGCACGAGGGTTGCCGGAGGTGCGCGCCACGTCTTGGGAGGGTCGGGGCTGCCCGTGCCCCGTCGCCGGACGCTCACTGCGCCCATCCTGGGCTCCGTTCGCTCGAAGATGCCTGCGCTGCGACATCCATGCCTCCGCTGGCCATCTACGCCGGCTCTCAGGGCACGGACAGCCCCTCCCGGCACCCTGCCTTTGAACGCTCGTGCCGCAGAGGCAACGCGCAGCGTCGAACGCCGCTGCATCACGGGGACGAGCGGACGCTATGCCGGCAGTGAGTGTTTTGCGATTCGAGCCTCCAACTCTTCGAGCGATGCCCAGACCATCAGGTAGAACCAGATCGCCTCGAACACCGCCACATTGGGCCGGCATCCGGTGTCCAGTCGATAGGCCGACACACTCGCCGTCTTGCCCTTGGGAGTCCACGACAGCCGAGCGACCCGCACGATCGTGTTCACGACCGAACCATCCATTGCGGTCAATTGCTGCTGCACGGAACCCGGCCCTCCGGGCCTGGCACGAACACAAGAAGCCCCGGGTGGAAACCCGGGAGCATGATGCACGCAAACCCGCGGCCTCATGCCGCGGTTCGCTTGGCGGGCCTCCGCCCGCTTGGATTCAACCCGGCCCTCCGGGCCTGGCACTCACACAAAAAGCCCCGGGTGGAAACCCGGGAGCATGCTGCACGCGAACCCGCGGCCTCGTGCCGC
>Ga0315901_10007721_pt1 | contig 12650 bp, 18 predicted proteins | sample LakEriMetagenome_10_FD_203761 | JGI IMG/M metagenome (GOLD analysis project Ga0315901, IMG submission 203761) | Freshwater fungal communities from buoy surface, Lake Erie, Ohio, United States - Buoy 2 MA116 | ecosystem: Environmental > Aquatic > Freshwater > Lake | place: USA: Lake Erie, Ohio... | reverse complement strand
GTAGGACTCGCCCTATACGGCCCCCAGAGGCCTCTGAGAAGGACGATCTCCCTGCCCTGTGAGTATGACCCGAGATGACGCTCTTTCCATGCCTACGGGCTGCCTCAAGGGCTGATAGACCCCCTTGTGACTTGATAGGGGTGTGGTCGCCATGAATTGCAATCCAGCCCGGGGCTATGTTGTACGGCTTTTTGTGAAAGGTAATGCCTAACTCATCGAGCTGCATAAACTTTTCAAACCTAAGTTCGGGCAAGGATAAGAATGACGGAATCTTACGCATGATCTGGTTATAGAGGCGGTCTGTGTGATTCGACCTGATCATCTGAGTTACTTGTAAATCGTAAAGTACCTGAACAGCCTCATCGCGATCGTCTCCCAGAGTCTGCTCGTAGGCTTCGGGCGTGCCTTCTGACCATTTGGAGATCGTGTTAAAGTCAATCTCATCTCCAATCGTTACAACTTCGTGCGGCTTAAACTTACTGATAAAACTAACTAGATTCTTGACTGCGTGTCGATCGTGGAAGGGAACCTGTAGGTCACTCACTATGACAATGCGCTTCATTAGTCCTCGTCGTCGTCCTCGTAGGGTAGGCGATCCACTCGGTCGGGGATCGATGGGAGAATCCAGTCAGGGTAAGCATCTCGATCTTGGATGATACTTAGAGCAATATCGACTGCGAAGCCTGCTCGTCTTAATGCGCGATACATTTCGTGCAGGCTGATAGCCCATGCGTCTAGACGTGAGTAAGTATCGAGATCGATGACTTTCTTTCTTGCCATGTCGATTATTATCGCTCTAAGAGGATGTTATAAATCTCATCGACACGCGAGTTAAGTCGCTTAATTTCAGACAGAAGATGCGTGATGACATAACCTGCAAGCCCACCGATGACGGCAAGGCTGGCGAAGTAAAGAGTGAAGAAGTTTTCTTGCGTCACTTCTTCTCCACAGTATCAACGGCAGCCTCGATGGCATCGACCACGATATCGCCGACAGCCTTCTTAGCTCGGTAAGACTTGATCGCTGTACGAATGACAGGGATTGCTATGAGTCCGAGAGTTGCATAGATAATTGCTTCCATTAGTTTCCACCTATCATCGGGATATTAAAGAATGTAGAGTCTTCGTCGCCCTTAATAGTGAAGCTGATATGCGCGTGATGATTATGCTTATTGATCCCATCATAAGGACGCCAAGCCCAAGCCTTTTTAGATGAGGCGATGCGGCCGTCGAAGATGATGTAACTGATCCTTTTATTGCCAGATTTTGCAAGGGCTCGAATCTGATCGACCAAGTCAGGCATGAGATCGGGCTTTCCTTTCTTGCCAGCAAGGTCGCGGTCAACATCGATGGCGCGTACCCATCCTTGTACATCTGGATTATGATCAGACTTGCGAGCAGCGTGTCTCGTGTCACCGATCCAGCCGTCCGAAGTTCTATCTCTATCTGGGAATGCATCATCTATCTGCTCACGCAGTTGGATCGCTGACTTGCTCAAGCGCGGCTTCACAGTCTGCACACTCCCATCGCTTTAGATTGTTAAGTAATAATTCGTCATGATCACATTTAGGCATTGGCGCTATGAATGCGTCATCAATAGGATCATAGGTATAACCTATAGCTGCATAGTTATAGCGGATGTTGCCGTTATAGCTTGTTCGCTTGCATGTCTGGCCTCGAAAGTTTCCGTACCATGTTTCAGGATCAAGGCCTTCGATTAATTCTGTTTCATCGATGCCGACGATAACTTCAGTAACGATGTTAGATTCGTCTAAGAATGCGTAATGTGCCATTATGTAAAGCTCACATTTCCTGTGCCAGCTGTGATTGTAGTTACCTTAAATCCACCTGAAGCTCCGGGAGTTGACGCAGTTAATCCTGCTCCGATAGTTATAGTGAATGTATCAGGATATTTAAGAATAACTACACCTGAGCCGCCTGAGCCTGAGTTTGCGCTAATTCCTGCAGCACCACCACCACCACCACCTGTGTTGGCTGTTCCATTTGTTGCATTAACGCCGCCTGTGTTTGCTCCAGCACCACCACCACCTGCACCACCTGCGCCTGCTGTTGGATTACCTGCAGCACCACCACCACCTGCGCGTGTTACTGAAGTGCCAGTAATCGATGATGCTGATCCAGCGCCGCCGTTGCCTGAAACCGAAGCGCTTGCTCCAACTGCACTAGCACCGCCACCACCACCGCCGCGGAATGGTGATACAGCACCAGTCCCACCAGTGCCACCATTGTTTCCTTGAGATGGTGAGGTCGATGGTGTGTTACCTGAACCACCAGCAGGGCTACCGCCACCACCGCTTGTTCCACCACCACCACCAGAACCCCCAGCATTACCAGCAGTTCCGTCAGGGCTGCCATAAGCACCGCCGCCACCGCCGCCTGTCGAGGTTATTGTGTCAAAAATTGAGTTACTTCCGTTATTGCCTTGGACATTTGTATTTACAGAAGCTGCTCCAGCACCGATTGTTACACTGTAATTTGTTCCTGTGCTTAATGATAATCCAGTAGAAGTTCTATAACCGCCTGCACCACCACCACCAGAACCAACTCCACCAGAACCACCTGCTCCTGAACCGCCGCCTGCGATAACTAAATAATCAAGCGTAACTGTTGGAACAATATAAGGTGCAAGAATACCTACAATATTATTGAGCATTAGTTAATGGCTCCGACAATGTACCAAGTGTCAGTCCCTGTCTTAATGCAGGCTGCTGATTTATATTGTCCAAGGGTAGGAGCCGCCGCTACTGCTCCAGCGCTTAGAACTGTAGTCGTGCCAGAAGTAACGGCTGAGATGGTGCAGACTCCCACGCCTTCGTTAAGGATAGTAATGACTGAGCCGACAGGGATTGCCGCTGTCGCATTGGTAGGGATCTTTAGGGCGATCGCTGTTGCCTTGTTCATAGGAACTAGAACCTGATAGGAGTCCGCGACAGTAAGCGTATAATCCGCTGTCTGGTCTGCCTTGATCTCAAAGGTGACGAGTCCGTTGTAATCGGCGCTGGTAAAGATGTCCCCCGTAGAAGCTGGAAAGCCTGTTGCCATGATTTTTCTCCTAGTATCCCATAATGGATTGTCCGATTATACCGTAAGTCGATGATCCGATGATGAATCCTTCGACTATAGGCTCAAGTGTTGTGACTGTGCATTTCATAGAGTTCGGGGTGATATCCCACGCCAAGCCCTGCACCTGCAAGGTCTTTACGATTGTACTCGAATCAGGCTGGACGTTAGTGATCTTGACATTGTCAAAGTAATCCAGACCGATCATTGTGTCAGTTGGCACGTTAGGATCAAGTAGATCAACAGTCATTGCATCGATGCGAATCGTGGTCTCTGCTCGAGTAGCGACATAGATGTCGGCGATGTCCTGCACTTGCGCGTCTGTCTGCGCTACGAGATTCTCGACGTTCATGCCATGAGGAAAATACTTAGCGATCGAATCTGCATTGCTAGCCGTTACAGTTGTGCCGCCGACTCGCTTCATCGTGGCGCTATTGATGATGAGCTTGTCATCGAAGGCGTATCTAAGGTCAGAATAAGGAATCCCTGTTGTCTGATTAAACTCGATAGGTGCCGGGGCTAGAGACCCCACGACATCTAATCGATCCTTAAACTCGACTTCTCCATCTGCTCGGACATAAAACGCGCCTTGCTCTGTAAACTCTGCAACCTGAATTGCCTGTAAAGATGTTCTAGTCGTGGCTGGATCGGCTTGGCAAGTCGTCGAACCTGCATCGATTAATCTCATTGATGAAGGGAAATCCACTTGATCGAGAATCTTATCGATGCGCGTTCCCGTAGTCTGTCCAGCCGTTGCGCTTGCTACTGTCGAGACGTTAGCCATCCCGAAAAGGCGAAAGGCATCCGAACAGGTAATGTCAACGTATCCAAGTTCTTGCCCTTGAGGGTAGGTGTACTTATAGTCTGTAACGTAGCCAGAGAATAAGAATGACTGACTAGTGGCAGTCGTGGCCGCTACACGAATTTTGCGTAAAGGTGTCAGATAGCCGAAGTAAGGGCTAGAAGGATTCTGCGGATTGAACGATCCGTCTTGATCAATCACTCGAACTATACAAGTCCCAGCCTCGTAGGTATCACGCATGATGTTGCGGCCACGCTTGATCGTAATCTTTCTAGTCTGTGAGCTGAGATCAATAACAGGCTCTGGGACTTCACTCGATGCAAACTGAGATACGCCGATAACGCCATTAATCGGGTCGCCAATAGTAAAAGGAAAACCGAATGTAGCACCTTGGCTAAAGTCGAAAGAGACCGAGATCGTAGCGGGTAAGGTCATACCGCAATGTTTTCAAATCGGCTAGAGCGATTAACTTGATTGAATGATCCTGATAGTGATTGATTGGTCTGAGTCTTTGTAATGGAAGAAGTTAATTCTTCACCATCAATATACAACTTGACGATAGCCTCTGCCTGAGCTTGGGCCCTTGCTTCGGCTTGCGACGCTTTCTCACCATCGATCCATGCATCTAGTAGTTCCCGAAGTGCATCGGTGTCTGGTCTTTCGATGCTACCTGGATCTTTAATAAGCATCTCTTTACTTACACCTAAAGAAGCTGCTGACCAATTAAGAATATCGTCGGGTATCTTCCAAGCCTCAAAAGGGTTAGGAGCTTGAGGAGTAGCCAAAAGCAGGGCTGCAAGTTCGTTCTGGCGCTTGACGGCTGCATCTAGTTGGCTTGCAAGTTTAGTCGCCGCAGCGTCATTTTTATCAAGCAGTGCAAGTTGGAGGTTTAGCGATAGACGATCGGTCTCGCTAATCTGCCCCTTTAGTCCAGCCGTAAGATTGATACGATCTAACTCGAGTGTTCGGGCTGCCTTATCAAGCGCAGCTCTTTTCTTGGCTTCTGCCGCGCCTTTCTTTTCTAAAGCCAATCTTTCTTTTTCGCGCTTCAAGCGTTCTTTTTCAATAGCATCGCGTTTGGCTTGGTTAGGATCGATGAAAGTTCCACCGAGAGCAGATGAAGGATAGCCGCTCATGCCTGGCTTAGTCTGATTACCAAACTTACGGATAACATCTAATACTTGGCCAGGCATGCTAAACTCAATTAGTTTAGGAAAAATATCAGTAATGTATTTTTCGACTCCAGGTAATTTTTTAAATTCCGCAATCATTGTTGCGAGACCCGTAATAACTTCGCCTGTGTATGTAGCCAAATCTGCCATTGCATCGGCGAGAGGCTGGATGGTGTTTCCTTCGCCTGAAAGAATAGTCAAAGAATCAGTCAGAGATTTTCCTATAATTTCTTGAGCGTTGCCAGCGGCTTCGGCAAGTACACGCATTTTGCCCGAGTAAGTAGTTAATTCCTCACCTGCAGCGCCCTTAAAAGTCTTAGTAAGTAGAGCTAAACCCTTCTCAAAATCCAAAGTTTTTAAATCTGCTTGGCTTAGGCCAAGGTTATACTTTTTAAGTCCTTTAGTATTTCCCACATATAGCGCGGCAAGGTCTTGATTTACCGAAACTAAATCCTGACCCGATCCAGCGGCGATATCTAAACTTGCATTAAGTAACTCATTAGATTTTGTAACTGATCCAGTAGCGGTTAAAAGTTTCTGATATGCCTCGCGCAGCACTTCACCTTGGTATCCAAACTTAGCCGAAATCTGGTCTAGGTTCTGCTCTATAAGAGGAGTCTCAAAGGCTTGACCTAGATTTTTTACTACGCCTGCTAAGCGCTTGGCTGACTTTTCATTTTCTGCAAAAGCTTTAACTGAGTCTTTACCAAATTTAATAACAGAAGCTGCAGATAAACTAACCCCTAATAAACCAACAGCTTTATTAAGCCCAGAAAGTGCTTTATTAGCATCCTTAAAACCTTTTCCAACGCTTTCGGATATAATCCGAATTCTTACGCCTTTTTCAGCCATTGATCTTTCCCTCCGCAAGTCTTATCAATTTGTCAACGGCTTTTAAGATAGCCGCATTAGCCTTGCCTTCATCCTTAGCCCACGCCTTACGAATGCCTCGGCCGTAACCCTGAGACGATTGAACGCCCGGGCCAAGACCTGCAATGAATTGCGAGCCCGCGTTAGGATTGTTAGATCGAGATTGATTTTTAGATAGGCGAGTTTTGCCCGAACTAGTTTTAGGACCGACCCATTCTTGAGGGTTGCGAGCAGATTCCCAGATCGCGCCCATTGGGCTCTTATTGATTATCTGGGCTAAAGATTTGAAACCTTGGTCATTGGCTCGACTAGGTGCGATTGAATAAGTAATACCACGACGCATCTCTGCGCTGTCATAACTCCAGAATCGCTCTGTCTTCTGCCATCCGCGCAGAGGAGATGCAGTTGGGATAAAGCCTTTAGCCTGAGCAACGATAGGCTTTAAGGCATCCCTCATTTCTTTCTGAATTTCTTTAAGAAGATCAGGGTTAAATGATTTCAAAACCTTGCGAGCTTTAATTACGCCTTTTACTTCTGTAGGCATCTTGTTGCTCCTTCGCTCGGTCTTTCAATGCTTTCAGTAACATCTGTAGCATCGATGAATCTAATTCAATTAAAGATTGTGGAGGGATAGCCGTCTCAATGCTCAATCGAGCTATGAGATAGTGGATGCTATCCCTGCCTAGGCCAAAGGGTCAGACTCTGCAACCTCGACAGACTTAAGTCCATCAAGGAAGTCCGGCCCGAATGGCTTGACTGTGACTCCACTTAGTCTAAGGCCTTCCCAAGAAAGCCAATAGATCGAGGTCTGCATTTCATCATCGCGGAACGCTTTGTGAAATCCCTTTTTTGCATATAATTCGAATGCATATTCAAGCCTTGGCGTGATCTCGATATTATGCACTGTGTTATCTACCATCGTTACTATTAACTTTGCCATGTTTTGCCCCTTTGTTTAGTTAGTTATTACCAAGTGCCTGTTGTGGCAACAGCGATTGTACCAGAGACGTTAAAGGACAAACTTTGTACTCCGAGGTCGCCGACAGCGCCGTTGACATCTGTAGTATTGTTGATCAAACATGTCATGGTATAGAGAGGGTTCGCAGCTGAAACAGTAGGTGTACCTGTTGCATCTTGAATTACCTTGATAACAGCGTTAGTACCCCAGACGCTTTGTAGTGTCTGCAGAACTTCGTTGGCTTCTGTGTCATTCAAGAAGTCGATCGAAATTGAACCAGATTCTAGGCCCTTTACGAAAGTGTGCCCGCCCGACCCCATACTTGTGGTTTCTAGCTCATCGAAGCTGCGATTGATAGTAAGTGAAGTCACTCTATCACTTAGGTCCACAGTACCGATCTTTAGTCCTACCTTGTTATTTAGAAATACTGCCATGATTTATTCCTCATCTTTCTTAGATACTGGCTTAGGTGTTGCCTTTGCGACCTGACCGATTAAAGCCAAGAACGCATCATTTTCTTTATTCCATTGTTCCATATCGGTCATGAATTAACTCCAACTCGTAAGGACTGAGATGTTGATATTGCAAGTAAGCAAATCACCTGAGACGGCACTAAGTACGGCTGGAGCCGATACATCTGTGACGTTATAGGTGTATGAGGATGCCGCGAGCAAGTTGAAGACTCGCACTACGTCATTCTCAATTCCATTGAGGTTGCCTTCGTTATCCAAAAGGGGAACCATAATTGATATTGTAAAGTTAGCCATTGGTGAAACTGTGTTACGCCATCCGTTAGATGGACTTATGTAAGGATCGGATGGTGCAACAATAACTGAATTCGCAATAGGTGTTGCAGGCGGAAATGAAAATACTGAGTAAAGTGTATTGTCTGTGAGAGCTGCTGCGATACCTGCGCGGAGTGTTGAGATGGCGGCCATTAGCCCACCATCGATCTCGGATCGAGATAAGGTGCAAGCAATCCACGAACGCGAGCCAGAAGGGTGTTTCCCATTCTGTAAGGTGAAGGCTGATAGCCATCGATAGTTACGCCGCCGCTTGATGGGGCTTGGCGAGACTGCCAGATGTCAATCGAGATCATAAGAGCAGCTTCTTGGATCGCTGGGACTGTTGAGGGATCGAGATAAGTATCTGCTGCAAGTAAGCCATAAGGGTTGATCGGATGGCGCGGAGTTACGGCGTTGTTGTTGCCAGTAATCGCATAAGTGATCGAACGGGTGTCTCGACCTGTAATGGTCTTTGATCCGTTGTGCTTAGACCCTGCGCCTGTAATGTTTACTGTCTGTCCGACGTATAGAACATCTACGATGGAATCTGCAAAATAAGAAGTGCCTGTGTTGGCTGTGTTGCTATGCCCAATAATTGAGAGAGTGTTTGCCCAAATGAAAGGCAGCAGGACATTATCTGCAGCGTCACAGACTTGCTGTAAAACTGCATCAGCGTAGAGAGTGCCAACGCCTAGGGCGGTGCGAAGCTCTGCAACTGTTGTCAATGCCATGCTCTGATCCTTTCTAAAGACTGGCAGGGTAGAAGGGCACTACCCTGCCAGCGACTTAGTTTGGCGAATTACGCCTTATTATTTTTAAAGCAACCAGCCGCCACCTTTGTGGCAATGGCACCAAAACCATAATAGCCAATGGTGACCTGACCTGCTGCTGTTGATTCAGCGCGTAGGCGGTAAGTTGGTGACTCGTACCATGTGTACGCATCTGGGTTTACGACGAGGATTGTTCCATCGCCATCGCCTGCGTTTGTAGGATCGACGTAGAGGTTAAGACCTGCGACGTTGCCTGTGAGTGATGTAGGTGTTATTGCTCCGCCTGCGTTCATTGGCTGGGAAGCTGTGTAGATTGGACGTCCTGCATCGTTAAGAGACATGATGTTAGACCATTGTCCTGTTGATACGACCATGTTACGTGCGAATGGATTTGGTAGTCCTGCTGTTGCGCCATAGACAGATGCTGATCCACGAGCAACGATTCCGAGGAGTTCGGCTGCTGTTGGGTAAGTAACTGTTGTGGTTGCATCTGCTGTTGCACCTGCGATGAGTGCAGCGTTTACGGCTGCGTTAGTTGTCTTCGCATAAGCTGCTGCCATGTTGCGGACAAGCTCATCAAAGAACGCTGGAGATGTACGATCAAGGAGTTCGACAGAAAATGTCTGCTGTCCTGCGTACTTCTTTACAGATACTGACAAGAATGCTGCATTCTGATCTGTGTCAGAGAATGCTGCGTCTTCTGCTGTTTCTGCAACTGTTGGCATTTGTGTGATCTTTGGAATCTCAAAAGTCATGCCTGCATCTGGAAGAACTCCGCGTGAGATCGCATCGATTGATGGACGGATAGTTGTACCGAGAGGATTGATGATCTCTGAAAGTTGACGTGTTGGCACAAGACCAGCGTTGTCAGTTGTGTTGTCCGCTGCTGCGATCCATTGACGAGCTGAGTCGTCTCCGAGTGCTGCGCGGATTGTGTTCTCTGCGTATTTTGCAGCTGTTAGTTCAATGCGTGGCTTTGAGTAAGCCATTGCTGTTACAGCAGGGCGAGCAGCTTCAACTGCGGCAGCCTCAACTGTAGGTGTTGCTTCGACTGCTGAAGTGGTGTCTTCCACGGGGGCTGTCTCGCTTTCTGTTGGTAGGGTTTCTTCTACGGCTTCATCCGATGAGGCCGCGATATCGGTGACCGCTGCAGATTTGAAAGCTGCTGCTTGCACCAAACTTACTTCGAGGAGGTCGGCACTCGATACATACAGCACGCCATTCTTAGGCTTGGCTGCATTGACCATGACTCCGACTGATAGACCAGTACGAAGTTCTTCGCTGGCTTCGATGAGAGCATCTGTGCCGCGTGAAGATTTAGATATCTTGAAAGAGGCAAAGATTCCATCCTCTGTCTCGTTAAAGAATTGAGCGCGGCCGATTGGCTGCTTAGGATCATGCTCAAGAAGGAGCTTCACTTTAGATGAGTCAGCGATATTAATCGCGCCACGCTCAAAGACAACGGCTCCAGCGGATGTGTTACCCACTTCGCCATTAAAGGGAACGATCTTTCCAGAGATAGTGCGCTCTGACGCATCTGCTGTGAGTTCTGCTGAGAATGTGAGCATCTCTTTCATTGCATGCCTTCGCTTCCATTAGGTGTTAGGTCTGTCATTTCCATGGCTTGTTCTTGAGTGATCAACTGGAGATCAAGCATCTCGCGAATAATAGATAACTCTACGAGTGGGTCTGTACGCAAGAAGTTTTTGTCTATGTCAAACTTCACGATGTTTCCGCGAGCTGTAATGTCATCCATTGAAAGACGATCTTCGATTGCTGAAATAAAAGGCTGTAAAGATAGACTCAAGAATTGCTTACGCTCATCTGTTACGTTGGCGTACGTCATGGTCGAATTTTGGTCGGCTGAGACGTAGTAAGGTGGGATATTGCAGAGACGAGCGATTTCGGTTGCTAAGTTCTGAATAGCCTCGTTATACATCATGTCTTTAGGGCTGAATCCGACTGTCTCATACTGCAGAGTAGAAGTGAGATAAGCCGTTGAACGATTTTGACGAGCATTTTTGAACGCTGCAAGCAAGCCCTGAACTTCTGCAGGTGGCAGGTCTGCGCCTGTGTTCTTGAGGTATCCCGTAGGCATTGGAGTCGCTGCTGCAATGACTGAAGCCTTCTGAATGTCCAGAGCTGCGCGGATTGTCGAAGTGCCTGTGTTAAGGATGCCATCACTTAGCGATTGGAATGTGATAAGTGAGCCGAGGCCGTCCATTGGAACTGTTGTGCCATCGATGGCGTAAGACTTGACGTATACATTGTCACGATCAAGTGTTGCAGTTACGCGACTGTTAGCAATCCACTCGAAGCGAGAAGGGCGACCATCTTCCTGATAAGTCTCTACAACTTGCCAGAATGCCTGTCCGTAAAATAGAAGTGAATCAACTGTGTAGGCAATAGTTACTGAACGAGGCTGAGAGTAAGAAGGCTGATCGAGCCATAGAGGCTTACCTAATTCTTCGCCTGTTGATTTCTTGTATAACTCAAGTGGGATTGTGCCGATTGTGCCAGCCAGAAGGTTGCGGCAGCGAGCTAGCGCCGGGACTCCCATTGCCTCGGTGCGTCCGACGTAGGCAAATTGGAACGGCATCGCATAAGGCGAATACTCACCTAGGACTTGCGGTGCGTACTGCGCTTCGATATCAGACTTTGGTGCTGCACCTGTGAGGCGCGAAAGGATACCCATAGAGGGCAATTATACACTACTCGGTGTAAATTGCTGCGATCTGTTGTGGTTTCATTAACATTGACACGACCATGGCTAAAGAGATTGGCGCAGATACATCGCCTGCGCTCTTACGTTTAACGATGCGCCAAGATGAATCGTTAGTCTTAGCCGCGCAGTTATTCATCTGTTTGATTAATTCTTCCTGCCCGTTATGCACGACGCGACTGTTTACCAGACCATCGAGGAGATCAGAACACGCCTGATAGAACTGCTGACCTGAGACATCCTGAACTATCTGACCAGCATTGGCCAATCTTTCAGCGATCGATTGCGTGGTGTACTTGTCATAACAGATCATCTTGGGACGATATTGATCAGCCCATCCTTTGATGTCAGCTGCGATCTTGAGATCATCTACCGAAACCTGCGACTCCCACGTCTGTAGGATTCCCACTCCGATTCTTCCGTCACCCATAATCTGACCAGCAACGAGGCTCGCGTTTCTGCGAGATGGAGATACATCGAAGCCAAATACTGTATAGCCGCCGATCGGAATCTGGAGCGAGGCATCGCTGGTCGCCTCAAGTACGCCATGAGGCCATGGACTCTGTAGAGAATCAATCCATTGACATAAAAGTTCAGTTCTAGTGTCTTCAATTTTATTAGTTGCAACAGCTTCTTCAAGGGACTCCTCTGTAATCGTATATCCAAGTGCAGGGTTGGCGAATGCCCACCCGTTGCGGTCTGTAATCTTGCAATACTGCGGCGCTGAATACTCATAGAATCCGAATGACTTAGGAGGTGCAGAGAGCGCCCTCTCTCGAAGATTATTGAGAGTTTCTGAGAAGGCATCTCCAGCATTGCTACTCAGAAAGGTCTGGCTGTTAGGCCTAGCGCGAGTTGTAGGGATGGCAGCGGTGTAGCCGTCTTTACTGATCTCTCGAACTTCATCGATCCAGAGAAAGTCAGCGGTGCGGCCACGAGATGAGTCACGAGTATCAGATACGAGGTCAAGGGTTGCCCCGTTAAGTAGCTCGATACGTTCGCCGCCGTTGGCGTAGCGGATGGCTTTAGTTCCTGCCTTTAAGTGAGGTGCATTCTCAATAATCCATGCGATCTCTCGAAAGGTCATCAAGGCTGTCGCTCGGTTGGACGACATGATCAGGTGCTTCATCTCGCCGCCGTAGAACAGGCCCCAAATGACACGCATGCGCCCTAGGTGGGACTTGCCATTCTGTCGAGCTACTAATAGCAGCGATGTCTTACGAATGTAATTACCTTTGGCATCAACTCGCATCATGTCATCTAAAACCCAACGCTGCCAAGGCATGAGAGGTGTGCCTAAGTCTTCTGCCATCTTGGCGATCTCATCTGCTCGGGTTTTACCCTTGAGAAGTGGACTGTGAAGCCTTGCCTTGATTGCCCCTCGTAGGGCTTGCTTACGAGCTGCCACTAGTCAGGACTGTCTGTGACTGGTCGGGCTGTAAAGGGACTGTCTCGGTGAACTTCGGACTGCATCGGGTATATATTGCCAGA
>Ga0315901_10007713_pt1 | contig 12658 bp, 20 predicted proteins | sample LakEriMetagenome_10_FD_203761 | JGI IMG/M metagenome (GOLD analysis project Ga0315901, IMG submission 203761) | Freshwater fungal communities from buoy surface, Lake Erie, Ohio, United States - Buoy 2 MA116 | ecosystem: Environmental > Aquatic > Freshwater > Lake | place: USA: Lake Erie, Ohio... | reverse complement strand
TCCACGGGGGTCTGGATCTCGACGTGCAACTCAGTCGTACTGAGTGCTAAACCTAAATTAACAAGAGCAGCATACCCGCTAGCCGCAGTTACAGTACCAGAGGCAGTGCTGTAGCGAGTTAACTCGCCGCTGTACCGAGACAAATAATAAAACTGACCCGGAACCAGAACCGCATCGGCGGTAATATTAACGTCACTAACAACAGCAATATCGTCAAGGTTTACGGCAACACTCGATCCATTTGAAGCAGCCGCAGCAGTAATACCAATCGCCTGATACCGCTCAGGAGCAACACCACTAGCCGCAGATGCAGGCAGCGCATATGTACCGCTCACATAGACGACCTGGCCTTGAATTAGATTTGAGCCAGCAGTGAAGTTTTGGGTCGACGCAGCACTGGTTGTAACGCCAGCACCATTCACAAGCCACACCTGTGTGCCGCCGGGCGTGAAGTCCGTGTATTTGCGGTTAAAAATGGCGCGTTCCGTCACTATTTAAAACCAAGACTTCCAATCACTAAATTATAACCGAGGTCTCAAACTCAGTCGTCATCACGAGGGTTGATCGCCATGAGGCTATACCCCATTAACAACAGGAAACCTAGAGACCCAAGGGCAAAAATAGACAGCATCAACTTCCGGGCTTAGGCGGCCACTGCACGTTCCAGGGGAAGCCTTCCTGCTGAGGCACCATGCGGAGCGTTTCGCGGTAGAGCGCCCAAGCACCTTTGCCGTCAGGATCGAGTGGGCTGTCTTCCAGCTGGGTCCAATCGCATTCAGCCAAGCGGCGGTTGCGATCTTCGCGGACGGCTTCGCCCTGCTTGGCATCCTTGGCAAAACAGTACGCCTCATACTGCTCAGCGGCGGTGTGTACCACGCCTTCGTCGTCGGTGTAGTCCTGGAATACAGGACCAGCGATGTAGTGCGTGAACCACTGCCCGTTTACCTCCACCACGCCATCACGTTGGCTGTACTGGTAGGGCGGTACGGTGGTGGCTTGGGGGCCTTCCAGCACGGGGTCGTAGCCGAAATCGCTGATGATCTCAGCGGTCAGCTGCGGCGGGAAGCTGGTGTTGGGGTTAGAGCGGCGAAACTCGTCTTCAGTGATGACGGCGCCGGTTGTGCGGTTGCGGAGTTCCATGTCTAGGCGGGGGTTAGTTGTTCAAGCGGGGCATAACCCCATCCGTTCCAGTTGTTTTTACATCGCCACATCACAGTGGCAGCCTTGACGCCAGTTGCAATCTCGCACTCTTTTGAGGTGGAAAAGATCCCAGCGGGTGTCAGATAGCGCTTGCCGAGCTTTGTAGTAGCAAGGCTAACTCGATGCTGCTGGCTTTTTTCTTTACCAGCCAACTGCTGTTGAATTTTGTTTTTCCATTTGTCAGGACGGATTTGTCCTGCATGAGGCAACGCGCTATTGGCTTCAACTGTGTCGCAATAAACATTGCCCAATGCGTATGGACCTGTGTCGTTGATGCGGCACATCTGATAACTCCCTTTAGTTTTTCCTCGCAAATGCCATTTGCCAGTTTCGTCCCACCATTGCTTCCACTCCTCAAAAGTAAAGTGAAACTCAATGCCGCGACGCTTGGCATCCGCTTTGGAGCGGGTAAAGCCTTGTCTGTACTTGCATTTGGTTGCCATGTCTACGCCACCGCCAAATAAATAAAACTGCCACCAGAAGCGTTAATAGCTGCAGGGGCTGTGCTACTGATTTGGAAGCCGGATGACAACGGATCAATATAATCAGTTGTCGTCACCTCTGCCGCTGTTGAATTCAATAAAAGGTAGCTGTCGTTACCGCTAACAATGCCGCGAGCGGTATCCCAGACGTACCAGTCGCCTGTGGAATCCGCACGCTTGATTAGAACAAACCGTGCGCCTGCTGTGAATCCGCAGTCAATGTTGAGCGTGGTGCCGGTGCCGGTGTAGCTACCTACTTTGCTCACGCCAGGGCAGGAAGCGAAGAGGTAGGCGATATATGTTTGACCGCTTGTAAACCCTCCGGGGCTGGACAGTGTGGCGTCCCCAGGTGTGAAGGTCGTAGAAGTAAAACCTAAAGACCAGTACCCTGGCTGAACAAAGCCGGAGCCATTCGTATTTAAACCGGACGATGCACCTGGTATAAAATATATGCCGTCCGATCCCTGCTTGACGGCGACAGGCCAGCCCATGTCCTGTCCAGTACCACTGGACCTACGCTTTAGTATAAAGAGTTCAGGAACAACTGTTAGATTATGGCTTACAACTTGAGCACTACTTCCCGTGCCCGTATAAGCCACCACGTCGAAGAAGCCGGGGGCGCGGCGGAAGAAATAGTTGATATATGTATTGGCAGAGGCGTTGGTGATGGTTGACGTTGTTCCAACTTTCACGCCAGCCATCACATCCCATGGATTGGCTTGCAGGATCGTGGTTCCAGCTGCTACTTCTGCCGCAGTGGAGGATGTCTCTAGATAGCCAGTGCCAGTCAGTCTTGCGGCAAATAAGTCGCCAACTGCTGAGCCACGGTTTTTAACCAGCACCGAATCAGCAATTTGACCGCCGGTAACTGTTGCGTCTGTGCCTGTTCCAGTTCGTGCGCTTAGGCCAAACACCGTCGTCGCATCGGTGGGCGTCTTCATCGGCCCACGGCGGATGGCGATGTAGATGTAGGTATCCCCGTTAGTATTAACTACGCTAGCGGTGCCAGTGATATTAAAACCGACAGGCGTTGGATCTATTAAATTAGACGAAGTGACTTCAGCAGCAGTAGCATTTGCTTGCAAAAAACCATCATTGGCGCTAACAGCAAAACCGCGCATCGAATCAACAATGGCCCAGTTACTTGATGGCGTTGTAGGTCCGACTCCTTTCACTAAGATCCACTGCGGCTCCCATCCCAGGTTGATAACTGGCCCGGTTGCGCTTCCATTCCCCACATAAGTCCCACAGGTCACCACACTGTCATTGCCGCTATCGCCAAACCCGCCAGCGTCGGACGCAAACAGGTAGGCGACGTAGGTGCCACCGGAAGCATTCACCGTGGCATCAGTGCCAAGACTGAAGACTGTGCTGGTCGGTGTGGTGCTGTTCCAGCGAGTGGCGCCTGTCGCTTTATTAGCGGTGCTGTTCAGCACCAAGTATTCGGTGTTAGCGAGGTTTTGGTTGTAAACCTGCCAGTCGCTAATGGTATCAGTACGTTTGACAATGATGCAGCCGGGCACGCTGCCTAGGTTGTGCGCAATGGTGCGATTGGTGCCGTTGCCTGTATAAGTAACAACATCAAAGAACTTCGCTGCTTCTCGGAATGTCCAGGAGGCGTAGGTGGCAGCACTGGTGTTGTAGTCAGCGTCGGCACCAAGCGCGAAACCCGTGCCGCTAAAGGAGGTTAAGCCGGTACTTTCGGTAACCTCTGCAGCAGTGCTATTGGATTCAAGAGATTTAGTAGCTCCACGCGTAGTATCAGTAAACCGATGTCCCGTTGCCCCGCTTCGCCCTTTAATCCAAACCAATCCCCCCTTGCCGCTCAGATCAATCCCATTCGTGATCGTCTGCGTGCTGCCGTTGCCGGTATAAAGCCAAGTGCTGAAGACATCTTCGACGTAGGTCTTTGCTGCACTTGCTGCACCAGCAGCACCCTGCATAAGCCTGAGAGTAGTGGAATCCATTTATATCAAGTCGTATAGTTAATCAAGGAAGAAGCTCGCCAAGTTGTACCGCTGTCATCTGTGACAAACATAAATAAATGTGTTTTCCCTGTAGTTAAAGTCGGTGCAGTAGCGCTAGGCCAAGTAACAGATGTAGGCCAAGTTATAGTGCCTGTGTCATGGCGAACTTCGTAAGCCAAGCTATAAGAAGCTGCCGGGACCCCAGTGAAATAAACGGAAGAGTTACCACTAAGAATCGCAGTGAAAAAGTTACCCGATGTGCAGGGAATGCCGCTGCCGTTCAGACCAAGTGCAGTGATGACACTACGCACCTGGCCATCAATAAGGCCACCGGAAATGGCGTAGCGTGATCCGACCGCTGAAAGTCCAGCGTTACCGCTAGCGAGTGCAGTGTTAGCCGTGCTCTGAGCAGCAATACCGGAAGAAAGTGCAGTATTAGCCGTGCTCTGAGCAGCAATACCGGAAGAAAGTGCAGTATTAGCCGTGCTCTGAGCAGCAATACCGGAAGAAAGTGCAGTATTAGCCGTGCTCTGAGCGGCTACGCCGCTTGCCGCCAAAGTATAGCGAGCATCTAGTACACCAACCTCAACACGTCGGTTAGTTACATCTGATGCGCGTACAATAGGAAAATAATCACCGCTAGCGACTGTTGTAATCGCTGTCAGTTGGGATATCTTCTGACTTGCCATTGCGATTACACAGAAGCGGTTTCTAGATCAATAGTTGATCCATCCTCTAACAGGATAGCATCAATCGTTATACCTGAGCTGGACTCAAGCATGAGAACTGACGTTGGGTTGACGACGAAAGTTGGTGGATCGATCTCAACAGCTAGCTGAGTAGCGCTCGTCGCCCGACCTATATTCGTCACATACGCGTTAACACTAACAGTAGCTAACTCAGCAGACCAAGTTGCATAGTCAACCAGAGCGCCAGAAGTCGTAACAGACAGATACTGATACTCCCCAGGACTGAGCCCGCTTAATCCTGGATATATACCATCTGCGTTAACTCTGATTAAAGTTCCAACAGAGCCGCTATCAATAGCGACGCCAACCACGCTGGCTTGCGTTGCGTTTAAAGCACTCGCTTTAAAAATTAAGCCGTCTGAGGGGTCGACATAAACAGCATCACCGGCTGCAATGGTCTCACCAGCTTTAAAACTCGCAATAGCCATCGCAGCCCACTATCTATGTATAAGTTTAGCCCTTACCTTGGCCGCGATAACGTTTCTTGCCGCGTCGGCGGGGACGCGAAAGAACGCTATGCCCAATCGAAGTGGTCTTTGGCTTGGGTTCGATCTGTTGAGTGTTCTTGGGCTTGGCCATGTGCCTAAGCAGTAACCGCTAGATATTAGACCTGAATCCAGCTGCTGCCATCCCACACACGAAGATGACTATTAGCGCTGTCATACCAGCCAGCACCCTGTGTGCTAGGTGGCGGTGCGGCAGGTCCATAAGCAAAACTTCTAGAAGGTCCGGTTTCGTACCAACCGCTTGTCACTGCGTCATAAACAAACAGTGAGCCCATAAGGCTGTTAAACCAAATTGAGCCGTCACGCGGGGGTGCGTTCAGACCAGTGCCGGAGGGAGGCGCCTCGCCTTTGGACGCAATAGCCTCGGCGTTGGTCTGATACCACGCTGGATCGGACACGCCGTTACCTGACGCGTAAACAAAGAGGCGCCCCTCGTTTGTGTCAAACCACAAGCTACCTGCGGTATAACCAGTACCAGGATCGCCAGAGACAATGACGGCAGTACCGCTAGCGCTGCCTCCTCCGCCTCCACCTTGAGTGTCGGTACCGCTAATAAGGGCAGTAGTTCCGCTGTAAAGAACTGTGACGCTGCCTGTTCCAAGCGCAGCAAGGTTGATTTTGGTGCCTGCATCAGATAAATAGATACCTGAACCGGCTGATATAGTCAGACCAGAAGCAGACGTAATAGTGGCGTTAATAACCTCAAACGAACCGCTTTGCGTTATATAAATACCTGAGCCAGCAACGATTCCACTAGCAGTGCCGCCGCCTCCGCCCCCGGAGATTCCGCTAATGCTGGTGTTTAAATCTTCTAGGGCGCGTACAACCCCTTCAAAATTCCAGGGATACCCGTAAGGACAGCGAGAATAACTGGTAGTGCCCACGCCGCTTACCGTTCCGATGAGTTCTTCAATGACTTCGACGATGCCTTGGAAAGACTCACTATGGAGCGCCCGAGGTAATACGCCATGAGTGGGACAGGCGGGTACGTTGATCTCAGTCATTTACAAACGTAGTCCCTCCCGTATTCTCCAGTTTAACCGAGGGAGTCTAAATTCTACGCCTTTGTGCTATCTAGAGAGATCCGAAATACGAGCTGGCCGTCTTTCTCGTGAGACACCAACTGTTCGGCAAGTTGCCAGGCTGGCACACCAAGCACTGTAGCCCTCTGCCGTAAGTCTTTCCAAGAAAGCTCTTCTACAGGCCGGACTGTAGTTTTAGTCACAGTACACCTCCAGGTTTTACAAAGTATAAACACTCGTAAGAATATATGTAAACCACGGGCTGGCCGTATTTTCCCAAACCGCTACCAAAAAAAATTCCATCAAAGACTTTTTGTAAAACTCCCGCTCTACAACCAAATTGGGCACAGTTAACAAAAGATAAGTTACTAGAGTCGTATCTAGATAAACGTATTAAGTTAGAGTCTTAGAAAACTATTAGGTGAACATTAAAGAGACGTCTCTAAAAAGATAAAAGCGCTTGTCTCAAACTAGTCTTGTTGGAGACTGGACTATTAAAAAAAGAAAGAAAATAAAAGCGAGCTGCACCTACTACGCCTCCATGCGCTCCCTGCACTCTGTGAGCTCCATAATCCTTTAATGTACTTTGGGACACCTACGGTGCTATGCTGCGCCTAACATGCGACTCTTGTCATGGGCATGAACCTAAGAGCAGTAGCGCTTCTGGGACTGCTTGACCTTGACGACGGCGGGCTCAAGGCTCCCACGGGGGCTCCTGAGACGGTCGAGCATCAGGGTCACTGGCGAATCGAGCACCACCAAGACCTGTCTGTTTGGCGCTGCCTCTGCGGGCGCTCAGAACCGCTCCTGGTGCCTGCTGAGTTCCGCAAACGCGTCCGGTTACCGCATGATCTGGTGCAAGCCTGCGAGGTCTGCCGAAGCGAGCTGTCCGCTTGCTCCAGTCGTGCCGCACGATTTCACGCATGGCTGGAGCGCAACCGCCCCCTGATTGATCGTGAAGCTCACTTGGAGTACCCGGAGGACCGAGGCTTCACGTACAGCGAGGATGACGGCCAGTCGACCCGTACTCGCCGCTTCGTTTACGAGGCGTTCTTTAAGACAAAACTAAGATCAAGTGACTTCGTGCGCTCCAGGTGCTCTAATCCATTCTGTATAAACCCATACCACTTGTGCATAACACCAACACCCAACCAGAAGGCTTCTCCCCAAATCGAAAAAGTGATCTTGCACCTGCAGGAGCTTGGTATATCTGCCAAAATCACTCAGCGAGTTATCCTTCAGAAATTCGAAATCAAGTTATCTCTTTCCACAATCCAAGGCATCAGGGCCGAATCCAAGCGATTACTCACCACAGTGGCTTAATCCTTGACTTAAAAGCTATCCAACCTGCTAGTCTTTCTGAGATTGCCGAGGAAGTCGGTCAGTCAACGAGCTCGGTTAGAAATCATTTAAAACGGCTCACTCAACTCGATCTTGTAGTCAGGGTCGCATTTGAACACCACACTCTCTACTGTTTAAACGGTGATTACAACGTACACATCGACCGCATACTCGGCGAACTCTACGGCTGAGCTACGCCGCCCTTGTCTTTGGGAGGACGAATTTAAGATCGACAACCTTCCGACCTGGATCTACACGGACAATCAACCTCCTAAAGACACTCGTGACTGCGAGGCCAAAATTAGCTCACTTGAATACACCATTCGAGACATTGAGCTTCAGATTGAAATTCGTGAACTCGAACTAAAAACTGGTAATTCACGACACAGCAGCGCTTTTGACTACGAAAAGTGGAAAGTTGGTGCGCTTAAAGCAAAACAAACACATTATTACCTATTAAACGCATATACATATTGGTTGATTAAGAACGAACGTCGTGAGCTTGACAGCCCTGGAAAACTTGATAAGCTGATCGAGCTGCTGATTGAGGACCCTTCCGACTTCGAGACAAAAGCAAAAGCACTCCTAAACTAAACAAGTCAACACGTAACAAAGGCCGTGCTGACATGAGGGGTGCTGTAATCCTTTTAGCCTTTTCGGACCAGCAGTAATTCGCCCTGATTGCCTGGCGCCAGGTGGTTAAGGGGAGCCCCTCCTTTATTCCATGGACATCACACGCGAAATTAAAGACATCCGCGATGCCCTCAACAGCATCGAGGCTTCACTTCAACTTCTTGTCGCTCAAAAGGGAGGCAAGATCACTAACGCTTTCGTCTCAAAGAAGATCGTTAGCCAAAGACTTAATGTCCCAGCTGTAACGATCGACAAACTTATCCATCAAGGGATTGCATCCAAAGGTGAGTCAGGACTCGTGGAAGGTCGTCACTTCTGCAAGACAGACCCAACCGAACGGAATTCGTCTAAGTTCTTATACGATATCCACGCGATCACGCAGGCAGCCTGGAGCAATTTTACCTATGTCTGATTTGTCACGAGGCGCCGCAGCGCTTATTAAGAATCTGTTCAGTGGCAACGAAACAGAGCGCATGATTAGCGCTGGTGTCGTTCGTACCATCCTATCAGATATGACTCGGCTCTATTTTGAGAACCGAGCGGCTCTCGGTGAAGGAATCCTTGTATTTAATCCAGAAAACCCGGAGACCTCAAAGTATTTAACGAAGTCAGATCTTGAGAATGACTTAGCAGTCGCTCAAGAAGGTATGGACGAGAAGGCTGAAGCTCTGTTTAGCAAGATCATTCGCGTTATCGAAAAAGAGTCAGAATCAGATCTTGCTCTTATTGCTATGGTTCAGTCAAGTGAAATCTGTGTTCATCTTGTAGACCCAAAAGAAGCCAATAAAAAAATTGATGAATATTCAAACGGTCTCATTTACTGATGCTGACTTTATATCTCCGCCAGAAGTAGTTGCTACCACAGCGGCTTTCTTTGGAGGTTCGATAGATTTAGATCCTGCGTCTAGTCAATCCGCCAACTCGATAGTCCAAGCTGATCGTTTCTTCACTTGGCGTGAAAACGGATTAATCCAGCCGTGGAAAGCAGATAAAGTTTATCTATATCCTCCTAGAAGTGTTTTATCAGGAGACGAGCAACCAAAAAATATAAAGCTGTTCGAAAAATCATTAAGGTTCAAAAAGTCAGCGCAGCGTGTTTGGTTAGAACTGTGTTATCAGAAGTGGTTACGTAACGAACTTGGACAAGCAATAATATTTTTAACTTCCACTGAAGTCGCGTTGCTAGTCACTCAAAAGATTGGATTCGACTTTCCGCTGTGTGTGTTAGCAGAAAAACCAACACTAATCAGAGAACAGGATTTAAGTGCTGTTAAATCTAAAGTGTTTGGATTCTTATATTACTTACCGCCGCAACTAAATTACGAGGTAAGTGTTAAACAATTTATCGAACATTATAGTAATTTGGGGAGGGTGTATGTTTAATGGGGTCTTTCGTGTCCCAAGAATCATCTGGTCCATAACTATCTTTTTCACCAAAGCCTACGCCCACGGGGCGTGAAGCTTGCAAACGTGAGCGAACTTCTCTGTTCTGTTGACGAGCCCTTTCCCGAGACTCAACCCCAAAAATTTCTCCAGCCAATCGATGAAACTTTGGCTCTCGATCGACGTGATGTAACCTCCTTTGACCGAAAGATTCCGCACGTCTCTCAGATTGTGAACGCCGGAAATCGCTCATCAGGACACGCTTCCGTAGTTCATTAAGCCTGCTACATCGCCACTGGTGTTGTAGTACCGCCCAATGGCATCAGCTGTTTTATCCCCACCATAAACTAAGGCAGCCATCCGAGGATCTTCAAGAGCAGCATAGCGATCAGGGATTTTATAAGTCTCCCTGGGCCTATTCGAGCCGTAGATAAAGCTAGACGTCTGTGGACCGCTGTAGTCGATAAGTGAATTGTATTGAGCCGCAATTTCAGGCGACCCCCATTGAGTGCTTCCACGTAGTGAACCGACATCCATAGTCACCACGGGTGGGTTCAGCGCTAATTGATCATATCCACCTAAACGGCCAGACAATGAATATTGATTTTGTATATCTTGTACGCGTGTACTAAATTGATTGTATTGCTTAGAAAGATCAGGATCTACCCCTAAATCATATCTTGCTAGCTCACCTAACTTAGCTACTGTGTCCGCAAATTGTTCGTAGGCTTCAACTCGAGATTTCTCACCTGTTAACCCAGTCAGCTCTGGATAGACATTAGAAATTGTTTTCCTTGTTCTTTTAATATTTTGTTTTTCTATTGCTCTTAAATCTTTTAAATTTTGTTTTGGGTCAAAAGGGGAGCTGAAAAGTCTGCCGAGATCTCCTGCCAGCCTGTTAACATTCGAAAGATCCGATGTATTTTTGTTAAAAGCACTGAACGGATCTACAGCCCCACCTTCACCAAAAGCGCCTTGTCCACTGAGATTATTGAAGACAGTCTCAGAGCCCGAGATAGGCTCTACGCCAAAAGGGCCACTCGGAGCGTTAGTTGAGGACCAGTCGTAGTATGCGGGAAGAGAAACAGGCATCGGTCTTAACTCGAAGTTTTGGAAAATACTCAGATCACAGATCTGGGAGTGGGAAAGGAGCGAAGCGCCATAGCTAAAAGATCTCGCATATTTTGTTTTGTCTGATCGGTGTACCCGCCACCTGCGCTAGTTGGTGCTGCGCCATATCCAGCCGGGCTTGAACCTAGGCTGCTAAGACCGCCTAAAATCCCACGGCCTAAATCTTGCAGGAAAGATCCGCCAGAGGTTCCCCCAGTAGGCGAAGACCCGAAGTAGTCTCCTGTATACCCAGGTCCGATGGAACCATAATCGGGAACGTCAGAGCCAAACCCAACAGCGCCACCTAAAAAGGAGTTCACTAACTTTTAGCTTCTTATATCGATTATACGTTTAAATAACTGACTTAGGAGCTCCAAAAGAACTCAAAGCCTGAGCAAGCAATTGAGCTTGCGCTTGTTGAATAGCCGTTTGATTTCTTCTTAATTGAACAGCAGCTTCTTCTTCAGCCAATTGCTGGATATTCTCATCGCGGCGTTGAGTCTTATAAAGGTCAAGCAGAAGCTCCGCACCAGGGTCAGGAGCCGTGCTTTTTTCGGAGTAATCAATAAACTCAGGACGCTGTGTCGAGGACTGTGGACCAAGCTGTTGCAAAGCTCCAGTTATACCTAATAGGTTTATAAATTTATTCAATAAACCCGTAGCCTTATCCTGCGCTGTAGAAGGTTTAGCAGCAGTAGGCGCAGGACCTTTAGACGCGTTTCGAGCTCCTTCGTCAAACCACGCGGAGACCTGTGACGAGCGTTTGACCGGCTGGCCGTAAAAACTCCCTCCCTCCGCCGTGGGGATCGACGCCCACTCGGGCGCCAAATAATCCTGCAGCGCTGGACTAAGTGTGCCTTCCTTGGTGAGCGCTGCTAAGCCTCCCACCGGCATCAGCCGCTGTCGGACCTTGTACAGCATGGCTAAGTCCTGGCTTTCAGGACTGAAATCTTTCAACCCCAACTGCCTAGCAACTTCTTGATACGTGCCCGGCATGAACTGGTAGGCGCCTGCAGCCGCGCTGGCGTAACCTCCCGGCGATTTGATTACTTTGTCCGGGTGTCTTGAATAATCGTTGAACTGTCCTCCGCCAAAGAGGACGTTGTAACCAGGTGCGTTACCTCGCCAAGTACCTTCCGCCCGACTTAGAGCCTGCTGAAGACCCCTGAATAATCCTGGGTTTTGCTGTTGCCAGGATTCCAGCAGAGCTCTTGTCTGAGACATTGTATTTGTAAGACCTCCAGTACTAACTAATTTAATCCTTCTCCTCTGTTAAATCTTCAAAAATATCGACATTAGTGTCAATCACAACGCCTATCTCTTCCATGACCGACTTAAACGCTCGCTCACGACACACAAATTTAAAAATAGTTTTCCAGAGGTACTGATCGCGTGCTTCACCCTTCAGTTGTTGCGCAGCGTTCTTAAGGCGCGTAAGAGTGAAGTCGTCTTCAAGTGTCAAGCCGACCCGCAGCTGGCCATGCTCCTCTTTCACCGCTGGATTTGCGTCTACAAAAAGTCTAAGACAAATTATAATATTCGCTCAAACTTACCAAGCTCGACAACTCCAGTAACGTGCTTTTAACTTGCTCCCAGGGTTGTCACAGTTGTGACGTGCTCTAAAGTTTTCACGACGTTCTGGTATATGTTTCTTGATAGTCATATTCGGGTCCCCAAAACGAACAAGACGAACTTGGTCGCCTTCTTTCGCGGCCACGGCAAACTTCTTGCCTCCATCCGAGTCGCGACGAGGCTGGTTGTAGCCTTTAAAAACCTCTCCAGCAATCCGTATGGTCACGAGGCTTGTCCAGTGCGTCTACTCAGTCTACTGGGTCGAAACCTAAAATTAACCTTAAGACAGCATTCACAGATTCCCTTCATGAAGATTCCTGCTAACCTTTTCGCGTTGTCTTCATTCACAACGCCAAATTAAATGGAATCCGCAAGGCTCTTGACCATCGCCCAGACCGCTGAGCTGCTGAACTGCTCTGCAGGCTTTGTACGTAAGCGTATTTCTCTCACTGAGTCCAACCAACCCGGTGGCTGGCCCAAAGGCATCTTCGTCAATCTGCAACCAAATGGTGCAAAGTCCCTGTACCGCATCAACAAAGATGCTCTGGAGGCTTATCTGAACTCTGCGGAGGAAGAGGCTAAAGTAGAAGAAAGCGCTGCTTGTGCTGTCTGATAGCCGACAATGAACACCTCCTCTTTAGCTGACATCTTTCAAAACGCCTCTGAGGCGCCTAAGCAAGAAGTTATTAAGGA
>Ga0315901_10007700_pt1 | contig 12674 bp, 9 predicted proteins | sample LakEriMetagenome_10_FD_203761 | JGI IMG/M metagenome (GOLD analysis project Ga0315901, IMG submission 203761) | Freshwater fungal communities from buoy surface, Lake Erie, Ohio, United States - Buoy 2 MA116 | ecosystem: Environmental > Aquatic > Freshwater > Lake | place: USA: Lake Erie, Ohio... | reverse complement strand
CCGCCGAAAAGCGTGAGCGGTTTACTCGGAAGTCGGCTGCTTGAGGTATTTCTTGGCGCTGAATCGATAGAACAAAGCCGGGGTGACCAATTGATCGAGCAGCGTCGAGGAGAGCATCCCACCGAAGACCACGAGCGCGAGTGGATGCAAGATCTCCTTGCCCGGTTCGCCGACGCTGAACAACAACGGAGCAAGCCCGATGAAACTGGTCATCGCCGTCATCAACACGGGCGGCAATCGATCCAAACTACCGCGGATGATCGTTTCCTTCGAAAACGGTTGCCCTTCGACTTCGATCAAGTGGATGTAATGGGCCACCATCAAGATGCCATTGCGACAAACAATACCGATCAAGGTGATGAAGCCAACGAGGTGGGCGACCGACAAGGTCGTCGCCGAGGTCCATACCAGGGGCCAGCGGTAGACGGGTTCCGCAGCCAGTTGGCTCCAGTCCGGCCGATTGACGATCAGCAATAAGGCGACGGAACCGAGGGCGGCGAGCGGAACGTTGACCAAGATCTGCAGTGCCGCCGTCCACGACTTGACCGCTTTCTGGAGCAAGAACAAGATGCCGACGATGCTGAGGATGCCAAACAAAATCAGCTTGCGGTTCGCTTCCTGTTGGGCTTCGAATTGGCCGCTGAGTTCGATCCGGTAGCCAGCATCCTCGCGCTTCAATTGATCGCGAATGGGAGCGATCGCGCTTTCGATATCGCCAACGGCCCTCGCGAGATCGCGATTTTGCACGTTGCAGTAGACTACAAAACGGCGTTGACCATCCTCGCGATTGAGCATATTCGGGCCGGTTGTGTCGACGATCTCAACAAGCTGGCCTAATGACAATCGTCGTCCTGACGGGGTTTCGATAACGGTATCATTGACGGTTTGCGGATCGCGCCGGGAGGCTTCGTCGTACCAGACCACCAGCCCGTGGAAACGATCCCCATCGAGGATCTGCGAGAGCACCTTTCCTTGATAGGCCGTCTCGAGCCATTTTGCGATGTCGCTAGGGGCCAAACCATGGCGAGAAGCGATCTCGCGTCGAATCTGCATACGGACTTGAGAAACCTCGACTTGTGGTTCCACTTGCAAATCGACGACCCCTTGGATGGATCGCATCGCGAACTCGATTTCGTAACCCAATTGCCGCAGCCGCTGAAGATCCGAACCGTAGATCTTCACTGCGACCTGGGCGCGAATGCCGCTCATCATGTGATCGATTCGGTGCGAGATCGGTTGGCCGACATTGACAGCGACGCCCGGCAAATACGAGATGCGATCGCGGATCTCCTCGGCGACTTCCGGCATCGATCGGCCCCGGGATTCATGGCTCCAACTCTTTGGTAACGGCAGCCACGCCAGCCATCGCCAGATTCCGCTTTCCTTCGCGACGAGATGCGGATAGAGCCCGACATCGATTTCGGATGAATGGACCCCCTCAGCGTGTTCGTCGAGTTCCGCTCGTCCCGTGCGGCGTGCGACATACTCAACTTCAGGGATTTCGAATAGTTCTTTCTCGACTTGCGATGCAACGCGCGAGCTTTCACCGAGCGAAGTCCCGGGCTCGAGTCGGAGCGATACGGTGAAGGTCCCCTCATTGAATTCCGGCAGGAACTCGCCACCCATCCCGAGGATGGAAACGCACGCGCAGACCACAAACAAGAGAACGGCGGCGAGGATCCAGGTAGCGCGAGGCAAGGTCCAATGCAGCACGCGGCTCATCAGTTGCTTGAGAAGACGGGTCAACCACGGTTCCTTGGCGTGCGACAGAAATCGATCGCTCGGAAGTAGCCAATACCCCAGAACCGGCGTGAGGGTCAGCGAAACCGCTAGCGAACAGCAAAGGGAAATGAGATAGGCGAATCCGAGCGGCGCGAACAATCTGCCTTCGATTCCGGTCAAGAAAAACAGGGGGAGAACGACCAAGACGACGATCGCTGTCGCGTACACAATCGAGTTGCGCACTTCGCAGGACGCGCCGTAAACAACATCCCAGATCGGTCGACGGTTCTCCGTCGGCAATACGAAATTTTCTTTGAGGCGACGATAAATGTTCTCGATGTCGACGATCGAGTCATCGACCAAATCGCCGATCGCGACCGCGATCCCGCCAAGCGTCATCGTGTTCACACCGATACCTAGCCACTCAAAAACGAGAAAGGTCAACAGGATCGACATCGGCATGGAGATAAGCGAACTGATGCTCGTCCGCGCGTTACCCAGCAGGAGCACCAGGACGATCACCACCCAAATCGCGGCTTCTTGGATGGAATCAAGCACGTTTTCGACTGCGGCGCGGATGAATCGCGATTGACGAAAAATCTGATCGTCGATGACAACATGTGCCGGCAGTTCCGTGCGCATCTCCGCGAGCGCTCGATCGATTTCGCGATCCAACTGGACGGTATCGACCTGAGGCTGTTTTTGCACGGCCAGAATTACGGCTGGCCCGCCGACGAATCGGGATGGAGTCACCGAGGTATCGCGAACCCACGAACCTGCATCTCCGCGTCGCACGGGTCCATCGAACCGAACATCTGCGACATCGCCAATGCGCACGGGAATCGGATCTCGCAGGACGATGGGGGACTCAAGGATTTGTTGCAGCGTTAGCGCTTGGCCTTGAATACGAATGACCGATTCTCGCGTTTCGCGCTGCATCACGCCGCCACCTGCCAAAACGCTCGCCCGCTGCGCTGCATCGACCAATTGATCGAGAGTGATGTTCTGGGACAGCAATCGTTCGGGTGATGTAATGATTTGATACTGCTTCAGAATCCCTCCCATGACGGACACCTGCGAAACGCCGGGGACTGCCAATAAACGATTTCGCAGATTGAATTCCCCGATGGTCCGCAACAGCATCGCGGTCTCCTTAGCCGCCTCGCGATCCGCTTCCTCGCGCGTGCTCCGAAGCCCGATGAGCATGACTTCTCCCATGATCGAGGAGATGGGGGCCATGACCGGGTTGATCCCTTGAGGCAATCGCGAACGGGCCAACTGCAATCGTTCGGTTACGACCTGGCGATCGATAAAGATGTCGGTTCCCCAGTCGAATTCCACCCAAACGATCGACAGACCGAGCGCGGACGACGATCGGACTCGCTGCACTCCCGTCGCGCCCACCATCACCAACTCAATGGGCCGCGTGACCAACGCCTCGACCTCCTCCGGGGCCAAACCAGCCGCCTCGGTCATGATCGCGACCGTCGGACGATTCAGATCGGGAAATACGTCCACGCCCGAAGACTGAACGGCCCGCCAACCGGCGATCGCTGCCACGACCGCCAGGAAGAACGTAAACGAGCGATGGTTGAGTGAGAACCGGATTATCGAATCGAGCATGCGAAAACCTTAACGAATAGAAGCATGGGCCGTTTGCAGACCCATCACTTGCGTGACCGCAATCTCATCGCCGAGTTCGAGCCCAGCATGGATGGCGATGAACCGGTCGTCTTCCAGACCGGTCGCGACTTGCTTGCGTTGGATGGATCCATCCGCCACCCGCAGGAATACGAAGGAATTGAGGCCATCTCGCACCACCGCTTCTCGAGGAACCGCCACCATGGCATCGCCGGCACCCAAGGTCAGAGCCGCTCTCCCAAGCATGCGGCTCCGAAAACCCACATCCCGAAGATCCTCTAGCTCGATCCAGATCGATCGCACTCCTGAATCCTTGGCGACCATTGGACTGATGGCAGTCACCCGCCCCTCGAAATCGCGATCGGGGAATGCATCGAAGTGGGCGCGGACGGGCTGATTCAAGGCAACCTTGGCACTGTCCTTGGCCGGCACAAACCCGACGACTTGAAAGCCGCTCGGGTCATGCAGTTCGAACAGATCCTCGCCGACGGGGATCACATCCCCGGTGGTTCCGACAAAGTCGATGACCAGCGAATCGGATGGAGCGCGCAGCGGGAACGCATCAAAGACCGTCTTTCGGGTTGAGATCTCTCGGAGCATTTCCTGGTCGAAACCAATCAGTTCCAGTTGATGCTCCTGGCTGGCAGCGCGGGTTTGTATCTTTTCCATCGCATTTTGCAGGTCGAGCAGCAAGCGCGGAGAAACACTACCAGTCGCTGAACTCAATCGCTGCAGCATCTCCCGTTGCAATTCGTAATCGAGCAGTGACTCGACCCAGTCCAACTGCAAATCGACCACTTCGAGACTCGCCAGTTCCGCCAGAACCGCTCCGGCTTTGACCGATTGTCCGCGATCGACATGCAGGCGTTTGAGCGTTCCGGTCAATTGCGGGGCGACGCGCAAGCGTTTCATCGGAGTCAGCTCTACCTGCGTATTTACCCACAGGACTTGATCGATCGGGTGAAGGTCCGCTTTTTGGAATTCGATCCCGAGATTTTTGGCGGTGCGATCATCGAGACGGAGTGAAGAGCGGCTCAACAAACCTGACAACTCGTGGGCTCCCTGGACGACCACACGGTCGCTTGAGAATAAACCGCCCGCTGTCAATTCGACGAAATCCATGTCGCGATTCCCTCCATCTGCCGAGCTTGCCCCCTTGGCCATGCGGTCGGTATCGACCCAAACCGCTCGGCGTTCGTATTCCGTTCCCTGCTTGGTCACGGCGGTCTCGACAAACACGTAGTAGGAAAGACCATCGCTCCAAATGGCGCTTCGCGGGACCGACAATCTTTCCTTGGCAGACTCGCGGTAAAAAACGGCCCCGCCCGTCATGCCTGGCTGAATTCCGTCCTGGACCGATGACGAATCCAACGTGCACCAAGCCGCGATTTGCTGCGTCGCCGGATCGATCCCTTGTGAGATCGTATCGATCGACGATTTCCAAACGCGATCGGGGAACGCATTGAGAGTTACTTCGACCGGCATGCCTACTTCGAGTTTGTGCGCATCGCTTTCCAGAACGTGGAGACGGGCCCATAGCCGGGTGTTGTCGACGATCTGAAAAAGGTGGGTGTTTGGAGCAACCGATTGGCCGACCACGGCGTCTTGTTGCAGGACGGTACCGGCGATCGGTGCTCGAACGAACAGGGTGCCCCAGTGATCGCGGCCTTCTTGTTCCTTGGACGTGTGTAGCTGCGAGTGCCAAGGCAGATTCAGGACACTCGCTTTCTTTTCGACCACCCACAACCGATTTCGGGCTCGCAGCATCGCATTTTCGGCTTCAAACAAACGGAGTTCGGGAACGGCTCCGGTTTGACGAGTAGGCGTAAGAAGATCGAGAACCTTCTTGGCGTACTCCAGATCGCGGGCAGCATCGATCTGTTCTCGGTGCAGCAATTCCAGGTCGCGCGACTCAACCTCTGCCAACAATTGCCCAGCCTCGACCCGATCCCCTGATCGCACGTGGATCGCCGTGATCCGGCCGGGGAGCAGCGAAGCGGCAAAAGCTCGCTGCCCCCAGGGGGATTCGATCGTCGCAAACGTTCGGACTCGGTCTTGATGCCGTAGCCGCACGACTTCCCCGGTGCGAATATCGAGCATCTTCCTCGAGGTCGCGGACAAGGCGATTGCGCCGCGCGCAGCATCGACTGCCGCACCCTTGGAGGGTATCGGCTCGTGCCCTTCATGGGCATGCGTTGAGGAATGCCACGCGACACAAGTCAAGGCCGCGAGCGAAACGACGATCCCGCACTGGATCCCGAGTCGATTCATGGCTTGGGACCACCTTGAACAAAGCTCGAGGGGTCGGGCAGCGCATCGCCTCCGGTTTTCGCCTTCTGCAAAAACTCATCGATGCATGGGGGGCAACAGAATTGATAATTCTTGCCTCCGATGACCCACACAAACTTGGGGTTCGCCTTCGTCTCCGTGATGGGACAAATTTGATCTCCGGGTTTCGGGTTCATGTCGTGCGTCGATGCGATGCCGCGATACTTTTGGTACGGCGTCACTTTGCCGTTGGCTTCGATATCCGCCGCTGTGTAATGCCCACCCGGTTCGAGATAGAGCCGCTGCTCCTCGTCGTCCGCGACTTTCTTGGGCATGGCAGCACCACCCGCGTGCGTCCCCTCGCCATGGTTGAGCGAGGCCTTGGTAAACGCCATCCGAAATCGTTCGCCGTCGATGGCAATGTTCGGAATCGTGATTTCGACCATCTGGCCGATCATCGATTCCGGCAGTTTCGCGACGAACAACGAAGATCGCCCTTCGCTATCTCCGGACTGCGGCTCTGGATTGAATTTCAAAGCCTGCGCCTCGGTTTCACTCTCGAGCCGAACAAACCCGTCGAGATCCTTCGCCAGAATATCAATCACCCGTGTCTCATCCTGACCCAAGGTATACAACCGCACCATCCCCTGGTTGTCAAAGACGGCTTCCACATGATAGCTGTCTCGTCCGAGCGATACGATCAAGCCACCGTGCGCACCCGCCTTGTGACCATGGCTTTCGGTAGGCGAGTTGCTATCGACTTTTGGTGCTGCGACCGGTTGCGTTACTACCTTCGGCTCGCTCGGCTTCTGCTCGCAACCCGCGATGGCCAGAGCCACCAGGCACAAGCCCGGCAGCGCACAGCGGCGCATGAATCTCCGCGATTCACTCACTTGCTTGGTCTGCAACTTCATGGCCCTACTCCTTTTTCAAAAATTGTTCGTGCAGAGAATCGAGCTTGGAAAAGTACTTGTCCTGCGCCTTTTCCACTTTCTTGAAGCAGGGAGGACAGCACACATAAATGCGATAGCCTCCGATGATTTGGGATTTAGAACTCGCGGTGACCTCGTTCTCCATCACCAGGCACTCGCCTTGGGCTTCCGCTTGGCGAGATCGGATTTTTTCCAAATGTTTCGAGTCAGGAGTGCCGGTGACACATTTTTCGCAGCAAACGTACAAGCTCTCCTTGGACGTTGAATCGGTCCACTGCTTGAGCGGTTTGTCGCGAGGTAGCTCGCGGCCGGAAACAGGACAAATGTTTTGGACCGCGATCCGAAGCGAATCCCGTTTGGAAACCGCTCCTTCTTGTTCGACGGGCTTGGCAGCGACGCATAGCGCAATCGCAGCGATCAAAAACGGAACCATGAAGTATCTCATCGTGAAGACCTCCGTATCGGAAGAAAAGTGAATAAACGAACAGTAATGCGAATCGAAAGCAGACGATTTGCTGAAGAATCTCAAATGCGCCAGATGCAGGCGCGCGACTGCCAAGCGAGGCGGTCCAGGAGAGAATGTCCGTCCATCGAAGAAGGAGCCTGACGAGATACACCAACGATCGGCAACGGATCGGGATCAGGCCCAAGAAGCGTCGCCTCAAACCGCACTCGCGATTCTGAATCAGGCTCCTGATGAATCGCAATCGAACCATGGGTGCCGCATTGGCAGGGTGCACCATCGACACGATCGCGATGGTCCGTAGTGCGCTGCGATTTCTTGAACCGAGCTTGGCACTTGGGGCACGCAAACGTTTCGGTCGCATCGTCGCTCGCAGCCAGATCACCGAGCGATTGCGTGGTCGGCCCCACGAATTGCCGGACCCAACAACAACACGCACTTCCACCCGTCAACTGCCCAAACAAGACAGCGACGATCAGAAAGATCCTCGATACAACAAGGCTGAATTTCGGTGGAGCGACCATCCCCTTATTGTAGCAAGCCACTCCCGCTGGATCCAGAATGAAAAACCATTTGCTAGCACCGCGAAATTTGCAAATCCTGTTCTTGCCAAATCCCCACGCCATGCGTTACCCTCTCGGCTCGCTAGGATGGCGGTTGGAAGCAGGGATGCCGTGGGAAAAATATTGGAGTCTCAACCAGTGACATGAGGTCATAATGCGGGCGGCCCCCCCCAAATCCCGAGAGATGCATTCCGACCCGACCAACCTTATCTCGCCGGATCCGGATCTCCTGGTCGAGAACACCGCCGAGAACACCGCCGAGGGCGGGCTTTGTCCATTGAAGAGTGCGATCCGCAGCGAGCTTCAGGCGCTCGGTGTCGGTGTGTCGGAGGTGCATCGCCTGCTACACTCCGGCGATCTCAAAAACGCTGAGGAAACGCTAGGGGGGATTTTCGAGCGTCTCAAGAAGAGTTTTTGCCCACCGAATCCAACCACGTGCGATTGGGTGCGAGAGGGGAATGGCGATGCGGATTGCGATCTGCTTCGCAGCCACGAACCTACGTACTTGGTTACGGTCCCGAGCCTAGCCCGGAGGTCGATGGAATCTTGCCACGAATCGCTGGCAGGATCGGACAGTTCTGAGATGGATGTATTGAATGAAACTGGCGAGCAACGCCAGTCTCGGTCGAATTTGCTCGGGGATCTGCTCGACCAAGCGATGCGGCTCTGAGCTTCAATGGCATGAGGGAAGATCTCAAAAGCGTTGTAAATCCATCCCTCACTTACGTTTCGGGTTGGGATCATTCTGAAAATCGCAGTTCCAAAACTCATGCGTTGGGCTGCGAAGCCTAGCAAATGATCCGTTGCGATGGACCAACCACCGCGAGTCGGTTAGCTAGAGTTTTAGGAAGATATTCTTCTTTTCCAAAGAACGAAGCATCATCCAGCAAAGGAGGAAGAACACGCCGAACCCGATCCACATGCCGACGAGGGGGATATCGCGAGGCATGACGCTCTTCACGGTCCCTTCCACCACGGAATGCAAAAAGTAACCGATCAGCGCGTTGACTCCGAGGGTTCGGAAGACGCCGAGTTCCCATCCGCCGAGATCGGAGACCATGAAGAAGAGAAGATAGATTGCCAGGCTCAGCCCTGCCGAAAAGAGTAGGTAGGAGGGGGATCCTACCTGCTGGCTCATCATCCAGTAGTTCCATTCGCGGTATCGCGAACTGTTGTCCACCGTGCGATTCGCTTTGTCGTTTCCATTGGGGTTGGGATCTCGGGCGTGAGGTGGATGCACGAAGGGTGGTTCCGCGATGGCTTCCTTCCAATTGCCGGCAGTCAGGTTGCTCCACCATCGCGACAGCTTGGACATCGCGGGCAAGACCGGGTCGGACGCCAGGATTGGCAACGGCTTGGATTGCGACTCCGAATCCGGTTCGACGTCGTACCAACGAGTGCCGCAAGAGATCCCCCAGCCTAGGATACACAGCAGGAGCGACCAGGCAAACATCCGGCCGCAGGCTCCGCTGGCGGTGATCGTTCCTTGCTGGTACTGCTTGACCCAGTCGTACGCGAACGTCCCCACCAACAAAGGGACGCTCCAGGTCAGGAACCCGAGCGGTCCGCCATCGATCCCTCGGAACTGGGGACCGTTGTGCCAATCGAAGTAGAAGACGTAGTTCAAGACCGCGTGCAGCAAGATCGAGAGGGCGAGATAGGCTGCGCGGCGAATGGCTGAGGCGCGGATGACCGGTAAGACCCAGATGGATGCGACGGCGATATGCAACAGCGTTTGGAACCAGTCGACTTTCAGTTGTTTCCAGATCGCCCCCCAAACGCCGATCGTCTTGAAGGACTCCCATTCGAAGGTGACACCGGCGGGCAGGTACGGGGCTCCGCCGTACCAGAGAATCGCGATCACCGCCAGAGCGAGTGACCGTTGGATGGCGTGGAAATATGTCTTGTTCAACCCTTCGGAGGCTTCGCGACGACTCCAACTCAATCGCATCGAAAAACCCACTGCAAAGAAAAACTGGGGCATGATCGTATCGGCATAGCTACAGAACACCAAATGGTGGCCGAACAGGTAGGGGGCAGCAAAGAAAGCCCCCAGGAAATTGACCAGGAACATGCCCGCGATTGTGTAACCGCGGAACTGATCCAACGACCGAAGCCGCTGCAACTTAAAGTCGGATGAAGATTCGTTGTTTTTCAAGATAGCGAACGACGGTCCAAGTACAAAGGAAAAATGCGACGAGACCAATCAGGACATACCAGACCGGCGAGTCGGGCGGTACGAGTTTTCCGATTTGATCTCCGATGTAGCTGTGCACGATATACGCGATCAAGGCGTTGGTGCCGAAGGTGTTCAAGACAGCCAAGCGCCAGCCGTTCTCATCGCACAGCCAAACGAAGCAACCGTAGACCAGCATCGCAAAACCCGTCGCGCACAGCGTGAACGTAAGGGTTGGGATCTGTTTGATCATCATCCAGTAGTTGCGCAAGCGTACGGGTTCATGGACAGTGCCCGGAATGTCAGGAGTACCAGGAGGCGCGACGAAGGGGGGTTCGGCGAAAAAGGATGTGAGCGATGCGTTGGATAAATCAATCCCGGTGGGGATCATCGGACTGGCCGCGTTCTCCGGCAAGGATTTCGAAGCTACCGCTCCTTTGTCCACATCGTACAAGCGCGACAGACAGGACAGTCCCCACGCGACCGTCATCATTACCGCTCCCGCCGTGACCAGCACGCGCGCCGCCTCGCGGGGCGAACGAAAGATGACAATATCGTAGACCAAGGTTCCGGCGAGCATCACAATGGCCCAGCTCAGTGGACCGAAGATGCCACCATCCCAACTGAGCATATTGCCCATGCCCCACTTCTGCGCCAGCCAATTCTCTGGGTCGCCGACGACGAAGCCCCAATTGAACCAATATGTCAGGAAAGCATGCCCCACGGCAAAGCCAATCATCGCCAGCACGCGCACCGGAAACGACGTCGCGACAAAGGGCAGGATTACGATCTGCGTCACACCGATAATTACGAGTGTGTTCCACATGCGTGATTTTACGGTACCCGCAACCCAAAACTTCCATTGCGCAGCAAAGGTCTCTGAAAACGTGCGACGGTCGTTTGTCGATTCGGACGGTGGGCTGGCGTTTTCGCCAGACAGTCCAGCTGCCACCGGCATTTCCGAGAACTGCTTCCACGTCGTGAAGTTACCGCCGATGCCAAAGAGCAACACACCGATAAAGACGAGCGCCATGCTTCGCTTGAAATAGACCCACCACGTTGCCAATAAACTCGCATTCGGTGTGGCCAATCGCCGGAGCATCGTCAGGCGGTAGGAGAAACCGACCGCAAGATGAAACGCCGGCATGATCGAGTCGGCATAACTGAAGAACGTGTCCGTGTGCTTGAAGAAAACATGGATTTTATCGAAGTATCCAATGAAGTTGACGAGGATCATCCCGAGGATGGTGTATCCCCGGAATTGATCCAATGAGAGAACCCGTTTGTCTGCATCTCGAGTTGCAGTCATGATGGAGCGCACACCTCGCAACGGGGCCCCTGTTGAATTACATCACCCCACAAAAAAACACTCGACCGTTGTGATTGCCGGTCGAGTGATCGTTTGATAATCCAACTTGCAAAACGTGCTTAGTCGATCGACTGGTTGACCGCACCACCTTGGACCGATAGTCGTTGGTGGAATGCGTTGTTGTTGATCGTCGCCGAAATGTACTGCGCACTCCCATCACACAACACGACGTGGGCACCCGAGCCGTGGAAACTGTAGATTCCAACGCCATGGCTGTTGGTGCAGTTGATCAAGCAAGGCCCGGAATCCTCATCCGTACTGGTTGTACTGGATCCCGAGAGCCAGTGCTCGCCGTTCAACGCATCGGACCAACCACCGCCAGGATTGCCGCTCCCAGAAATCCGAACGTTTTGCCGCCACAACTCGTTCTTGCCCGCGATTTCCCAAAGCAGGAACGTGTTGGTCGTCCCGTCGGTGATGCTCGCCATGCGGACGACAGGTCGATTGTTTGACAAAACACCATCGGTATAGCAACCATCAGGTGCCCAACAACCTGCAACGTTATCCGCATTGGCAAGTCTCACAGCAGCAGGAATCTGCCCCCAAATCCCAGTGTTGGGACCGTAATCGTTAGCGCCCATGCGACTGGTGTAGACCAAGCTGTCGAAGTTGTACGTGTACTCGTTGATGTTGACCTGCCTCGGCGAGGAGGGGCAGACGAATGTCGAGATCACCGTGGCAATCGCCGCCGCGTTGTTCGCGGTGTAGTTCCCACCGAACCCGCTATAAGGTGCAAAATTGGGAGCTCGGAAATCGATGTTTTGGTAGACGTTGTTCTGCTCGATGTAAGGCAATACGAACTCGCCCCACACGTGCAAATTGACATCGTCTCGCGTTCCGACCTGCCCCAGCCAATCGGGCAGCCCCGAACCGGACGGCGCTCGGGTAATTAGATACGTCGGAGGAAACCGTTTTTGTGCACTTTCATAGTTGTGAAAGGCCAACCCCAATTGTCGGATGTTGTTGCTGCAGCTCATTCGCCGGGCGGCTTCTCGAGCAGCTTGCACGGCAGGCAACAGCAAGCCGACCATAATTCCAATGATGGCGATCACCACCAACAACTCTACAAGAGTGAATGCAGACCGTCTAACCTTCATACGAAAGACCCCTAATAAAGAAAAGGCTCCAACCGATATAAAACCAACTCAGTGAGTTAGGCTCTCGCTGGCTCTCGCTCAACGCGAATTGCGTGGAGCCTAACTACTTCAGCGTAAGCTTTTGAAAATTCAAAGTCAACAATATTGAGTCCAGCGCCGTGGAGATTTACCCGCTTACGGCAACGCCGGACGATCGGGTTTGGTCTGCCAATGTTCGTCAAAAAAATCGGCGTCAGCGATTCGGCCTGGCCAACGCGCATCGGGCGCTTGACGCAGATCGATCACCGCCCAGTCCGGCAGTTTCGGAACCTGGCGGGCATTGTTCAGGTAATCGTATTCCCGAAACGTCACACCACTGTTAAGAACGACGTAACGATCAGGTGCTGCCGGATTCGGATAGATCATTACAGGAACGTAATTTTCGCTGTCCCATGATTTACCAC
>Ga0315901_10007699_pt1 | contig 12675 bp, 9 predicted proteins | sample LakEriMetagenome_10_FD_203761 | JGI IMG/M metagenome (GOLD analysis project Ga0315901, IMG submission 203761) | Freshwater fungal communities from buoy surface, Lake Erie, Ohio, United States - Buoy 2 MA116 | ecosystem: Environmental > Aquatic > Freshwater > Lake | place: USA: Lake Erie, Ohio... | reverse complement strand
AGGGAGTGTTTGAAATACTATTATATACCTAATGGAATTTCTATTACTCACGATGGCGATTTGCCTGCTCGTTCTGGTATTGGATCGAGTTCTTCATTCACTGTTGGACTAATTCATGCCATACTTGCTTCAAAGAAAAAACTACCTACGCCATATGGACTTGCAATTGACGCCATTAATATAGAACAAAACTGTATTGGTGAGTCTGTTGGTGTGCAAGATCAAATCATGGCGGCTTATGGTGGTATTCGTGTGATTGAATTGTCTGATGAAGGCATCAATGTCCGTGATCTAAGAATCAAAGACGATTACACACTTAACCTAGAAGAACACATCATGTTGGGTTTTTCGGGTATCGATAGATTTTCCAATGTTCACGCCAAGCAACAAGTTGATGCTATCAGAGAAGGTAAGTCTACAAAGTTATTGGAAGAAATAACTTCTGTTACAAATAATGCATTGTATATTTTTGAAAATCATGGTAAAATAGAAAACATAGGTGAGTTATTAGACTATCAGTGGAAACGGAAAAGAGAACTTACAGATAGTGTTACAACTAGTTACATAGATACAATATACAATAAAGCAATGAACGCTGGTGCATATGGTGGTAAATTGATGGGTGCGGGTGGTGGTGGCTTCTTTATGTTTCTTGCACCACCTGATGCACATGAAAAGATAAGACAAGCAATACCTGAAATTAATGTATGGGTTCCTTTCAAATTTGATTTTGAAGGCTCGAAGATTATAATGGAGTGATGATGAAGTATCCTTTAATGTCAGACAATATTACTAGAGAAGATTTAGATTTGGTAATAGAACATCTTAAAAAAGATAATCCTAAACTTACAAACGGACCAGAGTGTCGTGCTTTCGAAGAAGCATGGAGTAAATGGCTGGGTGTAAAGTATTCAGTGTTTGTCAACTCAGGCGCTTCTGCCAATCTATTGTCAATGACCATGTTGAAGATCAAACATCCAGAGGGTGGTGAAGTGATTGTGCCACCATTTACATGGGTATCTGACATTGCATCCATCATTCAATGTGGCTTCACACCAGTGTTTGTTGACATTGATTTAGATACACTTGGTATGAATGAGTTTGGCATACTTAATGCGATCACTGATAAAACAAGAGCAGTATTCATTACATATGCACAAGGCTTTGATTGTTTATCACCTAGAGTATTAGAAGTTCTTCGTCATCGTCATATTCCTTTGATTGAAGATGTGTGTGAATCACATGGCGCCACGCATAACGGCAAACTGCTTGGTAGTTATGGTTGGATGTCTAACTTCTCTTTCTACTTTGCACATCACATGTCTACCATTGAAGGTGGCATGGTATGTACAAACGACCCTGAAGTATATCACACAGTTCGTATGCTTCGTTCACACGGTATGGTTCGTGAATGTGGTGACTGGATAATGGCTGACAAATATAAAGCAGAATACCCAGAGTTGAACTCTGATTTTATCTTTGCCTATGCAGCATACAACATGCGTAATAATGAAATCGGCGGTATACTTGGTCAAAATCAGTTGAAACATTTGGATGAAAATGTTAGACTACGAAATGAGAATCTATTTTACTTTTTGGCTAAACTAGACCAGAAAAAGTATAAGGTTGACTTTAGATTGATTGGGTGTAGCAACTATGCCTTTAACATCGTGTTGCAGCCAGAGTATGCAAACAAAGAATTTGCGGAAAGATTGATGGGCAAGATGCGTGATGAACAAATTGAGTTTCGTCGTGGCTCTGCTGGCGGTGGCAACCAACTGCGTCAACCATACTTGAAGAACATCGTGCCAGAAGATCACTATAAGAAGTTTCCAAACACTGATCACATGCACTTTTATTCGTTCTACATTGGTAACTATCCAACATTAAGTAAAATGGCAATTGATGAAATCACAACTGTATTGAATAGGGTATAATATGAATATATTGGTGACAGGTGGTGCTGGCTATATTGGCTGCATACTAACAGAGTATTTGTTGCAGATGAATCATGAAGTAACTGTGATTGATAACTTCATGTATAAGCAAATTGGCTTGAGTCATCTATGTGAAAATAAAAACCTTACGATTGTAAATGGTGACATTCGTAATCCATATCATATGGCACCTCTGCTGAAAAAAGCAGATGTTATCATACCACTTGCTGCACTTGTTGGTGCACCGCTGTGTAATAAAGATGTTGTTGGTGCAGATACAACAAACAAAGATGCAATGTTCTGGATGTTAAATGCCGTTTCTAATGAACAGCGCATCATCATGCCTACAACCAATTCAGCATATGGCACAGGTGATGAAAACAATTTTTGTACAGAAGAATCACCATTGCGACCAATCTCAAAATATGCAATCGATAAAGTTGCCGTAGAAGAACGATTGATGCAAAGAGAAAACTCAATCAGTTATCGTTTGGCTACAGTGTTTGGTATGTCACCAAGAATGCGTACAGACTTGTTAGTAAATGATTTAGTTTATCGTGCAGTTAATGATGGTTATGTGATTATCTTTGAAGGTCACTTCAAACGCAACTATATTCATGTCCGTGATGTGTGTGAAGCATTCTTACATGCCATGTATCAGTTCGATGAAATGAAGAGTAACATTTATAATGTAGGCTTATCATCAGCAAATGTATCTAAACTGGAACTATGTGACATCATCAAGAAACATATTCCCACTTTTACAGTTGTGGAGGGTGATATCAAAAAAGACCCAGATCAACGCAACTATATTGTGTCAAATGAAAAACTAGAGGCAACTGGTTGGTTGCCCTATCACACATTAGATGATGGTGTAGAAGAACTCATCAAGGGATATACATACTTGAAGAATAACATTTACGGTAATGTATAATGACAACATCGAATCATTATGTTAATAACGCAGACTTTCTAGCGGCACTTGTTAAGTATCGCACAGATTGTGCCACTGCTAAAGAAGAAAATAAACCAGAACCAAAAATACCAGATTACATTGGTGAATGTTTTCTAAAGATTGCAGAGCATTTATCCCGTAAGCCAAACTTTATTTCTTACACCTATCGTGATGAAATGATATCTGATGGTGTAGAAAACTGTCTGATGTATTTTCGTAACTTTGATCCAGCCAAGTCTAAGAATCCGTTTGCTTACTTCACACAGATAATTTACTATGCCTTTCTGCGTAGAATTATGCGTGAGAAGAAACAACTGTATGTAAAGTACAAAGCAACACAACAGTTCGGTTTATTGGATGAAGGTGAGATGTACGAAGATGAAAATGGTAACATGAAGCAGTTTGAGTTGTACGACAATATCTCAGAGTTTATACATAACTTTGAAGAAAATAAAAAGAAGAAAAAAGAAAAGAAGTCGGAGGGCCTTGAACAATTTCTAGATGATGATATAGAATAATATTATGAAGATATGTGTGCTTGGTGATACTCACTTCGGTATGAGAGGTGATTCTTTAGATTTTCATAAATACATAGAGAAGTTCTACGATAACGTGTTCTTCCCTTATCTAAAGGATCACAATGTTACAACCGTTGTACAACTTGGTGATCTTTTCGACCGCCGTAAGTTTATTAACTTCAATTCACTCTATCTATGTCGTAAATATTTCTTTGATAAACTACAAGAAAATGGCATCACGTTTATCACATTCCTCGGCAACCATGATGTGGCGTTCAGAAACACCCTTCAGGTTAACTCCTCCCAATTACTTCTAGACGGTTATGATAATATTACTGTACTGGATACTTTTACTACAATGCAGTTTGGCGGCATTGATGTTGATCTTGTACCTTGGATATGTGACGATAACGAAGTTGAAATCACTCAAAAACTAAAAGACTCTAAATCACAAATCGTTTTTGGCCATTTTGAAATAAAAGGTTTTGAAATGGATCGTGGTAACATTTGCCATGAAGGTATTGACAAGGCACTGTTTAACAAGTATGATATAGTTTTGTCTGGTCATTTTCATCACCGTTCTGATGATGGACACATTTACTACGTTGGTTCACCAAATGAAATGACATGGGCAGATTATAATGACCCACGTGGCTTTGTTATCTTCGATACACATACCCGTGAGCAAGAGTTTATTAAGAACCCATACAGAATGTTTTACAAGTTGAACTACAATGATGAACTTGAACACTTCTCTGAAGGTTATAGAATATTTGACTACTCAGTTTATGAAGGTTGCTATGTGAAAGTTGTTGTAATCAATAAACTGAATCCATTTTTATTTGACTTTGTGATTGATAGTATATACAAAGCCGGCGCCGCTGATATATCTGTTGTTGAAGATTTCACTGACACAACAACCGATATTGATCAAGAGTTAGTTGACCAGGCAGAAGATACTATGACAATACTTTCAAAGTATATTGATAACTTGACAATCAATGTAGAACCTGTTAAACTAAAAAGTATTATGCAGGAACTTTATGTTGAGGCACTGAGTACCACTACTGAATGATATTATTTAAAACACTGCGTTGGAAAAACCTGTTAAGCACCGGCAATTACTTTACCGAAATAGCACTAAACAGTAACGCTAATACACTGATTGTAGGTACAAATGGCTCAGGCAAATCAACGATGCTTGATGCCTTGTGCTTCGGTTTGTTTGGTAAACCATTTCGTGGTATCAACAAACCGAATCTTGTAAACTCAATCAACAATAGAGATGCTGTAGTAGAAGTGGAGTTTTCAATTGGTAATAAAGAGTTCAAGATTGTTCGTGGCATCAAACCAAACAACTTTGAAATTTACCAAGACAAAGTTTTGCTGAATCAAGATGCGGCTGTAAGAGATTATCAAGACTATCTAGAGAGGTTTATTCTCAAACTAAACTACAAGTCTTTTACACAGATTGTTATTCTTGGTTCAGCATCCTTTACGCCGTTCATGCAGTTGTCTGCTGCTGATCGTAGAGCAATCATTGAGGATTTGTTAGACATTCAAATCTTTTCTACGATGAATAGTCTGATCAAAGAAAGATTGGCAAACAATAAAGACCTGACAGTAGAAAAAAAGAATGATATATCTTTGTTGATGCAAAAGTATCAACTTAAAAAAGAGCATCAAGATAAACTGAATCAAGATAACGAAGCAAAGGTAAAAGAATATGAGGAAGAGATACTTCTGCACAGAGAAACCATTCGCACCTTATCTGGAGAGGTTGACGATTTGGAACGATCAAAACAGACACTTACCGACATCTGTTCGAAAATTCCTGAAAATGAAAAGAAGATTACTGCGCTTAAAAAAATTGAGTCTCAAATTGAGGGTAAAATATCCAAAGTGGGAACAGATAGAAGTTTCTATGAACACAATGCTGATTGCCCAACCTGTAGGCAAGCCATTACCTTGGGCTTTAAAGAAGAACAACTCAGAGAACTCCACACGAAAGAAGAAGAACTTGCTGGTGGTCTGACAGAACTTCAAACAAAAATTACAGAGCAAGAAGGTGTTATTGCTGAATTAAGAGAGAATGAAAAAGAGTTATCTAATGTTCGCATTCAGTTAGCAACCACACAGACAAGCATCAAAGGCTTAAATGATTCGATTACTAAATTAGAAAAACAAATTAAACAAATACAACAACCAAAAGAAAATATTGATGAGAATGAACTAGATGCAATTAAGAAAGAAGTTGAACAAGCACAAGGTGAACTGAAACAACTATTGGATGATAAAGCATACTATGATGTAGCTTCTTCACTACTAAAAGACACAGGCATCAAAACCAATATCATTAAACAATATTTGCCAGTGATAAACAAATTGGTAAACAAGTATCTGACAAGTATGGATTTCTTTGTGAACTTTAATCTTGATGAGTCATTCAAAGAAACAATTAAATCTAGACACCGTGATGAGTTTTCTTATCACAACTTTTCAGAGGGTGAAAAACAACGTATTGATATGGCACTGATGTTGACATGGAGAGCAGTTGCGAAACTAAAGAACTCTACTAATACCAATCTGCTGATACTTGATGAAGTATTTGATTCGAGTCTAGATACAAGCGGTACAGAAGATTTGATGAAGATACTACACTCACTTGAAGATGCAAATCTTTTTGTGATTAGTCATAAAGGCGACATACTACAAGACAAGTTTTCAAATACAATTCGTTTTGAGAAAGTTAAAAACTTTTCAAGGATAGTGAAATGAGTGAAATACTAACAATTGATACTTCTGCTGGCGTACAGCAAATAGAAAAAGTTGATCCACTACAGGTTTTTGGTGAAGATTACTTTATGCTTGGTCAGAAGATACCTGAATACACAGGTGGTTTCCCTGCACCAGCATTAGTAAACTTGGCCAAAAGATTGAAGATGACCATGAAGATGTACGCAGGTTTAGGTTTGTCTGCAAATCAATGTGGTGTTGCTGAAAGAATGTTTGTAATTGGTACAGATGATTTTCAACTTGTGTGTATCAATCCAAAAATACTTGATGAAGGACCAGTGGTAAAAGATAAAGAGGGTTGTTTATCTTTTCCAGGTTTGTTTTTGAATGTTGATAGGCCATCATGGATTGAAGCTGAGTTTACTGATGAAAATGGTAACGTCAATCAAGTAAAACTGCAAGGGCTATCTGCACGTTGTTTCTTACATGAACTTGATCATTTAAATGGTGTGAGATATACTAATCTTGTGAAGCCACTTGCACTTAAAATGGCAAGACAAAAGGCAAACAAACTTGTGAAAAAAATTATTCGTGATAGTAAAAAACAAAGATGACACTTTTTTCAGCAGAAGATTATCTTGAATTAATTGGTAATTGGCAAGATCCTAATCCAGCACCTATTATTGAAATGCATAATGGCGTTTCTGTTGTGCGTGATGATTTGTTAAACTATGGCAGCAAAATAAGATTTGCAGATTACTTTATTGGTCATGCACCAGAAAATAGAAATATAAAAGAATGGGTTTATGGTTCATCACCTGCAACTGGTTATGCACAGATAAGTTTGCCTGTGATATGCAAACGATATGATAAAAAAACAGTTCTGTTTATGGCCGAACGCAGTCTAGACAAATTACATCCATATCAAAAATTAGGCATAGAACTGGGTGCAGAATACAATTGGGTTTCATCTGGTATGTTGAATGTAACTGAATCACGTGCCAGAAAATACGTAGCAGAAAAACCAGAAGAGAGAGCATTATTACCTCTTGGTTTATATCATGACACTGTGATTGCATCAATCATTAAAGTTGCTAGATCGTTGCCTATAAAACCAAAAGAAGTTTGGTCGGTGGGATCATCAGGCACACTTACAAGAGGCTTGCAATTAGCATGGCCTGATGCTACAATACATGTAGTTCAAGTGGGACACAAGATGTCCGAAAATGAAATTGGCCGAGCAATTCATCATGTATCACCGTATAAATTTGATAAGCCCGTTAAAGAAAATGATGTGCCGCCTTTTCCATCTGCACCTACATATGACGCAAAAGGTTGGAGTGTTATGAAAAACTATCACAACATTCATGGTCAATCACGTGATGTACTTTATTGGAATGTAGCAGGATGAAATATTTTTACGAACGAAATACAGAGTTTCTAGAATCTGATATAAACAAAACATTTGATGAAGTGTTGTTAATGACCAAAGACGAATTTCGTCAGTGGATAGTAGACCTTCGTAAAAGAATTGTTAGTAATTGGGATGAAAAAGGCAACCCACCACGTGTAGGTTGTAACGAACAAGAAATCATTGATCAGTTCAATGAGATGTCTTCTTTTCCAGTATGGAAATTTGAAGAAATTGATCAACTGACAAAAGAAAAAGATGTGATTCGAAACACTAGTCTTGTTGGTAATGCCGTCAACCAATGGTTTCCAACGATGATGAAGACGAAGATTAACTATTCCAAAAAAGTTGAGAATGGTAAATCAATTTATGATTACTTTGCACGTGATGATTTGTTGGAAAACTTTTTGATTTATGCTTCAAGACATTTCAAGAGAGATTCTTTTTATCATCACTCATTACCAGTTCGTTCTGGTCAGTTAATTCAAATTGGAACCGCACAATTTGTACCTAACTCTGTAAAAGAATTTGTTGATTGGTTTGAATCGATTGCACGTGGTTATGGTACACATGGATATTGGCTAGACCCAACAGAAAAAGAAGATTACACAGGTTATAATATTCATTTGAAAGAAGCAAAAGATGCTGAGTTTATGCTTTCACGTGATGACATTGCTTCACTGAATATACCAGAAGAGTGTCTCACAAATATTGATGCCAAAGAAGGTGTTAATACTTATAGAATTCGTCTGTATGAAAAAGGTCAAAAACTTTTTCCATCAGGCTTCAAGGCTTTCCGTGTGTCGTTTTGTCAGTATGCGGTCAACTTTCCTCCATTAACAGCCAAATACTTGTACGAACGATACACGGAATCTTTTAAGAACCAAGAAAAAATTATCATCTATGATCCTTCTTCTGGATGGGGTGGTCGTTTACTTGGTGCTATGTCTATTGATGATAGTCGTAACATACATTATGTTGGAACTGACCCAAACACAGATCACAATACACCTGATGGTAGAACAAAGTATCATCAGGTGGCAGATTTTTTTAACACAAAAACTTATCGTGCCACAGGTTTATTTCCAAAGACACACACATACGAAATCTTTCAACACGGATCTGAAGAAATTCACAACGATCCTAAGTTTCAAAAGTACAAAGGTAAGTTAGATTTAATCTTTACTTCACCACCTTACTTTATGAAAGAGGCTTATTCGGAAGATGATACTCAATCATACAAAAAGTTTGGTCAGTATGAAGCATGGCGTGATGGTTTTCTTCGTCAAACGCTACAAACTTGTGCTGAGTATTTGAAACGAGATAGATATCTATTGTGGAACATTGCTGATGTAATTTTTGACAAACAGTCTTTACCATTGGAAGAAGATTCAATTAACTTCCTCAAAGAATTTGGTTTGGAATATAAGGGTAAGTTGAAAATGGCGTTGGCACAAATGCCAGGTGACAATCGTACTGATTCTGAAACTGGATTACCCAAGACTAAAAACTATTGCAAAGTTAATAACTTGTGGTTAAAATACGAACCGATATTCGTCTTCTATAAGCCTTGACAAAGTTCTAACTGTAAGGTATACTATATGAATGCTTTCCGATGGAGAAAGTATTGTCAATCTTGCAACACTTGACAAACCTCAGCATATCGTATATAATATTAGTTCAGTAACAGTCGAGGTTATCGAATGAGCAACATTCAAAATCAAAAGTCTGGTTTGGCCAAACTCATGGCCACCGAAAATCTTATCGTTCAACATGCTAAAGTTTCAACAGCATCGTTCGATCCTAAAAATCGTGTTCTAACTTGCCCTATTTGGGAAAAAATGTCTGGCGATCTTTATGACTTACTAATGGGTCATGAAGTCGGTCATGCTATTGATACACCTGCTGATGGTTGGCATGGTGCTGTACATGCACGTGGTCAAAACTACAAAGGCTTTTTGAATGTAGTTGAAGATGCACGTATTGAGAAACGACAGAAACGCCGTTATCCTGGTCTGCGCCGTTCGTTTGTCAACGGCTTTAGTGAACTCATGAACAAAGACTTTTTTGGTCTAGATGGTCGTGATGTTAATACAATGTCGTTCATTGATCGTTTGAACATCTACACAAAGTCTAGTTACTCTCTTGATATTCTTTTTAATGCAAAAGAACAAGAGTTTGTTGATCGTGTTCAGGCTTGCGAAACTTGGGATGATGTTCTCAAAGTTACCAATGAAATTTGGGATTATTCTAAAGAAGAACAATCACAAACTAACGTGCCTCAAGATAATTTTGGGTACGATGAAAATGGTGAAGAGGTTGAAACACAATCAGGTTCGAATGATGGTGATGCTGAGACTGATGGTCAAGGTGAACAAAAGTCTAAGACTAAAACCAAAGGTGAAGATGGTGATAAAGAAGAATCATCGGCAAGTGGCAATGAATCATCGACTTCCGATGCTGATGAAGAGGGCGATGGTGAAGGTGAAGACAAAGATGGTGTAAATCGCACAAAAGAATCACAAAGTGTACGTGAGGATCAAACTCCTGAGCCACGGTGTGAGACTGATGAAAACTTCCGCAACAATGAAGGCAAACTCATTGCGAAACATGCACGTGAGTATGTTTACATTAACATTCCTAAACCAAATCTTACAAAGATTGTTACACCGGCAAAACGTGTACAGGAAGTTCTGACTGAAGAGTTTTCGAAACAGCGACCTTCTGACTATCAATCTATTGCCAACACACTGTACAATGATTTTCGTCGTAAGAACGAACGATTCATTTCATTGTTGGCAAAAGAGTTTGAGATGCGTAAGGCTGCCGATAAGTTTTCTAAAGCCAAAGTATCGTCAACGGGTGACATTGATGTTAGTCGTGTGTTCAAATATCAAATTGATGATAACATTTTCAAAAAAGTAATGCGTGTGCCTAAAGGTAAATCGCATGGCTTGATTCTGTTACTTGATAAGTCGGGCTCAATGTCTGATAATCTCGGTGCATCATACGAACAGATACTTGTACTGGCTACCTTCTGCCGTAAAGTGAACATACCATTTTCGGCATATGGTTTTGGTAATGCTGATCACGTTCGTGACACGATTGACTATCGTGGCGAAGAACCTGGTGCTGGTAAATCGTATGGTTGTTTCTCTGAAAACAATCGTGAGATGTTTTTATCCTCAGTGTATCTGCGTGAGTTAATTAACTCAAAGATGAGCAACTCAGAATTTTCTAAGGCAACAAAGAATATTCTGTGTCTGATGAATGCATGGTCGGGTGGTCGTTATTCTAGAGGTTCGAATTTTTATCGCCCACAATCCGATTCACTGTCCAATACACCGTTGACTGAGGCGCTGATTGCTTGCCAAACGATCATCAAAGAGTTTCGCACTGTGAACAATCTTGATATTGTAAACTTGTGTGTGGTTCATGATGGTGATGCTGACGATATCAATTCGTATCACAATCTGAATGAGAGTGCAAGCATTTCGAACAATCGAAACTTTTTCAATTCAAACTATCACAATGTTTTTCTAAGTGATAAGAAAAATAAGATTCAGCAAGAAGTACCTGAAGGTGATGATGGTGTTCGTATTGCTATTAGTAACTGGTTGATAAAAACTACTGGTGTGAAAATCATCGGCTTCTATTTGTCACCCAACTACAATATGAAAAATGCACTGCGCCGCCGTTTGGTTAATGATGAAATTAATGAACTGCGTAAATCACCACGTGAAAATTACCTTGAACTTAAAGAGACGTATTCTAAGTACATGAAATTGATTCGCAAAAATAAGTATCTTGAATCAAAGAATGCTGGCTATGAATCATTCTTTATTCTGCCAGGTGGTGATGATTTGAGTATTGAAGATGAGGACTTTGAAGCACCAACAAAAGTCACTACGGCAACCTTGACTAAAGCATTCGGTAAGTATACTAAGAATCGCCAAGTCAATCGTGTTCTGGTATCACGCTTCATCGGTATGATAGCAGTTTGATAACATACCGCTACTTGACAAAGTGGCGGTTGTCCTTTATAATAGTAGTTCCTAAAGTGAATTGGAGTTTACATTATGACAAGTCGTGCAGAAAAACGCCAGAAACTTATTGATGCTCTTATTGCAACAGGTAAGTCTCAGTTGACGTTATCAGAAGTGAAAGACGTTGCCGCTAGTGCTGGCCTTGCTATTCCCTACTGGTTTACCAATGAAGAGTCTAATAAGGTCAAACGTGGTGTATATCGTGTTCCTAGTGCTTCTAATGCGTCACCTGCGATCAATCTAGCAGCACAAGTGATTCCAATGACAAAACCAGAAAACAACTCAGGTAATCGCATTACAAATGTGACAACTGATCTGGAAATTGAGAATCTGATTCCTTCTCAATATGACAACTATGTACCTTTTGGTAACTTTGATGATGTGTTGTCAATTGTGAAATCAAAACAATTCTTTCCTGTGTTCATTACTGGTCAATCTGGCAATGGTAAAACAATGTCAATTGAACAGGCTTGCGCCAAAGCAAAACGAAAATTCGTTTGCGTATCAATGACACCTGATACTGATGAGGGTGACTTGCTTGGCAACTATGTTCTAATCAACGGTCAGATGGAATGGCGTGATGGTCCTGTCACTGTGGCAGCCCGTCAGGGTGCTGTACTCTGTGTTGATGAGATTGACTACGGCGCACAAAATCTGTCGTGCTTACAACGTGTGCTTGAGGGTAAACCATTCTTGCTAAAGAAAAAGAATGAACTGGTTGCACCTGCACCCGGCTTTACCGTGTTTGCTACTGCTAATACAAAAGGTAAAGGCTCTGAAGATGGTCGCTATATGTTTACCAATGTATTGAATGAGGCGTTTCTTGAACGTTTCCCAAATACAATGGAACAAGAGTTTCCACCTGCTAAGATTGAAGAAAAAATTATCAACAAAGAACTTGATTCAGTCGGTCGTTCTGATGATGTATTTGCCAAAAATCTAGTTACTTGGGCTAATACGATTCGTAACACCTTTGCTGATGGTGGTTGTGATGAGGTTATTTCGACCCGCCGTTTGGTACACATTGTGAAAACTTTCGGTATCTACGGTGATAAGAAAAAGGCAATTGAGT
>Ga0315901_10007698_pt1 | contig 12677 bp, 14 predicted proteins | sample LakEriMetagenome_10_FD_203761 | JGI IMG/M metagenome (GOLD analysis project Ga0315901, IMG submission 203761) | Freshwater fungal communities from buoy surface, Lake Erie, Ohio, United States - Buoy 2 MA116 | ecosystem: Environmental > Aquatic > Freshwater > Lake | place: USA: Lake Erie, Ohio... | reverse complement strand
GGGCATTGGTTGCTGAAGTTAATGAATCTAGAGACAGGTTGGCTGAACTCGAAGTTCATTTTAATGCTTATAAAGAACTTGAAGATACTGCCGTAAAGCTTCGTGCAAAGATTGATGAAACAGTAAGAGCTGAAAGTCCCGATATCGATAATCTGCTAACTGATGAGATGCGTAAAACTCTTGGCAAGAGAACCGTTGCCGAGCAACGTGAACTTGAGGGTTACGGAATGGGTGAGGGCTTACAGGTTCGCAATGTTCCAGTCAAGGTTGGCGAAGAAGTAGAGACAGCATTTTCTCGTCGTCTGGTTGCCGACGACAAAGCTGCTGGTTCCTTGTATAGAAACACGATGGGTTCTGTTGAGGACCTGCTTGATGAAGATACATTGTATCAGCTTGAGCGTGTGCGAAATCTAGTTGATGGTTTGTTTATTAGTTCCAAGAGATATACAGAACAGCAATTGCAAAAAGCAACTAATGATGCCAGAAAACTTGCTGACCAACTCAATGCTGCAAAGAAAGAACTTGATGATGTTCTCAATAGGAGAGCGCAAGGTCTTGGTTCTGTCCGTGATGAAAATACCGGATTATGGATTGCTGGAACTTCAACATCCCAGGCAAGAATAAACACTCTTCAGAACCGTGTTGACTTATTGCAAACACAGGTCGAAAATGCGATGGGTGTTGTTAACGATATTGCCGATGAAATTGGCAAAGTAGCTAATGTTCGTTCTGATTTTCTTGTAGAACCAGAACCTCTTCCTCGCAGTGTTGAACGTTTTGTTCGTGACCCCAAAGAACCTGGCGGTATTGTCGAGCAGGCTCGACGTACCGCAGAGAGTGGTGCAAGGTCTGTAAAGACGGGAACCGCACGTGAGCAGGCTCAGAAGCAGCTAGAGGCTACTGCTAAGCGTGTTTCTAATGACGCTGCTCAACGTGTTTTGGCGCAGACTGGTTCCGAGGCTGCTGCTCGTGATTACGGTGAGTTGGTTTACAGGACAATAAAAGCGATGGAAGCACGTGCTCGTGCTGCTTCCAGTGCTGAAGCCAATAAGTTTTCTAGTGCTGCACAACGTGCTTACGTTGTGTCATCACAGATGAAACTTCAGGAAGCATTGAAGCGTTCTAGGATTTCTCTTGATTATTCTCGTCGTTTGCGTTTGCTCAAAGCCGACCTTGATGCTGCCGGAAGACAATTGAGTGCGGAAGAACTTGAGGCTTTAGAGAACGTTGTTATGGAGAATGTTCTTAAAACCGAGATTAAGAATTTACGTGCTCGACGTGATACGGCTATTGACAATATTCAGAAGTATACAGAAAACTTCAACGAGCTTGAAAGTCAAAATATTAAAAAGACAGCAGCATATAATACTGCTGTTGATGAAGCTGTAAAAACGTGGGGATTCATTAATGTATATCTTGATGAGGTAATGTCTTTCATGAGGGGTGAGGCAACCGCAGATTTGATGGACCCGACTGGTATTGCTGGTGTGGGACGAACTATTGATAATTTGGCTACAGAAGAAGGAGCCAATATTGGATTTACTGTTTCCGAGGGTGCTGGAACGTCGAGGATTAATCGCAGTAGGAGATTCAAGGAACTTTCCATTGAGGCTGAAAAAGATATTGCCAATATTTTGTTTCCCGGCAATACTAAAAAAATTCAAGAATTTATTTCCAGTGGTCAGATTCGTAAGTTTTTGTCTGAAGTTACTGGTCGTAGAGAAGTTGGTGAAGCTGCTTGGCAGACTTCCAGCAAGCTTGAAAAGACTTGGATTGATTTTATTGTCAAGATAAGAATGCAGGAATTTAATCAATTAAATCCTGCACTAAAGGCTTCCACTAGGGGTCAGCGTTCTTATGGCTTGGCTGAAACTGCTGCTCGTGGTCAAATTGATGAGTTTGAATCAGAAATCAGAATGCTTGAAAAAACAATCAGTAAATTGCGTCCACAGAAGAAGTCTTATGGTCCGAAAAGTGATAAGGTCAAGTCTACTGTTGCTCGTTTGTTGAGTGGTGCCGAGGAGCTTCGTGATAGGGCTGCAAGGTTGACCGGTGATGAAATAGAAGATGTTGGTTTTATTGAGCAGAGAACTCGCCTGTTGGTTGATGCGCAAACAATGGAAGATGCTGCTAACTTTCATGCCGATTTTGGTATTCTTCCTCGTGGTTCTCGTTTGAGTGCTCAAGATGTTTTGAATTGGGAATACAGCCCTCTTCGTTATGGCATTTCTTCGCAATCTAAAAAGCTTGCTGATTTAAATGCTCAGCTTTTTGATGTTGAGTCAAGAATGCAAGATATTGTTTCTGGTGGAAAATTAGCTAATGCTGTAAAGGATGTTCCCGGTAGGAGAACTATACAGAACAAGGCTAAAGCTTATATTGCTGCCATTGATGACGAATTAAAAAAGCTTCGTGACAGAAAGAAACGTTTGGAAAAAGGCAAGCGTGGTGACGTTTCAAGTTATGAACGTCAACTTGTTGCTGAAAGAGAAAAGCTAGTCAAAGCTTTGGACCAGTCGACTCCTTTGGAAGATAGGGTTTTAACCGCTAAGCAAATTTTGGCTGAGAAGAAAAAGAATTTGTCTGATGTCGCTAAAGCCACTGACCAGGAAATGGAATTGGCTGCTAGCCTTGCACAGTTAAAGGAACGTCTTCGTTATTTGAAATCCCCTGAAGGTGTTTACAATGAAGTCGATTCTGTGGAAGCCACGCTTAGGGCTGGTTTTGAGTCACGTGTTGCTGTCCTGCGTGAAGCGCATGACGCAACTGTGACGGCGACCAGGAATGCCGAAGAGGCATTAAATGCTTCTCGTTCACAGATTGAGTCTTTTATCCCTGCTGTAGAAGAAATACTTCGTAGGACTCCTAAGGTTCCCAAGAGGGCTGGTGCTGACCAAATAGATGAGGTATTTGAGTGGATTAGGGAGTCGTATGAGTTGCTAGACCCAGAAGGTCTTGCTGCTAGGCGTGAGTTGCTACCACAAGACATGATTCCTGAGGCTATTGCTGATACGACAAAATTATATGGTAGTGGCGTTAAGGCTAGTGACCTTGTTGATTATTTAAGCAAGTTCCCCGATGACCAAGATGCTCGTATTGCTTTATCTTTGATTTATCGTGCGCATGAGGATGCAGGAAAATTGATGGTGATAGCTGGTGACCGTTCACCATTGGAAGAAATTATTAAGAGTGCTAAAGCTAATGAGTTTGTTGTCTCTTTGAAGTATGCGTTGCGTGATGGTTTTGAGCAGATTGCTGAAACTGGTGTTTATGTTCCTGCTGAAATGCAGAATATGTTTCAGCGTGTATTGCAGATTGACAACCGTGATGTTGCTGAGCTGTTAAAAGCTTTGAATAAGTATACGGAAATCTGGAAAGCTGTAAAAACTACATCTCCTCGTTTCCATATTCGCAATGCTTTGAGTGCTACCGTGATGAACTTTGTTGCTGGTGTTTCACCCAGCAACATGGTTAGGGGAACACAGTACTATAAGGCATTCCTTGATAATCCACGTGGATGGCTGAATACCATTCCTGAGGAGTATAGACCGTTTGCTAAGCAGGCTCTTGATGTTGTGTTTGCAGCTGGTGGTGGTCAGTATCAAGAAGTTGCTAATGCTGCTACAGGTCTTTCTCAGCGTGGTATTTTCCGTTTGTCTCGTGATGTTGGTTCAAACGTTGAAGGTTTTGTCCGCATGGGTCAGGCTTTGGATGCTGTTCTTCCTGTGGAACTTGGCGGTAAAGGTTTTGGATTTGATACAGCGTTGGGTGCTGTTGAGAAGTTCCATTTTAATTACAGCAAGTTGTCACAGTTTGACCGCAACGCCAAGGCATTGATTCCTTTCTGGACATTCATGAGTCGCAACTTGCCGTTGCAGTTGGAGCAAATGTGGCTAAGTCCACGTACGTACGCAATCTACAATTCCCTTGCTCGTAACTTGAATGCTACCGAAGAGGGTGATATTGTTCCTTCTTGGATTCAAGAGGGTGATGGATTTAAATTGCCTTTTGGTGAAAATCTTTATGCTGTTCCGGATATTGGGTATACGCAGGTTCAGCGTGATTTGAAAATGCTGCAAGACCCAATGCGTCTTGCCCAGAACTTGAACCCACTTCCTAAGACTGCTTTGGAATGGTGGGCTGGTAAACAGTTCTATCAGGATATTCCTCTAGATAGTGACCAGTATGTGGAACTTCGTGGTGCGTCTAAACTTCTTCAACCCTTGCTTGCTTTGACTGGTGGCACGGAATCTTTTGGTGGTAAAACTTTTGGCACCGAAAGAGACGTATATGGTCTAACTAACATTATACCAGGCTTGAGTGAGCTTGAAAGATACATTGCTCCATCTACTGAACGTTCCAGCGAACGTCAGGGGCAAAATATTTTCTCTTTCTTGACTGGTGCTCCAGTCACCCGTGTGACTGAGCGACAGATTAACGCTGAACGTTTGCGTAGGGAATTTCAAGGCAAAGATGACAAGGCTAAACAAAAAGCTTTAAGAAGGGCACTCCGTGAAAACAGGTAGTAAATTATCGTATCCAACTAAGAGATTAGTTGTGCCTGAAGCCTTAGGACCCGTAGCCAACGGGAAGCTCCCCAGAAGGTTGTTGCGTAAAACAAAAGCTGGAGGGTACCTGTATGTACCTGTTGCTAAGTCTTTCAATGCTATGTGGAAGCATGCAAGGTCTGAGGGTGTTGATTTGAAGTTGACTGGCAACGGTTATCGTTCGTATGAACGTCAGTATGCCATGTTTATGGACCGTTATAGTTTAGAAAAAACTGGTCGTGTCCCTGAGGTCACACGTATTTTTGATGGTCGTAAGTATTTCTTGAAGAAAGGAAAGTCGCCTAGTGCGACTCCCGGTACATCAAATCATGGTTACGGTTTGGCTGTTGACCTTGATGTTTCAAATCATAAAGTGTTTGCTTGGCTTGATGCGAATGCACCCACATACGGTTTTTATCTGCAAGGTAAGCCTACTCGTGCTGATGGCTCAAAAAACCCTGAGTATGAGGGTTGGCATTGGCAGAAGGTTGACGCATGAAACCTTCTGGACCATTTGATTGGATTCCTAATCCAGAAGACGCTTTGGATTGGATGCAAGATACGTACAACGCTGTGCGTGGAAAAAAACCAAGTGGTCAAGCTTCAAGTGAGGCAAAAAAGAAAGCAATTGAAATTGCTAATGCTGTTGGAGAGTTTTCTGGAATTAATCAAGGTGTTCGTGGTTCTTCTCTCAATGCGTCAAACATGGACAAGGCATTGGCTCTTGCTTCAATGGCAGCGTTTCTTGGTGGTCAAGAAGCAGGGGTTATAGGTAAGGCAGTTAAAAGTTTGACATCACCTAAATACTCATATGGTTTACACATTAGTCCTGTCGGTGGTTTGAAAGAATTAAAAACAACACCACACCTTTCTAGGTGGATGGACGATATGGAAGGTGGGAATTATTTTTTTGAAACAAAAAATTTAAACCCACGGGCAATTACGGAGATGGAAAAATATTTAGCTCTTTATACAACATCAAGGGGTAGACAGGGCATGTCTTTGTACATGACAAGAACACCCAAACGTGGTGTTCGTCTTGATGAAAACATTAATCCGTACTGGATGTTTCATGACAAAAAACCTCCAATGCCAAAGAACTTTAATAAGGCTTTAGAAATATGGAAGAACTCTGATAAGAGAGGATATGACAATTTGACCATTTCTGATTTTGCTGCAATGGACAGAAATGCACGTTACACCCTTAATCCACTTGAGGTTTTAAAAGAGTTTGAAATTGGTAGGAATTATCCAAAAGTTGATGGCATAGCAGATGCATTTCCTAGCGAATATGGATGGAAAAGAGATGATTTCATCAAGGCTTTAACGGAGATTAATAAAAAACAACCAGGTGCTGCTCGTCAAAATAAAAAATGGATTAAAGCAAGAGCAGAAAGTTACAAGGACTGGTGGGAAAATCTTCCTAGCGATATAAAAGATGAAATGCAGGCAATGATTGACGAAGCCAACAATCCTTAACGTTCCTGAACCATTGTGCTAAACGGTGGACCCGTGTAGGGGTCAAACTTTGAAGCAACCTGCAGTGATTGCAGGATTGCTTTCTTGGCTGTTGCTTGTGTGATGTTGTTGTTTTTGGCTAACACAGCCAGTGCACCTAATGCGTACGGTGCGCCTGTACCTAGTGCGTAGATGCCGGTGGAGTCGGAAGTCCAACTGTAGTCGCCTTCAATAACATAGATTGTGCCATGTATTGCGACAAGTATGGTTGAACCATGTTCTGCAAGGTGTTCAGAAGAATCTCGTTCGGGCATGGCGTATCCTTGCAGTTCGAAACATTCTCGCAGGGCAGGGATAAATTTATTTGTAATGAATGCATCGAGTTTCTTTCCTTTGGTAGCCGGTGATGGAACTGGTGGTGTGAATGAATGGTGGAGAATGTTGATGGCTCTCACATCTCCTGCTGCACCAAGAATGTATTTACCGTTGAACGCTATCTTTGATGAACCCGCACCTAGTGTTGTGATTTGGTACGCCATCCCGCCCTCATCGAATGATGAGATGCGTGAGTCGGTACCGATTGCTGCGTAGTTAGAGCCTTGGATTGCAACGATGGTTGTCATTGTTCTTTTAACAGTCTGTCGTACTTGTTGCTAATTTTTGTATATTCTGAGCGACATTCCCCTAGTTCTATGTCACGAACATACTCCAGTTCTGCCCGTAGGCGTTCAATCTCGGCAATCGATTCAAGTGCTTGGCGCATAGCATCTTCAAGCGTTACGACCTTAGGAAACGCTTTGTAATACGCCTTTGTCATGTCTTCCGTGTTTAGTCGGGTCACAATGTCATCAGTCATCTTCCCACACATCCACATCGTCGCGGTCCAATGCGTACTCCATTGTGTCAATCAATGCAGCAAGTATCGACATGCCCATCATCCATGAATCCATGTCTCCGCCCTGCATTAAATGAAATGCACGGACAGCATGAATCATGTCTTCTTGCGTCATAAGGACTGTCATTTCATAATATGTTTCCTGCCCTTTGATTATTCTATTTGCTTCTGCCTGAATTTGTTCCACCTGTTCTGATGGTATGAACTCATTTATCCAGTCGTTTTTGTCGCTCATTGTGTACCACTATCCATCCTAAGTCCAACCCGTTGGCTTGCATGCCTGCACCAACCTCTACGTTCTCCACCCCGTAGTGAGTAGCAAGAATCCTGGACAGTTCACGTACGTTAACCTCTTTGTGGAAAGCGACTGTGAACTGCCGTGACCTCATTGCTGTTGGTTCTCTTCTTTCATTGACTTTTCAATTTCCATTGCTACCTGAACCAGTTGCTCTACTGTTTGCGGACCGAACTTTTCTTCAATGACATAGATGAGTGCAAAGATGTTTGCCACTACCCAGAACATGTCAATCTGTTCACGGTCTTTGTTTTCGTTTTCGCTCATTGTTCTTCTCCTAGTTTGAGCTGGAATGTTCCATCAAGGAACATGAGGGCGATAAGACAGTATCCAACAATGTCGTGGATTGTGTCTACCAGCGACTCATGGCTGGGTTCTCTTTTCTTTAACATCAAGTTTTTGTATCGCTCAATTTTATCAGATAAACGCACTACAATACCGATGAGACCAAAGCTGTTAATGTTTCCATGTCCGTAGTCTCGTTGCTTGCCGATTACCATCGACAGCATCTCTCCTGTGTCCCATTCGTCTAGTTCACGAGCGAGCGCAACTGTGCGCTTCGCTAGAATTAAAAACGAATCTGAACGTGGTTCTGTTTCGGCTAGCACAGCTTGGCGCATGTATTCGAGTACGTCCTCCATGTAGGCGATTGACGACGGACGTTGACCGTCTGTGTCGGAGATTGCCATCATCCATTGTGTTGCGGATTCTTCCCATGTGGAAGCCATTTGAATCTTCTTTCGTATTTTGGTGTCTTGCGACATTAGCGCTTTTAGTTTAGCGAATGCTTGGTTTCTTAGTCTCCACACATGGGTTTTAGTGAAAGAAAGTTCGTCTGCTATTTGTTGCAGTGATTTGTTTTCACTCATAATGGCGTTGATAATCCACGTTTCACGTGGGTCTAGTTCCAGTAGATAGTCTGAAACTATTTCTTTCATTTCAAGACGGTCCCACTGTTCGTCTTCTATTTCTTCGTGTGGTTCAGCCATCATAATGGCTTCATAGTTGACCCTGCCATCCCCGTATGAGGTTGGCTTGGCTCTCATGTTAATGAGTTGTTCGTATGGTGTTTCTCTACGCTTCGTCATATTGTGGGTTAATCATCATGTCCATTACGTCTTCAGGTTGAAGAACATAGCCTCTTGCTGGATTGTCTGAATTCTTTGCGAAGTCAGTCAATGGGAACTTTGACTTATTCTTCTTGATGTATTTCTTGAGACGCTTGACTGATACAACCACGAATGCCCCGTGGTCGCCATCAAGTGTGTAGACATAGACCCACCAGTGCGCTTTGGTAACCATCACTCCTGATGGTTTCCATTTCTGCTCACCGCTTTCATCTAGTTCTCGTCTAGGGTTTTGTTGTATTTCGACAGCCATGCGACCGTTGCGGTAGCGGTCTGTCTTCACTTCGAATGCTCTATCATCTAGTGAACCGAGAAAGTTCTTGACTAGATTTTCTCCACGTTTACCAAACTGAAGGTCTTTCATGAAGTTGAATTTACGTCCTGCGATGTCCCAGTCAGAGTTCTTACTCATTGTGCTTTGTTCACTTTCAGTTTAATTATCTGACGGTCATCAACATAAGCAGTGCCATTTAATCCGTCTAGGATTGCTTTGGTGTAGTTGTCGATGTCACCAAGGAAGGATGATTTTTTCTCCGCTGGTTCTTCCGTGATTGTGACTTTGACTTTGTTTTTGTAGAGGACGATGTCCACCGAAACAGGTGATTCAAATTGGGGACCATCCCATGCTTCCTTAAGTTTGTTTTCATATTCTAATGTGACTTTTGGTGTGTAGACGTGACGTGTTTTTGTGTTCATTCGTGGTCGTTGTTTAGCCATTGGCTTGATGGGAATAGTGATTGTGTGTTTCATTTTGTTCTCCATAAAACAATTATTCCCATAAGGCATGAGAAACAAATGATGGTTATGGGGTTAATCATTCTGTTCCACGAAAGCAATGCTGTAAGTTCGTTCAACAATTTTAATCAACTCCTTATCACCGTCATGTCGTAAATGGAATTTACCCCATCGTTCGTCCGCAGATTTGAGAACTGCGAACGCTTCGTTGGGTTCAATTCCTGTTTCTCTAAGTATATGTGATAAACGGAACAATGCAGTGGAACGGTCCTGACCATCGAATGGTCCGTCCCTCCAAATGACATACGGCAAGGACTGAAGCCTTGACAGGATGTGCTGGACGCTGATTGGAACCTCTATGCCGTTCATGAACGGTTTGATTTCTGGTGGCTTCCACAGAGAAGCGATGCTGTCTAATTGTTCACGTGTTGCCATTGTGTGGGTTGCTAGTTCAATGAATGTTTCAAGCGGTATTGGCTTGTTGGATTCATTGATGATGAACCTGTTCTCTGGCATTGCAATCAGTCCGCCGTAGTACGGTAGCCGTACGTAGTTGCCTAGCCCTGAACCTGCTGATTCTTGTTTGGGGTTGACTTCTTTGGCTGGGTAGTTGATTGCTTGGTGTGCTGCTAGGAACGCTCGTCGCATTGTCGCAGCTGGTACTAGGTTGTCGGTGAACACCCACACGTGGTAACCCTTGCGGGTTTTCTCAATCCATGCGACGATGTTCTTCACTGAGAACGCCATCTGTAGATTACGTGCAGCGTCAAGGTCGTCTACGTCGATGTCTGTGCATCCCCATACGCAACCCCATTCTTTTTGGAATGGAACAAGTGGATACACACCAATGTAGGGACCTTCTGTTAGGTGGTGGTAGAAGGTTTCACGGGTGAGTTCTTCACGGATACATCCACCATCCCATGAGCCGTAAGCGTCGCCTCGTCCACGGAACAGTTGAATGAACCCGTCTACTATGACTTGTTCTCGTTCCATGAAACATTCCTAAGGTACTGGTCTGGTAGTTCACCTGAGCGTAGTTCCCAGAGCCTGCCAGTGTGTACGTCTAACTCGAAGTCGATGTCGTCAACGAGCATTCCACCCGGTCGTTTGTTTTTCAACAATGACAGGGTGAGTGTGTACTCGTGGATTCGTTTGTCGTACTGCAGTTGTTCGTATCGTTCTAGCATTCGTTCGTTGTGTTTGCGGGATAACGATTCGTGGATGTCTTGCAGTTCTGACATGATTTCGTACTTCTTGCGTCGTACACCAATGATTGATGTGGCTTGCTGTTCACCGCCGTATGCACCTGACGAGATGGTTAGTTTACGTCCGTCTGCTCCTGATGTGCGTGACGTTTGATGGAGAACCATCAACGGCACGTCATGCCTACGTCCGAAACCTTTCAGGTATCCAGCCTTGTCAGGTACTTGCTCTCCTGCTTCCACAAGTTCGAGGTAGTCAACAACGACTAGTTCTGGTTTGTCTCCCCATACGTCACTGACTTCGGCATACGCCCGTTCCATGTCTGATGGCAGAAGTGGTTGGTCGAAAACTGCTAGATTGGGAAAGTTTTCTTCTGCTGTCATACGTAACAGGTCGATGGCTTCTCTGTCGTTATCTGCGACACGTTGCTCCAACAGGCGTGCGTCCACATTGTGGAACATGCATGTCAGTTTCGTGAGCACTAACGTCTTGGGTTCATCGGGAATGAACAGGGCTACCCGTTTGTCACGGTTGTTCATCAGCATGTGTAGCAGCACTAGCGTTTTACCGCCGTGGCTGTATCCCAACATCATTGCCATCTCACCGGGGGCGATACCACGCATTTCTGCGTCGATTGGTTCAACACCTGTGTAGATACGTTCGTTGGGGTTCTGTGCCCACCGCACAAATGATTGTGCAGCGTCTGATAGTGGAACATAGTGGCGGTATTCGTGGGGAGCAATAGAGGCGGACACTTCCGTATCCGCCCCTACGCTTTCCCAACCCGCCTGAATTTGTTCAAGCGAGAGTCTCATTAGGCTCCTTTAGGTTGCCAGTAAGCCTTCTCCTTGTCGTTCACGGCTTTGAACCATGGACGCTTTGGATTGACCGACAAACCATCACGGTTGTCGTAGACTTCAGTAATGCCATCACGCTTACATGCCTCAATCAACCATGTAGGAAGAGGACCGTGCTGTTCACCTTTGACACGAACAGTGAAGTCCTGTTCAGTTGCTGTGGGGAATGTCTGCTTGACAATCTTTTCTTCGGGTGTTGTTGTCCCGTAGATTTCCTCAAACAGTGCTTCCTTGACTGCAGTGAGGTGCATGAGGAAGTCAGCAAAGTTTGCGTTGTGGATGGTGAGGTCGCTTGCAATCTTTGCAGCAACTTGGGTAATAATGCTCTGGTCTTTGTCCATAGCCATTAGAGTGTCTCCTCTAGTTTGTTGTCTTGGTCACTGATACGTGACCCCTTACAGATTGACCAGTACGGGCACCACTTCTCTGAGCAGAGTCCATGCTGGTCGTTTGCCATCCACGGATTATCAAGACCGATAGCGGAGAGCGAACGAACAGCGTTTGATGCCTGATGAATCAGCCAATCAACATGTTGTTTTGTTCGCACGATGGGAACTATTTGCCCAACGCTTTTCTTCGCACGGGTCATGACTCCGTAGTTGAAGCGGATGGGGTAATTAGCAACCCAACCACACTGCACAGCAGCACATGCGTACGCTGATGCCTGAATGGATTGTCGTTGCTTTTCACCCGACGAATACTTACGTGCTGCAGTTTTCCAATCCCACAACGTACCGTTCGGTTCGATGTAGTCAATGGTTCCTGACAGCCATAACTGTGTTGTGCTATCAAGGTCGGCAAGTTTGGTAGCAAAGGTTTTCTCTGCTGACCCACCGGCTTCCACAAAAGGGAGAATATCGATAGCAAATGTTGCCATCATGTTCGCCACATGGAACTCCATCTCATCAACGGATGAGGTTGAGTTCATCCTGAAAGGTTCAGTATCAATGAGTGTACGCAATGTTTCCATTGCCACATTGACACCACCCTTGTCGTCGTGATGTGTAAGGATGTGTTCGATGCCAGAGTGAACCGAGGTTCCTATGTGTGTGGCGTCGGAACTCTGTCGCCACTCTGGCATCTGAATACCTAAACGAGCACGTTCGGGGCAAATCATCAGGTCATTCAGCCAAGACTGCCTAACCCAAATCTTTTTGATTCCGTCAACTGTTTCTATCTTCATACTGGTCTTTCCATTTCTCCACGTTCAATCATTCTGTTCTTTGTCTTGGTGACATAAGATTTATGAATGGTCACGTTGAACTGTTCCTGAACCTCACGCACAAGGGCGGACGGTCCACAACCAGCGACAACTCGTTCACGTATGTAATTATACACGTCCCATGTGAGAAACTTGGGAACGAAATGACTGTAATTGCTTTTCCGTTTACGACGACCCCTGATTTTGCCTGCAGCCTCATCAGGTGTCATGCCACGCTCATACGCTTTGCGTATAGCGTCCATGCCTTTCGTGTACGCCTCAAAGAACACAGACAAGTCTTTGTAATCCCAGTTGATTAGTTCGGCAATGTACTTGCCGTGTTCGAGGTCGTCAGGTAT
>Ga0315901_10007696_pt1 | contig 12679 bp, 15 predicted proteins | sample LakEriMetagenome_10_FD_203761 | JGI IMG/M metagenome (GOLD analysis project Ga0315901, IMG submission 203761) | Freshwater fungal communities from buoy surface, Lake Erie, Ohio, United States - Buoy 2 MA116 | ecosystem: Environmental > Aquatic > Freshwater > Lake | place: USA: Lake Erie, Ohio... | reverse complement strand
CCGTTCGCCCGATTCGGTTTTTTCTGCAAACGCGGCACGGACTTCGTTGTACCCTTTGAGCTGATAGTCGCGCGGGGTAATGGTTTTTTTTGGTTGCATGGGTATAATAGTTTTAACGAAAAAAGCCCCGATTATCGGAGCCTTTTACATTTTGTTGGATGCCAAACGCCCCAAGCGGCGCAATCGGAGAGCCAGAAGGCGGGGTCGAAAAAAAAAATTTTATTCATCTTTGTACGCGTTTCGAGATAACCCAAAAATATATTGGCTTTTTTGCGCTTTTAATTCAACTATTTGCGCTTCGAAAGATTTTTTGTAATCTCTCTTAGCTGTTAAAATCGCTTTTGCAAGCTCTTGAATTCTTTCTTCCAATTGTTTTACCTTGTTTTCGGCTTCTCTCTTTGTCATGGTACGTCGTTTTTTGCGTTTGATAATTATTTCCTGTTTGATAGTATCAAAGGTACGACGACATTTTTTATTCTCCAAACTTTTTACAACTTTTTTTAAAATATTTTTTTTGTAAAAATTTTCACTCAAAAATTTTTTATTCCCATCTTTTATTCCTAACTTTATGACCGTAAATATCCGATAAATATGTCGGATAAAAAAATATTTATCAATAAAAATTCACAGACCATGAAAAAAACTCAAAACGTGTCTGCCGACACAACAACGCCAACGGGATACTCCCAATTAAACGCCGCTATCTTGTCCGTCATGGATGCCGTTAAGTTTATTCAAAACGATAAAACTATCGGGTTCGGTCAAAGCGCATTTAAAACGGTTTCAGGCGAAAAACTGAAAACCGTATTGCAGCCGATTCTTGTTGCAAACGGCATCACCATCCGACAAACAAACGTTTCGCACTCCCTCGATTTTCGCGAATGGGAAGACGGCGGAAAAATCAAACGCGAGTATATCTGCGTGGCGGTTGTGACCTATGCAATCGAACACGTGTCGGGCGAAACCGTCGAAGGGCAATCGCTCGGCATGGGCATCAATCAAGGCGACAAATCGCCAGGTATTGCGCTTTCGTTTGCCCTGCGTAATTTTCTTTTGAATACATTTGTCATTCCGCACGGAGAAGACTCCGACAACGTAGGCGAACCGGAAGAGCCGCAAGCACCGGCAAAGCCTACCATCACGCCTGATTCCGATTTGTGGGGCAAAGCCATTGCCGCACTCAAAGCAGGGAAAACAACAATCGAAGTTGTTGCAGAAAAATACAATATCGCACCGCTCGACCTTGTAAACCTTAAATCCGCCGCCGAGTCCAATGCCTAAACCCGGCTACATCTCCCCATCCCGTTTTTCGGACATCATGACAACCGACCGCAGCCGCAAAGGTTTCGGGCTTACCGCGTTGAAGTATGCCGATGAAATCATCCTCGGGCTGCTTGGCGTGGAACTCCCGGAAGTGACAGCTAAGCCGCTCGAATGGGGAAAAACACACGAACCGGCCGCGCGGAAACGATACGAACTTGAAAACTTTGAATCAGTACCGCCATTGGAATCGCCCGTTTTTCATCCCGATTTCCCGTTCGTTTGCGGAACACCGGACGGGTTTATCGGAACGGACGGAATACTCGAAATTAAATGCCCGTTTAATTCGCAAAACCATCTTGACAACTACCGAACAGGGATGCAAATTTCGGATTATGTGTGGCAAATTCAGGGGTATATGTGGATAACGGGCAGGGAATATGCGCATTTCGTAAGTTATGACCCTCGATTCCCGTTTCACCTGCAATACGCACAGCGAACGGTTGAACGCAACGATTTGATAATCGAAGAACTGCAAAGCCGATGCGTTGAATTTTGGCAAGTGGTTCAGGATAGAATGCCAAAATAACGGCGGCAATTACTACACAGCACAATCAAAGCACTCCTTCGGGGGTGCTTTTTTTATGCCCGGACCATACAACAACAAACACAAAAACCCGCCTTACGGGGCGGGCATCATGGACAAGAAACAGAGGCAGAAATATTTTTATCGGGTCGGTCAGTTAAAACGGCAAATCATCGTAATCGATGTTTTCTTCTTTCGCCTGCTGAGAGGTTGTTTTCTTCGGTTCGGCCTTCGGTGGTTCGGTGGTGCCGGTGCGGTCAATCGGGTCTATTTTCCAACACGAAACTTCTACGAAATATTTGCCGTTCCATTCCGAGCCTTTTAAAGTGTATTCTAAGGCAACTTTTTGCCCCGTCCTATACTTGTCTATCAAATTACAATAATCTTGCCCCAGAAGGGAAATTTTAAGCTTTTGGGGGTATTTTGGTTCGTCGGTTTCAATTACAAATTCTCTTTTTTGAAATCCTTTGCTTCCGACTGTCATCGTTTCGTCGATGCGGATGATTGTTCCTGTTATCTTTCCCATGTGTTTGTGGTTTTGTGGCCTCGCGGCCGGTTATTTATATCGCAACGTCCGCTTTTATTGCGGGGTGCGGGTTATATCCTATCAACTGAAAATCATGATACCCGAAATCAAAAATATTTGAAACGTGCGGGTTTATTTTTAGCTGAGGCAGCGGACGCTCTTGTCGGCTTATCAATTCTTTTGCCTGCCCAATGTGGTTTAGGTACAAATGCGCATCGCCTAAAGTATGGATAAATTCACCCGGTTGTAAGCCCGTCACTTGGGCAATCATCATCGTCAGCAAGGAATAAGACGCGATGTTAAACGGAACACCCAAAAAAACATCGGCGGAGCGTTGGTATAGTTGGCAGGATAAACGCCCATCTGACACATAGAACTGAAAAAGGCAATGACACGGCGCAAGTGCCATATCAAACAAATCCGCAACATTCCAAGCCGAAACGATTATTCGGCGGCTGTCGGGGCTATTTTTTATTTCCGATACAGCTTTTGATATTTGGTCGTAAGGGTTACTGACATAACGACCTTGACCTTCGCTAAACATAACACCTTCCCAACTCCTCCATTGCTTACCATATACCGGTCCCAAATCCCCGTTTTCGTCTGCCCATTCATTCCAAATCGTTACGCCGTTGTCGTTTAGATACTTCACGTTCGTATCGCCCGACAAAAACCAAAGCAATTCATGGACAATTGACTTGAAATGCACTTTTTTGGTGGTGAGCAGCGGGAATCCTTCCGATAGGTCAAAACGCATTTGATGCCCGAACACGCTAACGGTTCCCGTGCCGGTGCGGTCGGTTTTATGTTTGCCTTCGGACAAAATGCGTTCGATTAGTTGGTGGTATTGGTGCATGTGGTAGGTGAAAAACCGGGCGCGTTGGCGCACGCCCGGAAAATTTTTATGGTAAAAGTAATCCAAAGCAGGAGGATTAGGTACAAATATACACACTTTCCACCAAAAACGCAACTCCCAATACCGGTACCGGTAAAATTTATTTTTGTCAGCTAATCAACTACTCCGATTTTATCGGAACTAAACCCCTAAAAACAGCCTCAAATGCCAGTCATTGCTTTGTCAGTTTTTAGCTGACACGTAACGCGTTGATAATTAGTATAAAAATCGCCTCGTGTTTTTCGACTTGACAACGAAATGACAACGGAAACGCCGATTGGCATTCAATTACAGCACTTTTGTCAAGTTTGTCAGCCAAAATACACACCCCCTCACATGCAGGCGTGCGCACGCGTATGCGTCCGCAGGCGCACGCGTATATGTGTGCGCACGCACACGCACACGCGTACACATGAGGGCATATATATTACCTGACATACTTGACAAGTATAGTATAATATAATAATAATGGGCAAAAAGTACGCATTTTTGTTGTCAAGTCGTTGTCAAGTTTGTCAAGTTTGTAGTAATAATCGTACTTTCAGCTATGCCGAAAATATAACGAAACAAATATACTAAATTATTATAGTCAAAAAAACCGCCCGTTTGACCGATTTTTACTATCTTTCCATTCAAATATGAAAAAATACTTAACCATTTTCGCCGCTGCGGTAACTTTGGAGCTGCTTTCAACGTTGTATATCCAAGCCGTAGCCTCGTGGAATATGCCTGCCGTTGCCGTGCTTGCATTCCTTTCGCCGCTCGCAAACCTACCGTTTGTCGGGCATTTGGTCGATACAAAGGAATGGAATGAACGTGTGAAAATGGCACTTGTGTATGGCACCGGGTATGCGGTGGGAGCAATGATTGTTTTTTTGATTAAAATACTGTAAAATGGCACGTCCTCTGAAATACGAAGACATTGACAAGCTGAAAAAGGATATTGATGCCTATTTCGCAAAATGTGACGCAAGAACAAAAACTATAATCGGCAAAGACGGTATGCCGTTTGAAACTCCGTGGCCGATTCCCTACACTATCGAAGGGCTTGCCGTTGCGCTTGATACCAACCGTCAAACGTTGTTGAATTATGCTTCACGCGAGCCGTTCTTTGACATTATTTCACGTGCAAAGGCTAAGATTCAGGCAAATAAGGTTGAAGGTGGCTTGGATGGTAGCTATAATCCAAAGATGGCAACCTTCATGCTTATCAATAATTACGCTTATTCGGAATCAGCAAAACCCGAAACGCAAGAACATAAAGTTATCATCGAGTTTGAAGGCGACAGCGACACAAAAGAATGACCACCCGAATAAAACTATACCGACCGCACGCAGGACAGCAGCGAATACTTGAAAACGCACGGCGTTTCAATGTTATCGTTTGCGCTCGTCGGTTCGGAAAAACAGAGCTTATCACATCGGTAAAAATGCCGCTGATAAGCCCTGCGGTTTTTGAGGGGAAGAAGGTTGGAATCTTTGTCGATGACTTCAAAGATTTTGCCCAAAGTTGGGCGCGAATTGTTGAAGTGTATAAACTAAAATCCGAAGGCGGACTAATTGCAAAGAAAGACGATACCGCGCGGATTATGGAATTTGTTTCGGGAGGTGTGCTTGAAATTTGGTCTATCGGCGACGAAGGCCGAAAGGACAAAGGACGCGGGCGAAAATATCACCGTGTAATTTATGAGGAAACGCAAAAAATCCCCGATAACGTTTTGGAGTACCATTGGCAGACTGTTGCACGCCCGTGTTTAACAGATTATAGGGGTGATGCGTTTTTTATCGGCACGGCAAACGGGAAAAATAACTATTGGTATCGTTTATGTCAAAAAGGTAGCAGAAACGGGGGATGCGAAACAAATTCGTTTAACGAAACGGATTTACCCGCCGAAAACGAATCGAGCGAATGGGTAACGTTTCGGATGATAACAACTGACAATCCGCGCATTGACCCGGCGGAAGTTGCATCGGCATCAGCAGACCTTGACCGGCTTACGTATGAGCAAGAATATATGTCCGTTTTTGTGGACTATGACGGCGAAGCATGGGTTTACGTCCTAAAAGAAAAGGAACTACAAAACCGCGTTTTTGTACCTTCGCGTCCGTTTTCGCTCACATCGGGCGAACAATTTTATATTTCGTTTGACTTTAATAAAATCCCGATGACGGCAGTTGTCGCGCGAAAAGTGCCGCTTCCGCCTAACGAAATTCAGCGAACACGGTACAAGTACGGGGTTCACATCATCAAAGAGTTTAAGCTAGGAAGCATCGAAAAAGGCGAGGCTTCGATTTACGACACTTGTCAGGGTATCCGCGAATGGGTATATGCCGAAACGGGGCGAAAGATTGGTAAATGGGGCGATAATCGCCACGCTTGCACCGTGCCATTTTTAATCACCGGGGACGCATCGGGGGCAAGGTCAGATGGGCGGCAAAAAGTGCCGATGGATTATTATCAAATCATCCAAGATGAGCTGCAAATCGCGCCGGCAATGATTGTAGTTCCAAAGGCAAACCCGCCGCACGCTGAAAGTTATGTGCAGACAAACACGCTTATCAGCATGAACCCCGAATTTAAAATATATGCCGACAAATGCCCGTCACTTATCATCGATACATTGCGGATAAAATCGAACAACAGCCGGCAAATTATGAAAGGACGCGGAGAAGAACGGCAGGCGGACTTGCTCGACTGCCTTCGGTATTTTATCAACACTTTTTGTAAGGATATACGGGTACAGTAAACGCCGCAAACCGCATTTTTAACCGCTCAAAACCGCAAGCCCATGATTTGGTTTAGCATCGAAGAAAAAACGCCCGCAGACGGGCAAATTTGCGCGGTTATGATTGACGATATTATGATTTGCTGCGAATACGAAGACGAGCTATTTTATGACCTTGGAGCGGATGATATTTTTTCGACGGATGAGGTTGATTTTTGGTGTCCGCTTCCTGAGCCTCCGGAAGTTGATTTCGATGATGACGATGATGAGGCGGAATCGGACGAAGACGGCTTGCATATCAACAACCTACCAAAATTTGAAGACTTGGAACCTGAGCCGATACAGGTGATTTTCATAAAAAACAGCCGGGTGTTTAATGACGGCTTGGCAATTTTTCATTTTAATATGAATTAACGGCGCGGCCATATCCACCACAAAACCCCCGTATATCTCCCACAAAACCACAAATAATGTACAGACCTAAAATATATCCGACAAACGAAGCAGACCGCCTTGCATGGGAATCGCTTATCAAAGAGGGTAAGCGTAAAACGCCGGGGGCATTGCTACCCGGGCGCAAGTGCCAAAAATGGCTTGTGATTTCGGACGTACATCGCCCGTTTCATGAACCGAAATTGTGGGATAAGGTGCTGCGGTTAATCCGAAACATGGGGACGGATTTGTACGGGGTAATTATTGCGGGGGATTATTTGGATTTATACACGCTCGGTTCGTACAACGAAGACAGCCTCGGACTTCTCAAAGATTTTGACCTTGATTTCGAGTATCGGGATGGGTTGAACGGAATCATTGAACTTGAATCTGCCATGCACAAGGATGCAAAAAAATGTTTCCTTTTCGGCAACCATGAAGACCGCTATTTCCGCACACTTAACAAAAGGGATAACGCCAAATTCGGTGCGGCACTCAAAAACCCGGTGGAGGCTTTGCAATTATACGAAAGGGGATGGCAGGTTAAAATGAAGTACAAAGACGATTTCTTTCTGCTTGGTGAACACTTGGAAGTGATACATGGAAATTTCCATAATGTACACGCGGCAAAAACGCACTTAGATGCGCTCGGAAGGTCGGTAATGTTTGGAGATACGCATCGGGTGCAAATGTTTCGAGAGGGCGAACGAGCGGCGTACAATATCGGTGGATTGTTCGATATGAATCATCGGGCTTTTTCCTATGCACCACGCACGCAACGCAGGCGATGGGCAAACGGCTTTGCAATCGTAAATATCGATGATGACGGCTGTTATTTTGCGGAGGTAGTGAACGTTTGGGATGGGCGTTTTTATGCCGATGGTAGGATGTATTAAAAAACCCCGCTGTCGGGCGGGGTGTGGGGGTTAGTCATAATCTTCTACGTCCTCATTTTCTTCAATGAATTGTAAAAGCTCTTCAATAGTTTTAATATTGCGTAGAAATTCTTTTTTTTGCGGTATGTAGCCGCCGTTGCTGTCTTGGACTTTGGCTATTGCTGAATTTACTAATCCAATGTCATCGGTTGGCATTGTGGCAAAGTAATAGCTTCTTTGCGAAGAACCCGCTACGAGGTTCATGTCATTAGCCTCTAATGTATAGTTTCCATCGTGGCTATGCTTGTTTTCAAAAATTTTGATTAACATAATGGTAGTTTTTTGTAGTTTTTAATATTATTCCATTTTGATAGTATCAAAGATACAACGCATTTTTTAATCTTCAAATTTTTCTGCAACTTTTTTTAAAATATTTTTATGCTCACACTCAACACAACAGGCCTGCAAGTTGTCCGCTTGCAAATGCAACTTAGGCAGCTAAACTACTTTAGGGGCAATATCGACGGCTATTTCGACGAAACGATAATGCAGGCGGTTAAAGCCTTCCAAACGGCGAATAAATTGCAAGCGGACGGCATTGTCGGTCCGGTCACACAAAACGCATTAAACGCAGCAACGGCGGACGGTTGGCACGTGCTGTTTTTGCATTGTGCGGCAACGCCTGAAGGCAGGGATGTAAAAGCTGAGCAAGTGGTGCAATTCCATACACTACCGGTCGAAAAAGGCGGTCGCGGATGGTCTAAGCCCGGTTATTCGGACATCATCGAGTTGTCCGGGCGTTTGGTTAATGTGTGGGCATGGGATTCTGACAATCAGATTAAAGAATGGGAGCAAACTTGGGGTGTTCATGGTTCTACAATGCTAAACCGAAACGCGCGGCATCTGTGTTACATCGGAGGCACGGAAGCGGGAAACATCAACATTCCCAAAGATACCCGAACCGAGGGGCAAATGGGAACGATGGAAACTTATATAAAGTTTTGCCTGCTGCGAAATCCGAAAATCATTATTGCAGGTCACAACCAAGTACAACAAAAGGGCTGCCCTTCTTTTGATGTGCCGAAATATCTACGAAGCATTGGAATCCCCGAATGGAATATCGGGCAATGGTCGTCGAAATTTGCGATTTAGACCCGCGACCAAACCATAACCACAGGCATATTCAACCGCAAGGCTAAGATTCCTTATACCACAGGCTAAGATTCCTTAATATAAAACAAAAACCCACCGTAAAAGGCGGGTTTTGTTGTTTGTGGGGTGGGATTAGTTGATTGTTTTCGGCTCAACCGGTTCGGGTGGTTCGGGGATGGCAAACACGGTGCGTTTGCACACCGAAAAAAACATATCCCAAACGGTTGCTGTCGAAATTTGGTGCTTTGCGGAAAACTCGGCAACGTAGAACAATAACCCAACGTATCCGGGCATTCCCGTTAATACACGCTGATGTTCTGCAAGTCTTCGGAGTGTTTCAAGCTGTTCGTTTTGCTGTGCGATTTGCGCCTCCAATTCCTCGGCGCGGTTGCCTAATTTTTTGTTTATTTCGCGCAGGGCATCAGCACCGGCGATTTGCGCCTCCATTGCTTCAACCATATCGGCTGCCTCGTCGAGTGCATCGGTTAAAGATGCAACGTTAGCAGCGAAACGGGCGATTTTTTCAGATGTTTTGATGGTTGATTGTGGTTGGTTGATGGTTTGCCCGTTTCGGGAGATGAGGCGGAGGTCCGAACGAAAAAACCAAATAGTTCCGCTTTTGTTTTCGACAAGGATTTTCTTTTCGCCTGTCATTCCATCTTCGCGAAATGATTTTACCGTTCCTGATGCCTTAAATCCGTTTTTTGAAATCACCTCCACCACGTCTCTAACCTGCAACTCGCAGGTTAAGGGGTCTAAGATTTGATTTTTCATAATTCGATAGTTTTTAAAGATTAAAAATACGTGTGCGGATAACCCACGTGCAAATATATTAAAAAGGAAGCATATCGCCAAATTCTTCTCGGAAATTTATTTGGTGGATAATTTCCTCACGGATTTTATCTTCCAAGTCGGCAGCAGTCATCGGGCGAAACGAACGACTGCGGCGGTCATAGCACTCAAACATGGATGCAAGGGCATCGGTAATGCGGCGTTCTTTGCCGTCTACTTCAACGGTATCGAACAAAATTTCACCTGCTGTTTCGCACTCGGTAGGTCTGCCGTATTCGTCACGGGCTGCCGGTTCGGGTGCAATAATTTCGGCTTCTACTGCGAATTGAATTTCGTTGCCGTCGAAATCGATAAGCTCAAAAGAAAATGTCGTTGTCATGGTCTTGAATGTTTTGATGGTTAAGCAAATATTGGAAGTAAGGATAATACCGTAAGTACTGAACCGACACCGTTGCAATGACCGCGCCCGTGTGCGTCACTATTTCGATGAGCGTGCCGGTGAAGGCGTAATGTGATGCGGTATCGTTTATCATGATTCAAAGGTACGCCGCCTTTTCCGAAAAACCAAACTTTTAATAAAATATTTTCAACTTTTTTTCACTATTTTTACAAACATCGTAAACCACCACAAACAGACCATGTTCAAAATATTCAACCGATTTTTCAAAAAGCGCAACCGAGCGGAGCAAAACGAAAGGACGTACCGCAAATGGCTTGCGGCGCACATTCCAAAGGCAACCACCACACGCATAGAACTTGACCGGGTTTTTACCGACCGCAGCGAAAACAATTGGTACGTTTTCCGAAATATCGGAACGATGACGCGGGAAAGGGCAATAAAAATCGAAGAGGTGCTAACGTGGCTCGACTACGGCATCAGCAAAGAGGAGTTTTCAAAGGGCATGAACGAAATAAAAGCCCAAATCGAAAACATACCTTGGCAAAAACCGACTTCGGACGCGCTAAGAAAGTTTCACGATTCAGCCTTGCAAAAGCTGTCGGATTTTTTGTACCGTGTTGAGAATGTAAAGGTTGAGGATTTGATGCTGCAAGCTATCATGTATTTTGTCCTAATCGATAACGAAGACCCATATGTACTAAATTCGCAACTACAAGCCGAAAAATTCCAAATTGCCCAAGCTGACCCCGAACTGCGTGCTTTTTTTTTGCGTCTTATGGAGGATATTTTCGTCGGTTGGAACAATACAAAAAACAGCAATTCCCCCGCCTAAGCCTAACGGATGGCAAAAAGAGGAAACGCCCGGCAACGTTGTTTCATGCCTTGCAACGCCTTGCACAGGTGAACCGCGAAAACGATTACTTGATAGCTAAATGGTACAATCGCGAAATGGAAGACGTCCGATTCATGGTGCTGCGTGACTACCTTTCGGCAATTGAGCAAATATTAAAAGAAAACGATAAGCAACAAAAGCAGGCGGGCATGCCGCCGAAAAAATAACCCGAAACCTCATAATACATGGCAGAAATAAAAGACATATACAGCCTACAATTTAACGCCGCCGAATTTGAGCAGCAAATCAACGCTTCGATTGCTAAAATCGAGGAGTTGCAAGGGGCGATGGAAGGCGCGGCGGAAAGCACCGAAGAACTTGAAAGTGCAACGGCACAACTCACAGACTTGCTTGCACAGGAGGCCGAAGGTACGGACGAGCTGAACCAAAAACGCGATGTGTTGGTGAAAACGCAAAAAAGCCTGAACAAAGAATCTAAGGCTTATACCGTCATCGGCAAAGAAATCGACACCACCAACGGAAAGATTGCAAAGTCCACCGCTGATGCCACAACTAAACAAAAATCTTTTTTCGGGGGCATCATGTCGGGCGCACGGTCTTTGAACAGCTTAAAACGCGCTGCGGGATTGCTCACGGGGGCATTTCGTTTGTTGGGGGCGTTTAATCCATTGGGGCTGCTTATCACCGGCGCATCGGTTGCGGTGGGCCTGCTTGGTTCGCTGTTTGTCGCAAGCGAAAAAGCAAAAAGCGGACTGGAGCGGTTGAACGACCCGAATATTTCGGGCATTGAACGTGCGGAAATATTGAAACAAGAAATCGACCGTTTGAATGAATTGGAAGAGAGGGTCGGCAGCCTTACGGATGAAGAAAAGAAACAGCGGGATGAATTGACTGCGAAATATAAAGAAACGTCTGATGAGATTGTCCGTATTGAATCCGAACGAATCCAACGCATCACGGATTTACAAAACGAAGCCGCACGCCTGCGGGTTAAGTTGTTAGGCGATAGCACAGCGGCGGCGGTGGAAAATTTTAAGGTTGAATCGGGGATTTTAGGACAGGAGGCAATCAAAGAACAGGGTAAAATAATTGCCGAAATTAACAAACTTGCATTGCAGGCCGAAGCCGCACGTGGCGAGGGGCGTTTTGATATTGCACGCCAAATTCAGAACCAAATCGATTTACTGCAAAAGGAATCCGATGCCTTCCAAGAACGCCTTGCATTGCAACGTCAGCAGCTTGCACAACAACGAAACGAACAATTGCAACGCCTCGCAAAAGAGGCAGCCGATAAGCGCAAGCAAACGGAAAAAGAGGCGGCAGATTTTATTGCAGGGTTACTGCGTGAAGAACGCGAAATGCGCGAACGGATGCAGGCAGAATTTGAGGCGGATTCACAGGGGATTATCGAAAGTCTTGCCGCGCAAAGTTCGCTTTTGCCTGAAATCGTCCGTAAAACAAACGCCGAAATATTAGCCGAAAACCGTGCGTTTTTGGAGGAAGATTTCGCAATACGGCAGGCGCAAGCCGAACGACAAAACGCACTATCGGCACTCCGTATCGAATTGGAGCGCAATCAAGCCTTAGCCGCTGCCGTTGGTAATGCCGAAGAACAGGAAAAAATAAATGAGGAATTTAACAAACGCCGTGCGGATTTAGACAAAAAAGCAACGGCGCAAATATTGCAAGAACGCCTGCGTTTACTTCGGGCTTTGAGCGCACAGGCGGTTCAGCTCGGAATCGACACGACCGAATTTAATAAAGAGATTGACGATATAGAATTGAAGTTAGCCGAACTTCAACGCCCTGATGTAACGCCGAAGGTAGACCCCGACCCGCCGAAAAAGAAACTTGATGAAATATTGCAGGCGGCACAGGAAGTCGGCAACGCCATTTTCGACGCTGTCGGCGATGCCTATAAACGCCTAATCGGAAGGTTAGACGAAGCTATCAACCGCTCGAAATCCGCATTGGACGAAATCCGTGCTAATTCGGAACAATTCAATGCGCAGCAGCTTGCATTGGAAAAAGACCGATTAGCAAAATTGGAAGAGGAAAGAAAACGCGCGGCACAACGGGAAAAAGCAATTGCGATTACCCGAATTGCGATTGATACAGCGGTAGCAGTAGCAAAAGCCGCATCACAAACGGGCGTTGCCGCTCCCATTGCCATTGCTTCCGT
>Ga0315901_10007695_pt1 | contig 12680 bp, 5 predicted proteins | sample LakEriMetagenome_10_FD_203761 | JGI IMG/M metagenome (GOLD analysis project Ga0315901, IMG submission 203761) | Freshwater fungal communities from buoy surface, Lake Erie, Ohio, United States - Buoy 2 MA116 | ecosystem: Environmental > Aquatic > Freshwater > Lake | place: USA: Lake Erie, Ohio... | reverse complement strand
GCTGCTCCGGTGGTTCCGGAGGGGGGTCCGGGGAACCTATTACGGCTCGGTCAAGGGGGGATACGGCAGCGTGCACGATCTGTTGGTCACCCCCGAGCTGGCCCAGTGGAATCTGTTGGCTTCGCTGGGCGTCCTGGGGGCCTTGGGACTGTGGATCTTCCTTCATCGACGGGTGGACCTGTGGCTGCTGCTGGGGGTCACCGCGATTGTGGCCCGGGTCTGGATTTACCACCGCTGGTATGACGATCTGCTGATGATTTTGCCGCTGATCACTCTGTGCCGATTGACCAGACAGCCCCACTTCAGCCCCCCGATCAAGACACTGGCCGCGATCCTGTTCCTGTGGCTCTGGATGTTCCTGTTGGCACCCGGCGTGCTGTACACCTTCGCCAAGCCCCAGCTTCCCATCGCCATCCAGGTGACCGGTTGGCTCGCGACCCTGGTCTTTTTGGCCCTGCTTGCCGCACGGGAACGACGGGGGCTCCCGGCCCGCGAGGCCGAACGACCTTCCCCTGCCAGTCCCCCCGTCTCGCCGCTGCCCGTCTGAAACTCGGTCTGTGGAAGATTTGGCCCGCCGGACTTCGGTTCCGTCCGCAGCCCTCCGGTCCCCCCTCCCCGTTCCCGCCCGCCGGGAGCCACGTGGTGGACAGGCACGCCATCGCCCCTCGCGGCATCAGGCTGCAGGTTGCCCTTCCATCGGACATGACCGTTCACGTCCCGTGACCGAGACTGGCCAGCCGACCGGTGTTTGTCTCTACTACACTGGCATGGATTTCATTTCCCCTCAGCCCCGGTGTGAGCCGGGAGAAATACGGCAAGGATCATGGCCGAAACTGCCCAAGGCGTTGTCTGGGACCTCAGCGATCTCTATCGCGGCGTGGACGATCCGCGGATTGACCAGCACCTGCAGGAACTGGCGACCCGCTGTGCGGCGTTTGGCCAATACCGGGGGTTTTTCAGCCGGTCCGATTTCTCGCCCCTCGCTCTGCGGGATGTGCTGGTCGAGTACGAGGCGATCTGCGAGTTGATGTCGCGGCTGGGGGCGTATGCCGGGCTGGTGACCGCTGCCGACACCGCCTGTGATGCGGGCCGTCGCTTGGAAGACCGCATTCGCCAGCAGTTGGTCGAGCGCGAGAACGAACTGACGTTCTTCGATCTGGAGTGGCTGGCGGTTGACGACGCCCGTGCCCAGGCCCTGGCGGCCGACCCGGTGCTGCACAATTACGCCCACTACCTGACCAGCGCCCGCCGGTACCGCCCGCACACCAGGAGCGAGCCGGAAGAATTGCTGCTCAACCAGAAGTCGCTGACGGCCCGCGCCGCCTGGACCAACCTGTTCGATGAATTCGTCTCGTCGCTGCGGTACGAATTCGATGACGGAGGCGAGCGCCAGTCGCTGTCGCAACCCCAGGTCCTGGCTCTCAGCTATCACCCCGAGCGCGACCGCCGGCGGGCCGCCCAGCAATGTCTGTTTGACGAACTCTCAAAGCACGAACTGGTCTTGTCGACGGTGCTGAACACGGTCGCACAGGATCATGCCATCAACGACCAGGTGCGGCAGCACACCGGACCGATGAACAGCCGGCATCTGGCCAACGAGGTGGCTCCCGCTGTGGTCGACCGCATGCTCGACGTGGCCGAGGCGAATTACCCCATCGCCCACCGCTACTACCGGCTGAAGGCGCGTCTGCTGGGCCTTCCCAGGATGGCCACCTACGACCAGTACGCCCCCGTGGCCAGCAACATGCCGCCGTGCAGCTTTCCCGAGGGACGGGACACGGTGCTGCAGGCGTTTGAGCGTTTCGACCCCCGGATGCGCGAGGTCGCCCAGCAGTTCTTCGATCGGCGCTGGATTGATGCCGAGGTGCGGCCCACCAAACGGGGCGGGGCCTTCAGTGCCAGCACCGTTCCCTCGGTGCATCCCTACATCCTGGTCAACTGGACCGACAAGCTGCGGGACGTCTCGACGCTGGCGCACGAGCTGGGGCATGGCATTCACCAGTACCTGTCGCGGAAGCAGACCTACTTCAACTTCCATCAACCGCTGACCACCGCCGAGACCGCCAGCGTGATGGGGGAATTTCTGACGTTTGACCACGTGATGGAGACCACCCGCGATCCGCAGGTCCGGCTCGGGCTGCTCTGCAGCAAGATTGAAGATGCCTTCGCCACGGTCTTCCGGCAGACGGTTCTGACGCGGTTCGAGCAGTTGGTGCACAATGCCCGACGGAAAGAACGGCTGTCGAGCGAGCAGTTGTGCGACTTCTGGTGGCAGGCCAACGGCCGTTTGTACGGCGATGCGGTCGACATGTTTGAGCCGTACCGCTGGGGCTGGGCCTACATCCCGCACTTCGTCCACACGCCGTTCTACTGCTACGCGTACGTGTTTGGCGAACTGCTGGTGCTGTCTCTGTACCGCATGTACCAGGAAGAGGGGAGGCGGTTCGTCCCCCGGTATTTCGAGCTGCTCGAGTCGGGCTCGATCGACGCCCCCGATCGGCTGCTGGCCCGGGCCGGGGCCGACATCTCGGAACCCGGCTTCTGGCAGAAGGGGCTCGACGTGCTGGGCGACATGGTCACCAAGGCCGAAACACTCGCGGCCGAGGTGTTTCCCGCGAAGTAAGATCGTTTCGATTCAGCGTGTCACTGTCGGCGTGCGTCAAGGGGGACGCAGCTCGTTTATGCCGGACACGAGCTGCGCCCCCCTTTTTTTTGCCAGCGAATTCATGAGACAACACGGTGTTTCGTGCGACAAGCTGGAAGCTCGTCGACACGACGTGGCCTCCCCTGTTTCAGTTCACCGTCTCCGTTCCTCCGTTGTTCAGATCGCTGATCGAATCGCCGGTGAATTGCCAGAACCAGTCCAGGGCCAGGCCGCCGGCCAAGGTATCGAGCATCGTCGAACTGTCGGTCAGCACGGTGAGCGTGCTCAGTTTGTAGGTCCCGTTGAGACCGCCGCCGTTTTTGAGGTTGGTAATCCGGTTGGCGTAGGCGAGGTCGACGCGGGTCCATTCGTTCCAGATCGCCGCGATCGCGACCCGGTCGAGCACCTTCGTCGACTCGCTGTAGTACGTCGTCAGCCCGCCGATGACGATGTCTTCGTCATCGCCACCGTTGAGATTGTCGTTGCCATTGCCGCCGAACAGCACATCTCGACCGGCGAGACCCACAATCGTGTCGTTCCCCGCCCCGCCGAAGATCACGTTCGCCACGCTGTTGCCGGTCAGGGTGTCATTCAAGGTTGAGCCGATCAGCATTTCGAACGTGTCGACGGCGTTCAGGGTGAGTGACAGGTTCGCGTTCACGACCTGCGTCGTCGTCAGGCCGAGGTTGACCGTGACTGCGACCGTGGTGGCACCGAAGTCGAGCAGATCGAGCCCCTCACCGGCCGCTTCCAACAGTGCGTCAGTTCCCAGTGCCGCGGTCGCGGTGAACGGATAGCTGTCGTCACCCAGGCCACCGGCGAGCGTGTCGTTCCCAGCCAGACCGATCAACGTGTCATTCCCGGCGTTCCCCGTGAGGACGTTGGCGAGGGTGTTGCCGGTCAGTACATCATTCCCGCCGCCGCCGGTCGCATTCTCGAAGGCGGTCGCCAATCCCAGGACCAGCGACAGGTTGGCATTCACCACCTGGCTCGCGGCGTTGCCCAAGTTGACGGTGACCGCAGTCGCAGTCGTGCCCGAGAAGTCGAGCGTGTCGATCCCACCGGCCGATTCGTTGAGGGTGTCGGTCCCCAACGCGCTGTTCGCCGCGAAGACATAGGTGTCATCCCCCAAGCCACCGACCTGGGTGTCGTTCCCGGCCCCGCCGTTCAACGTGTCGTTGCCACCGTTGCCAGTGAGGGTGTTCGCCAACGCATTCCCGATCAGGGCGTCGGCCAGCGACCCACCGGTCGCATTCTCGAACGTGTTGTCGGCCCCGAGGATCAGGCTGAGGTTGGCATTCACGACTTGAGTCGTGGTGATTCCCAGGTTGACCGTGACCCCCAACGCCGTGCTCGTCGTGAAGTCGAGCGTGTCGAGACCGCCGGCCGATTCATCCAGGGTGTCGATCCCCAGGGCACTGCCGGTGTTGAACGCGAAGCTGTCGTTGCCGAGGCCGCCGATCAGCGTGTCGTCGCCGGCCAGTCCCTGCAGCGTGTCGATCCCGGCGGTGCCGTCGAGGCGATTGGCGAGGGCGTTGCCGGTGAGGGTGTCGTTGAGCGTCCCGCCGATGGCGTTTTCAATCGTGTCGGCGGCATTCAGCGTCAGCGTCAGGTTGCTGGCGGTCACGGTCTGAGCCGTGATCAGCCCCAGGTTCACGGCAATCGTCTTGCCAGTCGTCTGCGAGAAGTCGAGCGTGTCGATTCCCCCCCCGGCCAATTCCGTCAGCGTGTCGGTTCCCAGCACCAGATCGGCATCGAGCAGGTAGGTGTCGTTGTCCGCTCCTCCCTGCAGGTTGTCGTTGCCGAGGCCGCCGTCGAGCGTGTCATTCCCGGCACCGCCAACCAGCGCATCGAGCCCGGCGTTCCCCACCAGTCGATTGGCCAGAGTGTTCCCCGTGAGGGTGTCGTTGAGTGACCCGCCGGTGACGTTCTCGACCGTATCGACGGCATTCAGCACCAGCGACAGATTCGCATTCACCACCTGCGTGGTGCTCAATCCCAGATTCACGGCGACCGCGAGCGTCGTGGTCAGCGAGAAGTCGAGCGCATCGACACCTTCCCCGACGAGTTCCACCACCGAGTCGGTCCCCAACGCGGCACTCGTGGTGTAGCTGTAGACATCGTCGCCAGCCCCACCCGCCAGTGTGTCGTTCCCCGGTCCACCCACGAACGTGTTGGCCAACGCATTCCCCGTCAGCGTGTCGGCCAGTGAACCGCCGATGACGTTCTAGAAACCGTCGGCCGCGTTCAGGGTGAGGTTGAGGTTGCTGGTGACAACGGTCTGCGAGGTGGTCAGACCGAGGTTCAGGTTCACGGCCCGGGAGGTCGTGGAGGCGAAGTTGATCAGGTCGATTCCCTCTCCAGTCAGCTCGACCAGAGTGTCACTGCCCAGAGCCGTGTTGGCGTTGTAGAGGTACGTGTCGTTCCCGAGACCACCGGCGAGCGTGTCGTCTCCCAGGCCACCAGTCAGGGTGTCGTTCGCCGCCGCACCGTTGAGACTGTCGTTCCCCGCCCCTCCGGTCAGTGCGTTGACCAGGGCGTTGCCCAGCAACACGTCGGCTCCGTCACCGCCAGTCGCGTTTTCGAAGACACCCCCGTTCTGCAGAATCAGCGAGAGGTTCGCGTTGACGGCCTGCACAGCCGCCAGCGACAGATCGAGCGTCACTCCCGCCGAGGTGCCGGTGAAGTCGAGCAGGTCGGTCCCTCCGGTCGTGGTCTCGGTCAGCGTGTCGGTGCCGAGGTTGGAGTCGGCATCGAACAGATAGCTGTCGTTGCCGGTCCCGCCCGCGAGGGAGTCGTTCCCCGCTCCACCAGTCAGCACGTTCACCAAGCTATTGCCTGTGAGGCTGTCGTTGCCTGCGCCACCAATGACGTTTTCGAACGTCGTCGCAGAGCCCAGGACCAGTGTCAGTCGCCCTGCCAAGATCGTCTGGAAGGTCGCCAGCGACAGGTCGATCGTCACCCCCACGCCCGTTGTCGGCGAGAAGTCGAGCGTATCCACGCCGCCACCGGTTTCATTGAGGGTGTCGGCCCCCAGGTTGTCATCGACGTCGAACTGGTAGACGTCATTGCCGGCGGCACCTGTGACGGTGTCGTTGCCGGGGCCGCCGATGAACAGGTTGGCGAGCGAATTCCCGATCAGCGTATCGGCGAGGCTGCCGCCAATGACATTCTCGATGGCAGACGCCGAGGTCAGCGTGAGTGTGAGGTTCGGATTCACCACCTGAGCGGTGATCAGCCCGAGGTTCAGGGCGATCGCCTGGCCGGTGGTGGCCGCGAAGTCGAACGTGTCGACCCCGGCACTGTCATTGACGGTGTCGATGCCCAACGCGACATCGGCATCGAACAGATAGGTGTCATTCCCGGCTCCACCGACCAACGAGTCGGTCCCCGCCCCGCCGACCAGCACATCGTTGCCACCGCCGCCGGTGAGGGTGTCGTTGCCGTCGTCACCGTACAACCACGCGGCGCGGGTGATGCTGGAGGCGATCGCGACATTGTCATTCCCGGCCTGACTGAAGACGACGATGCGACCTGTGGGAGCGAACGAACCAACCACGAAGGCGTTGATGGTGACGGTCGTGTTGGTGCCCGACAGGGCCAGGGCGATCGTGTCATTCCCGGTCGTGCCGCCGACATAGAGGTCGGTCTTGGTGGGATCCAATTCGCTGGTCTGAAGGTTGGCCGCGACGATGGAGATCGATTTGGTCGTGATGACCGTGCCCCCGTCGTCGTCGGTCACGGTGAAGGTGATCGTGTAGTTGCCGGCGGTGGTGTAGAGGTACGATCCGCTGACCGTTCCCACCCCCGCCGCTTCCGTCACCAGTCCGGTCGATGAGGTCCCATCCCCCCAGTGGATCGAGGCCGTGTGCGTGTCGGCCGTCCCGGCATCGGTGAAGGGAAGGCTATAGGTGACCGCCTGACCCCGCACGGCCGCGGCCGGCCCGGAGAGCGTGCCACCCACCGGCGCGGCGTTCGAAACCGTGGCGACGAAGCTGTCGGTCACGGTGGTGGTGCCGTCGGTCAGGGTGAGAGTCACCGTGTAGCTGCCATTGTCGGCATAGCGGTGGGTGTTGGCGATGGTCCCGCTGTTGGTCCCGGAAGTCGGCACAAGAACGCCCGGCTCGCTGGTGCCGTCGCCCCAATTGACAGTCAGGGTCAGTTGGTTGGCAGGGAGTGGAGAGTTGTAGGTGGCCGTAGCAAGGGAGATGAGTTCCCCCTCGGCGACTGCCCGATCGGCTCCCGCTTCGACCACGAGCTGTTCGATCACGGTATCGTTGTCGGTGATCGTGACCAGGGAGACCACATTCGCGGCGAGCAGACTGCTGTTGTCTCCCGTGAGGCTGCTGATGTAGGTCGCCAGGTTGTCGGGGCCGGGTGCTGAGAGCGTGGCGAGTAAGGTTTCAGCCGATTCTTCCAGGGCATCATCGGTGACGGGAATCGACACAAACGCTTCGGTCTGACGATCGAGAAAGGTGATCGTGCCGGACGTTCCCGTATAGTCCGCCCCCGCCGTGGCGGTCCCGTTGCTGGTGGCGTAATTCACGGTGATCTGCCCATCCGTACCACCCACGCGCCGAACGCGCAGGGAGGCGTCGCCGACACTTTCGGCCACGACCACCTCCGACGAATCGAACTCCAGCTGTCCAATGTTGCGGACCGAGAAAAAGAGCTTGAACACATCACTTTGGCGGAAGCCGGCGGTGTTCGCGGTGGACGAATTGCCATTGTCGCCGAAATAGCCGGAGAGGCGTACACTCACTTCATACCGACCGACTTGAGAGAAGCCATAGTTGAAATGGTTGTGACCGCCGGCGCCGATCCAGAACGCATCATCCGTGGAGATTCCATCGGTGGAATCGAAGCCATTGGTGTTGGGGTTGTTGACGCCATCGTTATGGCTGGCCATCAGGACGGTGGGCCCGGAGTTCATCCACACCGAGAACTTCCCGTTCCCCACCTGCCCGGAGGGTGTGAAGTGTTCGACATTGACGAGGCTCGCCTTCAGCCAGCGGGCCGATCCAGACAAACGCTGCTTGGATTCCGCATTGACCGGGTAGGCGTCGACCTGTCCCGCGGTGACGCCGTAGGCGGCCGCTCCCAGGTAGATCAGGTCGGGATCCTGGGTGGCGGTCAACTGGTAAAAGGTCTCTCCAGGGCCCACCCCCAGAAAATTGAAATTCGCACTGACGGGACGCGTGGCAGCGGCGGCGGCACCCACGTACAGCAGCGCATTGTCAGTGGAGCGACTGACGGCCTCATCCGCGTCGCGGACCATCAGTGACCAGGTGTTGGCGGCAAAGTTGTGGCCGATGTTCAGATCGACATGTTCCGTGGTGTGGAAGTGGTCGAGCACCGGAGTGCCAGTCAACAGCACGCGCGACTCCAGCGGCATGAGGGATGCCCCCCGCCCCGGGATGACCCGTCGCCGGGAGGTTCGGATACGGGCACGCTGGCAGAAGGCCTGGAACAACCGGGACAGGCAGGGAAAGTGCATGGTGATGGAACCTTGTGGGAAATCCGGGCGCGCAATCCCTCCGGGACCTCGCGATGACCACCCGGAGAATCAGGGGTAATCAGGACTGCGGCTGGGGGCGGCGAAGTTCAGCAGGGGATCGGACTGATCGGCCCAGGCCTTGATGGTCGAGGCCGGGATCACCTGGACTCGTCCGTCAACGAAGAGGTAATTGGCGTAGCCCCCGATCCGTTGTTCGGGAGGGGCCCCGGGTGGAGGCCCCCCGAACCGAGATGGCTGGATATCGGCGACCACCCGCCGCCAGTTGCGGTCGAACGGGCGGCGGACCCAGTTCCGCGAATGGGTGTGATCTTCGGTCATCGCGACCCCCCGATCATCCGAGGCCGTGAACATCAGGAGGGTCTTGGTCGTCGAGCTGATGTGGCGCATCGAGAGGGCCTGTTGGGGTCCCTCGACACAGAGATACTCGTTCAGGATGTAACTGGTTCCCTTTTCCGCGATTTTTTCATTCGCACGCGGATCTTCAGGGCAGATCCGGATCGAGTCAACATTCTCATAGTAGGGGGCCAGCTTGATGATCCACGACTGCTCAAAGTTCAACGCGCCATGGGTCGACTGGGGAAAGAACCCGTCGTAATTTTCACAGTAGCTATGAATGGCCAGGCCGATCTGCCGCAGGTTGTTCGCGCATTGGGTTCGGCGGGCCACCTCACGGACCTTCATGACCGCCGGCAGCAGCAACGACATGAGCACGCCCATGATCGCAACCACCACCAGCAATTCGATCAGCGTCATGCCTTCCCGCGGGGACCCGTCAGAAAATTGGCCAGCAACCTGGCCGGAAACCTGCATTTGACGGTGAGGGAGTTTCATGGAGCAGCTGGCTCAGGCGTGTAGGCCCACCGAAGTGAACGAAGAATTGCGAGTACGAGCGGATGCTTCGCGATGGATGAGTGAACCAAGACCGGGGAGTGCGACAACCCGGGGTGGGGTTCCAGAGTCATCGACACCCCCCGGCCGCTTGCAGGAACGAGTCGCGGCAACCAGTCCTGCTCAGTTCCCGACGGCGCGTCGCCGCAGGGCCAGGGCCAACCAGCCGATGGCGAATCCGGCAAGTGAGATGGTTCCCGGTTCCGGAACAGCGGCGAAGGAGTAGGTTCCGGTCACCGTCTGAAAGCCGTCCGTCACATGCGTGCCCGAGACCTCAAAAGTGACCGTGTACAGTCCGAGATGGCTGAAGCCGTAGTTGAAGTGATTGTGGGAACCCACCGGCAGTTGAAACTGGTCGGGCAAGCCATCCTGAGTCGACACAGACACCTGGGGACCAAGCAAACCGTCGGTCCACATGGAAAAGACACCCCCAGGCGGGGCGGTGATTGCGTTGACTTTCCAGGTGAGGTCACCCACCCAGTCGTTGGAATCGAGATGCTCCGATGAGATGCCCACGAACGGAATGCCCGGAATGAACGACTCCGGCAGGACCCACAGCGGCGCACCTGGAGTTGCCCCTGTGAAGTCGAGAGAGTTGTCGAGCGGCGCGGACTGGATGTGGGCCACCTGGAAGATCAACTCGTCCGGTTCGAATTCCTGGTCGGCCGCCAAGACAATTCCATCGACCGTGGCACCAGCATGCACGTGGGCCTCCATCTCAAAGGGGGCAAATGCCACGCCAATGTCGGCATGCCCTTCGGTCATCAGGGCGGGAAATGCGTGCGCTGATGTCCGCCCCAGGCTGACGACCAGCGCCGCGAGGGTGAACCAGGCGACCCGGTGCAGATGCCACCGTGCGACAAAGGACAGAGGTTGGTTGCTCAACATGGTTTCCAGTCTCCCAAAGGTCCAGGCTGGTGGAATCGGGTCGCGGTTACATCAGCTAACAAAGATCTTATGCATCCAATATGCATAAGGGCAAGTCGTACACACGAACTTTGGTTATCGCCTGTGGATGGCAGGGGGCGCCATGTCCCCCGCGGGCGGTCAAACGGAGACACGACAAGCCAGGGGGGCCCCGGTGCCCGGGTCCACGGGACGGTCAGGCCGCGTCATCCTCGCCGGTGAGGATTTCGGGCGCCTCCGATTCCCAAGGGGCGAACTCGTCCCCCCAGGTTCGCCAAGTCTCGGGTCCCCCGGCCAATTCGACGTCAGTCAACAGACAGTCGGACAAGGCCTGTTGCACCGCGGTCTCGGCGAGATGTTGTCCAATGACAACCAGTTCAATCCGGCGGTCTCCCCACGGTTCCTCCCAGACCGACTCGAGGTCGACGCGGAACTGGGGATCGTCGGGCCATTCCGAGGGATCGGTGGCCGCCGCCCACAGCCCGGCAGGATGCAGCTGGAACACCCCACCGGCCTGTGACCATTCGGCGGCGTGATCGGGACGGGTTGCCAGCCAGATCACCCCCTTGGATCGCACTACCTGATTGAAGACGCCTCCCTCCAAAAGGTCGCGCAACCGACCGGTGTGAAATGGACGGCGTGCCCGAAACACCAGACTTCCGAACCCGTACTCGGCCACCTCTGAAATCTCCGCTCCGCGGGGAATGGTCAGCCAGTTGCCGTTTCCGGCGGCCCACTCCTCGGTGAACCGCCCCGTATTCAACAATTCCCCGACGGAAACCTGCCCCCGGACCGCCGTCAGAATGCGGGCCTCAGGATTGAGATTCCGCAGCAGGGCGGTCAGTTCGCGCACCCGCTCGGGTGCCACCAGATCGACCTTGCTGACCACCAGCACATTCGCGAACTCAACCTGTTCGACCAGCAACTGCACCAGGTCCCGGTCATCCTCCTCCGACAAGGCCACTCCCCGCTGGTTGAGGTCATCCAGGGAGGCGAAATCTTCCGCGAAGTTCACGGCATCGACCACGGTCACGAGGGTGTCGAGCCGCGCCACGTCCGACAGTCGTCCCCCCTGATCGTCTTCAAACGTGAAGGTCTCAGCCACTGGCAGAGGCTCGGAGATGCCGGTCGATTCGATTAGCAGGTAATCGAAGGCCCCCTGCTCGGCCAGCCTCCGCACCTCCCGCAGCAGATCTTCCCGCAGCGTGCAACAGATGCAGCCATTGCTGAACTCGACCAACTCCTCCTCGACCCGGTGCAGGGCAGCCCCTCCCTGTCGAACCAAGCGGGCATCGACATTGATCTCACTCATGTCGTTGACAATCACCGCCACCCGCAACCCATCACGGTTTGAGAGGACGCAGTTGAGCAGGGTTGTCTTACCAGCTCCGAGAAATCCCGACAGCACGGTCACCGGAAGGGGGGCAACACGCTTCATCACTCCACTCCTACACCAACGAGTTGTTCCAAGAGATGCATCCCCACTTCGCCAACATAATGCGTTGACGTTGTACTTGCAACTCGTGTGCATCAGGTTTTTATAGTGAAGAACGGAGACTCGTCCCACAGCTCCCGCGGCCATGTCACGAACCTGATTCTCCTACCGATTCATTGCAAACACAGATGCGCCCTTTTTCTCAAGGCCAGTCAGCTCGGCTGGATGATACTCCCCGCTGGCCCCGCAGACAGACCAGTCGTTTCAACCCAGGCCCGGACCGTCAAATTGACAATGTTCTTCTGTCGATTGCCAGCCATCCATCCTGATTGTCATTCCCAGCCCTCTCGAACATGCACCACTCCGATTCCTCCGCACGAGCGACCGCGTTGAGCCGGTGGGCTTCCGAGCCAACCACCGGCACACAGTCCCTCCTGGGGCACCGGCGGCTTTCGAGTTGTTCATGGACCGCCCGTTCGGAAGTTCGATCCACGACGCAGAAGTTCCGGCGACCTGATCCACCAGCAAGTCGCGTTGACCGACCACGCGGGTTCATGACTGCGGGTCGAAGTCAAATCCCGGTTCCGTGAAGCTTTCGCGACCCGACACCGGGCTGTTGCCAACACATCCGATTTCTACGGCCCCAAAGGCTCGGCGAATGCCGCGCGCCATGGGGCCCAACATGGGATCACTCGGCCACTTTTGGTGCGCTCGTAAAAAGCTTCATCAGTCTTGGTTCCCAGCCATCACCTGGTTTGTATGCTTGGCGAACTGCTGTTGCTGGCGATTTTCCGCCTCTACCATGATTCAGGGAAACGGCTGGACTCCCGGTACTTCGTGCTGCTCGAGTCGGGCTCGAACCACGCCCCCGAGCGGTTGCTGGCCCGGGCCGGGGCCGACATCTCGGAATCCGGTTCTGGCAGAAGGGGCTCGACGTGCTGGGCGATATGGTCACCAAGGCCGAGCGGCTCGCGGCCGCGGTGTTTCCTGGGAAATCGTGGTCGTCGGAATCCCCAGGCCGCGGGACAGAGACACTGCTGCTGACGCCACGTGCTTTGGACCGGACGAGTGGGAGCATGTCGACCCACGCGGCCATCGCCGGGGTCTGAGAATCTTCGAAAACACTCGAAATGGTGTCCCGACACTGAATGTCGCCCCGGGAGCGATTCTCAAACTCTTCAGCTCCACGAATTCGGGCTTGCATTCGCAGAGATCGCGCGAGGCGTCAGATGGATTGGATTGCACATCACATCCCGCCCATGGCCTTGGAAACTACCCTGACATGACTC
>Ga0315901_10007689_pt1 | contig 12682 bp, 11 predicted proteins | sample LakEriMetagenome_10_FD_203761 | JGI IMG/M metagenome (GOLD analysis project Ga0315901, IMG submission 203761) | Freshwater fungal communities from buoy surface, Lake Erie, Ohio, United States - Buoy 2 MA116 | ecosystem: Environmental > Aquatic > Freshwater > Lake | place: USA: Lake Erie, Ohio... | reverse complement strand
GTTGCGATTGAGACTCCACCGCTCCTCGAATCCCCGGGCAAGTCGCAAGCCAAACACATGCCGATGCACACGCACAGAAGACTCAATGATTTTTTCATGACTCCGCTTGCTCCTAGAGGATGGGGCCGATTCGAGATTCGTGACCGACAACCCTCCGCGACTATCGCGGTCGGATTCCGAGCCAGTCCGCCCTTCAATCCCTCCAGTTTATCCGAATCCTGGATGCTGGCCAACGGGCTTGGGGGGATCCCCCCCAAGCCGAGTCCCACGCGTTGAAACGGCGATTTTGACTTTTTCCAACCTGTGAGAAACCTATATCCCAGAGGTTTTTCATAACCCCACGCGTGATCGGCTCGGGTTGGGATGATTCCAAAAATTGCAACTTCAAGGATAGCGATGCCGCCCCCCACTTGAGGTTCGAATTGGTCGGATGAGGAGGGATTTGCCGGTTATGAAGCCGCTGGAACGGGATAAATCCCTGTTCCCTGGAAAGCAGATTGGAAAACGCCGATAGACCCGACGGGACGACCTAACTTTTGATAACAATCTGGTGGGGGGAATCGCCCCGTGCCCCAGTGCTTGACCTTGGAAACCAATCTCATGTGGCTCTTCAGACGAATCCGCTCTCTATTTCAGAATGATGATGGTGCCACCGCGATTGAGTACGCGGTGATGCTCGGCTTGATCTGCGGAGTAGTCATGGCGACCGTTGGAACTTTGGCCGACGCGATGAGGGACAGTTTCAATGCGTCGGGGACGGCAATCAATGCTGTGCTCGGTGGCTCCTCGTGAGCGAATCGATCAATCTCCCCCGAAACTTTTCTTGAGCAGTTTTCTGCCTAGGGTTGCGTTGAATGGAGTCCACGGGTCGGTCGAACGATCCTGCTGTACCAATTCGCGGCTCGCGTTAAGCTTGGCATCCATCTCATCGAGAAAGTGAAAGGCGATGGCCTCCTGGGTCATCGGTACTTTCGGGCTACCGCGTTCCAGCTCGCCGTGGTGGCTAACGATGATGTGTTCGAGCCGCAATACGATATCTCGATCGAGGGTTTTGCCAGCATGTTCAAGGTCCGCGACGATGGCTTCCACCATCGCAACTCCTTGGACGAGATGACCGAGTAGCTGCCCCGAGTCGGTGTACCCCCACTCGTTTTCAAAGCTCAGTTCCTGCAGCTTTCCGATGTCATGGAGCATCGCGCCAGCCACAATCAGATCACGATCCATCGAAGGATAATGGCGAGCGACCAGATCCGACAGATCCATCAATGAAACGACGTGCTCGAGCAGTCCACCCGGGTATGCATGATGGGTTTTGACCCCAGCCGGCGCGGTCTGCAAGTTGGAGGATCGCTGGGGATCGTTAACAAATGCAAAACAAATCATTTGCAAAGTCGGGTTGCTGATCGAGGCGACCAGTTCGCATAGGCGAGACCAAGCTCGATCGATCCGAGAGCGATCGATCGCATTAAAATCCTCGGGGTCGACCTGCGACGGGTCGACGTTGGAAAGTTGATTCACGATCAGCTGCAACGCGCCATTGTGCACCTGAGATGTCCCTTGCACGCGCACAAACGAACCTTTGGGGAAACGTTCGGCAATCCTCTCGTCCGCGTTCCATCGCATCGCGGAGATGATCCCTGTCTTGTCCTGCAACTGCAGTAGCAAGTACGAATTTCCTTGCCGATTCGCCCGAACCTGTCGATCGGCGATGCGGTAGGTCTCGTCCACGGAAGTCTGAGGTTGAATGTCGCGAACAAAGACTCTCGGCATGAGTGCAACTGCCCTGCTGGTTTGTCAACGCGGAAGAAATCAACTGCTGGCGCTCGAATAGCTGCTCAGTGCGCGCTGAAAAACCCACCGGCTGCACACCAGCGATGCGATGGTAGCCGCAAACGCGAATGCCGCCAGCCCCCATTCCCAGCCTTGTCTGGGCACCAGCGGCTGCGCGACGATACGAGCCGGAACATTGACGATCACCAGGATCGGAAAGACAAACGTGAAGATGTACCAAAGAGGCAACCCCCAACCGGTCTGATAAATCTCCATCGGGTACCGAGAGAAATTGGTGATGTAAAACCAAAAGTCGTACAGACTTTGGTTCCGACCCAACCAAATGCTCGTCGCTGCCAGGCAAATGATGAGACTGTAGAACAAGCAGATTCCGCACAAGATGAACACGAGATACATCGCAATCATCCCCGGATGCCAGTGCCAGGGAGGATCGGTGCGAGTCTGCAACCTGACGACTCCATAACAGAGAAGGATGCAGCCCATCACCAAATTGCTGAGCGATGCCCAGTCCACTTTCCGGAAGGAAATCAGAAACTGAGTATCCATGGGCTTGAGAAGCGTGAAATCTAGTCCGCCCGTCCGAATCAGTTCGCTGAACTCCTGCGCGTTAGGCATTAAAAATGCCTGGACCACCGAATTGATAATCCAAGTCGTGGCGAGAAAAACATAGAACTCGTCGACGCTCCAACCCGTGGCCACACCGATGCTCTTCACGTGGAAGAAAACGAGCATGTAGAAGCCTAGATTCATTAACAGCCATGACAAGCTCGACACACAGTCGAGGAAAAAATTTCCTCGAAAGGTCATGTCCCGAATCAGGCTGTTCCTCGCGAAAGCAAGGAACACAGAAAAGTAACTAGGTGTCACTCGTTCGGATCAATGCTCGCGATAGGGCCGCTTGCCCGATCCTGATCCACCACCGGATCCACCGCCGCGGTAGCCGCCGCCACCACCGCCGCCGCCGCCACCACCACCGGAGTAAGGACGGCCACCGCCTCCTTGATTCTCGCGGGGACGAGCTTCATTGCAAGAAATCCGCCGACCGGACAGTTCCTGATTATTCAATCCATCGATGGCGGCTTGCGCCTCCTCGTGGTTAGGCATCTCGACAAACGCGAAACCGCGGGAACGCCCCGTCTCCCGGTCGACGATGATGCTGACGCGAGCCACCTTGCCGAACTGACCAAACGCTTGCTTGATTTCGTCCTCTGTTGCTCGAAAAGACAAATTGCCAACGTAAATATTCGTCACAGAACCAAACCCCTGAAATCAACACGCCCTCCATAACACGGAGGACTCAACCACTTTCGATCGGCATTAACTCTTGCGAGTTGCCGGAACCCAACCGAAACCGGACAACCAAACTCCCTCGCATGGGTTGCGGATACAACAAGCATCGGGAGCTCGTGGTGATCAAGCCACGGTACATCTCCTCGGATTATCGAGAATCGGCGAAGGTGAGTCAACGTGAGACTCCCAGGAATTCACGGAATCCACCCAAACGGCCAACCAAGGAAATTGCGACTTTTGTGCGTCTGGAGCGTCGGGTTAATCGAGAGAGTCCCAGGGTTCCGGCGAAAACGCTTCCAGCCATCGAAAATCCTCGTCGGCTCGCTCCGATTCCTGCAACGCCTTCAAAATACTCCACCGATGGTAGCGAAGCGTGGCCATGTTTTGAAAAACGATGTCGATTTCCATTCGGGGGAATTTTTCCAACAATCTTTGATAGGCCCAGCCAACCCCCATTTCGTCGTCGTCCTGGTCTTTTTGCTGGTCTGCTTCGCCACCCGATGCCCTTTCGGCTCGATTCTCGTTCCCAGGCTTCCCAGCGGCGAGAACCTCTTCCAGGAATGGCAATACCTCATCGTACGACGAATCAACCCTGATTTTCCCCCACAGCATATCGATACTTCGATCGATTTCCGCCAACGCTTCGCGATCGCGTCCCAACTGGTGCAAAACCCAAGCTTTGGTATCTAGTAGCGATTCGTTTTCGAGACGACCCACCGCCGCGTTGATGTCCTGAAGCGCTTCGCCGAGATCCTCTTTGGCCAACGCTCGCGTGTACGCAATCAAGTTGTTTTGGAGAGGGCTGCGCAACTCCCTGGCGGGTAAGAATTCCCGCAAAACCACCAACGCATGACTGTACATTTTGCGTTCGAGCATCAGCGAAGCAATCTCGACCGCTGCCCCAGCGCGTTGATCGGCCGTCGGGATCTTGCGAACCATGGCGGACCAAATCGAATCCTCGGACACCGGATTCTCCGGGGAGAACTCGATCCGCCCTAACTGCCTCCAAAAATTCGCATCCGAACTGATTTCCGGGGAAAGCTCGTAGGCTCGGAGCAGCAGTCGCTGGGCCTGTTCGACCTTGCCGTTGTCGTACTGGTTCGCGGCATCGGCCAGAAGCCATTTCGCATACGATCCAGGATAGACATAGTCCCATACGACGGGCGCGACCGGGAGCGCAACCAACAAGGCGAGCAGGGTACGGGTGGTCCACGAGGATGACAACATCCGTGATTCCTTCGGCATTTCTAACGGGTAAGGAAGTGGAAGGGGTGCTCGGCAATGGTCCGGGTTCGATTACAATCCGGGTTCGTGTTGCGAGCCCGAAACCGCTTACCGTCCATGCACCGACAACCTTGGGTTTATGCCACTTTTTGAAATCGAAACCGATTCGCACATCATTATAACATGGGCCCCCGACGAGCATGCAGCCCGTCTGGTTTGCTTCGATGCTTATCCCCATGATTCCGTCCGCCGTATCACCCGCCGACCACGCGATACCTGGGTGATCTCCAAAGGAGCGCTGGGAGTTTCTGGTGCATCGGTCGATATTTGCACCGTTGCAAGGGACTGCTTGTCCAAATCCTCGGGGGACAAACTGCAAGCGATCCGACTCTACATGGCGGAGACCGGTGCGGATCTGGACAAAGCCAAACGGGTGATCGAATCAAACATGGTAATGGGCTGGTAGCGAGGAAGGCATGAATCCCAAATTGCCCGGGTTACGCAAGAGCTGCGCCGCATTTGAGCGGGCGATGAAACTGATCCCCGGTGGTGTCAATTCCCCCGCCAGGGCGTTCGGTGCCGTCGGCGGGCACCCCCTCTTCATCGAACGAGCTCACGCGCAACATCTCTACGATATCGATGGAAACCGATACCTTGATTACATCGGCTCCTGGGGCCCGATGATTCTCGGGCACGCAGACCCCCGAGTCATCGAAGCGATCGTCCATGCCGCTCAAAAAGGTACCTCGTACGGAGCGCCGACCGAAAACGAATCCCGTCTCGCGGAACTGATCCTCCGCGCGGTCCCGAGCATCGAACGGGTCCGGCTAGTCAACAGCGGCACGGAAGCAACCATGAGCGCGATCCGTGTCGCGCGAGGAGCGACCGGCCGAACCCGGATCGTCAAATTCTCAGGCTGCTATCACGGCCACGTCGATTCACTCTTGGTCGCCGCAGGCTCCGCAGCCGCGACCTTGGGAGTCCCGGACTCGCCCGGAGTAACACCCGGTGTCACCGCCGACACCATTGTCCTGAATTACAACGATGCCGAAGCGGTTCGTGAACTGTTCACCACCCATGGAAACACGATCGCCGCCGTAATCCTCGAGCCCATCGTCGGAAATATGGGTACCGTACTGCCAACCCACGTGTTCCTGGAAACCCTGCGTCAGGAAACAACCAAACATGCAGCGGTCCTGATCTTTGATGAAGTCATGACCGGCTTCCGCGTTGCCTACGGTGGCGCGCAGAGCCTGTTCGGAATCGAGCCCGATATGACCACGCTTGGCAAAATCGTCGGCGGCGGACTCCCTCTCGCCGCTTACGGCGGCAAAGCCGCGATCATGGATCAAGTCATGCCGGCTGGAAAAATCTATCAAGCAGGAACCTTGGCCGGCAATCCGCTAGCGACCGCCGCAGGCGCAAAGACCCTCGAAATCCTCCGGGATGAATCTCCGTACGAGTACCTCGACTCCCTCGGTGCTCAACTGGCAACCGGGCTCGAGCAATCTGCGTCGCGAGCCGGAATCCCAGCGCACGTGCAACGCATGGGAAGCATGATGACCCTCTTCTTCAACGACGCAGCAGTCACCGACTGGCCAACGGCCGATCGCTCCGATCGCCGACGGTTCTCGCAGTACTTCTGGGGTCTGATCGAACGCGGCATCTACATGCCCTGCAGCCAGTTCGAAGCACTTTTCTTTTCTATCCGACATACGCGGGAAGATATCGAGGAAACCATCGCAGCCGCCGACGCGGTCCTCGAGTCGATGGCCTCGGCGAAGAGCGACTGAAACCGCCCCCTCCCAAAAAGACGACCGGAACCGCTGCGCTACGCGCGGATGCTTGCCATTCCTCGCAAATGCGCATCCACACTCTCGGGCATGTGCTGGAGATGGTAACCTCCCTCGAGCAGCGAGACCAAGCGACCGCCGCAATGCCGTCTGGCGAGATCCGCAACCCAGGCACCCGCTCGTTCGTAATGCTCGCTCTCGAGCGTCAATCCGCCGACAGGATCCTCCACGTGGGCATCGAAGCCGGCGCTCAGGAGAATCAATTGCGGTTTCAATCGATCCGCAAACCTCTCGGTCTCATCGATCATGCGATCGAGAAACTCCTTGGCAGGGGTGTCTGCCGCGACGGGGATATTGACGGTGAAGCCGGTTCCCGGCCCTTCTCCTCGTTCGTCCTCGCGACCCGTTCCTGGATAAAAAGGAAATCGGTGGATCGAGAGAAAGCCGACGTCGGGATCGGTCCAAAACGATGCCTGCGTTCCATTGCCGTGATGCACATCCCAATCGATGATCAAAACTTTTTGTAACCCGACCGCTTGGGCTCGGCGCGCCGCGACAGCCACATTATTGATCACGCAGAAACCCATCGGCGCATCGCGAAGCGCGTGATGTCCAGGTGGTCGAATTGCGCAGAACGCCGTGGTATCTTCGCCCCGCGCGATCCGCTCTACCGCATCGCAGGCAGCACCCACCCCCAACATCGAGGCGTCCCAGGTTCCGGTGGAAACCACCGTGTCCGACTCGACACGCCCCGCATCCTTCATGCACCAGGCATGCAGCTGTTCGATGTATTGCAAATCATGATTGAGTTGGCATCGATCGACGGTCGCGGCCACCCAACTCGGACGTTGAGCGCGGGCATACCAGCCCTGAGTCTCGAGCATTCGATTCACGTTGTGAATCCGTGCAATGCATTCCGGATGTTGCCCGGTGTCGTGTTTTTCAAACCAGTCGCTCGCGTACAGCAGCATGCTCAAGTACCCTTCAGACTCGAAACAAAGGAAGAGGCTTGTTGGGACGCTGGAACGATGGTCCCAAGATCTTGGATGCCGGTCCCGCTAGCCATTGCTCAATGACCTCGGAATAAACCTCGCGAAAATCGGTATGGAACTTGAGATCCCCGTCGACCAGATCATCCAGACGGGGAAGATCCCCGACGATCTGAGATGCAAATGCGGGCCCTGCGAAAAACATCGGGGCGGCTGCCCCATGATCGGTCCCGAGACTCGCGTTCTCGGCAACTCGGCGACCGAATTCACTGAACGTCATGACCAACACGCGGTCGCGTTGGCCGCCTCGCTCCATCGACTGGCAAAATGCGGAAACAGCCTCCGACCATTGCCGCAGCAGACCCGCATGCACCTCCGCTTGATTCGCGTGGGTATCAAAGCCGTCGAGCGTCACGTAGTAAATGCGTGTTCCCAAGCCAGCAAGGATCAGCCGCGAGATGATCTTGAGTTTCTCGCCGAGCGACGTTGAGGGGAATTCGCCGGACGTATCCGGCGAAGACAATGCGGACTCGAGCCTTTCGCTGGCGGCCATCGCAGCCTGCGCGCTGGTCGAAACAAACCCCAACAGTCCAGGATCGTCCACCGAATCGCCAGGGGACGGTTCGCGATCCCCCTTCACACCCTTGAGCCGCATCTGCTCCATGGACGCAATCGATGGAACTTGGACACTCCGCTCGACGAGTGCCATCGGCAACGGTTCACCCCCTACATGCAACCCCATGGCATCGGTGTCTGCCGAGCTCGCCGTGCTTTCCAGATACCGCCCCAACCATCCCGAACCGGTTCTCTCATGCTTGAACGAACAGGAGTGCCAGATATCCATCGATTCGAAATGCGAACGATTCGGCGATGGGTAACCAACTCCTTGGACAATCGCGATTCGCCCCGATTCCAGGAGCCGATCAAGCGACTTGAGCGATGGATGAAGCCCAAGTTCATCGTTGAGTTTGACGACACGCGAGCCATCGATCTTCAGCTTGGGACGCGCCTTGGCATACAGCTCGTTTCGATAAGGAACGACCGTGTTGAGACCGTCGTTCCCGCCTGACCATTGGACGACGACAAGGATTCGATCGTTCCGAGAAGCCATTTCCGTCTCGTCGAGTTCGCGGGCCAGGGCCTGCATCCATCGCCCAGGCGCACCAGCATCGATCGCTAAGCCGGTTGCGACCGCCGTCGTTCCGAATGCAAAGGTGCGTCGTCTCATCATGGTCAATCGTTTAGGAGAGATGGATTTTCGGGTTCCGAGCCAACAGGGCGAATACAGCGCCGCGCGAGTCGCCGCGACATCGCTCTTTTTCCTGTTGGCTCAACGGCACACTCAGGAACGTTTGTTCGAGCCAATCAAGCCAATCGGAATGGGGAATCCCGTGGGCAGAGCACCAGGCATCCAACGCAAGACCTCCAAATCGTGTGTTGGGGTCTGACAAAAGATCAACGGCGAAATTCGCCCTGCCGATCAAGGTCGAGGAATTGATCCACGTTCGTCCTCCGTCCCATCCCTTGACATTCGGAGGATAGAACAAGCCTTGCCCCAAGGGCTTCAGCATCTTGGTCAATCGCTCAAGATTGGTGGTTGCTGACAAGCCTCGCAAGAACTCGGCAGCGAGATCCACGGGAGAGCGAACTTTCCGGCCGATGCTCCACGAGGACAACAACATGCGGCTGGACAAAATTCGATCGACCACCGCACGAATTGAATATTGCGAGCGGACGAAGTGCTCAGCCAACGGTTCGATCAAGGCATCGGGCGCTTGGGGTTCATCGCACACCAGATAGCGAAACAATTTCCGCGCGATGAAGCGGGGCATGGACGGCTGGTCCAGGACCACATCGATGGCTTGCTCCCCCGATTCCACCTCGGACCGGCCTAGGATCTCCTTGGTTCCGTCATCATGTTGGTAAGGATTGAAGCGAAACATTTTTCGTCGAATCTCCCACCCGGTGAAGCAGCGGGCCAGTTCCTGCACATCGCGCTCTCTGTAATTGCCTTCGCCGAGACAGAACAACTCCATCAACTCGCGCGCGTAATTCTCGTTGGGGTGCGATTTGCGGTTGGTCATACTGTCGAGATAAATCAGCATGGCCGGATCTTTGGAAATCGCGTGCACCATCGCACGAAAGTCGCCGACCGCATGGTTTCGCAGCGTCCGGTTTTGGGTGAACATCAATTCGGAATCCATCACTTTTTCAGCGCCTGTTGCGAAATGACCGTGCCAAAAAAGAGTCAGTTTTTCAACAACCGGGCTTGGGGAAAAAAGAATGCGATGCATCCACCATGCGGCCAACGCATCGATGCTTCCTCCGGCGCGGATCGACGCCGCCAGGGAATCGGATTCCTGTTCGAACTGTTCCAATTTCTGGAGCGATCGGTTGGACCCCTCTCCGTAGAGCATCCGCAAGGCATGCTCGGGCCCCCGTTGGATTGCCTCTTTGCGTTCCGTGATACCGGCCCCAAAACCGCCGCGACGAAAGAGAAGTCGGACGCGTGCGTCGTCCCACGGTTCTGCGGGGGACGGCTTCCACGGCTCCCAAGCCCAACTCGGATCAATTTTCTCGATCGGTGTCTTGCTATCGACGGATGGCTCCACGCTCCCTCCCTTCTTCTCCCGGATTCTACCGGTAGTTGACTCGCAGCCGTATCGATGACCGCGTATCAAAGGCGATCGCGAGCTCCATTCGGTCGATCCATTCGACGAGATGCAGCAGTTGATCCACCTCCTTCATTGCTTCGTGACGCGAATGCCCCTTCTCGAGCATGTTCTGCGCGATCAAGTTATCGCGGTTGGCGATGAGCACTTGGTGCATCATTCCTCCATGCACGACCAACTCGGTATGCGTTGGCGTTGTTGGGACCGAACTAGCATCCAGCCGTTCTGCACCTTGCACCCACTTTCGCGCCAAATCGCGGTGGCTCGACAAAATGACATGATCGCCAACAAAAGCAATCGCGGGAGCAAAGTTGTACTGGATCGGCAAACCGTTTTCGTAGTTGCGGTCCGCATCGATCACATAATCTGCCCAGTACATCGGCCCGTTCTCGCAAACCTCGGACATCAGGTCGAGTTGAGGATTCCCTTCCATCGCGCCGATCACGTTTAGAAAACCGATAAAGCTTTGGAAGATCCGCTTCAGCTCCTTGCGCATGACTTCCGGCTGTTTCAATCGCGCAACCAACGCGAAGGCCGGCAGCTTGACCGAAGGCTGCAGCTGGCCAGGTTGCCAAGCCTGGGGAACGGCGACCATGCGAAGCTCCGGTTCTATCGCCCCCAAAATCTCTGTGCCAAAATCCTTGCCAGAAAACAGCGTCGTTAACGTGTTGTCGGCCTGGGCCAGTTGGTCGTTAATCTGCTGATCGAAAAGATCCCCGGCCCGCAACCACAACTCCGACAGGTTTCGGTAGGTGCTCAAGGAGGCAAGGGCTCCATCGACCTCCAGACAGGGAAGGGATTTCCCATGCCCCTGGGGCCCCACGTAATGTTCGCGAGCGTCTTCAAACCATTCCATGCGGGTCGGGAACGATGCTTCTGCCGAAAGCGCCTCAGGCTCCATACTCAGGTCGATCGCAGTGCAGGGCGCATGCTGAATAAGGGCCAGGATTCCCCCGAGCAACAACTCCGCCCCAAAGTCCTTGGTCTGTTTGCGGAACAGATCGTTGGTGGGGAATAGTTCGCGCAACCGCGCAAGGTCGATCTCCGCCGTTGCGATCGGCATCTTCTCGCCGGCGTCCGAAACACCCGACGGGAACACGCAGGGACCATGTGTCGGAGAGACTCGCCAAGGAGCATCGGCGAGAGTCGACTCGGCACCATCGAGATGGCGATCCAAGACCTCCTTAGCCAGTTCGCTGCGATTGCTCATGACCAACCACGGTCCGACGAATGCGAATACGGCACCATTGATCTGATGTCCCTGAATGCCGCGGTACTTCGCCGACTTGACCGCCCCCTCGGCCTGCTGCTCCTCACGATTCTGCGGCTGGTTGCTGCGCGCGAATTCCACCAACTTGGTCAACGTGCGTTGCAGCCACTTCGCGTCGCTGGTTCGTGCGAGAATCACGATACCGCGTCCTTCCGAATCGATCGCTGCGTACACTCCCCCAGCGGAGATCCGTTCGAGAAACGTTTCCAGCTTCATTCCCGTCGCCCACTCGGCGGCGAGCAGACCGGTCCTCGCGTTGAGCACATCGGGTGAGTTCCAGATCCTCGAGAACGGCTCGCTCTCGGCGATTGCGCGCCGCAACGGATGATCGAGCCATACGCTGGCGGGAGCTATTTGCGCATACGCCAATGCATCGGGCGGCAGCCAACGTTCCGCTTCTAACTTTGCCTTCGCAGGATCCAAAGTCTTAGCAGGTTCAGAGTCGACCTGGTCGACAGGGGGCTTTTCATTCTCAACCTGTTGCGCTAGGACGCTGGCCGAGATCGCTAGTAACACGAGCGACATTCGAAACAGTGGAACCGTCCCGCGGAAGACATTTGTCCAATGTTGGCTCAGCATGGCACTCCCTCGCGATCAGAAACTATTGAAGTCAACGTGTCGTCAACGCGTGATTTGGTCAGCGGGCTTGCGCGTCAGCACCGCAAGCATTTCTCGCAACTCTCGAACTTTCAGTGGCATCGATAACAGAACATGATGCTCGGAGATTTTGGCGCCACGAATGATGTGCTGCTGCCTTGGGTCCACCAACATGATCACTGGAATGCGTTTGGTGTGTTCCTGCTCAGACATCGTATTGAACGCTTCCAAAGCTTCATTCCCCAGATCGACCGCGCACAGGACCAAGCAGTCGACTTCGTTGACTTGCTCCGACCCGAAACGAGCCATGCCTCGTTCCGGACTGCTGAAGACGAGGACGCGATAGCCTCGATTCTTGAGCTTTTCACGAAGCAAATCCTGGAGATCGGTCTTGCTCTCGATGACCATCACGGTCTTCCCCTTGCCCTCTTTCAATTGCTCCGGATCGATGACTTGGCCGTCATCGCTTCGCTCAGCAGGTATCTCCGGGACATCGGGATTCTGAATTTTGTGCATCGCGAGTTCGATGTCAGCAAGCATCGCAGCGGGTGTCTGGTACCGCTTGTCGGGTTGAAACTCCATCGCTTTGCTGCAGATCGCATTGACCGATGCAGGCAAGCCCGGCTCGATTTCGTGCAATGGTTCGATCTGTATAAAGCGAGTGATGTTCAGTCGGTGTAGTCGATCGCGTGTTTCAAACAGAGGACTCTTGTTGCTAAGGATGTGATACATCATGCAGCCGACAAAGTAGAGGTCGCTGCGAGGGTCCCCTTTTCGGACCGACGTTCCGCGTTCGAGCGCCGCATAATCGATTGCCCGTGCGCTCGGGCAATCCGCAATCGCCTCCGGCGACGAAACATCCGCCAGGGCGGCCAACCCGAAGTCCACCAGCTTGCACCGTCCGCTGCTGTGAACGAGCACGTTCGACAATTTCATATCGCGGTGTGAAATACCTCGCTGAGCGGCAAAGTCGAGACCCGAACAGACATCCTGGATCACCCGCAGAGCCTCCAGTGGCTCGAACTTGCCGCGGATCCTCAGGATCTCGCGGAGGGT
>Ga0315901_10007686_pt1 | contig 12685 bp, 27 predicted proteins | sample LakEriMetagenome_10_FD_203761 | JGI IMG/M metagenome (GOLD analysis project Ga0315901, IMG submission 203761) | Freshwater fungal communities from buoy surface, Lake Erie, Ohio, United States - Buoy 2 MA116 | ecosystem: Environmental > Aquatic > Freshwater > Lake | place: USA: Lake Erie, Ohio... | reverse complement strand
CTGGCGTCCATGGTAGCACCATCCTGCCGGATGCGTCCAATGTGCCTGCTGGTGTTACGCTCTGCCACGCATATGAGCTTGTCGGTAAGTGCTCTGGTTGCCGTGCTTGCTATGACAAATCGGTGGCCGTTATCGGTTATCCTGCCCACGGTCGGAAAATGGCAAAGGTTATTCGGTTGGCTGTGGCGGCGTAAAGCGCTAGCGTAAGGAATAGGTATAGCACTGAAAACCGTGCTGCTTTATAGGACTGGTCGAGCTGTGCTCCCAGTCCTTTTTTTTGGTCGCCAGCTGGCTGGTGTGTGTTGCTGGCTGGGCTGGTGACTGTAAGCGTAGGGGATGGGGGCGCCATGGGGATGCGATATAATAAAAAAGCTCCACCTGGTCAAACTCTTTTTTCCTATTTTTTATTTTCTGGGCCGGTTTCTGAGGATTCTAAATTTTTTTCGGAACCGGTTTCCGAAGCCTAACTAAAAGTACTTTAGTAACTTTTATTTTTCCCTTTATTCCAAGGGATTTGACCCTTCATTGATGCACTGATTTTTTTCTTAGTTTCTTCTGTATGTCTACTACCCTTGGTCCAACCCGTTATCAATCTTCTTTTATTACCTTCTGATAATTTTTTTCTGGTTTCTTCCGACACTAATGCACCAGAGGGTCCTTCACCACCATCAGTAAGGTTTCTCAATATACCAGTACCATTATCTTTACGGCCGTACCATGCAATGAAATCCTTTTCATTTGCAAAAGCCTGTTCTTCTGTGAGGTTTTCCAATATTATTAGAATTCGGTCTTTTGGTGGTGCCGGTGTAGTTCTGTTGGATTTATTAAAAACTCTACGATTTTTACCCTTACCAATATAGTAGGGTGTGCCATCTTCTCTCAGGTATGCATAGACATAAAAATCTTTTCTCAGAACATTCTCAAGGTTCTCTATGGTTCTCTGTACATCTACATCTTTCATTCGTGAGACTCCCAGGTGTTGGTAAGGTAGTTCCAGTGCCGTGTGTCGTAGAAGTGCAGTTCAACATCATAACCAAATAGACCCAGCATGATACTTGCACCAGCGTGGTCACCTACAGGGTTGAATTGAAAATCTACATTGACAATGTGATTGGTGCGATAACCATTGAATTCCACGGCCTTGTTCTTACCAAGAAGTTTACTTTTGTTCCAGAGGATAGCCCAAGTGTCACTCCATGGATTGTATACATTAAAAATTATTTTCATTCTTTAACTCCGAAATGCCTTTTAATTTGATATTGAATATCTAAAGGATGTGCTTGACTGAATTTAGAACCAACTTCGGCACATTCCCGAATAATCAACTCGGCGAACTTTTTACACTCTGGCATATCCCAGTGTCCAATGCCAAACATATCTTTTTCGTAGCCAGCCTGTTCAGCAAGTTCTCGAATTCGTTCGTTCATTCTTCACGCTCCGCTATTCCGAAATGTTGTGTGATACGCTGATTGATAGCTTGAGCAGTGTGCATTGGTTCAACAGTATTAGTATTATTCTTGCCGACCCAAGTAGAACACGCCATACATTCCCGCACAATCAACTTGGTGAATTGTTCTTTGAAGTTATCAAACCACTCTAATCCCTGAGGTGTCATCCACTCAGCCCGCATTTGCGCTAATTTAGCCATTTCTTTAATTCGTTCGTTCATTCTTTAACTCCGAAATGTTCTTTGATAAATATTTTAACACTTGCCGCCCCATCGGATTCTCTTGGATAGGAGTGTTCTAGTAATGATGCTTCAGCACAATCACACATAAGCAGGCATTCCTCAATAATCAACTCAGCAAACTTTTTACGATTGAAACTTTCAGTAGTAGAAGTACCGTTTAGTCCACACTTCACTGTCTCTGTCGCCTGTCTTTCAAGTTCTTTAATTCGTTCGTTCATGTGTCAACCCCCAATCTATATTGCATATACAAATCCATTATTATATTCAGTTTTTCATTTCTCACCCGTGTACGATGCCTAAGCGTCTGTATCACTTCTAGCATATCTGACCTTTCATACCAGGTACCAACGAATACACCATGTGGATCACTGATACTCTTTAATTTTTCTGGACTGCTCACATACACATAATCCGACATACTAATTGAAGTGTTGGATGGATATCTTTTACTGAGATCGTTTATGATCCAGTAATCTGCCTCATGTTTAGTTCCCGCAATCACAAAGGTTTTCATTTACTTCTGATTTTTTTAAATTTCTTTTCGATATCCAGTAAGGCCTTATCTAAGGCTTCTTCGATTCTATCTGAAAGGTCAAAATTGAAATCTTCCACAGAATGTTCTACCTTGAAGATTTCTATCTCCGACATTGGTATCTGTGCTTTGAAACAGTCACCTCGGGGTTTAATGTATGGGCGCATCTTTTCCCAACTGGTAACACCCGCCATACCAGGTTCAACCATCAACAGATAATCAAAGGTCTTCTCAAACACTTTAGTGTCCGTAGATTCTCCTTGTGTATTACTGATAATGATATCGCTCGTTTGTTGTTTTCTTTTCTGAAAGATTTTGAGCCCAGTCTTCAACTCAATCTTAATGTTGTCACTGGTGACAAAATCATATCCTGTCTGATTAACATAATTCATGTAACCATTTGAGTACTTCTGAATGGCTTTGCTAATAAGGTGTGATTTGACAAACCTTAACATGTTTTCGTTGTAAGTGCTTCGATAGGATTGTATAACCGAAAATACCATGTCCCAGTCAATATTAGACCGTAACTTTTTGGTAATATCAAATTCGAATTGGTCGGTAAGGGTAAGAAGGGTTTCGAGGTTTTTCGAATCGACTTTGCTCAGTTGCAACATGGTTTCTCCAATAAAAAAGACATGATGTATTATATCATGTCTCTGTGTGAAAGTCAATCCCGGAAGCGCTTGAAAACGGCAAAGGTTATTTTAAAAGTTCTTTGATGCCACCGTATGTCATGCCGACAATAACAATTAATATCATAAGCATTGCATAGAACCATATGAATAGCATTGCGGTCTTGATGGCCATCCAGATGTATTTCATGGATTTGTTTCGAATTTTTTCATTGTGTATTCGTGAGCCTTGTCCCATACATCTGGTTCACCAGAGAAAAGAAAGAAACAAAGGAAAACAAATAATATAAACGACCAATCACTTGAGCTCATAATTTTAAAAAACGCCTGTATTGAATGAAGGAAATTCTCTGTTTGGACCCCAAATAATTCTAACAGCACCCGAGCCTGCGGATCCTACAAAGAATTCTCCACCAGTATTGTAGGCAACTGAACCCGATCCACCACCATAGTTGCCACCGCCGCCGGCCCAACTATCAAGATTTTGAACTTTACCAGAATTGCCACCAGCACCACCTGATCCTCCGCCGCCAGCAAGAGTTACCGTTACTCCATGAACACCGCCACCACCACTGCCGCCTTGGCCATTTAATCCAGTGCCTCCACCTCCACCGCCACCACCAATGTTATTTGCACCAGCGCCGCCGCCGGCACCACCACCAAAGCCACTATTTCCAGCACCCCGAGAACCGCCGAGGCCACCGGTGCCGGAATAACCTCCGGCGCCTCCGCCTCCGGCGCCGTTAAAGTTTGCAGTACATGTGCCGCCTGCGCCGCCGTTGCCACCACCATCACCAACATAACTACCACCAAGCCCACCGGCAGTATTTCCTATACCTTTTTTGCCTCCGCCACCTTTTATCGTTGCTGCATCAATAAAGTAACTGTCACCACCATCTGTACCACCAGTACCTAAACCAGTGTCGGAAATGCCGGCCGCACCGACAACTACGGTATAGGATACACCGGGAGTTACTGATATATTATTTTTCCAGCCAAGGCCTCCACCGCCGCCGCCACCGAGGCCTCTATTATTATAACCAAGACCCCAATGGCCGCCGCCACCACCACCAATACAAACAACACAAACACTAGTCACTCCTGCTGGAGCTGTCCAACTATATGTTCCTGGTGTTGTGTAAACACTTTGGCCAGCCAATGTGTTACCTAAACTTACGCCAGTACCTATTTTGATTCCTTGGCCAAATTTTATTCCCATTTTTTATTCTTATGCGTATACATCTACACGATGTTTATTAATTTGACGAATTCTTTCTTTGCGTTTTTCTTCAAGAATTCTTTTCTCTTGTACATGTTCTTCTTGACGGCGATCCTGCAACCGCCTTTGTTGAATATGATACTCTTTAATTCTGTTTTCGATTCTCATTAAGCCATTCTTCCTCTATAGAGTATGTTGGTGAATCTTTCAATTGCTTTTCACATTCCCATAGAACTTGATATATTTTTTGTTTGGCCGCAAAAGATGAAAAACCATCCATGCGTGGATCTCTCATGTAACGACCCAATTCTTCTATCGCATCTACCAATCTACTCATATTGTACCTCCATGATAATATTTGTATATCTTCACAAAGTATGCAAATTGCATTGGTTGATGTTCCGGGTCCGGCAGTTTATCACCGAAATGTTGTTTCAATTTTTCGTACATGGCCATCACCTGTTCATCACTCATTTTGCCAATCTTTGTTTCAAGTATTCTTCATTATGTATCCACTTGTCTCTGAGGAAACCCCATTCACGGAGTTGTGGACCCATGAAGAACAATGTGGTTACTGGTTCGTTGTTATGAAGTTCCAACCAATGATACTCTTTTGAACCACGCTTGATGATTGAACCTGGACCACGCCATTGTGTAATGTCAGCAATCTGTCTACCATTATCGTCCAAGACTGGTGTGTGTTCCCAATAACCACCTTTGATAATCACGGTCATAAATGGCCATGGATGGTCATGGAAAATAGGTTCATCCGATTTTACAATCTTGTGCAATACCACATTAAAAGGAAACCATTTACGATCTTTGAGAAACAAATAGTACCGATGCATGTACGGTTCTTTTGTCACTCTATCTAAAATCAACCGATAACGGCCAATCTTGTCCATCAATTTATGCATAATATTTGACATACAAGCCTTCCAAAATTTTCATAACATCTTCTTCGTTCATTGAGTTATCTTCGGACAACCTATCTTCCAATGGAAGAATGTCCCAAGTACCATTCTCAACATCATGCCATGCATAGATACACACTTCTTCTTTTGGTCGGTGTTGTAACATTGAACCAAAAGTGAAAGCATATACATCATGCGGCGGAAATACAAATTCTTCGGTCAAAGAGTCTTTGTGTAGAAAGATTGCATACGATTCCATATTGGTGTTACCACCTTCGGTGTAACGATATTCACCATCTTCATCCTCATCTTCCAAATCACCATAACCATCAAAGATTATTTTGACTTCAGGTATGTGTGAGATATCTTCACCAATAGTCAAGTCATCTGGATCATAATACATGTCCTCTAAAAGGTTTTGTATCAGTTGTTCAAATCGTACATAATCATATTCCATTTTACACCTCAATGCTTGACCAAATTTTAAGTTTCTCTTTTTTTGCCTGACGGGCGGCATTAACATTAGAATCTGATATTATACACTTTTCCATCATAATGTCAACCATTGCCAGTAAATCACCAACTTCTTCTTCCAGACTTTGTTGATTTGTCTTTTGCGTTACAGGATGTACCGAATCAAAACCAAATCGGAATATTTTCGAAATGGCTTGTGTAACTTCGGCACATTCTTCCTGTGCAATACAGAAAACCTCTTTAGTCTGTTTGTCGATTTTCATACAAATTCGCTGAGCAATGTTTGTACTGCTTGACCATCAATACTGATAAAATTTTCTGCCAAAGATTTAGCCTTGAGTTCATCACTCAATGTTATTTTTTGAACGATGCGTCCATTAATATACATTTCAACAATCCAGCTTGTCATAAGGCCATGTTCTTTGCGTGTCATGGTTGATTTTCTATCACCATTAAAAAATTCTGAATACATTTCCATTTTAATTCCTTTTTAAGTTATTAACCCAATAAAACGATTTAATACAACACGGCTACTAATTCGGTTGCCATTGTATTTTGCAAAAGCCGATGCAATACCCCTGAAGGTTGAATTTTCTTTTACTTCAAAAGTTGAATCTTCTTCTGTATCTAGGCCATTTGATCGTAAAATATAATATTCATTATATCCACTGTTCTGGAGGACCATAAATTTATTTTTACGGAAATCCGCTTTGAGTTCTTCGTGATTGGTTTGTTTTGGAAACCATTCTACCAATTTACGACCAAAGTCACGACCAGAAATAACATAGAATCCAATTACATTGGAATTGGTTCTTGCTCTCAACAACTTTATCAAAGCTTTGGTTTGCAAACCAGAACCATATGATGCTCTTGTGCTGAACGATTCTTGTCTCTTGGTAATCGGATCACGCATCACAAGAGTTTCTGCTTTGGTACGGTTTGCTCTGTAGTAACCATCTTCTGTATCAACAATGTCACGGAGTTCACGGCCTTCACCGTCTGTCAAAAAGATGGTATTAACAACTTGCAGTTTATACTTTTTCTGAAACTCAGGAACAATTGCCATCGAACAAATAATTGCTTCATTCAAAGGTGTACCACTCATAGACAACCAGTGTGGAGTATAACCTGCTCTGGAACTAATTTTCGAAAGCCCAGACATATACACAAGACCAGAAGCTGCATAGGTAAACTCTGCACTTGTCATTTTACTGGACAATAAATTGCAAAGGCCAAAACCTCTAAATGAAAGATCACCTTTTTTATTGCTTGGTTTTATATAATTTTCGGATGTAGGATCCTCAATAAAAGCATACACTTCATAAGGAATATTTACCTTCTTACAAAACAATGTGAGGTTGATTAGTTGTTTGACGGTGTTACCAAGATGTTCAACCATCGAACCAGACCAATCAAGGAACATCACAAGGCCATGTGACTTACCACCGGGCACAACCGTAATCTTTTTGAAGATATCTTCACTGAATTGATATGAATATATTTTACTCATATTCAGTTCACCAGTTTTTGCAACCGAAGCACGCTTCAATTGATCGGCGTTTTTACGCATTTCGAATTCTTTAACGAGATATGAAACAACCTTGTTACTTTCATTACGAATTTTTATGTACGATTCGGTACAAACGGTATGAGATTCTTGTTTGTATTTTTTCCACAAATCTTTATAGTCAAAAATTCGTTTCGTATCTATTTCTGGAATGTTGGCATAAGCATATGTTCCAGGATTAGTTTCAAACAATGTTTTTTCATTCTTGCGGAATGACTCGTCTGTGTGTGACTTAATCTTTTCTTCAAGACCTGTATTACCATCTTCATCATTTTTTGAACCGGAAATTTTTACTTCTTCACCAGAATCTGTTTTATCATCGGAAGAATAATATGTCGGTTCTTCTTCAGCATTAAAGAAGTCATCTTCATCAGTTTCACCATCACCATCATCACCATCATCTTCACCTTTACCTTTAATAGCTTTAAGGCGTTGTTCTTCTTCCAATTGCTTTTTCATGTATTCGATAATCTTTTTAGATACTTCGATTACATCATCATAGGTTTCGGTAGTTTCGACTTCTCCAAGCAAACCACGCTCAACATCATTGAATTGGATACGCAATGCTGCTCCACCTTTGCAGTGAAGGTTGATTCGATCCAAGAAATTTAATTTATTGATATCAGAATCTTTAACACCAAAGAAATCTTTGTCCATAAGCTCTTTATAAGCTCTGACAAAAGAATTTTTGAGACCCGGATATTTGTATTTGATTTTTCGTTCAATGCGGGAATCTTCGACCACATTGGTTACATCACCATTTAATTTTAATTCTCTGGCCTTGACCATTCCTTCCACTGGAGTGTAGAGAGCATGACCAACTTCGTGTCCCATGAACAGGTCATAAATTTCATTTGAAATATTCTTGTCAAGTACGGGTACAGTCAAAACACGGTTGCGAACATCAAAGGATGCTGTTTGTACTGGCCGCTGTTCAATCGTTAGGTTCTCTGTAGCCATCAATTTGGCTAGCAACGATTTAGATTCAATTAATTCCATAAAAACTCCTGTGTGATAACTCTATTATATCACACAAATAATCAAAAATCAAGGCTGAGTTGTTTTTCTGCAACATCTTTTTTTGAAATATGTAAACTTCCGTTCACAAGTTCAATATTAATCGTGTCGCCTTCTTTCCAGCCGGTTTCTTCCAACATTTCCGGTGGAAATTTTAGCAAAATGTTGTCGGGATCGCCAGGAATATCTTCAAAAATATCTTCGTAGTTGTAAACTTTGCTCATTCGTGCTGTTCCTTCAGTTTTTTGTACCAATCTTGATCTTTTTCGAATTGGGACATGACTGCCCATTCACGAATAACTTGATCCAAAGGTTTCCAGTCAATCGGTACTTCTTTTAGCTCAGTATTTTGCGACATTTTACGCTCCTAGCTCAGTGATTTGCGACAAAATCTCTTTTTTATCATTTTTACGACTAAATTTTGCGACATTTTTATGCGCTTGCACAGGTTTGATTGGTGTACGACACACCGGTCGTTGTAATTTTACAACAAAACTTAATTTTTTACTCATTTTAACGCCTCATGTTTGAAATTTCTACAGCTGATTCACTGTTAAACACAGGAACAGCGTTGGACTTGTGCATTGTTGCAATGCCAAGCATGTTTGTGCCAGTGTAAACCTTTGGTGCAGCTTTGGTTGCACCGGTTTCACCAGTATTTAACGATTTGTATTGTTTGGTTTCACGGCCAACAGGTGTTGACAGCTTATAACCAGTCAATGCATTGTTGGTTTTTTGGATTTTAAGGGGTTTTGTTGGTTGGTGTGATTGCAACCATTTTTCGTACTGCTCGAGTTTAGCCTTAGGCACTTTTTTGGCCTTTGACTTGGGTGGGCGTACATAGAACATCATAAAATTTCTCCAACGAATGAGTGTATTATACACTATTCAGGATATTTGTCAATATGTGTGTTGCATGAAAACAACACTAGGGGTTAACCAAACTGTCTTGCTTTTCTTCTACCAGGTTTTTGATAATCCTCATTACCCATGAAATAATCATAATCATCATAATTAGACTTTTTTCTTGTGGTTTTTTGTTGTTCTTTTTTCTTTTTTCTTGATTGAAAATTGAAATTATCATCATCGTCATAATTACGAAACTTACCTGAAAATTTTGACACTTTAATTTAACTCCTTATTTAATAGTCTCAAAGGTTATACCACGAATACGAGATTCTGGCATATTTGTTATGTCTGTTTGTGACACATAGATTATATTCGACATTGGGTAGCACATTTTAATTAATTTCAACAAATTGCATGATGTTCCGTCCATATCATTGAATGTAAATACTTCATCAACAAATGGAAAACTTTCTATTACTTCTTTTCTTTGGTCGTGTGTATTTTTGAAGCCGTCCTTGAGTAACTTCATGTAAGCGTCAGAATGGACGCCGACAACAAGCCAATCACACTTTGACTTGCACTTTTTCAATAGTTTAAATTCATTATAAGAGATAGGATCAAATTCGCCGGATACGACAATAATTCTTTCTTTGTCCATTATGGTAGAAGGTCTGGAAATGCCTCTTTTACAAATTTGTAATCTAACCCTTTTACTCCCAAATCTTTTTGGAATATACCCAATAAGATTTCCGCTTCTCTTGGTTCAATTGATTCTAACATCTGAATCAATAGTTCGTTTCTTCTTCTATCTGTCAAGTTTTCAGCTGTCTGATTGCCTTCTTGAAACATGTACAGTCTACGCAACTGGTGTGCTAGACTATCATGTGTGATACCAGGTAACATATCAGTTGGTACTTTGTAGTTATCAGGTAATTCTTTTACTTTCCATTGAAAATCGGGATGATATGTCAATTTAAAAACATCAACTAGTGTTTGTGTGAGATTTTGGCCAATAACATCCATTCTCTCTTTTTTATTTTGACAAGTTTCAAATTCATCAAATACTTCATATAGCGTTTTCATTAAAATTCCTCAATAACATCAATTAAACTTCTCAGTTTGTTGGCAATTAAATAATCCAAAATTTTACCTTTGGGGGCCGGTTTAGTTTCTTCATAACTATTTATGATTTTCTCTCTGATATCACCTGGTATATTTCTGAGGTCAATCAGTGTCTGATTACGAGAATAACCAATTCTAGCATTCTCATCTTCCCATTCACCATAATCTTTTTCCATCAATTTGTCAAATTTACTTTTGTTGATTGGTGTTTGACGAATATCACGCACGAAACAATCTGACACTGACAGTACATTCGGTATACCATCACCTTTATCGCCACGAATGATTTTTTCTTTCAGTTCAGCTACTGGATTTTCCGAAATGATGAATTTCTTTTGTGCAGGATTGTATTGCTTGACAGTAAACTCACTTCTACCATTATACATCTGTAATTGTAGAAAATCACCGTCACTGGAGATAATTAGGATGTTTTCATGCATGATATGGCGAGGTACAAGTGTACCAATGATATCATCCGCTTCTGCTCCCTCAACATCAACCACTTTATATGGAAAGTTGTCTCGGAGTTCTTGTTTGAATTTAGAAAGCATATCGAAAATCATGTGCCAATCAAGGTCTGATTTTTCTCTTGTTTTTTTGCGGCCGGCCTTGTAGAAGGGAAAGAATTCCTTGCGCCAGTACTTGCGGTTGTCACTACAGAGTACAACCTCACCATATTCTTTGCGGAATGTCTTTAGATGCGTCCTGATGATGTTCAGGATCATATGTCTGATAAGACCTTCTTCCAACTTAACACCTTTTTGACTGGCAATTTGTGCCATCAATCCAGACAATAATACCTGGTTAAGGTCAACGAGAATCATAATAAACTTTCTGCTTCAAAAATTGTATTTTACACCATACTCTTGATCTTGTCAAGCGCATCTGATATAAAAGAATTGGATGTAGTTGTTTTCTTGGCAACTATTCCAAACCAACCTTGTGGTATTAATGTTGAGATATACTCTCTTGGATCACTCAGAACAGCATCAAATGCATCCAGGTTTTCCAATGTATCGGTTTCTTCGTTGCAGGTAAACAACAAAACATGCCAACTTGGCCCAATAGGGCTAACATCTACTGGTGTTCCTGGATTTTTGTACATATTTGATTGGATGTGTATGTCCACATTCGGGTGAGGCATAAAAAACAAAGTATCATATTCCTCAATATCTTTCAAGTACTCTAACATTGCAAACCTTTAATGTGGGACTTTCTTACTCTTACCATAATCCAAGAATTGTAATAGTCATCTGTTTCCAGAGCACCACTCACAAATTGTTCTTTGGCCTCAAGATAACCACATTCACCTTTGCTTTTGCATAGATGTATGATTTCTCGGTTAAACAATTCTTGTCCATGCATTATAACATCTTTTTTCAATTCCTCATTACTACCATAGTAAGTTTGCCAGTCGGAAGAAACTTTAAATTTCTTTTTCTTGCCTTTTACTTGTTTTGTTTTTGAAGAATAGAAGAATTTTTTACCAATGTATTTTTTATTTGTTACATTGTTTGTTATGAGATACACAAATCCATAATTGTCGCCAATTAAATCTTCTGTAAAATCTTTATCTTTATATGTCCAGTTTATTCCCATTTGTCCTCATCAGAATCATCATCCTCATCTATATATTCTTCTTCGGACAACGATTCGATGGTTTCACCACAAAACGGGCAAAACTCCGGATATTCTTCTGATACTAATTCTTCCATATAGATCATGTCATAGCTCGATTCACAGTTTGTACACTCTGCTGTTATTGTTTTCGTTCCCATGTTTTTCCTTTAAGCTGCTTTAGCCCAAACATCACCCCAATTACCTGATAATGCACCCTTAGCATAGTCAGTAGCACGATTCTCAAAGAAATTGGTATGTGTTGGTGCATTAATCATTTCTTCAACCCAAGGCAATGGGTTCTTCTTCACTTTAAAGATGCCTTTTAGACCAAGACTAATCAATCTACGGTCAGCAATATAACGAATGTATTGTTTAACATCAGCATTGCTTAATCCTTCCATAGGACCCATACTGAATGCTAAATCAATAAACTTATCTTCTAATTGAACCATCTTCTCAGCAATTGTATATATCTTGCCTTTGAGTTCATCGTTCCAGATTTCTTTGTTTTCTTCGATGTATGTACGGAACAATTTAATCATTGATTCAGCGTGCATTGTTTCATCAACGATAGACCATGTCACAATCTGACCCATACCCTTCATTTTCCCGTGTCGTGGAAAATTAAGCAACATGATAAAAGAACTAAAAAGCTGCATACCTTCGGTAAAAGCGGAAAAAACAGCAATGTGAGTAGCAGTACTAGAAAGGTCACCATTCTTATTAGAGATATCCAAAACATAATCGTGTTTATCTTTCATCTCCTGATAATCTAAGAATTGGTTGTATGTTGTCTCTGGTAAACCAAGTGTTTCAATCAAATGACTGTATGCGGCCACATGGAGTGCTTCTCTTGCGGCAAAGCCCATCAACATCATACGCACTTCTGGTTGTGGGAAGTATGGAAGATAATTTTTCACATAACCACCGGCCACATCAATATCACCTTGTGTAAAGAAACGGAAGATGTGTGTTAGAAATTGTTTTTCTTCATTGGTTAGTTTTTTCTTCCAATCTTTCACATCTTCAGCCATTGGAACTTCTGTGTG
>Ga0315901_10007681_pt1 | contig 12690 bp, 21 predicted proteins | sample LakEriMetagenome_10_FD_203761 | JGI IMG/M metagenome (GOLD analysis project Ga0315901, IMG submission 203761) | Freshwater fungal communities from buoy surface, Lake Erie, Ohio, United States - Buoy 2 MA116 | ecosystem: Environmental > Aquatic > Freshwater > Lake | place: USA: Lake Erie, Ohio... | reverse complement strand
CCGCGCGCGGCGGCTGGCCGAGTGACTGCGCGCATCCTCCAGGGTCGCGGCGGCATCCTCACCGACCCCAAAAGGAACGCGATCCTGGGAGGGGCTCTCCTCGACGACGCCGAGATGTCTCGCCTGCTGAACGGCCTCCAGACGGGTCAGCGCATCCAGGGGGCCATCAGCCGCTCCACCGCGCCGATCGCCGGCAGCACGCAGAACCGCCCCTAGAGCAGGCTCACGACGAAGTACGTCACGCCGAGGATCACCCCGGCGATGGCGGCGTAGACCGTGTCGCGAATAGCGGCGCGAGGCGGCCTGACGGCCTCGCGTTCGAACATAGCCGCCACCCTAACCTTCAGCAGGAGCGCCCGGTCGCGAACAGCGGCGCGAGGCGGTCTGACAGCCTCGAACTCGGCATCGATGATCTCGCGTTCGAACATAGCCGCCACCCTAACCTTCAGCAGGAGCGCCCGTCCATGGCGAACGCCGAACCCAGGACCACGTCTTGGATCGACCTCAAAATCCCCTTGTGGGGGGTCATCACCCTCTTCCTGGCCCTCGTCGGGCAGTCTGCGACCCTCCTGATGTGGGGGGCGAGGATCGACGCGCGCGTGACGGAAAACACCGACGCGATCGCCAAGGTGGAGGCCAGGATGGCCGGCACGGCCCACCTCTCGGAGACCGTCGCCCGCGTCGATGAGAGGACAAAGGCCCTGCAGGAGACCGTCAACCGGATCGAGCAGCGCGTGGCGGGGGATCGGTAATGGCGGGCAAGCCCGGCACCACCAAGATGAACTACCCCTCGATGCGCGCCGCTGTCGACGCCTTCCTCCAGGCGGGCTCGATCACGGGGGCCGCCAAGACCCTCGGCCTCAGCCGCCGCGCAATTCAGCACCGCCTGGAGGCGGCGCGGAAAGAGGGCCTGATCGGCAAGGAGCGAGGCCTGCCCAACCCCTCCCGCTGGAGGCCGGCAGACGAGATCATCGCGCGCCGCAAGGGCGAGTTCCGCCGCGTCTCCCAGGCCGGCCCCGGCAGCGGGCACAACATCCTCCACCTGCCTGACGATGGCCCCTTCGGCCTGATCGCCTTCGGGGACCTGCACCTCGACAACCCCGGCACCGACCTGTCGCTGTTCGAATACTGGGCCAACCACCTGAACCGCGACAAGCACGTCCACGGGGCGCTGCTGGGCGACGTGCTGGACAACTGGGTGAAGCCGCTCGCCTTCCTCTACGCCCAGGCCGAGACGACCGCCCCTGAGGGCTGGATACTCTTCGAACACTACCTCGACCAGATGGCCCCCGACCTCGACCTCAGCGTCGGCGGCAACCACGACGCCTGGAGCGGCTCGAACGACCTCCTGGGGCGGATGATGGAGGAGCGAGGCATCCTGCACCGTGGGACGTCCCTCCGCGCCACCTACCGCACCAAGGGCGGTCGCGAGTTGACGATGAACCTGCGCCACTCCTGGCCGGGCCGCTCCATGTGGAACGAAGTCCACGGGATGAAGCGGGCCGCCCGCATGGGGGTCCGCGACACGGTGTTGCTTGGCGGCCACACCCACATCTCGGGGGAGAGCATCGAGAAGTGCCCCCTGACGAAGCGCCTGACGTGGTGCGTCCAGGTGGCCAGCTTCAAGTCGATCGACGACTACGCCGACGACCTGGGCCTCTCCGACCGCTCGAACAGCCCCGCCGTCTTCCTGGTGATCGACCCGCGCCGCTCAGACCTCGACCCCGAACTGGTCAAGGTCTTCCACGACCCCGAGGCGGGCCGCGCCTACCTCGACTTCCTCAGGAGCCAGATGTGACCTACGCCCTCGGAGCGCGCTCCCTGAGACGCCTGGAGGGCGTCCACCCCGATCTGGTCCGCGTCGTCAAGCGGGCGATCTCCAACTCGCCCTTCGACTTCACGGTCACCGAGGGCCTGAGGACCCTGCGCCGGCAGCAGGAACTGTTCGCGCAGGGCGCGTCGCAGACCCTCAACAGCCGCCACCTGACGGGGCACGCCGTCGATCTGGCGGTGATCCTCGACGGAGAGGTGCGCTGGGATTGGCCCCTCTACACCCGCCTGCACTCTGTCATGGCCGACGCCGCCCGCATCGAGAAGGTCCCCATCGAGTGGGGCGGCTCGTGGAAGCGGCTCAAGGACGGCCCCCACTTTCAGCTTCCCTGGAAGCAGTACCCCGCGCAAAAAAAGGAGACCGCGCAATGAGAAAGAAGCCCTGGAAGTCCAAGACGATCAACGGCGCGCTGTTGATGGCCGTCTCGAGCCTCGCGCCCATCGCGCTGGCCAAGGTCGGTATCGTGTCGCCTGACGCGCAGGCCGAGGTCATTCAGGCCGTCGGCACCGTCGCCGGTTTGGCCCTCACCATCTACGGTCGCGTCAAGGCCAAGCTGTAGGGCCTACGCCTTCTCAGCTTCGGAAGCCCCCTGGCTCGCGCCGGGGGGCTTTTTTCGTGCCTCGACGATGGCCGGGTGATCCCAGGGCCTCTCCATGCCGTTGTCCTGCATCACAACGAAGGCCGTCAGGGCGACGGCGACAGAACTGGGCGGGCCGTCCTTCGCCCAGCGTCGCGCTGTGCGGGGGTCGGTTCCAAGTGCAGCGCCGCTCTTGACCTGGGAGAGGCCGAGGTGGGCGATCACTTTGCGGTATTCATTTGCGTCCATGACAAAAGTTCCTAGGACAAAACGACCTAAGGGGCAATGGAGCGCCGTTTTCAGGCAGAAACAGTCTCCAGTTTTTCTCCACCTCTCGAGCCCCTCGACCCCCGCCTCCGACCCCCGAGGGGGTGGAGACAGGGATGAGGCTCACTACCAAACCCTTGAAACTCAAGGGAAAAGTGGTGCCGCGGATGGGGATCGAACCCACGACCTCAGCCTTACCAAGGACAATCGAGGCGCACGAAAACCTGGGGGAAAATAGGTCCTTAGGTGTTCTTCCCAGGGTTTATTCTCCAGCTTTTCTCCAGGCGGCCTCCATGCTGGCCGCGTGCTGGGTGGTGTTCGTGTGGGCGTATCGAAGGACCATGGCCGGCGTCTTCCACCCTCCCAGGCTCATCAGCGCGCCCAGGTCGCGGTTCGCCTGATAGTGCCACGTCGCCCAGGTGTGGCGGCAGTCGTGCGGGGTGAAGTCGGTGATCTTGGCCGCCTTCAGCATGGCCTTCCAGCCACCCTTGATCTGCCCGCCGCCGAGGCCTCCACGGCTGGCGTAGGCCGGCCCCAGGGGGCGTCGCGTGCCATCCCAGCGCAGGCCGCCATAGTGGACGCGGAAGACGGCCCCCTGCCGGTGGGGGAGGCCCTTCAGGGCCTCGATCGCGCGGCTGTTCAGGGGGACGCCTCGATCCGTGCCGTTCTTAGTGTCCAAGAAGACGACGTGCCCCCGCTCCAGGTCCACGTCCCGCCAATCGACGACCAGGGCCTCCCCGATCCGCGCGCCGGTCGCCAGGAGGAAGATCACCAGGGGCCGCAGGTGGCCGGCGTGGGCGATCAGCTTCTCGGCCTCCTCCACCGTCACCCACCGCACGCGGCCCTTGGGCTGCGAGGGGCGGGCGATCACCGGCTTCTCGCACCACTGCAGCCGGGCGGCGTGGTGCAGCACGGCTGCTGTAGGCGTGTAAACGCATCGGTTGAGAGTGGAGGGGCTCGCCTTCGGCTTCAGCTTCCTGGCGGCGCGATCGATCTCCTCCTGGCCGATCTGAGAGAGGGGCCTCTCGCCCCACCTTAGGATCAGCGGCGCGAGGTGGTGGCGCTCGCCGCCGGCCTCCATGTAGCTGAGGGCGGCCTCCCCGAAGGTGCGGGTGGCCCGGTCTCCGTGGATGGACCTGCGGACTAGTTCCGCCTCGCGGAGGGCGCGGATGTCTTCCGCCTGGGCGCGGTCGCCAGTGCCAGTGCTTTCCGTGATGCTGATGCCACGGACGGTCCCGCGCAGATACCAGTACGGCGACTTGGGCCGGCGGACGAGTTTGAGGGGCATGGCAGGCTGGCCAACAGGTGGTGGATGTCGTCCGCCGTGAAGACGTAAGACCGACCAAGCATCCTGCCGATCTGGTGCCGCTTGGCAAGCGCCCTCACCTGCGCCTCGGAGCAGGGGAGGACGCCCTCCTCGACCAGGGCTCTCGCCGTCTTGACGGTCGGGAAGGGCGTCACGGCCTAGCCGGGGATGCTGATGAGGACGGCGAGGAACAGGCCCCAGGAGACCAGGGCCAGGAAGCCCCAAATCCAGCCCGTGGGGACGCAGAGGCGGGGCCTGCCGATCTGGAAGGCCACGCCCGGCGTCGGGTGGAAGCGGGGCCTCACGCCGTCACCTCCAGGCCGGCGTCCTTCGCCGACTTCACGATCAAGGCGACCATCCGCGACGCCGCCTCGGCCTGCTCGAGGGCGACGGTTGCCGCCTTCTCGGCCTCCGCTGCGCTCTTCCTCGCCGCCTCCAAGACGGAGATCAGGGCCTTGGCGCGCAGATCGTCGTCCTCGCAGCGGTCTGGCCCGAAGAGTTCACGGATCGTCGACACCCAGGCGCGGGGGACGTTGAGGCGCTTGGCGACGGTCTCGTCGGTGTTGTTGTTGAAGTACCGACCGCCCTCTGCGTCATAGGCCAAGTCCAGGTCCTGGCGGATGCGACGATTGTCCGCCCAGGTCGGCTGGCGCGGCGGCTCTGCGACGGGGATGTCGGTGGGCGGCGCGATCCCGTTTACACGGGGCGGCGGGATGTCTCGGATGGTCGCGGTGGCGGGCACGACGGCTTCCTTCTTCTTGGGTGGGGTGATGATCTGCCGCTTCTCGGCGGGCATCAGGCGGGCCTCGACGCAGGTGGGGCACTCGTCGTGCCCCCGCCGCGATCCGAGATGCCAGCCCTCGCGCGTGTAGATGCGGTTGCCCAGGCCAGGGTTCTTGGCGACCCGCCACTCCTCCCGACCGCAGGTCTTGCACTCGATCCCGACGTGGCCCCGCCGCTGGCCGTCGGGCATGGGGCGAGAGGCGTAGGGGAACGAGAGGTCGCCCATCTGCCGGGTCAAGCGAAGGCCTCCTGGTTCAGGAGGGTCGCGGCCCGGCGGGCGTCCGCTTCCGTGTGATAGAGGGGGCCGACGGGGTCGATGCGCCAATCACGCTCGCCGCGCCACCAGCCCCAGGTCTCCAGGGCGGCTCGCCAGAACCCGCCGTAGACGGGGATGGCGACGTACTCTTGTGTGCTTCGGGACACGGTCTTGTCTCCAGGTGGGCCGGGCGGGATGCCCTTGCCTAGAGGTAGACCTAGTGCGGGATGTTTACCGCGTCAACTGGGCTTGGGCGGCTTTTTTACCGCCTCGCCTCCGGCATGTACGACCCAAGGACGAGAGCCACGATGCGCCCTGCGCCGATCGGCGACGTGCCGGCTACCGCCGCCTGGGTGGAGCGGGCCACCAGGAGGAGGCCCTCCGAGCGGACCTCGACCTGCCTCACGAGGCGCTGCTCCTCGTCCTCGCGGGTGTAGGAGACGATCACCGTGTCGCCGGTTCTGGGGGCGTAGCCGATCGCCGCCGCATCGACGACGTGGAGGAGGCACCCTGGCGGATACCTGTCGTCCATGTCGCGCCCGACGACCCGCTCGAGCCACTGGTCGTGGTCTGCGTACTCGGCGCTCATCGAGACGAGGCCGGTTTCTGGGGGGATTTCAGTGCCTTGTGGCCTCCAAAGACCAAGTCCGACTTCTTTCTTCACAGTGAGCATCGCTCCAGCAGTGGACGGCTCCCCATTGCCTCCATGGTGGCCCGCCAGCCATGATGCCGAGACGCCAAGGGTCTCGGCCAGGGCCGTGAGGCTCTTCGTCGAGAGGCTTTTTGACCGGCCCCTCAAGACATTCCTAACCGCGTCTTTCCCCAGGCCCGAGCGGATCGAGGCGGCCTGGGGTGTCAGGCGCGTCGCCTGCAGTCTCTCTTCTATCCTAGATCGGAGGGTCATATTGACGGGGTCCGCGCCTGTTGCTGATGTTCCCCTTTAACCTTTCAGGTGCGGTACGTCTACCGCAGAGGCTTCGGCCCCCTTGCGGGGCGGTACAAACAGACCTACCGTACCGCCATGTCCCGCACCCCAACCGCCCCCGTCTCGCCCCACATCGCCGCCCTGATCGCGTCCGCGCAGGAGTACGCAGCCCGCCGGAACATCTCCGAGGCGCGCCTCTCCACCATCCTCTTCAATGATGGCAAGCGCCTGGAGCGCCTGCGCGATGGCCGCTCTGACCTGACGAGCCGCCGCCTGTACGAGGCGACGACGATGGTCGAGGCCCTCCTGCGTGCGAGCGCCTGATGTTGCACGTCGGCATCGATCCCGGCCTCTACGGAGCCCTCGCCGTCATCGACGACAGCCAGCCGGATGACGTCCTGATCTTCGACATCCCGACCCTTGATGTCGGTGTCGGTCGCACGATGGCCGGCACGAAGAAGCGCAAGGTGGTGGTCGACGAGGTCGCCCTGGCGCGCATCTTCGACGCTATCGCCAAGGTCGGGGCGGCTCACGTCACCATCGAGCACGTCGGCGTCAGGCCGGGGGAGGGCGCCGTCGGCGCGTTCTCCTTCGGGCGGGCCGTGGGCCTCCTGCTGGGCATGGCCCACTGCCACTTCATGCCGATCAGCCACGTCCGCCCCCAGGAGTGGCGGAAGGCGATGGGCGTCAAGGGCGACAAGGATCAGTCGCGCCTCGCGGCGAAGGGCCTCTTCCCCAAGTGGTCCGACCTGTTCGAACTCAAGAAGCACGACGGCAGGGCCGAGGCGGCCCTCATTGCGAAATATGGCGAGAGGCTCAGAAAGGGCATTGTGCCCTAGGACCAATCGCCCTATATAAGTCGGCGGGGCTCCGGTACGCGAGAGCGCCCGGCGGTCTGGTCCCCGCTCAGGCCCCGCCGACACCCATCCGAGCAAGGACCAAGAGAAGGACCACGACCAAATGAGAAACCTGCCCACCCTCAGCGAGATCGCCGGAGACGCCAGCGTCCTCGTCGGTCTCGACTATGAGGCCCTGCTGGCCCTCCTGTCCGAAGCGGACGAGGCCATCAAGCAGCCGGCCCACGTCAAGAAGGCGATCGCCAACCTGCTGGACGACCGGCTCGAGGGCCGCATCGCGGAGGCCTACGCCGCCAAGGGCGAAGACACCGGCGTCGTCCACATCCGCCTGTCGGACGAGATCAGCGCCGACGTCACCCGCACCAAGAGGGTCGCCTGGGATCAGGCGCACCTGAAGCAGGCCGTCGCGCAGATCGCCGAGGGCGGGGACGATCCGTCCGAGTTCGTGGACGTCACCTACTCGGTACCCGAGGCCAAGTACAAGGCGTGGCCGTCCTTCGTGCGGAAGCTGTTCGAGGCTGGCCGCACCGTCACCCCCGGCAACGCCGCGATCAAGCTGGTCGCCAACCAGAAGGAAGCCGCCTGATGCTTGAAGGGAAAACCAAAGAACAGTTTGCCGTCCTGAAGGACGTCGTGACGGCCTTCGCCGAGATCGCGGCCCTGTACGACACGACCGTCCGCCTGGGGAGGAACAGCCTCCCCAAGGAGAGCCCCGTTCTCGCGATCTTCGACAACATGATCGCGGAGGCCGTGGGCAAGGCGAACGCAAGCCTCAAGCCGCGCCTGCACGCCGCCTTCAGCGACGAGATCGAGCAGATGCGGCTGGCCGAGGCCCAGGTCGCTGGAGGTGTCCAGTGAGCCTGCGGATCATCACCGCCGACGAGCGCGCCGGAGAGACGAGGGGCGTCAAAGCCCTCATCCTCGGCGTGTCTGGGGTCGGCAAGACGAGCCTGCTGCGGACCCTCGACACGCGGAAGACCCTCTTCCTCGACGTCGAGGCCGGCGACCTGTCGGTTCAGGACGTGGCGGTCGACACGATCCGCCCCAAGACGTGGCCGGAACTGCGGAACCTCGCCTGCTGGATGGGAGGCCCCAACCCCTCCCGCGCCGACAGCCAGACCTACTCCCAGGCGCACTACGACCACGTCGTGTCGACCCTCGGAGACCCGGCTGCGCTGGAGAAGTACGACACCCTCTTCGTCGACAGCATCACCGTCGCCTCGAGGACGTGCTTCGCCTGGGCGCAGACCCAGCCGGAGGCCTTCTCCGAGAAGACGGGCAAGCCCGACACGCGGGGGGCCTACGGCCTGCTGGGGCGTGAGTTCGTCGAGTGGATCACCCAGCTTCAGCACATCCGCGACAAGAACGTCGTCCTCCTGTCGATCCTCGACCAGATGGAAGACGACTACAAGCGGATGACCTGGGTCGCCCAGACTGCCGGCTCCGCTATCGGTCGGCAGTTGCCGGGCATCATCGATGAGGTGTTGACCCTCACTGAAATCGACTTTGGCGACGGCAAGCCCCAGAGGGCTTTCGTTTGCCAGTACGGAAATGAGTGGGGCTTCCCCGCGAAGGACCGTAGCGGACGCCTCGAACCCCTCGAGCCGCCGCACCTCGGCGATCTGATCGCCAAAGCCGCCGACCAGAAGCGCCAGCGGGCGGGGATCACCACCACGATCACCCCGCCCACTGACGCCGCTCAGTCCGCCTAACCCCCTGAGAAAGAGAGAAACAGACATGAGCTTTTTTGACTTTAACACGGCTGAGAGCCCCCGTCCCCGTGGCGGGGTCATCCCCAACAACACCGTCGCGCAGGTCGTCCTGGCGCTCCGCTTCGGTGGCCACGGCCCCGACCGGGTCCTCAAGGCCTCCTCCCGCAGCGGAGCCCTGATGCTCGACTGCGAGTTCACCGTGATGGGTGGGCCGCACGACACCCGCAAGTTCTGGAGCCTGTTTGTGGTCGATGGCGACACCGAGGGCCACGCCCAGGCTGCTGGCATCTCGCGCGGCCAGCTTCGGGCCATCGTGGAGAGCGCGCGGGGCATCAACCCCCTCGACACCTCCCCCGAGGCGCGGGCGGCTCGCCAGATCGCCGGCTTCGCCGACCTGGACGGCATGATCTTCACGGCCCTGATCGGGGTCGAGAAGGGCAAGCCCATGGCCGACGGCAGCGGCGACATCTACGACGACAAGAACATCCTCAGCATGGCGATCACGCCGGAGGACAGCCGCTACATCCGCAACGGGCAGCAGTTCGCCGGCAAGCCGGCCACCCAGCCCCAGGGCTTCAAGGGGTCGACCTTCAAGGCCGACCGCCCTGCGGCCTTCGGCGGCGGTGAAGCGCCGGCGCCCAAGTCCGCCCCCAACGGCTCCGCGCCGGCCTGGGGCTGACCGCCATGCAGCGAGGAAAGACCAAGACCAAGGGAGGGCTTCGGCCCTCCCCCGACCCCGACGAGATCGAGGGTCTGCGCGTGGCGACCGACGTCGCCAAGTCCCACGGCCTGCGTGTAAACGCGGAGGCCGTCGTCACCGAGATCATCAGCGCCTGGATCACGACCCGCGCCAAGCTGGTGACCGAGGGCCGTCTCGTTGAGAAGGTCGTCTTCGACCTGGGCGACGCCAAGCTGCGCGGCCAGATCGCCGCCTGCCTGCCCGACATCGCGACGAGCCTGCAGTTGGCCGGCTTCCCGTTCGAGAAGCCCCTCGGCCAGCTTTCGAAGGACGAGATCACGACCCTCTTCCAGGTCGGTCACGCCTGTCTCCGTGAGAACCAGATCGCGGCGGACGGCTCCCCTGGCATCCTCTTCGACGACGAGGTGCCGTTTTGATCGACCTCAACAAGACGAGCATGAAGGTGGAGGCGGTGTCGAAGGGCGTCGCCGCCCGCCTGGATAGCTGGCTGATCCAGAAGCGCCGCGCCGAGCCGCGCCGGGACTACCTGGGCGCGTCGGCCTTCGGGCACGAGTGCGATCGGGCCATCCAGTACGAGTACGCCGGCTTCCCGCGCGAGCGGGAGATGACCCCCGACACCCTGCGGAAGATCGCCTTCGGCCACCTGACCGAGGCGTGGGCCTACCAGGAGTTCCGCGACGCCGGCTTCGCCCTCGGGCAGCACAACCGGCTGGGCATCCTCTACTCGTTCAGCCAGATGGGCGGCAAGTTCAAGGGCCACCCCGACGGTGTGTTCGTGAGGGGGCCGGAGATCGAGGGTGTCGGCTACCCCTGCCTGTGGGAACACAAAGGCGTCGGGTCGAAGACCTACAAGATGGTCGCCAGCAAGGGCCTGAAGAAGGCGCGGCCCGGTTACTACACGCAGCTTCAACTCTACATGACGTACCTGGAACTGACCGACCACCCGGCGATCATCACCTTCACGAACCTCGACACGGGCGAGCAGATGCACCTGCCGATCCCGTATGACGCCGAGGCCGCCCAGAAGGGCAGCGACCGGGCGGTGAAGATCATCAAGGCGACCGACGCCGAGGAACTGCTCCCGCGCGCCTTCGCCAACTCGGATCACTTCATCTGCAAGGGGATGTGCGATTTCGCGGGCCGCTGCTGGAAGAGGGGCTCATGACGGCTGAGACGTCCGTCTGGGTGAAGCACCCAGGCCTCTATGAGCAGGTCCTCGACCTGTACAACACCGGCCTCAGCGCCCGCGCAGTCGCCAAGAAGCTGGGCCTCACCAGGAACGTCGTCTGCGGCAAGCTGCACCGCATGGGGGTCATCCGCCCCGCGCCGCCTCCGGTGGAGAAGTCGCAGAAGGCCTCCGGCTCGATGGTCAGGTCTGATTGGACCGACCGCCCCCTGCCTGGAAGCACGCCGAAGGCCTTCCTCGATCGGGCGCGCGGTGAGTGCGCCTGGGTCCTGCAGACTGCCGGCCCCGACTGCACGGTCTGCGCCCAGCCGACCCACAAGGCGTCCAGCTACTGCCGGGCGCATGACAACATCGCCCACGGGAGGGTCATCAATGCGTAAGGCCGCGCCCCCCCAGGGCTGCACGAAGAAGTGGACGGAGGAAGAGGCCCAGACCCTCCTGAGGCTGTACGAGGGTGGCCGCTGCTACCAGGAACTGGCCGACTACTTCGGTCGGAGCGTCAACTCGATCTCTGGAGCCCTGACCCGCTTCCAGACCAAGCAGCGGTTCAGGGAGGAGAACCTCTCCGCGCACGACAACCGGCACGTCCGCGCCTGTATCCTCGCCGGCGGCTTCCCCCGCCTGCACCTGCCCCCCAGGGCCAGGAGGTAGGCGTGCGCGCGGAGTTCTTCGATCTCAACACAGCCACCCGCATCGCGCCCACCCCCAACCCCCAGGACAACGACCGCCGCCTCTCGGACCTCAGGACCGCCCTCAAGGGGGCGGCTCCCTCCCTCGTCAGGGACCTGTTCCCGCTCGCCCGCTTCCAGGGCAACGAGGCCAGGATCGGCAGCGCCGACGGCGAGGCCGGCGAGAGCATGTCGATCGTCCTCAGCGGCGAGAAGGCCGGGCAGTGGTTCGACCACAACCCCGTCGCAGACGTTCGCGAGGGCGACCTGATCACCCTCTGGGAGATGGGCCAGCGGCGCACCTTCATGGAGGCCGTCGAAGACCTCGAACTGCACCTGGGCCTGCGCGCCGGGGCCAAGTGGACCGGCCCCGTCTACAAGGCCATCGAGCAGGCGGCGAAGACGCCCAAGCCGCCCGAGCCGACGAAGACCCTCGAGGCGACCTACGACTACGTCTCTGTGGAGGGGGAGGTGCTGGCGCAGGTGCTGCGCTATCGGCTGTCGAACGGCCGGAAGACGTTCTCCCAGCGGAACGAGCGTGGGGAGAAGAAGGCTCCCCTGGTGCCGCCGCTCTACAACCAGTTGGGCATCTATGGCCGCGACACCGTCGTCCTGGTCGAGGGCGAGAAGTGCGCCGAGCGCCTGATCGCCCTGGGCATCCCTGCGACGACGGCGATGGGCGGCTCGAGCATGGCGGTCGAGAAGACCGATTGGTCGCCCCTGAACGGCAAGCACGTCATCCTGTGGCCCGACAACGACGAGGCCGGGCGGCTGTACATGGGGCGCGTCGCGGAACACCTGCGCGGTCGCGTCGCCCAGGTCTCCTTCGTCACCATCCCCCAGGGGGCTCCTGAGAAGTGGGACGCGGCGGATGCGGACGACCAGGACGTGGTCTCCCTCCTCGAGGCCTGCGCGCCCAAGGCGGACGCCCCCAGGGCGCGCGGCATGCGCTTCGTCAGCGTCGAGGACCTGGAGAACCTGGAGCCGCCTGAGTGGCTGGTGGACGGCCTCGTGCCCAGGAAGACCTTCGGCCTGATCGTCGGCCCGCCGGCCAGCCTGAAGACCTTCATCGCCCTCGATTGGGGCCTCAGCATCGCCGCCGGCCTGTCCTGGCAGGAGAAGGCCATGGGCAGCGGCCACGTCGTCTACGTCGCCGGTGAGGGCCACTACGGCCTCGCCCAGCGCGTCGTCGGCTGGAAGCGCCACAACCAGATCAGCGCGCCCCTGGAGCGGTTCCACATCGTCCCCCAGGCCGTCGCCATGCCGACGGGGCAGGTGGACGAACTGATCGCCCTGATCGCGACCCTGCCTGAGCCGCCCGTCCTGGTCATCCTCGACACCCTGGCGCGGACCTTCGGAGGGGGCGACGAGAACAGCCAGCGGGACATGAACGCCTACGTCGCGGCGGTCGACAAGCTGCGCGACGCGACGGGCGCCGCCGCCCTGGTGATCCACCACACCGGCAAGGACATGGAGCGCGGCGCGCGCGGCTCCACCGTCCTGATGGGGGCGGTCGACATGGCCGTCTCGATCAAGCGGGAGGGGGAGAGGCTCGCCATCCGCAACGGGGGTGAGAACGGCGGCAAGCAGAAGGACGCCGAGGAGCATCGGGAGATCGTCCT
>Ga0315901_10007679_pt1 | contig 12690 bp, 7 predicted proteins | sample LakEriMetagenome_10_FD_203761 | JGI IMG/M metagenome (GOLD analysis project Ga0315901, IMG submission 203761) | Freshwater fungal communities from buoy surface, Lake Erie, Ohio, United States - Buoy 2 MA116 | ecosystem: Environmental > Aquatic > Freshwater > Lake | place: USA: Lake Erie, Ohio... | reverse complement strand
GGGCCGGCATCGCAAGCGCCGCTGTTGCAGTTGCCTGAATCGCAGTTGCCTGAATTGCAATTGCCGTTGGCATCACAAGCTCCGGAGTCGCAGCCACCAGACAACAGCCCGCCATTCCGCAGACCGCCAAACAGTCCACCGTTGCCCGAGCCTGGACCGGCGTCGCAGCCGCCGTTGCCGCCAGCACCGCAGCTGCCATCGCAACCTTGGCCATTGCAGCCACCGGCCAGACCGCCGCGATTCAGCAGACCTGTTCGGTTAAAGCCGCCGGGCCCCGCATCGCAGGCACCCGAATCACATCCGATTCCGCCTCGGCCGGACATCGTCGTACAGCCAGTGCTGCTGAGCGCCAGCAGCGTCATGGCCAGAAGGAAAAACGTGGAACGCATGGTCAAATTCCTTTTCGATACTGGGTCTGATCCGTCATCCTGATTCTTCCCCAGTTGGCCACGCGCAGTGCCTTGTCACACTCGCCCAAGCGGCGAGTGGCCTGGCCTGGCTGAGTGAATCAGCCGAGCGGCTAAGAAGTCTGGGTCGGATCAGTCTGTGATTGCGTGATTCGCAGTCGGACCGGTGCGCGGGAAAGAGCACCAGTCACGGCACCGCAAACTCGACGGTGCCAAGCCTCCAATGCCGGGAAAACCCGGAATCTGAAACTCCAGATGGTTCATCGGATGGATAATCGGGAGAATTGAGCAAATCAGCAAACGAGGAATTCACGGTAATCCGCTTTTAATCCGAGCCCTCACTACAACCCAATCAATCGTTAAAGTCACCCAAATCCGAACCTCCCCCAGCCCCGCGCGGCAAAGCGACTTCAGATTGCGGGAGGGATTTGAGATTGCCGGGACGAGAGCCAGCTCGGACGCGGCCCAGCCCAACCGACTGGAGCCTGCCAACTCGGAGCACTCCTCCAAGCCCTCGGGGTTGGCATGCCCCAAAAAAGCGGAGATGGGGATTAAAACAGTCACAACGAATTTGGCACGGAGTTTGCTCTTTTGGGCCGGCGGAAGTGGTTCTTCCTGACGAACCTCACCCTTGCGGTGAGGTCAATCGGGCCGGAACTGAGACGAGGCAGAGCCAGGGCTGGGCGTGAAAACGACCAGCCTTGGCCGCAATTTTGATCACCGTTATCGCAAAACAGGGCCGCAACTTTCGCGGCCCTGTTTTATTTTGCGTGTATCAAAATTGAGCAGCTGTTTTATTTTGCTGCAACCTCGCAGGTATGGAATGAAGATCGCTTTGCTCCGGGAAACCGCTATACTTTGGTTGCGGTATGTCCCAACTTTTCTCTGCCACTCCGCAGGAGCAGACGATCATGACCTGCGTTCGAGGTTTTCGACGGATGCTTCCAAGCCGGAAACTTTCTGGATTCTGGGCACTTTTGCCCTTTCTTTTGGCCATCGTTGGGGCTGAGCAGCCCGCCTTCGCTCAGGAGCCAGTCTCGGGTGGACAGGTCCAGCGGATTGACCAGCTGATTTCGCAGACTTGGACAGACTATTCGCTGACCCCTAGCCCCGCAGCGACGGATGGCGAGTGGTGTCGCCGGGTCTACCTCGACTTGATTGGGCGAGTTCCCACCGTTGATGAATTGCAAGCCTTCACCGGCGACAAGTCTCCAGCCAAAAAAGAGCGGCTGGTTCGAGATCTCCTCTACGGTGAACGCTACACGGGTGAGTACGCCCGCAACTGGACCACGGTCTGGACCAACCTGTTGATTGGACGGACGGGCGGAACGCAAAACGATTCCATGATCAGCCGACCGGGGATGCAGAAATACCTCCGGGACTCGTTCGCCCGCAACAAGCCGTACCATCAACTGGTCACGGAGTTGGTAACCGCCAGCGGCCGGGTCGCACCCGGCTCAGAGGGCTTTAACGGCGCGGCCAACTTTCTCATCGAGAAGGTCAATGAAGAGCAGGCGGCTCAAGCAACCGCCGCGACAACCAAGCTGTTTCTTGGACTGCAGGTCCAGTGCACACAGTGTCACAATCACCCCTTTAATGACTGGAAGCAGCAAAAGTACTGGGAGATGAACGCATTCTTTCGCCAGGTCCGAGCCTTTCGCGGGGCGACGGAATTGGAATCGCCGCAGTTGGCTGACCAGGACTTCACTGGAGAAAGTGGCAATCCGGACGAGGCCGACTTGTTTTATGAGCTGCGCAATGGACTCCTGAAGGTCGCTTATCCGGTCTTTGTCGACGGCACGGAAATTCCCCGCAGCGGCTACGTCAACGTAGTCAATCGCCGGACCGAGTTGGCCAAGCTGATGGTCGGGTCGCCCTATTTCGCCAAGACTGCGGTCAATCGGATGTGGTCGCATTTTCTCGGGTATGGCTTCACCAAGCCGGTCGACGACCTCGGTCCTCACAACATCGCGAGCCATCCCGAATTGCTCGATTACCTCGCTGAAGAGTTTGTCAAAAGCGGCTACGACCTGAAAAAACTCGCAGGTTGGATCGCGCTGAGCCGCCCCTACGGATTGTCCAGTCAGCGAACGAGCAACAACGAAAAAGACGACCCGATGCTGGGGGGACCGCCGCGTTTCAGTCACTTTTACCTCCGGCAGATGTCGGCCGAGCAGCTCTACGAGTCGCTCCTGGTGGCCTCCCAAGCCGGACGACAAGCGGGTAACTACGAGGAGCAGGAAGAGCTGAAAAGCCGATGGCTGCAGCAGTTTTCGAACGCTTTTGGCAACGACGAGGGGGGGGAAGGTACGGTTTTCAACGGCACGATCCCCCAAATTTTGATGATGTTTAATGGTGAGATGATTCGGGCAGCAACTTCGGGAGATGCCGGCACGATAATTGACGAACTGGCCACTAATACCAAGCTGAAGGAAGCCCAGAAGGTAGAGCGCCTCTATCTGACCGGGTTGGCCCGTTTGCCCTCCAAGGAAGAGCTCAAAACGGCTCAGGAACTCTTGGCGGCCCGCGGGGGAGACGTGCGGCAGATGCTCCGCGACCAATGGTGGATCATTCTCAACAGCGGCGAATTTATCTTCAATTTTTGAAAACCCAACCGCCACAACGAGCCTTGCGGCTTGGCGGTCTACCGAGGAGAGGCTCCGAGATGAACTTTCACACCCCCTCTGGAATGAGCCGGCGACACTTCATGCAACACCTCGCCGGCGCCTCGGCGCTGACCGGCGGAGCCTTGGCCCTCGGGCACACGCTTAACCTGCATGCGAATGAGCTGAAGAAGAACCGCAAAGCGGCCATCCTGCTCTGGATGGGTGGCGGGCCCTCGACGATCGACCTCTGGGATTTGAAACCGGGCGCATCCACTGGCGGCTCCTTCAAACCGATCTCCACCGCGGGGGATGTGCAGATTTGCGAACACCTGCCGATGATCGCCCAGCAAATGGACAAGCTGTCGATTGTCCGCAACATGAGCACTCGCGAGGCGGACCACACCCGCGGCACTTATTACATGCATACCGGACATGTTCCGGACCCGAATATCGAGCACCCCAGCTATGGCTCGCTGATTGCGCATCAGCTGATGGACCAACGGCCCGAGTTGGAAATCCCTCCGTTCATTTCGGTAGGCGGGGGGGCGGAGGGGCCCGGATACCTCGGAATGGCCTGGGCTCCCTTTACCGTCGACAGCAATGGCCAGGTGCGGAACCTCGACATGGGCATTGAGCAGGCCCGGATGCAGCAGCGGGTCGAAGCGCTCCGCCGACTGGAAAGTCGCTTCATCGCCAGCAATCGCGGCTTGGCCGTGGAAGAGCATGCCAAGGTGATTGGCAAGACGCTGAACCTGATGACCAGCAAGCAAATGGAGGCCTTCAAGGTCAACCTCGAGGCTCAGGAAGTCCGCGAGCGTTATGGCGAGAACAATTTTGGCCGCGGCTGCCTGATGGCCCGGCGGCTTGTGGAAGTTGGTGTTCCCTTCATCGAGGTTTCGCTCGGTGGCTGGGATAATCACCAGAACATTTTCACGACGCTGGAAAACAACCTGCTCCCGACGCTTGACCGGGCGATGAGCGCGTTGGTTGAAGATTTGGCCCAGCGCGGAATGCTGCAGGATACGGCAATCATCTGGATGGGCGAATTCGGGCGAACCCCTCGCATCAACGGCAACGCCGGTCGCGATCACTGGGCCCGGAGCTGGAGTGTGGTCGCGGGCGGTGCCGGACTGAAACCGGGAATTGCCGTCGGCCAAACCAACGAGGACGGCACCCAAATCGATGGAACGTCCTATTCCTCCGAAGACCTGCTCGCCACCGTTTGTCGCGGTCTGGGCATCAGCCTCGAGACAACCTTCACCAGCCGCAGCGGCCGACCGATGAAGATCGCTCACGGTGGCAAGGTGATTTCAGAGCTGCTCGCCTAGAACCGACCGAGATCCTCCGCCCCCGACTCAATCTCCAGACTCAGTCCCCAGGGCTGGCTCTTCGTCAAGCTGGCGCCCGGAGCGAGACCCGCTCCCCAGCTTGCGCGCACAGCCACAGGCGTGAACGCACAAACAACAGGTCTGTGCGGACAGCCAGAGGGCAGGGGCTCTGAAATTGTCCTGAGAGTCTGCAATTGTCCTGAGAGTCTGCAATTGCCCTGAGAGTCTGCAATTGCCCTGAGAGGAAGCCCCTGAAGTGAGGGCTCCCAGTTGGTACCCTTACGGCGCGAGTTACTCCGCCGTTTGCTCGTCTTCAGGCTTCTTCTTCTGGAAGAATTGTGCCAAGTCCGAGAAGGACCGCATCGGCTTGTCACCGGAGAGCATATCTTCGCTGATCGGCTTGACCGGCTTGGGTTTGGAGGGCCGCTCAATAGGGCGCCTCTCGAACTTTCCGGGCGAAGGACGCCGGGGCATTTTGGGAGGCGCCGAACTGGTCGGTGGCATTGCAGCCCGCGAACCCGGCGATCCCGGACGTGGCCCACGCGATCCTCGCTGTCCGCGATCGGCACCTTGATTAGGCCGTTCGCCACGTGCGCCGCGGGGTCCTCGCTCTCCCGCAGTGCGCGGTTGCCCTTGAGGCGGTCTTTGCCCCACCGCCCCCCGCTCAACTCGCGGACCGCCTTGGGCGGGACGAGGTGGACGGTCACCGCGCGGGGCTCGCTCTCGCCGATTCTCTCCGCCAGCCTCACCCTCGGCCGGCCTGCGACGCCGCTCAAACTTCTTGGCCCCGGGAGGAATCGCGGTCAACTTGACCCTGCGTCGCGGGGCGTCAATCTCCTTGACCCAGGTGGTCAGGACATCGCCCACGGCGAACTGCTGATGCAAGTCGCGGACAAAGCCGCGTGAGAGTTCGGAAACGTGAACAAGGCAGCTGTAACCCAGCCCCACATCGACAAAAACTCCGAAGTCGACCACGTTCACGATTTGGGAGTCGAGTCGCATTTCCGGTTGCAGATCCTCCAGCTTGATGATTCCGCTGCGGAAAACCGGGCCAAGATTCTTGTTGCGCGGGTCGAGCGTGGGCCGTTGCAACGCCTCAAGAATATCCTTGATAAGCAACTCGCCCGTTTGAAACTCCTTGGCGAGGTCGGCTGCGTTCAACTGGCCGAGGGGATGAGGCTGCCGCGGGGTTGTACTTCCCGCCTGTTCTTCTCCCCGCACAGCAACCGGAAGCGGAACGGCAACAGGAAGCGGAACAGCCTTGTCTTGTTCCGCTTGTCCAGAAACCGCTGGGGCTCCCGTTTCTACCGAACGTTCCTCATTCGTTGGGGCAATCCGTTCTGGTTGCGGAGCTTGCACTGCGGCGGGTTCCACTTCCGAACTCTCGCTCAGGGAAGCTGTCTCGGCCGCTGCACTTGGCTGGGACCCAGTCGATTCCAATCCGCCCGACTCGGCCGCCGCGACCGGAGCCGCAGGAGCTACTGGTTCGGGATTGCGCCGGGGCTCGTGCGATCGACGCCACTCGGCCCAATCGGCGACGGTCCAGCCGATTTTTGCGAGGATCCGTTCGGCGAGCGGATAGCTTTCCGGGTGAATTGCCGTCTCATCCAAGGGCTGGTCACCACCGAAGATTCGGAGGAAGCCGGCGGCCTGCACAAACGTCGCATCGCCGATTCCGGAGACCTCGCGAAGCTGCTGGCGGTTGGTGAACGGACGTTCGCTTCGTTGTTCGAGCAGGCGGCGAGCCGTCAGCTGATTCAAACCGGCGATATGCCGGAGCAGGGCAACGCTCGCGGTATTGATGTTGACGCCGACGTGATTAACGCACGCCTCGACCACTTCCTCCAACGACTCGGCCAGGTGTTTCGCCTTGATGTCGTGCTGATACAAGCCAACGCCAAGGTTGGCGGGGGAAATCTTGACCAACTCCGAGAGCGGATCGAGCAGACGCCGCCCAATCGAAACGGCACAGCGGGCTCCCGCGGGGAGGCTGGTAAGTTCCTCTCTGCCGATTTCACTGGTCGAATAGGTGCTGGTCCCCGCTTCGTTGACAATCACATACCGCACTTGGCGGTCAGCCAAATCCTGCTTGATCGCGTCGGACACCAGTTGTTCGGCTTCACGACAGGCAGTGCCATTGCCGATTGCCACGAGTGCCACCTGATGCTGCTTGACGAGACCGGCGAACTTGGCCCGGTTCTCCCCGCGCCGCGCCTGATTGCCGACCACAAACAATTTTTCCGTTTGCAGGACAGCGCCCTGTTCATCGAGGATCGCGACCGCACAACCACTCTTGTAACCGGGGTCAACCGCCAGGATCCGCTTGCCGCGAATCGGTGGCTGGAGCAACAGCGCTTTGAGGTTTTCGGAGAAGACGCGCAGGGCATGTTGTTCGGCAGTTTCCGTCAGCTCGCGACGGACTTCGCGCTCCAGGCTGGGGAAGATCATTCGACTGAAGGCATCGCGGGCGCACACCGTCAGGAACGCCCGCGAGGGATGTTCGGCAGGAATCAGCATTTCAAAGAGCTTGGCTTCGAGTGCGGCTTGGTCCGCCTTGACCCGGGCTTTGAGCAAGCCCGCCCGTTCTCCCCGATTGATTGCCAGAATTCGATGATTGGGTATCTTCTTGAGCGACTCGGAGAAATCCTCATAGTCGGCGAATGGATTGGCAGTGGGCTTGGATTTGGCGGCTTTTTTCTGACTTCCTTTGCCTTTGCCCGGAGCAGCCGATTCGCCGGCCGGTGTGGAAGTCGCTTTCGCCTCGGCCCCTTCGGCGGAGGTCAATTCCACGCGGGCTTCGGTCTCCACGCGGGCTTCGGTCTCCACGCGGGCTTCGGTCTCCACGCGGGCTTCGGTCTCCACGCGGGCTTCGGTCTCCACGCGGGCTTCGGTCTCCACGCGGGCTTCGGTCCCGGCAACCGACGGATCCTGCCCATCGTCAGCGCTCTCACCGTCCGCTTCCGGCTCCCCCTCTTGCGCGAGTTCAGGGTTTTCTGCTGTTTGTTCGGAAGGGCTTGCCATCGCGACGCTCGCGACTGAGGCTTCGGGCGAGCTGACTGCGCTCAGGCTGGCACTTGCCGCCTCATGTTCCTCCGCGTTCGGTTGCTCGTTGGCCGGCCCCTCGCCGGGCAACATCTCCGAGGCAGACGCCGCGTCCGCTGGATCAACCTGCTTTTCCTCGCCCGCCTTCTCTTCAGCGGGCTTGGCATTCGCCGGCGCATCTGGAGCCCGGGCCGATTTGCAGCACAGTGAACCGGCGGCCCAAATCATCCTTCTCAACTCGCGGCGGACATCACTTCGCTCGCTGAACTTCTCGGCGATCAAATAACCAACGCCGTTCATGACCTCGTCGACGCTGCTCAACCCCTTGTCGACGCGGACAAAATCGAGCGCCCGCGCTGCCAATTCCGATTCGGATTTGGTGCCGGAAATAATCTCCTCAGCCAGAGGCTCAAGGCCTTGCTGCCGCGCCGTCAGCGCAAGCGTTTGCTTCTTGGCTTTGAAGGGCAAGTAAAGGTCTTCGACCCGGCGGCTGCTGGAGGCCTGGCGAATTTCATTGGCCAGAGTGTCATTGAGCAGGCCTTGGGACTCGATCGATTTGAGTACAAAGGTCTTGCGCTCAGCCAGCGCGCGGAGTTGCCCGACGCGTTGCTTGATCGCCATGACCTGTTCAGGATCGAGCCCCCCCGTCTGGTCCTTGCGGAACCGCGCAATAAACGGAATCGTGTTCCCGGCATCCAGCAGCTCAACAGCATGTTGGACTTTTTCAGGTGGGAGTTTGAGGTCGCGGGCGATGACAACAATATCTTCGGTCATAGGATTCCAGATCAGACCCGGGTGGCTGCAGGCCTGAATTGTCACATTCCCCGGGCAGAAGCACAACTCCCAATCAGGTTCCAACGGCTCTTTGGCAGTGGTTCTCAGGGCGAGTTGCAGGCGTGTCTCGCGGGTTGGCCGTTCAGCATGTGACCGGACAATGACCATTAATCTCGACTCCGGGGCAAACGCAGGGAGGAAAGCATGCGGCGGCGCGGGAGGGTGCAGCACTGGAAGGCATCGTTCCAGTTTGCGGTCACTGATGTTGCTCAACCAGCTTGCGCCCCGACGGGTGGCTCCGGGGGAGAACCGCCCGAATTCCCCGCTCAATTCGGCCAGAGAGGCGAAAAAACACGTTTCACTGGTAGGGATCGTGACGATTGGCATGTTTTAGGGATTTTTTCGCGGCCAAAACTGGATGGCATTCGCCCCGCATTGCTGTGGCTCGAAATTGCCATGACCAACACTTTCAGGAGTCCTTTCTTCCCAGCTTTCCTCCCCAGCCACACCCTGCATGTCCGCCGCTCCCCCAGCAGTTAAGGAACGACCTTTGCCTGTGGCGGGCAATCCAGCGCGAGTCGAGTCGGCCAGCTCACGAGCCGCGGGAATCGTTTCCGACACGCTCGCGACCGGGATGATGTTCGCCTTGGGGCTGACGCTGCTCCAGCGAGTGCTCGGCTTCGTGCGGGGCATCCTGTTCTGTCGCTGGATGACGCCCGAGGAACTTGGTCAGTTTTCACTGCTCAGCGGCGGGCTGATGATGCTGGCTCCTCTGGCGGTGCTCGGTTTGCCGGGAACGTTTGGCCGCTTTGTCGAGCACTACAGTCAGTCAGGCCAGTTGCAGGGTTATCTCTCCCGCATCGGGAGAATCAGTCTGGCGATGACCTTGGGTTTGGCCAGCCTGATGGTTTTATTGCCCGACTTTTTCAGCTGGATGCTGCTCGGAGAATCGGGACATCCACAGTTGATTTGGCTGACCGCGGGCTGCCTGCTGGCCGTTGCCTGGTGCAATTATCTGACCTCGCTGGTTGAAGCTTTGAGGCAGGTGCGGCTGGCCAGTTTGATGCGATTTGTAATCAGCACCACCTTTCTGGTTGGGGGGCTCGGTTTGCTCTCGGCCATGGCGGCACGGACCGAAGCGGCGGTGCTCGCGTTTGGCTTGAGCAGCCTGCTGGGTGCAATCCCGGCGTGGTGGTACCTGCGTCAACGCCGGTCGGTCATCAGTGCCAGCGGGAAGCCACTCCCCGGCAAGGAACTCTGGGTCCGCATTGTCCCGTTTGCCGCCTGGTGGTGGTTTTCCAATTTGCTGCACAACTCTTATGAACTGGCGGATCGCTATCTCCTGATTTGGTTTTCTCATCTCGATGCAGATGCAGTGCAAGCCGCCGTCGGCCAGTTGCACAGCGCCAAAGTGCTTCCCGCGCTCGTGGTGAACATCGCCGCGATGCTCAGCGGCATGCTCCTGCCGTTCATCTCCGCCGCCCTGGTGCGAGGAGAGCCGGAACAAGCGAGCCGGCAACTGAACTGGACGCTGAAGCTCTGTGCCTTGGCCTTGATCGGAGTGAACCATTTGATTCTCTGCACGGCTCCCCTGATGTTTGGACAGTTGCTTCAGGGACGCTATGCCGAGGGACTCGATTTGCTCCCGCTGGCAACTGCCGGGTGCAGTTGGATGTGCTTGATGACCGTCTCGCAGGACTGGCTGTGGGCCCGCGAGCGGGGGAAACTAGCCGTTTTGGGATTGGCTAGTGGTTTGATTGTGACCTTGCTGGTGGGCGGTTGGACAATTCCCACGTTCGGGGCTCGGGGAGCGCTCTGTGCGACCATGGCCGGATGCCTGGGGTCGCTCGGACTGATCGCATGGTTTAACCAACGGACCGGGTGCCCTCACGACCGCGGGGTGTGGACCGGTTTTCTCCTGCCATTGCTGGCCCTCTCCGGGACGGGCATCGCAGCCTGCGGGATTTTGGCAATGGCTTACATCGCCTTCCAAACCAATTGGTATTTCAGCCAAGCGGAGCGCGAGGAGGCTATTGAGAAAGCGAATGCCCAACTGCGGAAAATCTGGCCGAGAGGTTGAGCCGGGCGCCATCGCGCGGAATCGGCAAGGAGCCAGCCCACCGCGGGCATTCTCTGCTCCTGAAACTGTCTTTTTGCGGGAGCGACAAGATCCGGCTGCGATTGGCGAATCGTTAACTGCCGGAAAAAGTCCGCCCCCGGGTGCATCACATCGGGTCCCCGCGGGCATTTTGCAGCCCGTTCAGGCAGCTGGTCGTTTTGCAGGCCGGTTGAATTATCTATAATTCGGTCCTGCCCGGATTTGGCTTTGGCGCCGAGTTCCCGTTCCGCTTTCTCACGAGGAGTTTTGGAGATGAAATTGTCTGGTCGTTGTCTGCGTGTATGGTCCCTCCCGGTTGTGGTCGGACTGTTGGGATTGGGACTGCTCGGTTCCGCCGGCTGCGGTGCGCGAGCTGAAGTGGCCAAGGACAAGGTGCTGGCCCAATTGGACAAGGTGCTGGGTGAGCTCAATGTCAAGGAAAAGCAGATTGACATCAAGCGCCGCGAACTGACCGATGAGATGCAGGTCGTTCGCGAAAAGAAATTCAATGCCGGTGTGCGGCTCGAACTGCTGGCTAAAAAGCAGGAGACTTCCAAGCAGGACTTGGAGAAGCTCAAGCAGGGTCTGGCTCGGGTCCAGCCGAAAATGGAAGAGGCCAAGACCAACGGCAAAATCGAACTCAATGGCCGCGAAGTCTCGGCGGATGAACTGAACCGGATGGCAACCGACCTGATCAATCGGGTCAAGAGCAAGGAGAGCGAGGTTAGCAGCCAACAGACCAGCATTGATGCCCTGAAGCGGTCTGCGGATTTCCTTGCCAGCCAGGAAAAGGCGGCAGCCGACATGCTGGGCAAGCTCGACCTGAAGATCTCCGAAATCAAGGACAAGAAACTGGCCATTGATGCCGTCAAAAGCGCCACCTCAATGGTCGGAAACGACACCTCGATCAACGACAAGATCAGCTCGCTCTCCAAGGAAATCGACAACATGTTTGTCGACGTGGAAACGGCCATGCGGGTTGAGGAAGCCAAGTTGAGCGAACTTCAAAACCAGACAATGTCCGCCGATGAGTTGCTGACAGAGACTGGTTCAGACCTCGATGCCACAATGAGCGAGATCGATGCCATTCTCGGCAAGGGCGGGGGTAACTGAGACCGATGATTCCATTGAAAAATGCAAACCCCGGCGGTTGGCCGGGGGTGAATGTGGTTCTCGGCGGCGGCTTTCCCTTCCACCGCCCAATAGCGATCTTGTTGACCGGCCTGGTTCTTGCTTTCCCGCTATTCCTGGCAACCGGGTGCGGGCCTCAGCCCAAAGCCCAAGCCAAAGCGGACCGCCCACTCAGCTCCGAGCAGGAGTTCCGCGACAAGTTGGCTGAACTCAAAATGCAGCGCGAGAAATCAACTCGAGCCGTTGCCCGACTCGAAGAGCGGAAAACGGCGACCGTGGCATTCTTGAAAGAGAAAGGGGTCAAGTCGGCGGCGGATGTCGCTGAAGACACCAATCTCAAGTACGCAGCACGCGAGCTGAAGGGGTGGACGGAAGAGATCGACAAGCTGCAATTGGAAGTAGGCCACTACGACCAGGCGATCAAAGCGATCGAGACGATGCTCTCCGAACTGGAACGCAAGCGGATCAGCGAAACCGTCGCCATGAGCGAAGAGGAGTACATCAAGCTGCGGAAAATTGTGCTGGACCTGAACGACCGCCTGGAAGTCGACAAGCAAGACGTGGTGGAGGACGCGGAACTGGACGAATTGCTCAAAGAGGAATTGGGGACTGGCACCTCAAATCCGAAATGAGTGACCCAGCCAAGGGCCGCCTCAGCGGGTTGGCTGACGCAGCCAAGCCTGAAGCGGGACCAGCGGGAAGATATTTCAGACCTGAGCGGAATCAATATCCGCTGGGCGAGCGACACGCGAGTTGCTGAGGGCGTAAGTCTCAGCGAGTCAGGGTCGCAACTTTCCGAAACAGGGCGTGGGCTGTACCTGCAGTTCCCGCCCTTTTTTTTGGTCAAAGCCCGGGGTGGACGATGTGTAGGGAATGGCGGAAACGAGGGAAGGGCTGTTTGTGAGCGAGCAACCGGAGAACCCGCCGCACCACTGGCGGCCCACCGCAGAGTTAGCCAACCTGCGTGCGCGGGCCGAATGGACCCGTTGGCTGAGAAATTACTTTTGGCAGCGAGAATACTGGGAAGTGGAAACCCCGCTGCTCTTGCGGGAGACGATCGTCGACCGACACCTCGACCCGCCGCGAGTCCCGGCCGCAGCACTGGGCCTCGGTCCCGAACATGCCGGCGACTGGTTTCTGCAAACCTCTCCCGAGTTTGGAATGAAGCGGCTTTTGGCCGCTGGAGCGGAGAGGATTTTCCAAATCGGCAAGGCCTTTCGCGCGGGTGAAGTGGGGCGATTGCACAATCCCGAGTTCACCATGCTGGAGTGGTATGACGCAGCAGCCAACTACGAACAGGGAAT
>Ga0315901_10007677_pt1 | contig 12692 bp, 5 predicted proteins | sample LakEriMetagenome_10_FD_203761 | JGI IMG/M metagenome (GOLD analysis project Ga0315901, IMG submission 203761) | Freshwater fungal communities from buoy surface, Lake Erie, Ohio, United States - Buoy 2 MA116 | ecosystem: Environmental > Aquatic > Freshwater > Lake | place: USA: Lake Erie, Ohio... | reverse complement strand
AAGCCCTCCATCGACGTCCACCCGTTCCACGACGCAGCCGTCGGGATGTAGGTGTGATGGATGACGACCCCGTCAGCCCACGACGCAATAGCAGGATTGTAGGCGCTGAGATGACTGGCAAACTCCTGCACCGTCTTCCATTGACGAATGTCTACGGCGAAATTCGGCATATGCATCCCCTCCGTTTCCTTGGCGATGGACAACCTTAGTAGCTCATATTAGTTTCTCTAATGCGGTATTATGCTGTCAGCATACTACACTCACGCTAAATGTCAATAGCCGGCACCAACACACTCAGAGGGCCATGGCACATCGCCACAGCCCTCTGTTCTGCTGATCACGCGTGCGCACCGACTACCAGTGCCCACGGCCATATTACATCCCCTTTTTGTCGCCGCCCATCATTGGTCCACCCATCATCGGGTCTCCCATACCCATGCCACCCATGGCGCTCTGTGGTTTGGGTGTCGACAGGCTCCACTCTACGTTGGCGCCGGCCGACGCAGTGGGATCCACGCCACGCAGCATCATGCCTTGGCCGCGCGACAGATGGGTCACCACTGACGGTGGATCCTCGGGGTCGCGCATCTGGATGAGCAGAGTGGTGCGCGCCTCGGAACTCGTATTGACACCCGATCCGTGCACGGTCAGATAGCTGAAAAAGAGCACATCGCCGGCTTTGGCTGGGCAGGCCACCGACGACTCCAGCGGGTACTGGTCGAACGGCAGATGCCAGCCACCGTTGCCCACATGCGGGATGGGGCCGTTTTTGTGACTACCATCGACCACACGAATGCAGCCCTTTTCGATGGGCGCATTGTCGAAGTGCACCACGGCAGCGATCATGCTGTCTTTGTCATGTGGGAAAAAGGGCTGGTCTTGGTGCATTGGGAAGGGTGAACCCTTTTCGGGCGGCTTGATGAACAACTTGTTGTGGTGCAGTTGCACGTTAGGCGAGCCGATGATTTGCGCAGCGGCACTGGTCAAGCGGTCGTCGAGCATCAGGCCACACAGCTGCGCCGAATGGAACTGCACGTTGTGGCAGTGCAGCAGCGACGTTTTGGTCATGGTGACTTCGCGGGCACTAGCCCAGGTGGCATCGGTCTCGCCGCCGCGCTGCAGGCGCTCGATTAGCGCATGTGCCTCGGCACGAAAGGCGGCTGCCTCGGCGGGCGTAAACATGCCCTCTACCAGCAGGTAGCCGTGCTCACGAAAGAAATCGACTTGGGCTTGGGTCAACATAGTTCCTCCATTGGATAGGTGTGCGGCAGTGCACGATGGGTGATGAGGCGATTGTAGCATGATAATTGAGAGTTGATAATTGAGAGTTGATAATTGAGAGTTGATAATTGAGAGTTGATAATTGAGAGTTGATAATTGAGAGTTGATAATTGAGAGTTGATAATTGAGAGTTGATAATTGAGAGTTGATGGATTGTAATATGAAGTGCGACAGATAGAGCGCACATACTCCACCGATACCCTGTGTAGCATAGAGTTACTACACAACACGCACACAGGATGTATCAATGGGGTACACCCATTCGCTGCCCAGTTGGGGCGTCATCACGCCATAATCGCGCATGAATACCGGCATGGCCCCAACGTGGAAACATACCACGCCACGCAGGCGTACCAGCGTACAATCGCGCGACACACCGCATCACGACCGCAAGGATGCTATACGACGACGCTCGCAACCCACATCAGTACGTTACTCCAAAAGACATGGTCGCCGGAATAAATTGCGGCATTTCATCGCATCAACGCAATTCCAAGCGTGTCAGGTGATCCGTTCGCCCGAGTATATTGCGCACTAGAGGACTAGCACCTGCTTTTTCGATGCGCTACCAGCTACACTCGCCTTGGTCGAGCATGGCCAGCGCCGCCATGAGCTGTGGCTGGGCAAAAGCAGCCTCGGCGGTCATCCAATTGCTTGAGGAGTAAGGGGGGTTGACATGAACCCCAAATGGGTCTAAAATACAGATGTCTGTATTTAAATTATTATTTTAAATCGCAGAATGCGTTGTAAATGATTTTCAAAAAGGAATGCGTATGCTTTCGCAAAAGATCCCCGTGTACGGGCGTGGTTTGTTTCGCCCAGTGTTCTCAATTGTCATGGCGTTGCTGTTAGTGTACAGCACGAACAGTGTGTTGTTTCAACGCGTGCATGCATCTCCCTCCAGCAATTACGCAGGCATGTTCCGCGCTGACGTGGACGTGCGTGACGCGTACGACCGTGCGCGTATCGACAAGGCCGGCATCGTGGTCATCAAAGAGTCCACCGGCAGTGTTCGGGTACTCGTTGATACGATGCAACGTGCCCAGCTTGCGCGCTGGGGCATGCTCCCGTACAACGTAGTGAGTGTGGCAGAGCTGGGTGTGGATGCACCGCCGCTGGCACGACGTAGTGGCACGATCGTCGATCTGTACAAGCGCAGCTTGCGCGTGGCGTCGCCACAACGTGCCTGGGCGAGTACCTTGTCGGCTCGTACCAAGCTGAAGCTCGCTGCTGAAGTGGCCCCTGATAGTGATGGTGACGGTCTCACAGACACGCAAGAGATGGAATGGTGTACCAATCCCAACCTCGCGGACAGTGACCGTGACCGCACTTCAGACAAAGCCGAGATCGATATGCTGCAGCAGTGGATGCAGCACAGGGTTGAGCGCACCTCCAATACCATCAAGGGGTTCCCGTTTTTAGGAACGCCGTTCATGAATCCTACCGTGACCAACTGTTATGACACCGACCAAGATGCGGTGCCGGATTTGGTGGAGTGGGATCTCGGGCTTGACCCCAATCGCGAGTCCTCAGACGGCGATAAGTTCGACGACGGGCAAGAGCTGTACGGTCGTACCCACTGTACCAACAGCGGTGGCTTCTGTGGGTATGGCTCGTTGCCGCGCAATTCTGACTTTGGCGTCATCATGGCCGAAATGCCTGCATGGGTGAAATACCCCGGCTACCATCCTTTGGTGGCCGCCTTCCCATACCCCGAAATCAGCGTTAAACCAGGCTCCATTCGCGTACAACCAATAACCGTCATCACGACGGAAAAGGGCACGATGACGCAGAATGAACGCTCGTATGCGACCACACAGACGAAGGGAACCAGTGTGGCGAAAACGGAAGGGGAAACTCGAAATGACTGGCAGAGTATCCATGTAGAGAATGTGCGCAATTCGTTTTTTAGGGGAACCGGGGGAGCCCAGGTAGCCAAATTACTTCAATTGAGTTGGAAATATCTTACCAAAGCCAGTGCTAAGAACTATGGTGCGGTAAAAACGACTGCTAAAAAAGTGCAGAAAGAGTGTACCGAAGGCTTTATAAGTAAAATAACATGCTTTGAATTTGCCACTAATTTGGGAGAAACAGCTCTCGATTGGATTTTGCCTTCTTTTACTGCATACGCACCGACGTATGTGGAAGAAGAGGGAGTGAGCGTGAATGGTGATTCATATCAAAGTAAGATGCGCAATGGAGATCAGAAAACCATCACGTCAGGGCAGTGCGTGAACCCCAATAGTCGTACTACCTGCGTGAATTCAGTGGTCCCAAAAAACATGGCTGATGATAGGTTCAGCACAGAATCCAACGAGACGCAATATAGAAAAAATGGCAGTGCAGAAAGTGTCATTGGTTTAAATGCCTATGCAAATCTGCTATTTGCTCCTCGTGAAACAGTTGAGCAAGGGAGTAGTCAGGGGATTTTTACGTCTCTGACGCAAACCCAGTACGAAGAAAACTCAGTGACGAATGGGGAATCGTTTACAACGGGCGAAGATTGGCGCACTGCCACTGCGTTGAACAGCAGTGAGGCGGGTCGTTTAGTATTCACCTATACGATTGCCAACGCAGGCACTGATTTTGCCTTGGAACTGCGCGATATCTCGTTCAACATCTATTTGAACGACGATCCCAATCCGATTGCCACGTACTTCCCGGCTACAGATATTGGCGGTGATGGGCGCTTGACCAATCTATCACCGAATGGTACTCCACGGGAATTCACGTCACGCCCAATCGTGCTATCGTTGACCGAAATGCAGGCATTGGACGTGTCGCCGGATTGTGTGGCAATGAAAGCACAAGGCACGCTTGCCCAAGATGCCCGGTGCCCGGGTGGCACGTTGCGCATTGAGCTGAGTGGGTTCTCGTACGGCACGGATCAACTTTTTTACGAGAATGCTATCGGTGCCGGCGTCACGCTCCGCATCGACGATGGTTCGGATGACGGTGATTTTACCCTCGACACCTACGTGGTGCCGACGTGGCAAACCCCCGACTATGCCGATGAGCCAGTGCTCGATGTGTTGGCACGCGCATTCCCAGTACAACGTGCTGCAGACGGCACACTGGTGGCGATTTGGACGCCCGAGGTACGTACGGATGTGCCGTCGTGGTGCGAAGAGCCGTTCGGCAATGGTGGGGTTGTGTACTGCAAGCGCGCCTTGAGTACCGCAGATGCGTGGCTCATCTACTCGTCGGGGATGACGGGAAACGCAACAGCGTACCAGCGGATGACTGCACAATCCGGCGCCCAAGCCCTGTTCCGCTTCCGCCGTGATAGCGACAAAGACGGCTACCCCGACGAAGTCGAGGATCGACTGGGGACCAACAAGAACTCGGCACGATCGGTGCCCATGCCAGAGTTGACGGCTGCCATGCATCAGGTGCGAGAGGGCAATGACGTGACGGCCACACTCAGCCTCCTCAACGGTGGCGCCACGGATGCCTATGGCGTGGAAGCGGTCATGATTGCTCCCGACGACAGTATTACGGTGACTAACAACTTCGTGGGTGGCAGTGGCCGTGTCAAGGCGTATGAACAGTTGTCTGTCGGGAGTCAAATCGACTTCAATCCGGCCCTCGGGCAAAATTGGACGGCCAACGGCCATACAACGCCCGTGCTGGCCGGCTACTACACGGGCACCGAACCGCGCACGTACACATTTACGGCTCGGTGTGGTGGCGTCGGCACGTGTACGGTGGGCAGTGGCTCGACCGCCTTTACGTGGGTCGATAATCAGGGGGCTGTGGGGATTCTCGAAGTGGGGGCTGCATATCAGTCGCCCAACCGCATGACTGTGGGCACATTCGGGCTTTCTGTTGCGCTCTTGAGTGGCGTGGTCGGCCAAGGTGAGCAATTCACGGTGGTTGCAGCACCACCACTTGATACGTTCGGCTATACCATCAACCGTGAGCCACACACGCCGCCACTGGTCGCCGTGACCGCCAATCACACGGGTGGTTGGGAGCAGACGGTGGTGCCTGCGATCTCGATGAATATCGCTAAACCGAATTTGAATCTGGCACCGTATGCCGGGAACATGTTATACGGCATGGATATGCAGATTTTGTCGAACACGCCGGTGAAAGTGGGTTCGAACACGACCTACATTGCCGTCAATAACCCGTCATCGCAGACCATCACACAGGGACGAATTTACCTGGAAGTGGTAGCACCTGATGGTTATCGTACGGCCATTTTCGAGAAGCAACTCGACTTCGTGAATGGCCCCACCGTGGTGCCCATAACCTGGTCGACAAGTGCGTTTACCACCACATATGAGGCTGACAAACCATTCATTGTGCGGGCGACGTGGACGGACTATCAAGATACGATCATCCGCAAGGCGTACCGTGATGTGAGCAATTTGGGGGTAAACAATTTCCCCAAAATCGAGGTACCAGCAGGGTCATTAGTCAAGAATTTGGGTGTCATTGATGCAGGGATGCCGGCCAAGTATTCGGTGTTCATCGCTAACATGGGCCAAAACAGCCTGATGCTGACGCACCGCACTGTCGAGCACGTGCAGAGCAACCTACAGGGGACAGCCGTGTTGCCTATGGGAGCGGTCGGGGAGCTCCGCTTTTCACTCGATACGGGCAATATGCCGGTGGGCAGCTTCACGAAGAGCATTCAAATCCGGACGTCTGACCCGTTGCAACCGCTCTTGACGGTGCAGTTGAGTGGCGAAATTGTGGCCGCCGATAGTGCGGTGGTGACCTACATTCCCGACCCGTATAAGCCACTTGAGCAGGCTGTGTACGTCAAGGGACCACAAGCGGCTTTGGCACCGGTGACCTACAACAACGCCATCGTGACTGATCAAGCTCGCATTCATCCAGTTGAGGTCGTTGACGACTTAACGGGTACCTCGTTGGGGCGTGGCCGTGCTGTGGCCAGTGTGTGGGAGCAGTTGATGCCAGTGCCCATGGCTACCGCACGCGAGAGCCGTGAGTCTGGTGCTGTGACTGTTGCTCCACGGGCGTTGGTTGATAGCGGCTGGGTAGAAGTCTGTGGTGTCAACTGTGATTTTGAGTATGGCAACATGCATGGGTGGGTACAAGACGGTGGTAATTTTGACGTACGGAGTGAGTACCCACTCTCGGGGCGGTATGCAGTGAAGGGGACATCTGCGAATCAAGCAGGATTTTATCGCGATGTCAATATTTCTCAGTATGCGATGCATGTTGATGCAGGTTTCGGTACTTTTTCAACAAATGCATGGATGGATATTGGGAAATCAGAAAGCAGTGCTGTTACTGTTCAATTCTTGAATGCCTCAATGCAAGAAATTGCACGTAATGGTACTGGTTGGGTTAGTAGGATTGGGGGCGGGTATGGCTTAATTAATCGAACGGGTGGTATACCAAGTGGTACGCGTTACTTGCGCCTACGTATCGATGCGCGTCGATCTGCGCACAGTTACACTGATGTCGATGTCGATTCAGTATCGCTTCAAGTACGTATGCAAGGAGACGCGGTCGGCACTGCAGCAGGCACGGTATACGCAGACCTCAATCAAAACGGAGTGCGTGATGTGGGTGAACCGGCGGTATCTGATGTACAAGTCACGCTTGATGAGGCTTTGTCGGTACGTACTGATGCGCAGGGTGGGTATAGATTCACCGGCGTAGATGTTGGTACACACCAGGTACGTATCGTGCCACCCGCGCAATACACGGCACTCTCGGCGACACAACAGCAAATTGCAGTGGCCATCAATCAGCAGACGAACGTTGATTTTCGTTTGCGACCATATAGCAGTGTCACTGGAAGTGTCTATGTAGACATGGATGCAGACGGTGTGCGCGATGCAGGTGAACAAGGAGTAGCGGGCGTTGTAATTGCAGCTGGTACCCAGCAAGTAAGCACCGATGCTGATGGCAAGTATACGATTAATGGTGTCCCCACGGGATCACTGACCATTGGTATCACGCAGTCAAATGGATACGTGGCGATTGGTGATGCCAGTGTTACCAAGAATATCGGCTTGGCGGAAGCCGTACAAGTGGATTTCGGTGTGCTCAATTACGTGGCCGAATTTGCACCAGTGAGCGGTGGCGCCACGATGCGCATGTTTGTGCCCAATGCGATTGCTCAAAGTGCGCGCTACGTGGTCCGGAACGGCATTGAGATGTCGTTTGATGGCCCAAATGTGACGCAGACCACGTATGTCACGTTGCCCAACACGGAGTACCTGACGGTCAGTTTGGAAATCCTTTCCATTGACACGTTGACGGGTAACATGCGCGTGGATGTCGGGGCTGATGGAAGCAACGATTGGATGCAATCATTGAATGGCGTCAGCCGGCATGTCAATAATGCGCTGGCGAATCAAGTCAACGCATTCCGTGCCGGGAAGAGTGGCAACACCATTAATCTGCCCATCAAAATTACCAGTGCCAGCAATGCGGTGGGTGGCAAATTGCTCATCTACAACGTGGTAGCAATGCCCAAGCCAACGGTTGATGTCAGTGTGGCAGGGGTGGTGATTGCCAATACGCGGAGCACATCCGCAGATCGGAGCAGTGCATCAACCACGATTCCGATTAACGTGACCCGCTACGTGAACGCCACGATTCGCAATAATGGGACGAGTGCGAGCGAGCCAATGAGCGTGGCCGCAGTCGCAGACATAACGGATTTCGGTGCGTGGTATGTTGGTTCTGTGCTGGTGCCAGCGTTACCGGTGAGTGGCACACACACCGTGTCGATTCCGTTTACGACGCAATCCTGGGAATCGGTAACGGGGACCATCAAGTTGCTGGTCGACCCGTACGGCGGTGTCCCTGAATCGAATGAAGCGAACAACGAAGTGAAGGTGAACTTCACCGTGGTTGATCCGATTGAGAGCGGGCTCACGCCCATCATGCAGACGCAGACTGCGGTGGCAGAGCTACAAACGGCGACAGCGATTGTGCGGGGCACGGCCACGGCTATTGCACAAACACAGACGGCAGTGGCAGGGCAAACACAGACTGCGGTGGCAGGACAAACACAGACCGCCGTGGCGCAGATGAAGACGGCCACAGCAAACGCTGTAGCCACGCAACAAGCAAATGCACGTGCCACACAAACAGCGCAAGTAGCTACCACTGCCATGATTCGTACGGCGACGGCGGGGCAACGTCAGACGACGATTGCGGGTTTACAACATACGCGTACTGCGGTGGCGCGTACAAGTGTAGCGGCACGCACGGCGACGGCGGGGCAACGTCAGACGGCGATTGTGGGTTTACAACATACGCGTACTGCGGTGGCGCGTACAAGTGTAGCGGCACGCACGGCGACGGCGGGGCAACGTCAGACGGCGATTGCGGGTTTACAACATACGCGTACTGCGGTGGCGCGTACAAGTGTAGCGGTGCGCACGGCGACGGTGACAGCACAGGCTACATCACAAGCCGCCCTGATTCAAACTCGTACACGAGTTGCGCAGACTAGTGTGGCTACACGTACAGCAACTGTGGCGTCACGGATAACTCCGTGGGCGATCACTCCTACAGTGCAGACGGCTGTGATGTGGACGTCTGGCGAGGGAGTGACACGTTTGCATGAGCCGCGTGCTGGTGAAATTTGTTATGGTGCACAAGTAGGAAAGCTCGAACGTAGAGATACTTCATACATCGTGTACTTTGCCAGTGACACCGCGTCTATTGCGATTACAAGTGGGTACTGTGAACTCTATGGTAGATCACTGGCAGACATTGTTTCACAAGTACGAAAAGACTATGGGCAGCTTACATGGCAAGTGGTTTCTGATTACGCAAGTGCCGCACCACGGCCACAGCCAGTACGCTGGGAAAGTGGTCCGCGCGAGCAATCCTATAGTCCACAGGCTGGTGAAATCTGCTGGGGCGAGTATGTGGGCCGCTATCGCCAACCAGGGACATCCTATGTTGTGTACTTCGCAGAGAATAGCGCGCCCATTACCATCTTTCATGGAGCCTGTGAGCGACATGACCGCTCCTTCTCAGAGATTGTACGGTGGGTGACGACAGAGGCGTATCCCCAGCTGCGTTGGCAGGTCATTGCCCCATATGTTTCCAACTAGGTTATACATCGAGGTGTGCTAATCGTTGCATCGGTCCCTAGAGCTTTACCCACCCACGCCCCGAGCGCCTACACGCTTGGGGCGTGGCGCTTAATCCCCACACTAACGTATATTCGTCATACTCGGCCACACGGGTGAACTCTAAGCACTAGCAGAGGGCAACTGCGCCCGGGGGTTGTTGGTACTCACGTTAAGGCCAATATACTCGATGCCATGTTGGCGCAAGTTGCCAATCAAGCAGGCGCAGGTGCTTTTGTCGAGACCATCGATACCGATGGCATGCGCAAGTGCCGCCACTTTGCGCGTGCTCACGCCTTGCACATATGCCTGCTTGAACATCATGAGTGCGGCTTCGCTCCGTTGATGCCGCTGGAGGAATAATGGGAAGTAGGTCTAGCTGCACAGCCTCGGGATCTTCACCGCAATACTCCTGTGCGCGTAGCAATGTCTGCTTCCATGAGTTGCTCTACCAAATAGGAAACCATGCTCCCAGAAAAAATCTGGATGAACAAGTTCGATGCGTTTGTGCAATTCTTCGTGAAATGCTACAGTCAATGCGGTCATTCTGTGCTAGCTTCGTCACGTCAACAGATCCACAGAATGACACTTTTGTCAATTCCCCCATTTACACCACACATAGAGACATTATCCATAGGCACTGTTTGATAACTCGGGTGAAACGCCAGTGCTACTCAAACTAGAGGAAAATCAATGAAAACCAACGACATCACCAAAGCCAAACATCCAACCATGTGTGGTGCCCTGAACGCCTTACGCCACGCAGCAGCAGCCGCACGAAAAATCGCCATTCAGACCGACACCCACCTCATCATGGTCAAAGATGGACAACTGCGCCGACTGTCTGCAGAAGAACTCCGCCAGCAAACAACTCAATGACCATAAAATAATCATTACATGCCACGTTCGTCATTCATTCACTTTTCGTTATTCAAGCGTAATTCTTCCCTCTACATTTTTTCGGCTATAATGGGCGGGGTAGCAGACAAGGCCGTCATGCCGTGGTGGCTACTTTTTTGTGGGCGGATTCCTGCACGTATTCATGCAGTGTCATCATAAGGAGTGAGATTGTGTCAACCCGTATTCGTTCGATTGTGGCGCGTGAAGTGCTTGACTCACGCGGCAACCCCACCCTCGAGGCCGATGTACGCCTCGAAAACGGCGCCCTTGGTCGCGCCATCGTGCCATCCGGCGCCTCGACGGGCGCCCACGAAGCCCTCGAGTTGCGCGACGGCGACAAAAAGCGCTACTTGGGCAAAGGGACACTCAAGGCCGTCGAAAACGTCAACCGCAAAATCGCCCCAGCCGTCACCGGCATGGATGCCAGCGACCAGCTCAGCATCGACACCGCCATGTTGGCACTCGACGGTAGTGAATCAAAGAAAAACCTGGGCGCCAACGCCATCCTGGCCGTCTCGTTGGCCACTGCGCGTGCTGCTGCCGCCGCCTACGGATTGCCGTTGTACCGCTATGTGGGTGGCGCACACGCCCACGTGTTGCCCGTGCCCATGATGAACATCATGAACGGCGGCAAGCACGCCATCAACTCCACCGACTTCCAAGAATTCATGATCATGCCAGTGGGTGCCAGTAGCTTCCGCGAAGGGTTGCGCTGGGGTGCAGAAATCTACCACAACCTCAACAAGGTGCTCCACGACCGTGGCCTCTCGACCACCGTCGGTGACGAGGGCGGCTTTGCGCCCAGCTTGCCCAACAACGAGGCCGCCTTGCAGGTCATCATGGAGGCCATCGAGCGCGCCGGCTACAAAGCCGGTAGCGAAATCATGTTGGCCATGGACCCCGCTTGTACTGAGCTCTACCACGACGGCAAATATGTGCTCGAGCGCGAAGGTCGCAGCCTGACCAGCGCTGAAATGGTCGAGTACTGGGCCAACATTGCCAGCAAGTACCCGCTGATCTCACTCGAAGACGGCCTACACGAAGACGACTGGGCTGGTTGGGCGCTCTTGCACAAACGCATCGGCGACCGCGTGCAGCTGGTCGGCGACGACTTGCTGGTCACCAATGTCAAGCGCCTCGAACGCGCCATCAAGGAGCAGGCTGCCAACTCGATTTTGGTCAAAGTCAACCAGATCGGCTCACTCTCAGAATCACTGAGCGCTGTACAAATGGCACAACGCGCCAACTGGACGGCCGTCATCTCGCACCGCTCGGGCGAATCCGAAGACACCACGATTGCCGACTTGGCTGTGGCGACCAACGCCGGGCAGATCAAGACTGGCGCCCCGGCACGTACCGACCGCATCGCCAAGTACAACCAGCTTCTGCGCATCGAAGAAGAACTCGGTGCCACCGCCAAATATGCGGGCATGCAGGCTTTCAAGGTCAACCGCTAGCTTCTACTTGAGGGCATAATCAAAATCAGGGTGGACAGGGATTCCTGTTCATCCTGGTTTTTGTTGGCACGTGGATGGTATATGAACATCGATAAATGAACATCGATGGCCAGGATATTCAGGATTTTTCTTTGTGTTTGTGCTCCAGCATGTGTGTTTTTGATCAGACGTATGCACGCTTTAATCACTAAGCACGCACCTCATTACCTATTCTTTCAATGCTTTATCTCCAATGAATGCCCCGTGTATGTACTATTTATCCTCTCCATCTTTTGTATCGATGAGCTTTACTCCCAATCCTCCCCATCACTGTGACCCACCATGTGCATCTGCCAACAATAAATTCTCCACCAACTGTACATTGGTCATCGGCCCAGTGCCACCAGGCACCGGCGTAATTGCCCCGGCCACCTCGACCACCGACGCATAATCGACGTCGCCACACAATGCGCCTTCGGCGTCGACGTTAATCCCGAAGTCAACCACTACCGCCCCTGATTTAATCATATCGGCCGTAATCATGCGCGGGCGGCCAATCGCCGCGACCACAATGTCGGCGCCGCGTACCACATCCGCCAGATTAGCTGTGCGCGAGTGGGCAATCGTCACGGTAGCGTCGGCCTTGAGCAACAACCAGGCCATCGGCCGCCCTACCACCGCACTGCGGCCAATGACGACCGCCTGCTTACCGCGTACCTCGATGCCGTAATGGCGCAAAATCGCCATGCCACCAGCCGGCGTGGCTGGCACCAAGCCACTACCACCATTGGCCAATACACCAGCATTGGCCGGATGCACACCGTCGATGTCTTTTTTGGGATCAAGGCAGGCAATCACCCCAGCGCTATTCAGGTGCGCCGGCAAGGGCATCTGGATGATAATCCCCTGCACGCCGGCATCCGCACTCAACTGCCGCACCAGCGCCTCAACTGTTACCTGATCCACATCCGTCGCTAGTTGATGCAGGGCATAC
>Ga0315901_10007676_pt1 | contig 12694 bp, 10 predicted proteins | sample LakEriMetagenome_10_FD_203761 | JGI IMG/M metagenome (GOLD analysis project Ga0315901, IMG submission 203761) | Freshwater fungal communities from buoy surface, Lake Erie, Ohio, United States - Buoy 2 MA116 | ecosystem: Environmental > Aquatic > Freshwater > Lake | place: USA: Lake Erie, Ohio... | reverse complement strand
TAAATTTGTCGTTATCGTTTTTAAAAACTCTTTTTTGTAATTCTTCGGTTACTGCTAAACAACTCCAAGTATCCTGACCACCAAGTTCACCTTTCATAAACAAAGTGTCACAATCCCAATAATAATTTACAAGTTCGTTCGTATTTAATTTATCCGCTGAAAGTGCTGCTACTAATATTAGTGAATACGCTATCATTTTGATACCTCTCTAGCCTCACACCTGCCAATTATTACATTTTCTCTATGGCGAGTAAGGGTTTCCAATACCTCTTCGCACTCGCTCAATCTAGTGTATGTTTTCCAATCTCTCCACTGACCATCAGCAATAACTAACATTACTAATACGAATACATAAGTCGGCACATAAGTTTCCAATTAATCAAATAGACTTTCATCTTTGTTTGGCTTACTTACCCACTCATGATATAAGATGAAAAGTGCCACAGCTATGCTTCCCATAAGCATGACACCCAATAAAAAACCTATAATAAAATATAATTGTTCTGGACCCATAAGTTTTTACAGTCTAAACTAATATTTAGTTTAAAACAAGCAATTAGGGTCTATAACTGTCAAATTTGGTCTTTAACCACTCCCAATCATAACTGAGTTTTAAGCTATCAAAATCTCCGTCAACGGAATCATAGTATTTGACTGCATCATTTGCCCCCCTTAGTGCCCATTCAGAAAAATCACCATTTGCTACTGTAGTCCAAACATGCAATCTTTCTTTACTAGCTTTATCATTAAACATTTCCACGTTGTATTTTAGTTTAATGACTTCTCTAAAAGCGGTTCTCCATGTATCCCAATCACTAGTATTAAACATTCCTATACCAGAATTCATATTAACTATTGCATGAGGACTATCTAACGTAAAGTCTAATCCTTTACCTGTTGTGTTTAATGTCAATCTCTTATTATTTGCTACTATAGCCATATGACCATACTCAAGACCATTAACTGGATTAGTTGCTCTGAATATATAATGTCTCGCTGTACAAATACGATCTGGTTGCCAACTAAAATCAAAATTAGGATTTACTTTACATTTACCATTTATTAGAAAGTACCATGGAGTATTAGACATATTAGCTGCTTCATGTTGGCTTGCTACACGGCCTTTAATATTTTTTAATCCAATTATATTGTTAGGTAAACCTTTAACTAATGATAATAAATGTTCATAATTTTCTTCAGCGCCTTGTTCCCCATTACTTAAAAATATAATATCTAAAGGCTTATTTGCATAACCCAATTTATGATATTTTATATAAGGGTAATCATGTAATTTATCATACATGTGCACCTTTATGCCTTTTGGCACAATAGCTGCCGCATTATCAATAATATGCACGTGCGGTATTGCATCATCTTTAATTACTTTTGTATAATCTAATGTATCATTGCTTATAGAAATATATTTTGTTTCATCTTTGTGTTGAATTAAAGAATCAAAAATACTATCTGTATAGGAAATATTATCAATTTTTAGATTAGGTTGTAGATTTCTAACGTATTTGTTCTCTTGAGCTCCTTTCATTTTATAAACAAGTGTTGGCATATTTTCGCTTGAGTGATACTCATTTCCAAAAACATAATTAAACATACCTTCAGTGTCATCGGGATGCCAACTAAAATCAAAGGATTCAATGATAATAGGTTCTACTATTCTCCAATTACGCATATTTGATAACTTTCGTGCAATCAAAGTAGTACAGTACTTTACTTGTGTTGTTTTATCAGAAATGTATTTAGGTCCACCTGTTTTTTGATGCTGTGTTCCGAATTGCCAATTAACAGGAGGTTCATGTGGATGCGGTACCCAACTGTAATCAAAACTTTCATCAATATCTTCGGGTATCTCCCAATTATTTTTGTTTGGCAGTAAGGTAGCTTTAATATCAGTTATATATTTTTTCTCTGTAGCACCTTGCATTTTATATTGATATGTAGGCATTACATCAACATCGTACCATTGATTGCCAAATACGTATATGTAGGGCGGTTCTGTATCATCCGGATGCCAACTATAATCTATTTTAGTGTTGGATATAAGTGGTCTCCAACACCTATTGTTAGGAGTTGGTAATTTTATTACTTTTTGAAAATCAACGTATTTTACTCCTATGGCATTTTTCATTATAAAAACAGGCCCCCCTGTTTTTTGCCATTGTGTGCCAAATTGCCAATTGACAGATGGTTCAAATGGATTCGGCATCCAACTGTAATCAAAGTTGCTATCATCAATATCATCTGGAATAATCCAGTTTTCTTTGTTTGGTAATAGCTTTGCTTTAATATTTTGAATATATTTTTTACCAGTGGCACCGTTTACTCTATATTGGTAAGTAGGCATTATTTCTGCATCATGCCATTGGTTGCCAAACACATATATGTAGGGAGGATCATTTTCGTCCGGATGCCAACTAAAATCTATAGCTGCATTACTAACGAGAGGTCTCCAACACCTATTGTTAGGAGTTGGTAATTTTATTACTTTTTGAAAATCAACGTATTTTACTCCAATAGAGTTGTATGATTTATACATTGGGCCACCTGTTTGTTGCCACTGTGTCCCGAATTGCCAATTAACAGGTGGTTCATATGGATTCGGTACCCAGCTATAATCAAAATTACTATCATCAATATTATCTGGAATAGTCCAGTTTTCTTTGTTTGGTAATAATGTAGCTTTCACACTATTGATATATTTTTTTTCTGTCGCACCTTTTACCCTGTATTGGTAAGTAGGCATAGTTTCAGCATCGTACCATTGATTGCCAAACACATATATATAGGGCGGATCATTTTCGTCCGGATGCCAACTAAAATCTATAGTTGCATTACTAACAAGAGGTCTCCAACAACGGTTATTTAAATCTTCTATCTTTAGCACCGATTGACAATCTTGATATTTTATGCCTTCATTATTCGGCACAATAAATTTAGGTCCATTTGTTTTTTGATGTTGAGTGCCAAATTGGTGTATATAGGGTCTTTCATAAACAAATGGCCTCCAATTAAAATCAAAATTACTTGTGATTATGCCATCAGGAATTTCCCAATAACCTTGTTCGTTTAAAAATTTTCTTTTTTCTAATTCATCCATTTTAACTATAAACCTTAATACTGTATAATTTTTCAAATCTATCGGCATCCTGTCTATCATTAACCATTGGTTCACCCCTTATGTTAAGAGAAGTGTTTAACAACATTGGACAACCAGTTAATACATACCATTTTTCTAAGAGTTCTCGTATGCCTGAACCATCTTTAGGTACAGTTTGTACTCGACTTGTGCCATCAACATGGCATATAGCAGGATAAAGATTAGGATACCTACACCTAGCAACTGACTGCATATAACGGCTAGTAGACCAACCACTATTAAAATCAAAATACTGATTAGCCATTTCTTCAAGAACCACAGGGGCGAAGGGCCGAAATTTTTGCCTGCGTTTGATTGCATTTACACGATCCTTTATATCAGGTCCTCTTGGATCTGCTAACAAACTTCTATTGCCCAAAGCACGTGGTCCAAACTCACACTTACCATTAGCAACCCCGACAATACCATCACTTAGCAAACCATCTAGTAATTTATTCGTCGGGTATGCTCCGGCGATTTCATGCCCAAGATAGGCATTGACCCAGTTAAGGCGGCGGCCATGCCTGAGTGCAGCAGAGCCAAGACTACTACCAGCATCGCCTGGATTAGGCATAATCCAAATATTTTTAAAGTATTCACCAAGATTACGATTCGCTAAACAATTAAGTGCGACACCACCCATGTAGACAAGATTTTCACTCCATTGAAAATCTCTTGCTCTGCGCATTACATTATAAACTAAATTTTCTGTTAAGTCTTGTGTTGCGGCTGCAATCTCAAAATTTCCTATATTTTTCAAAATATTATTTGATCCAATATGCAAGTTTTCTTTAAAGGTTATATTCCATTCATTATCTATTAAAGCTGTTTTTAATATATTGCTTAATTCTAAACTAATTGGGCCACCATATGCACTCATTCCCATAAGAATATATTCTTCATCCATTGGTTTTAAATCAACACGTTTAGTCATAGCACTATAGAATAGTCCAATGCTGTGTGGATAATGCTGGCCCCAAAGTTTTTTATAATTTGCATAGCCTCTGCCATCATACTCGGCCCCATAAATACTAATTGTATCAAATTCACCGATGGCATCAATTACAACTACGGTAGCACGATCATATGGACTCGTTTGAAATCCTGCTGCTGCATGACTTAAGTGATGGTTGTGTGTGCTGTAGCTCTCTATGTTAACGTACTTGCCAAATTGTTCTTTTAAAATTTTTTTAGTGAATAATTTATTCCATTCAAACCCTTCACCACTACAAAGTCTGCGCAACTGTTTTTTCCATGGCGTTTCATAATATGCCAAATGCTGAATATCATACTTAGTTACATCTTTTATTAGATCATTACATAAGTTTGCGTCATTTTTTATTTTACTATACCGTTCGCTGTGCGCTGCAAACAATATATCTCCTTGTTTGTTAATCACGCTAACAGCGGCATCATGGAAACCAAAGCTTATTCCTAATATCATTTGTAGATAAACGGGTCTTTTCCCTGCAATTCTTTTAACCTTTTACGATGCTTATAAGTCAGTATAATCAATTTTATAAAGTTAAGTATTTTCATTTTGGTTATTGGAATACAGGTTTTAATTAAGTACTATTTACTTTGAATATATAGTAATGTAAAAATATCCTCATATAAGAATTATGGAACAAAAATATATACGTCTTGAGCATTCTAATTTAGATCACGCAGATTGGTTCGTAGTAAACTGGTGTTTGGGTAACACTTGTAATTATGAATGCAGCTATTGCCCCACCGCACTACACGACGGTTCGAAGGGCTGGCCGGACCCAGATGCAATTAAAAATTTTATACTCAAGGTAAAATCAATACATCCCAGTAAAAAGTTTTATTTTGAATTTACCGGCGGGGAAGTAACTGTTTACAAACATTTTATAGACATTTGTAAATTTTGTGCTGAAAACAATGTTAAAGTAGGACTTATAACAAACGGTAGTAGAACTTTAAGATATTGGGAAGAAAATAAAGAGTTTTTTGACCACATTTGTATAAGTTTTCATCCAGAATTTGCAGATGAAAAACATTTTTTTGATGTTGTAAAACTCATACATGAAGATGTAAGAACACACGTAAACATTATGATGAGCCCTGAGAAATTTGATTTTTGCTATGCAGTCGCAAACAAAATAAAAGATTTAGGTAACTTGTCTATGGCATTACAGCCATTAATACATGATTTTGGTGATCAATTATTTGAATATAATGATTTTCAAAAAAAGGTATTTGACAAGCAGCACGAACTTATAACAAAACATATAAAATTTGATAAAACATACGATTACTACAGAGGTGCAATGCGTATGGTAAATGCTGAAGGGGAATCAAAGGTTTCAAGCGCACACAGATTTATTAGTGATAAAACTAATGACTGGAGCGGTTGGAAATGCTATGCAGGCGTTGAGCAATTGATAGTTGATATGGATGGATCTATATATAGAGGATGGTGCAAAGAAGGTGGAAAAATAGGGCATATTAAAGATGAGAATCTAGAACTACCTCTTGCCCCTATATTATGCTCAAAAACAATGTGCCACTGTAACTTTGATATCATGAGTACTAAGGTATATGAATAAAAAAGAATTATTAGAGTCAAAACATTTTTGCATTCAGCCATTCATTCATTCGTGTATTTGGACTGACGGTAGAGTTTTGCCTTGCTGCATTAATCATATATATGAATTTGGTACAATAAAAAATGAATCAATTAATTTTTTATATTCAAATGATAATGAAAGATTAGTAGAATTTAGAAAGCAAATGATAAATGGTCCTGAGTTACCAAAAAGTTGTCATAAATGCGACTATATGGAAAACAATTATGCAGACAATTCTTTAAGATATTATTCAAATAAAAGTTATGGATATCTTATAGATGAAATTGATTTTGACCAAAATGGAAAAGTTTATAATAACAAAGTTCGCACTTGGGATGTACGATTTTCTAATTTATGTAATCTTAAATGCAGAACATGTGATGGAATAAACAGTAGCAAAATTGCAGAAGAACAAAGAAAAACTCAAAGCAAAAACATACCCGTACTAAGAGAAGCATTTGATGACAAGGAAGAATTTTTTATCTTTTTTAAAGAAAACCTCAATAACATAGAAGAAATTTATTTTTGTGGGGGAGAACCTTTACTACTGGAAGAGCATTACAGAGTGCTAGATTTACTTTTAGAAAATAATAAAACAGATTTGTTATTACGATATAGTACTAATGCAACCAAATTTGAATTTAAAGGAAAAAACGTAGTTGATGATTATTGGGTCAAATTTCCACGCATACAAATAAGTTTAAGTTTAGATGCAGGTTGGGAACAACTATATTTAATAAGGCACGGGGCAGAATGGGATGTAGTGTATTCTAATTTACAGCATCTTAAGAAAGTGTGTCCACACATTTTTATAACTTTTACACCTACTGTGAGCATCCTAAATGTTTTTCATATTAATAAAGTGCATAAACTTTTAGTTGAGGAAAATATTGTAGGACATAGTGACACCTATTTTAACATTCTAACATTTCCAGACTATTATAGCATTACTTCATTGAATGATGACTTAAAAGAAAAAGCAAAAGAGCATTGGATAAAATATAAAGAAGATTTTATTAATTTACAATGCAACTCCTATATGGAAGGTGAATTCGATAAAGTTTTAAAATACATTGAGTTAGAGGAAAGTCAATATACTTACGCATCAAGAGAAGAAAGAATAGATACGTTTATTTATAAAACTAAAGAATTAGACAATTATAGAAACGAAAATTCAGGACAAATTATTCCAGAATTAAAAACTTTATTAGACAAAAATTATGAGTGAAATTAATTTAGATCCCTTAAAAACCATATGTGATTTAAAATGGAATTATCCAATTTTTAATTTAGAGAGAGGAGAATTTCGAAGTTGCTGTAGAACTCCAAGTATAAAAATTTCAGAAAATGATTTGGAAGAATTAGGACCTGATGCATTTTTAAATTCTCCGCATATGATTCAAAGTAGACTTGATCTTATCAGAGGAGTTAAACACGAAGATTGTAATAGTTGTTGGAAATTAGAAGAAGCAAACGCACAAAGCCCGAGACATTCTAATCAATATTTTTTTGAGTTATTGCAAATGGCAAAATTTGTAGATAATGAGTTGAAGTATTCAGATGATACATTAAGGGCAGAACTGAAAAAGTTTGATGATATTGATCATCCTGTTCTAAAATCAACAAGACCTTATATGCTCGAAATCAGTTTGGGAAATACATGTGATATGAAATGCATGTACTGCAGTCATCATTATAGCACACAATGGGCAGCAGAAAAAATAAAGTATAACGAAATTACACAAGAATTATATGACAGAGAATTTCCAAAAGCTCCTAATAAATTTAGTGAAACATTTTGGCAATGGTTCGATGGAGTAAAAGAAGGAGTAGGACGAATAGGAATAATTGGAGGTGAACCTTTAATAATGCCTGAATTTTACGAATTTCTTAATAAGCTAGTAGAAAATATAGCAGCAGTAAAAAACCCAAGAAAGAAAAACTTTTGGATTGTAACAAATTTAAACACGCCGCCAAACTATTTAGAAAAATTCTTTAACTATTTACCTAAATTAACTGAAGTTTTTAACGTTGAAATTTTAGCAAGTATGGAGAGCGTAGGTACACAGGCTGAATATATAAGAAATGGTTTGCACTGGGATAGATTTGAGAATAACCTTGACAAATTATTGACAAAAAATCTAAAATTTGATTTTGGTTTTATAATGTCCGTTAACGCACTATCTATTCCAGACGTTAAAAACTTTATTGAATATACAGAACAGGTATACTTAAAATACAATAAACCGGTAGCATTAAAACAAAATATAATAACATATCCTAATTGGCAAAGTCCTTTTATTTTGACTCCAGATTATGCAGATTACATTGATGAATGTATTAGTTATATGAAAAGTAAAACAGAGATAATGCCAATTGTAGAAGATAAAATGGGCAGATGGGATGAGTACATAAAATTTCTAGAAACTTTGGCAAAAAGCATCAGAGAAAACAAAGAAGACAATACCTTCTTAAGGCAAAAATTTGTAGAATGGTTTGACACATATGATTTACGCAGAAAATTAAACTTTAAATCTACTTTTCCCAAACTTGAAAAATTTTACGACATGTGTAAACAACTATGAGTAAGATGTGTTTAATGCCATTTTCAAATTTAGTCATAAATGAAAATGGCAGTGCTGCCCCATGCTGTAAGTATGACATCACAAAAGAAAACGGTAGCCTACAGAAAAAAACTCTATACGAACACAATATTGAAGACCTTTTTTATCAACCAGAGATGAATAATCTTAGGGATAGGTTTTTAAAAGGAGAACAGCCTTCCGAATGCAAATTATGTTGGGAAGAAGAATCAGCAGGTATTAAATCTTTACGTCAACATAGGTTAGAATTAGCATCGACTAAAGCTCATGGTAAAAAATATTTTGAAGTAGAAAAATTTCCAAAAATTGTTACTATGGATTTTAAATTTAGCAGTTTGTGTAATTTGAAGTGTAGAATATGTGGGCCTTATTTAAGTTCTACTTGGTTAAAAGAATCTATAGACTTGCAAACTTATGATAGTAATATAATTAAAATTTTTTCAAAAAGTTCAGAACGAAAGTTCTTTGCAAATAATCAAAACTTTGAAATTTTTAAAAAGATTTTGCCCCAGTTACATATACTAGAATTTTATGGTGGCGAACCATTCATGCAACCTGAACACGAAAAGTTAATGCAAATATTATATGAATATGACGACATTGAAAGTTACAAATTAGAACTATTCTATAATACGAATGGGACTAACTATGATGATTTTTTACCCAAAGTTTGGAAAAAAATGAATAGCGTTGAATTGAATATTAGTTTAGATGATATAGGAGATCGATTTGAATATCAACGTCATCCTGCTAAATGGGATAAAGTAATTGAAAACATAGAAAAATTTAAAACAAATTGTAGTAAAAATGTTAACATTACTTTATATGTTACGTTAAGTATGTACAACGTTTTCTACATTGATGAATTCTTGAAGTATAATGCGAACAATTTTAAACTTCCCGTAAGATTTAATATTGTGCATTTTCCAAATCATATGTCTATTATTCACCTTCCAAAGCATATCAAGTTAGAAATTTCAAATAAATTGAATTCTATATCTAAAGATGAAACAAAATATATTGAAAAAGGATTTGGAATCATCAATATACTAGAATACATGAACGAAAATGAAGGATCTACAGATTCATTCAAAATATTTTTAGAAACTACCAACAAACATGATTCGTATAGAAAAGAATCCTTTAAAAAAACCTTTTTTGAATTGTACAATAATATAATGTATGAATAAATTTACTCTAGAACAGATTAATGCTTATAATCAAAAACGTCAAGAATTTGATTTTAGCAGAGTAGTTAACACCTTAAGTCCTTGTATTGCTCCATATAATAATATGTATTTTACAACTGAAGGACATGTTGCTCCTTGTTGGTTATTAGTAGGGAACGTAGAAACATGGGGCCAAAACAATTCAATAAAAGATATTTGGTTTGGAAAAAAATTTACAGAATATAGAGAAAATCTTCAAAAAGGTATATTTGAAAATAAGTGCAAAGTATGCAAACAAAAAATTGAAGCAGACACTTGGCCATTAGCAATGGCATACGATGGATTTAGTGTAAAAGAATATCCAACACTTTTAGAATTAGAATTGAGTAATCAATGTAACTTAGAATGCATAATGTGTGAAGGTAGGTTAAGTTCTGGTATTAGAAAAAATAGAGATAAATTACCTGCTTTACCAATGGTCTATGATGACAGTTTTGTAGATCAACTTAAGGAATTTATTCCTCACCTAGAAGAATTAAGATTTAACGGTGGAGAACCATTTGCACAAAAAATTGTATATGATATATGCATGTTAGTTGCTGAATTAAATCCATCATTGCGTGTCAATATTGCTACTAACGGAACTGTTTACAATAAACAAGTGAAAACCATACTGGATAAATGTAATATCCATTTAAACATTAGTATTGATAGTTTAGACAAAAAAAATTATGAGTCAATTCGTATCAATGGAGATTATGATGTGTTGATGGCAAATTTTGAGATATTCAAAGATTACTGCCAAACTAACAACAGAACTTTAAGTGTGATGGTAAATCCCATGCGAAATAATTGGTGGGAAATGCCTGATTTTGTTAAATTTACCATAGAACATAATGTTCACTTATGGTATAATACAATACATCACCCAGAACATTTAAGTATATGGAATTTACCAAGTTCAGATTTAAGTGTAATTTTACAGACGCTACAACCACAAGTAGAAATACTTAAAGCATTGACCATTGATAATCCGTTAGCACATGGAACTTGGGAAAAATTTGAACACTTTGTGAGCAAACAAGTAACTAACTGGTACAATAAACAATTGAATAGAGAGACAACATTAGGTCAAAAAATCATATCAATTTTCAATGAAATAAAGTTATGAAGAAGCTATTATTTAATGGTTGTAGTTTTGTTGCCGGAGATGCTTTAGTTTGGGATCAATATACTAATGACACTGGATATACAAATAGAAATTGGAATTCTTTTGTATTAACTGATCAGTATATAAAAACACCAAATCGCATAGAGTACATAGATGAATATAAAAATGTTTACAGAAAAAAATTTAATTTACCTTCATTAGTAGCATCTATCCTAAACACAGAGGCAATAGATATTTCTGAAGATGGCTTTAGTAATGACTCAATAAGTCTAACTACTATATTTGCTTTATCAAAAATACCACAAAGAGAAAGACAAAATTATCATGTAGTAATTGGTTGGTCTAGCTTGTATCGCTTACTAAAATATTCAAAAACAGTAAACGCATTTGTAAATTTAAGTAACAATGATGTAAAAAAATTTTGGCGTGACCCAACAATCAATGAACTACATAAGTACGTATATGCAGGAATTGTTGAAAATTACCAAGAAGATATAATATTAAATTATACAAAAAATATTGTAATGCTAGAATCTTTTTTAAAAAGTAATAATTGTTCTTATACTTTTTATAGAAGTTTAGGTACGACAAATGATTCAGAATTTTTAGGTAATATAAGTTGGCCGTTTTTTTCGAAAACTAAACAATTTATGGGTGAAGATGTTTTATCCTTAACTGATGATAAAACTTGGTGTGATTTTTTAAATTTTCGCCCTTGTTTATTTGGAGAATCAGTATGCTCTGAATTTATGGATGATAAATCCAATTGGATTTGCAAAGAAAACCCGCATCCTAATATGCAAGTAGTTGATAGTTTAAGTTTTAAACTAGCAAATTTTATAAAAAATCAAAATATAGGATTTTGATATTTATTTTCTGTCCCCAAATAAAATATAATCTTCTTTACTATAACCTTCCATAATTTCAGAACCAGATCCTTCTTTTGGATCACTAGTTTTATTTTCCAAACTTCCTCGTATCGGTACGATAGCCCATGTGCAGTAATCAGTGAAAAATGGTATATTTTTAAGGTCTTCTTCGAGTAATAACGTTTCTTCTCTGTTGTGAGGAGCCATCATAAATTTAACTTCAAGATGTCCTAAATTTCCGTGTGTAACTTTTTCCTCTGTCACAGCTCTTACTACATTAACGAATTTTTGCCTGTCGTAAAATTCAAAATGCACACTTAAATTTAAGTCACCGTAGTGAATGATTTCTCTATAATAATCTGGCAATCTTGAACCATTACTATGTAGACTAATGTGGTGTCCACATGTATTAAGATAACGTAACCAATCTAAGAAATGTTTATTAGTTGTAGGTTCACCGCCCGAAATAATAAAGTTTACTTGTTGCCCTTTAATAAACTTATCTTCTATTAATCTAGTAGCTTTCATTAATTCTTCTAAGCTTTTATGAGGATCAGTGTTGTTATGTATCCAAGGCCAACAATAACTACAATCGTAATTACAACGTCTCCCTATTTCCCAATATACTTGTTTCTGATTGCTAGCATGGGTTCGTTCCATTGCAACAAACTCAATCAAGTCATTATTTCTCAATTCTTCTTCTGTGTGTAGTTCTTGTCCACGTCTTAATCTGTCTTTAAATTCTATTTTTTGAACTTTAGGTATAAAAAGATCGGCACCACAGCTACATGTTTTTCTATTACAGTCTATCCAATTGTCAGGTACAGAAAAATCTTCCCATACATTTCCTAATTGCCCACCTACCCGACAACTAGCAGTCCATACAAAACCATCCATGTCAATGTACAAGTTATCTACGCCTGCTCCGCATTTCCATCCATATAGGTAATTTGCTTTTTGTCCCACTAATTCATCAGTTGACCAATCTCTCCATTGTCCATCTTTGTTATAAGTTCTAATTGGTTTGCCGGGTGTTATATCTGCCATGTGTTTACCTTAATAATTCTATATTTAATTTACTGTTACCAACCTTCTAATTTTCTAATTACATCTATTTCTTTTACTAAAGGTCCTAAA
>Ga0315901_10007675_pt1 | contig 12695 bp, 7 predicted proteins | sample LakEriMetagenome_10_FD_203761 | JGI IMG/M metagenome (GOLD analysis project Ga0315901, IMG submission 203761) | Freshwater fungal communities from buoy surface, Lake Erie, Ohio, United States - Buoy 2 MA116 | ecosystem: Environmental > Aquatic > Freshwater > Lake | place: USA: Lake Erie, Ohio... | reverse complement strand
TCCCCCCAGTGTGACCCACTGAATCTGGTCTCCCAGCTTCCAGACCTGGATGGGATACGGGTACGTCCGCGAAAGCTGCTCACCGGCGTCGAGTTTCTTGAGCAACATCTTGGCGCGGAGTACGGCGTACTGGTTGCTGGACTGGGCTTCTTTTTCGATCTCTTCGCGGGTGGGAAGCGTGTCGAGGGCCAGGGGAACTTCGCGGAAGGCAGTCGAGAGTTTTCCGTCGATCGCCGGCATGTGTCCCGCCACCACCTGGGCAACCGAGCGGGCGATCGACCGCCCGTATTCCTCGGCCCGCGCGATGCCATATTCCTCCTGTGCGGCGGCGGTGGGGGGTTCGGCCATTCGCCGGGGAAGCGGGTTTTGGTCAGCTCCGCAACCGGCGAAGAAAACCGCCATCGTTCCGGGGTGCGATTCCTCCACCGCCAACTGCGCGTAGCCCGGCCAATCGCCCGACCAGCGGAAGATCGGCAGCACGGTGGCGTGACAAGCGTAGCCAAAGATCACCCCGGCCAACTGCCCATCAGGCCGTCGGATCGAAAGTACGGGGACGTCGTAGTCCACGGGACCTTTCAGCACTCCCTGGGCACGCAGTTGGGGAATATTGGCTTCGGCGTTGTTGCGGCGATTGACAGCGAGAGTGTTGTGTCCACTGCCCCAGGCCACCTTGGCCGGCGCGAGAGCCTTGAGCGCCTCGCCCACCACCTCGACCACATTCCGCTGCAGATCCCGGGAGTAATCGGCCACCAGCTGTGCCTGGGTGGCGTCGAGGGTGTACATGGTCAGCAGGTTGCGCCCCACCACCGGACCGGTGTGGGTGTGGGAACAGAACAGGGCCACCTGCGCTTGAGAAAGCTGGTACTGATCTTTCAGATCCTTAAGGATCGCGAGATAGAGGTCGCGATCGATTCCCACGAGATCGAGCCCGACCAGTACCGCCTTGGCACCGGCGTCATCCTGCAGCACAACCGCCTTGGCCCAGAGGTCGATGAGGGTGCCATCGGCCGGCCGGTTGCGTCCGGCATATCCCGACATCCACATCGAGCGTTCGGGAGTGATCTTCCTGCGGGCCAGGCCGGCCTGCCACTCGGCCTGAGCGAAACCAGGGATTAGCAGGGACCCCACGCAGAGCAACCAGAGCAGTGTTTGCCGAAGCACGAAACGGGGGGCGGGGTGTCGCTGGACCATGGAGGGCTTTCGGGCAGGAGGGACAGTGGCGGCGGGATCCAGGAAGCGAACGCTGTCGTTGCCTCTGGTTTCCCGCATTGTCACCAATTGCCCTGCGAAGGCAAGCAACCCTGGGACGCCTTAACTTCAGAGGAGTCCCCTCGGCGGCCGGACAGACACCCCTTGAAGTCAACCTGGTGCCTCGCGCCATTCGACCACGAAGCGCTGCACCGCTTCGGTGGTTTGGCCCTGTGAATCGGTCACCCGATAGCCGAGGCGGACTTCGAACGGCTCGCGCCCCGCAGGGCAGTCGAGCAACCATTCAGCGGGGTCGGTCCCCGCCACCGCCCGGGCGGCGGGCGGCACCGTCTGCAAGAGCCGCGGGATGGGCGTGGGAGTACGGAACTCGGCACTGACGATGGGCTGTGCCTTGTCCCAGGTCACCCCATAGACCGGGTCGAGATCGAATCGCAGATACAACTTCCCCGGTTTCCCCTTCAGGGCGGGGCGTTCGGCCTCGACTCTCAGCTTGACGAAATAGGAACGCTCTGGATCGTCCACGACCGGCTCGACCACCAACGGGGGCATATAGAGCGGCTTGTCGATGTGACGCCAAGTGGTCTCGGTGTCGCGCAGTTCGGCTCGCCGCAACGGAGCGAACCGTGTCTCAGCGGAGGACGAAGTGGCCATTCCCGCAGTCTGCCACCCGAGAAAGATGGATCGCAACACCTCGCGCAACGCGGCCGGATCGCCCCATTCCGACGCATGCACAATCTTGCCCCGGGGATCGACCACCAACTGGAGATTGGGAAGAGCTTTGCCCCACATTCTGGAGAGTTCTGCCTGTGGGCCATCTACCAACCAGGGAATCTGCGACTGCAATTCCGCTCCGAACTGCTCGATCAACAACCGGCGTTCCCGGAGGGTGTACGGATCGAGCAGATTCCGCAACTCGGGATGCACCAGCCCCTTGTGCAGGTGGTAAAACCGCACATTGCAGTCGGCAAAATCGCGAGCGACCTGCTCGAAACCGTCAACCTTCCCCAGGAAAATCTGGCAGGTATTGCAGCCCGCGAGGTAGACCGTGAAATGCGGTTTCTTTCCCCCCAGCGGCACGGGAGTGCCGTCGCCCTGATACAGGGTCACCGACGGCAGCGTTCGCCCCGGAGTCAGCCCGACTTCCTGCAGCAGGGGCGACTCGCGGGCAGAAACCGGATCATTTCCCAAGGGCCACATTCCAAACAATCCCAGGCAGAGGACCAGAGGAACAATCCTGGGTCCCCCAGCGGGGACCAGTCTTCCACGCCACGCGCAACCAGACATCAAGCTGCAGACCATTCTTCGCGGTTGTCGCCGGCGGATTCAATCGGAATCACGACAGCGAGCGACAAATTTATCGGTGGACATCCACAGAAACGAAGCCGGTGGGTCAACGCCCCGCCCATGACTTCCGACGCAGAATTGTAGGGAACTGACCAAGGCACGCAGGGCCTTGTGCCAGTCACCGACTGCATTCGAAGAGCTCTGGCGAGGAAGTCACCCGCGGTCGCCGCAGACAGCCGCGCGGTTGTGTCATGGCCACTGTTCGCCCACAATGACAAAAGCCTTGCCCGATCGGTTGTTGCCGGTTCTTCCGCCGGTTTCTCCAGACCACCACTCCGTGCGACGTGTCATGACTACCACCCGGCTCAAGCTGAGCCTGAATGTCTGGAGCCGTTTTGCCCGCAGCCTCCGGGCGGGCTTGGTCGTGGTGCTGGCTCTGGCGGCTCCACCCCGCCCCGCGCAGTGCGACGAAGGCCCGATTTTCGAAGACAAACTGGCCGGGGTTTTACGTCAACGCTGCGGCAAGTGCCATGGGGCCGAGACGCAGAAGGCGAACTTCGCGCTGCACACCGCCGCCGCTCTGCAGAAAGGGAGTGAGACGGGACCGGTCATCACCCCCGGCGAACCCGATCAAAGCCGGCTGTACGAAGTGGTCGCGACAGGGGAAATGCCCCCCCGCGGCGAGACCTCACTCTCGGCCGAAGAGCAACAACTGCTGCGCGATTGGCTGGCCGGGGGAGCCCGGTTTCGCGAGACGACAGCCCCCTCGCAGATCACCCAGCACGACGTGCTGCCGATCTTCTGGCTGCGCTGCACCGTGTGCCACGGCGGGCGGCGAAGCGAGGCCGGGCTTGATCTGCGCACCCGGGCCAGCGCCCTGAAGGGGGGACAGGGGGGACCGGCATTGGTCCTGGGCGATCCCGGGGCGAGTCTGCTCCTGAAACGCATCCATGCGGGAGAGATGCCTCCCAAAGACCAGTTGACCCTAGCGATGGTCAAGCCGCTCGAAAGTGCCGAGATCGAGACCCTCACCCGTTGGATTGAACAGGGGGCTCCCGAGGCCGCGCTTCTCGACGACCGCGCCGGACAGCCTGACGATCCCCTCGTCCGTCCGTCCGACCGCGAGTTCTGGGCCTTTCGCCCTCCGCAGCACACGGTCCCCCTCCCCCCCAAGCCCCAGAACATGGGTCTCGCGCGCACTCCCATCGACCTGTTCCTGCTGTCGCGGCTGGAAGAGCGGGGGCTCTCGTTCGCCCCCCTGGCTTCGCCCGAAACCTTGCTGCGCCGCGCAAGTTTCGACCTCACCGGGCTGCCTCCATCTCCAGACGATCTGGCCTTGCTGGAAATGCAGTTGCGGCTGCTACCCGAAGGGGGCTGGGACGAACTTTGGTCACGTTGGGTCGAGCGGCTGTTGGCCTCGCCCCGATATGGTGAACGCTGGGGACGACACTGGCTGGATGTGGCCGGATATGCCGACTGCGAAGGCCGGCGCGAACAGCACCTGCCCCGCCCCTTCGCCTGGAAATACCGCGACTATGTCATCCGCAGCCTGAACGATGACAAGCCATATGACCAGTTCCTGATCGAACAACTGGCGGGGGATGATTTGGTCGATTACAGGCAGGCGGCCGTGATCACCCCCGAGATCGAAGACCGGCTCGTGGCCACCGGGTTTCTGCGGATGTCGCCGGACCCCACCTGGGCCAACCTGACGGGGTTCGTTCCCGATCGGCTGGAGGTGATTGCCGACTCGCTCGACGTGCTGGGGGGTGGTGTGCTGGGGCTGACACTCAAGTGCGCCCGTTGCCACTCGCACAAGTTCGATCCGCTGCCACAGCGTGATTACTACCGGCTGTCGGCGGTCTTCAAGGGGGCTTGGGATGAACACAACTGGCTTAAGCCTGAGACAGCGGGGTATGGCGGGGCGCTCAACACCGGCCTGGCCGAGCGGTTGCTGCCCCAGGTGAACTCGGCCGAACGCCGGGAGTGGCAGACACGCATCGCGGCCCTCGATCAACAAGTGGCGGTACTGCAGCAACAGCCCCCCGGCCCGGAACGAGACGAACAGATCCGCCGGCTAACCGCAGGCAAACCGCGCGATCCCCGGCTCTTCGCCCTGTGGGACAACGGCGATCCCTCCCCCACCTGGATCTACCGCCGGGGAGACTATCAGAACCCCGGTCCGTTCGTTGAACCGGGGGTTCCCGCCGTGCTGACTTCTCCCGGCCAGCGTTTTGATCCCACACCTCCCTATCCAGGAGCGTTTTCCACCGGCCGTCGGCTGGCCTTCGCCCGCTGGCTCACCCAGCCCGATCATCCATTGACCGCACGGGTGATGGTCAACCGGGTGTGGCATCACCACTTCGGCCAGGGGTTGGTGCGCACACTGGGAAATTTCGGCACCATGGGAGACCGTCCCTCGCATCCCGAGCTGCTCGACTGGCTGAGCCGCGAGTTTATTGACCGGGGCTGGAGCCTGAAGGAACTGCATCGGCTGATTCTGAACTCGACCGCCTGGAGACAGTCTTCGGACATCAGCGACTTGGCGCGGGAACACGATCCCGACCGGCGGATGGTCTCGCGGCAGGCACTGCGGCGTCTTGATGCCGAGCAACTGCACGATACGCTGCGTTTGGCGGCGGGGGAGTTGGACCCCCGGCCTTATGGTCCAGCTGACGGCGTGCGGATTCATCCCGATGGACTGGTGACGACTGGTTCCCGACGGGGGCTGTACGCCCAGCAGTTGCGGAAATTTCCCGTCACACTGCTCGACAGTTTCGATCTGCCGCAGATGAACCCCAACTGCCTGGCCCGCAGTGAGTCGCTCGTCGCTCCACAGGCATTGCACCTGTTGAATGACACGGGGGTGCGTGAACTGGCCCGGCACGCAGCCGAGCGGGTCTCGACCGTGGGCCGCGATGACGCACTGACGACGCTGGTCCGCAGCTTCCTGGGGCGGTCGCCCACAACCGAGGAATTGGAGTTGTTGCGACGTCATCAGGCCGAGTTGTTCTCCGCCTTTCACCAGCAGCCCAACACGACTCCAGATCAGGCCGAGCGGCAGGCCCTGCAGATTCTCGCGCACGCGCTCCTGAATTCGGCCCCGTTTCTCTATGTCGACTGAGTTTCCCATGACTGCCTGGAACCCACACGACTCCGACAGCGCCGTCTCCCGGCGGGCGTTTGGATTGCGGGTCTCGACGCTGTTGCCAGCCGCCGCGTTGTGCAGCCTGCAGGGGGGCGAGCGGCCGGTACAGGCGGCGGGAAGTTTCCCCGTGGGCAATCCCCTGGCACCGCGGCTGGCTCCCCGGCCTCCGCGGGCGCGGGCCATCATTCAGTTGTTCATGAATGGAGGCCCGAGCCAGATGGATCTGTTCGATCCCAAGCCCGCGCTCGACGCCCATCATGGCGAGGCGTATTTCCCGAAGATCGCCGGGGAAGTCGAAAATGTGAAGGACGCCGGGGCCCTGATGCGCAGTCCCTTCCGGTTCGCCCAACACGGCGACTGCGGAATGTGGGTCTCGAGCGCTCTGCCGCACACGGCCCGCCATGTCGACCAGCTTGCGCTGATTCGTTCGCTGCATACCACCAATATCACCCATGAGCCAGCGCTGTATCTGGCGCATTCGGGCCGGATGATTTCCGGCCATCCGTCCTTGGGAAGCTGGGTGACGTGGGGATTGGGAAGTGAGAACCAGAATCTCCCGGCCTACGTGGTGCTGGACGATCCGCTGGGGCTGCCGATCAACGGGGTCGAGAACTGGAGCGCGGGCTACCTGCCGGCCAACTTCCAGGGAACGCGGTTTCGGTCGCAGGGGGCGGCGGTGTTGAATCTGCGTCCCGCGCAGCCTGAACCCGAGGCCATTCCCCTGGTCCGTTCGCGGCTGATTGCCGCACTCGACGACCTGCACCGCCGGGACCGACCCGGCTACGAGCAGCTCTCGGCCCGCATCGCCAGTTACGAGCTGGCCGCCCGCATGCAGCTCTCGGCGGGGGAGGCGCTCGACCTGTCGCAGGAGACGGCGGCCACGCAGGCGCTTTATGGAATCGGCACAGAGCCCACCGACAGCTATGGCCGACGCTGCCTCATCGCCCGCCGACTGGTCGAAAGGGGAGTGCGGTTCATCCAGCTCTATATCAATGCCCAGATCTGGGACAACCACACGGGCCTGGCGAAGGACATGCAGGCGGCTTGCGACCGGACCGACTTGCCGATCGCCGGCCTGTTGACCGATCTCGAACAGCGGGGCCTCTTGGACGACACGCTGGTTGTCTGGGGGGGAGAATTCGGCCGACTCCCGATTGCCCAGCTTCCTGCTGACAAAGACGAGCAGAAAGCGGGCCGCGACCACAACAAAAATGCCGGGGTCTGCTGGTTTGCGGGCGGGGGGGTGAAAGGGGGCGTGGTCCACGGCACAACCGACGACCTGGGCTTTGCCGCGGTCGAAGACCGGGTGGGGATTCCCGACTGGCACGCGACAATCCTGCATCTGCTGGGCCTCGACCACCTGACGCTTGCCGTCGACCACGGAGGGCTGCCCGAGCGTCTCACCGGCGTCGAGCCTGCCCGGGTGGTGACCGAGATCCTGCCGTAGAAAGAGCGACTCAACTCCCGCCGTTCCAACGGAGCACGCTTCGGTTCGGTCTGCCGAGATGGCCAATGTCGATGCTGGGGTTTCGACAAGCAATCGTGGCCCCCGGGGATCATCGTGCCAAGCGGAACGCGCTCATTCATCACTGACACGGGTTGTCGCGGGGGGTTGCCTCGCTCTTCAGCCCTGGGCGTAATCTCGCTCGATCTGCGGGGGGAGCTGGTAGCCGATGCCCGGGGTGGTGGGGATGGCGATCTGTCCGTCGCGGACCGGGAAGCCGGCCTGCTGCAGTTCGAGCCGGAGGGGGGAGGCGAACACCTCGGCCGGAGCGAATTCGATGAATGGAGTGATCGGCGAATAGGCTGCCAGATGCACCGATGCCGCCCCGAGGATCTGCGTCGACCAGTTTCCCGGGCAGACCTGGGCTCCTCTGGAGCGGGCCAACTCGACAATTCGCTTCGCTTCGGTCAGCCCGCCGCAGGTGGTCATGTAGGGCTGCACCACCGTCACGCCCCCCCGCTCCAGCATGTCGAGAAACTCCCAGCGGGTCACGCCATGCTCACCCATCGCCAGGGGAATGGGCGAACGGGCCGCCAATTGCGCCCAGGGGACCGGCGAATCGACGGCAAACGGGGTCTCGAAGAAGTAGACGTCGAACTCGGCCAGTTGCTGCACGACCCGCTCGGCCGTGGGCACATCATGAAACAGGTAACCGACATCGACCATCAACGTGGGGCGGGAGCCCAGTGCCCGCCGAAACCTGCGGGCTAACTCCACGACATCAGCGGGGGTCGACATCATGGGCTCGATCTTGAAGGCGCGGTAGCCCAGCCCCGCCAAGGTCTCAGCCCGCATGATCTGCTGGGTGAACATCGCCTCGCCCCCCCATTGGTCCGACACCAGGGTGCAGTAGGGGGTCACATGGGTCGTCGAGGTCTCGGCAGACGACTGGAATGGTCCGCGCTGGACACCTCCCAGAAGCTGCCAGACGGGCTGCCCCAGCATCTGGCCGTACAGATCCCACAGTGCGACATCCAGCGCCCCCAGGATGATCACCTGCCATCCCCGGCGGTTGGTGTGGATCAGGGCGTCCCACAGCTTCTGCCACAGCCGCTCGGGATGAGTCAACTCTTCGCCAAGCAGCAATCGGCCGAAGTGCGACAGCGGCCCTCCCACGGTGGCCTGAACAACGCCAGGAGGAACCCGAAACACCTCCGCCAGACCTGCGAGGCCCGCATCGGTGTGGATCCGCAGGCAGGCCAAGGGCTCGACGCCCCCTTGGTCGGGATCGATCTGGGGACCATCGCCAATCACAAACGTTTCGAGGCGGGTGATGCGCATGCTGCGGATTGCGGGGGTGGGGTTGGGATGGAGGGATGGTCGGGCCACAGCCCAGGACGTCTCGCGCATCGTCGGAAATCGACGTTGGAAAGGCCAGTCTGCACCAATTTCCAAAGTGTCCTCGCGAAGGAATGCCAAACCCACTGCCAACCCCTCCGCCACGGACTACAATCAGGCGTGTGTCTTTGGTGAGGATCCTCTTTCTGTCTCTGTTCCATGCAACGACGCATCGACAGCTACGAACAGGCCCTGGAGTTCTTGTACTCGCGGGTCAACTTTGAGCGGCAGTCGTCTTCCCAGTATGGGTTGGGCGATTTCTTGCTCGACCGGATGCGGCAGTTGCTGCAGCGGTTGGGGAATCCCCAGGACCAGCTGCCAACCGTGCACATCGCGGGGACCAAGGGGAAAGGCTCCACTGCCGCCATGTTGGCCTCGGTGTTGAGTGCGGCCGGGCATCGGACCGGGCTCTTCACCTCACCCCATATCACACAGTTTGAAGAGCGGTTCACCGTCGACGGACGGCAGCCGAGCCCCGACGAACTGGTCGACCTGGTGAACCAGGTAGCCGAGGTCGTGCAGGCGATGGATGAGCTGCCCGGAGCAATGAGCCCGACTTACTTTGAAATTGTGACTGCGCTGGGGTGGCTGTACTTCATCCGGCAGGGGGTGCAGCTCGTGGTGCTGGAGGTGGGACTGGGGGGGCGGCTCGACTCGACCAACATCTGCCGTCCCAACGTGTGCGTGATCACCTCAATCAGCCGCGATCACACCAAGCAATTGGGCTATCGGGTTGAGCAGATCGCCGCCGAAAAGGGAGGGATCATCAAGACAGGGGTCCCGGTGGTCTCTGGCGTGCTCGACCCGGCGGCCCTCAGCGTGATCGAACGGATTGCCGTCGAGAGGGGCTGCCGCCTGGTGCAATTGGGGCGCGAACTGACCAGCACCTACCACCCGGGTGCTCCCTCTGCTCTGGGAGGGGCCTCTGGGATCGACCACTTCGATGTGTCATTGGATTCGCAGCGGTGGACCGGGCTCCCCCTGGCGCTGCTGGGCGAACACCAATCGCGGAACGGCGCGCTGGTGCTGGCGGTGGTGGCCGAGTTGCGGGCCCAGGGGTGGTCGCTGCCTGATGAGGCTCTGGAACGCGGCCTGCGCGAGGTGCGGTGGGCGAGCCGAATCGAGGTACTGGGAGAATACCCGGCCGTGATTGTCGACGGAGCGCACAATTGGGCCGCGGTCGCGGCCCTGGTGGAGACGCTGACCCAGCGATTCCGCGCCCGGCACAAGATCCTGGTTTTCGCCGCCAGCCGCGACAAGGATGTGGCGGGAATGATCCGACAGCTGTATCCCGTATTCGACACGATTGTTTTGACCGCCTTTCACAACAACCCCCGGAACCTGCCAGCCGACGAACTCGCCCGGCTGTCAGACGCGATGTCGAGTCGTGCGGTGCATGTGACGAACAACTCGGCAGCCGCCTGGAAACTGGCCCGGCGTCTGGCGGGGCCAGAGGACCTGATCTGCGTCACCGGTTCGTTCTTCCTCGCCGCCGAACTGCGCGAGCAGATTCTCGACGAATGTCGGGAGACCGCGACCAACTCTCTGGCGGAAGAGACCCGGCGGGGATGACGCAAGCTTGTGTTTCCTCCCCCGGAGAATGAAGCTGCGGGTCCTCCATTCGTGATCTCCCCGGTTCACTCTCGATCGCCCCTTCTCTTGCACGCTCCATTCAATACCGCCCCGCCCTTTCATTCCTGCGTCGCGGTGGTCCCCGCGGCAGCGACTCCCGCTTGGCGAATGGATCTGACTTCTGATCCGGGGGAACACCGGGGTTCGCCAGGAAGGTGGTGCCAGCGCGGCGCCTGGATTCTCTCTTTCTGGCTCGCGGTATGGTGGGGCGTCTTGGCGGGTCTGACTCCCGCCACCCCGCCCAAGGAGATTGTGGTCCACCGCAACCTGCGATATCGCCCGGGAGAGAATCGGGCTTGGCAGTTGGACCTCGCGAAGCCGGCGACACAAGCGGCGGCGGGGCGGCCGACGGTGGTGGTCATTCATGGCGGGGGCTGGGTCGAGGGATCGCGGTCGAGTTTTTCATCTCCCGACACTTCCCAGCCGGGACATATTGAGGCGTTCGCCAGAGCGGGATTTGTCGCGGTGACCATCGACTACCGTCTGTCGAAGGAAGCCCCCTGGCCAGCGGCGCTCGAAGACTGCCGGGCGGCGGTCGACTGGTTGCGGCAGCATGCCCGCGAGTACGACATCGATCCCGATCGGATTGGTGCCTGGGGGAACTCGGCGGGGGGACATCTGGCCCTGTTGCTGGTCCAATGGGACGGGCCATTGGTGGGAGCGGATGCGGAGAACGAGAAACAACCGGGCTGGCGGCGCATCCAGGCAGCGGTCAGTGACAGTGGGCCGGTGGAACTGTCCGAGCAGCACCGGCACGGCACCTTGAGGGGTGTGGTCGAACTGTTGATGGGAGGTCCACCGACCGACGACCGTCGCGCAGCCTATCTCGCCGCGTCCCCCCGCTCGCACATCACCCGCGACACTCCGCCGGTCTTGTTGATCTACGGCACCGCTGATGAGCAGGTGCCTGTGGCGAGTGCCGACGACTTCGTCCGGAAGCTGGCAGAGACAGGAGCCCCAGACGTGACCTATCTGCGTCTGGCAAAGGTGGGCCACTGCCCCCATTCAATCCAGCGGGTCGACTGGCTGCCGGGGGTGGTCACCCAGTTTTTCCAACGCAGCTTGGGTCACAAACCCCAGTGATCTCTTTGTCATAGCGAATGGTGCCGGGGGTTTCTTGAAACCCGGTCCTGAGGTTCTTCATGCGAATCGCCCGGTGGGCCCGTGAGGCCGGGAAATGAGCCGCGGCACGGATCCGTGGGAATTTCGGCTGGTTGCCGGGTCGGTATTCTCCAGAAACCCGATCTTGCCCGGCTTGCCACATTGGTGATAAGGTTCCCGTCGATTCCGCCAGCCGCTTGGCCGGGAGGGCTGGCCCGGCCGGTGGCGGGGATCGCGCCTGGGGTTCACCCGGGGAGTTCACAAGGAGGTGAAGGTCTGTGCTGCTGACGCGCACCATCCGTCGCAAGCTGCTGTTGGGGCTGGGCATTGTCTTGGCGATGCTGGTTTTTTTGGCCGCAGGAAGCCTGCTGGGGCTGTCGGCCTACAAGCAGTCGATCCGCGAGTTGGAGTTTGAGATCAGCGAAGCTCCCCAGCGGATGCAGTTGATCGAGCAGATTGCCCGGCTGCAATTCCCGCTGCGGCGAACTCCCCGGGATGTGATCCAGGCCCGGATTCAGCGCGAACTACTGCTGGAACAATCCGCGGCGGTCCGTGAGAGCCTGCACGACTTCCATCGCCGCTGTGACAGTCTGCCCGGAGGCCCCGACCTGCAGCGCCAACTGGCGGTGATGCACCCGATGCTGACGCGTCTCGAAGAACAACTTGATCTCCAGATCGACCGGACCGACGCCCTGGAAGAGCTGGAGGGGCGTGCCGAACGGGTGTCTGAGTTGCAATCGCGTGCCGTCGAGATGCTGTCTCAGGCGATTGAGATTCCCGACCCGGTCGACAGCCCCGCCCGCTCACTGGCCCGGGCCAAGCGGGTCTATCGTACCGCCTCGGTCACTGTGGCGGTCAGCGCCTCCATCTGCCTGTTGCTGTTTCTGTTTCTGCTGCGGCAGGGATATGTCTGGATCTTCGACCCGATTCGGCAACTGCACCAGGGGGCGCTGCGGGTGGCCCATGGCGACTTCGACTACCGGGTGCGGTTGAAGACCCGCGATGAAATGGCCGAGTTGGCCGAGGCGTTCAACCAGATGACCGCCCGCTTCCAGGAGATCGCTGGTGATCTCGACCGCCAGGTACAGGAACGCAGCCGGCAGTTGGTCCGGTCGGAGCGGCTGGCGGGGGTCGGTTTTCTGGCCGCCGGCGTTGCGCACGAGATCAATAATCCTCTCTCGGCCGTCGCGATGGCCGCCGAATCGCTCGAATCGCGACTCGATGAACTTCTGCCCGGAGCCGACCCAGCCGACCGCCAACTGGTCGAGCAATATCTGCGCTTGATCCAGAACGAATCCTTCCGCTGCCGGGAGATCACCGAAAGGCTGCTCGATTTCTCCCGGGGACGCGAAGCCAGACGGGAGTCCACCGACCTCACGCACCTCGTAGGGGAAGTGGTGGCGATGGTGAAGTACCTCGGCAAGTACCGCGACAAGGCCATCGACTTCCCTGAGGGAGAAGCGTGTTATGCCGAAGTGA
>Ga0315901_10007671_pt1 | contig 12699 bp, 14 predicted proteins | sample LakEriMetagenome_10_FD_203761 | JGI IMG/M metagenome (GOLD analysis project Ga0315901, IMG submission 203761) | Freshwater fungal communities from buoy surface, Lake Erie, Ohio, United States - Buoy 2 MA116 | ecosystem: Environmental > Aquatic > Freshwater > Lake | place: USA: Lake Erie, Ohio... | reverse complement strand
AAACATACTAATCTTAGAGAGGGTTCAATTTTTTGGAATTACAAAGAAGGTGACGATAAACTTTCTGAGGATGAAGTTAGATTTTGGATAGATTCCGCTAAAAAGGAATATATGTTTATTAATCAAAAAGAAATAAAATTTGAACCGCAAGAAGTTTAATGATTGAAAATGAAACTAATTCAAACATTACAAATGAGGTAAAAAAGAAAGGAAGAAAACCAAAAATAAATAATTATTTTGATGAAAGAGAAGAGTTGGCGGTTAGAATGTATTTAACCGCAACTACTTTCAATGAAAAAAATAAAATTTATAACGATTTTTTAAAAATACCTTTGGACAAGATGATATCTTCAATAATAAGAAGATACAAATTGTATAGAAAAGATATGAATTTTGAGGAAATTCATATAGACACTCATTCATTTTTGATGACAAAAATAGAAAAGTTTGCACCATCAAAAGGTAAAAAGGCGTATTCTTATTTTGGCACAATTTGTAAAAATTATCTTATGGGACAGATAATGAAAGATCAGAAAGAAACAAATAGAAAAATATCATACGAAGATATTTCATCTGATTTACAACATAGTCCTGATATGATATATCATATAGATGACGATTCAATAACTACCGAAGACATAATAAAAAGATTTTTGTTAAAATTATCAGAAACGATGAGTGATAAACAAATATCAGAACAAGAATTAAAATTAGGAAATGCTTTATATGATATATTTGAAAATTACGATAATATTTTTATTGACACATCTAATAATAAATTTAATAAAAATGTGATATTATTTGAACTTCGTGAAATGACTAATTTAACAACTAAAGAAATAAGAAGTTCTATTAAAAGGTATAGGAAGCTTTATTTCCAATTAGTTCAAGATATGTTAAAATAAAAAAAAGAGTATTTATTGTTATGGCAAGACCTCAAAAGAAAAAAATAAATCTTACAAAAGAATCAATGTTATCATTGATGCAAGAAATCTATAATGAACTTGTAGAACAACGAAATACCGCAATTAGAATACAAAATAAAATGTTGACAATGATGAAAGAACCTGAAGATATGCAGTTAATAGGTCCTGTCATCGAAAAACAACAAAAAATTATTAATGATTGCGTTGAAAAAAAACTAACACTATCTAAACTGCAATCTCAAATGTGGCAAAAATCCACAGAAAAACAAGACGATTTTACACTATCAGATATTGATTTAGATGATGATATAATTAAGAATCTTATAGAAAAAGATATCTCTGAGGATAACAATTATAAATTAAAATAATGTTATATGGCTTTAGATATTTTTGATGGTTATAAATTTGTTGAGAAAAAAGTAACTTCCACTGAGAAGTATATACAAATATCTAATGACATAAAAAATTTACAAAAAAGATCTGGGGAATCATTAGAATCAAAATCCGACATTCTTTCTGAGCAACTTTCAGACTTTACAAAAAAGGTAAATGCAAACGAATTAAAAAAAGGTATCAAAAAAAACACTTTTGACGAACTTTTAAATTTAACAAAATTAATATCAGGAGGAAGCAACAAAACAAATTCTAAAACAATTAAGTATTTAAAAAAAGTTTTTGTAACTGCGTTACAGGAACTTAAACCAAACATTGAAAATATTTTTAATGAGTTGGGGACAAAGGCAATTGGTTGTTCTGAAAATCAAGAATTTATTGCTAACACTAGTCTTTATATAAAAGTACAGTCAATTGATTTTTTAGATTTATTAAAAGAAGATCCAAATTCATTAGTTGGTAAAATTTCATACGAAAGTAACAATCCAAATTATGGGTTATTTCCATTCCCAATGAATAAAGAATTATATAATAGAATGCAAAATATCAATCAGCCATATTCAATACCGGCAGGTTCTCCTTATTTTGGTAAATCTTTACAAAATTTATTTGATATAACTTATGTTGAGTCATATGTAAATAATGTTGGGCAGACAATTACTGGTAATTTTTATAAAATTGATTTAGTAAACAGAGAAAATAATAATGTGGTTGAATTTTTAAAAGATTACTATAGTACAATAAATTTCATTGATATAAAAAATTTTTACGCACAACTTGTAAACTTACTTACGGGGGCTATTCAAATTAAAAAGGGGAGTGGAAATATTGCCTTGACGGATTTTAATAAAGTGTTAATTATAATGAGAAGAATTTTTGGATTGTGTTTTGACTCAGAACAAGAAATTGATGTTGGTGGTACTGCAAAAGTTTCTCCTAATGACAAAGTTGACGACAGTTTTTTCTCATTTAGTGAAATTGATTTAAGAATTTTAGAAAGGACTGTTGAGGATATTAAACAAGGCGTGTATGAGTTTGTTGATTGTGATAACGTAAAAGTAAGAATAAAACCGGATCCAATTTTAGAAGCCGTTAATCAACTTAATTTAACTGACGGTACAAATAATAACAATCAAATAAATGATGCCGCTAATCTTACTGATGTTATTTCAAATGGGTTTTTTCCTATCCAAGTAGATTTTGATGATTCTTTTCTTAAAGAATTTCCAAACGCCTTAGTAATGTCTTTATTATCACCAAAAGTAATTTTACCAATAATGATTATGGCTAAGTCACTTAATAAAACATTTGTTGATGAAATAAATTCATTTTTAGATTTTGTTGACAAAATGAGAACTTATTTTGTTTCATTAGTATCAAAAGTTATTGCTTTGTTTATCAAAATTTTATATGATATAGTTTATAAAGATATTAAAGCTCTTGTTGCAAGATTAACAAACGATATTGCAAGAGAAAAAACAAAAAAATATGAAAATATGGTTTTGTCTTTAACAACATTGTTAGTTCAAATTGCAAATATTGTAAATGACTTTAGACAATGTAATGCGATAATAAATCAGTTACAAGGATTAGTCACCAATGTTCAAAAAAGGACAGAAAGTTTACCATTACCTTTATTATTAGCATCAAGATTACGTAAAGGGTTTTCTAAAACAAGTGCTTTTTTAAGAGTAATATCAAAATTTGAGGAACTAGGTTTACCAACAGGTCCTATGCCTGATGGAAGTCCTAATTTAATGTTAGCATCAATCAAAAGTATTATTGATGGTATAGATGACGAAATGGCAGAAAATGGAAGAGTAGACATTGGCGTCGCTCCATTAACGGTAATACCAGGTAGAAATTCAACAAACCCAATATCAATTTATGGAATACCAGTTTAACATAGAGAAAAATAAAATAGATTCTAATCAAGTATTAGAAATAATTAAAGACTATAAAAATAGTTCCAATCAAGATTTGCAATTGGCAATGGATTATATTCAAAAAGACTTTGAGTTTACAAAACAAAATATTTTAAAATTTTCCAAACATTTAGATGAGCTGGAATATACATATAATACTATTTTAAAAGAATACCAAAACAGAAATGCAAAATAATAAAAATATATTTTTTGGTAGAGTTGTCGATATAGATGATCCTAAATTATTGGGTAGAATTCGTGTTGAACCTCAAATTGAGGTTATCAAATATATATACCCTCAAAATTGGAACCCAGATGTGGATAAGTGGACTATAAGAGATCCAATTGTTTTTTTACCATTGTTACCAATGTATATTTCACAAGTACCTAAAGTTGGGGAGTATGTTAGCATAATTTATGCTAACAATGAAGAAAAATATGATGGAAACAAATTTTATTTACAAGGACCTTTATCAAGACCTTGGAACGTCAATTTTGAAAACTTTAACAATGCTCAATCAGTTTTGGCTAGTGGTGAAAAATTGAAACAATCGGACTCAGTTGTTGATTCCCAAACAGGTAAAGTAAAAGTATCTTTAGAAGGGGTGTTTCCAAAACCTGGAGATAACGCATTCTTAGGAAGAGGAAGTAGTGATTTGGTAATGGTAGAAAATACCCTCGATGGTTCGTCTAGTGCTTTATTAAGATCAGGTAAATTTTTGAGTTCAGGAAACAGTAACATACCCGTTAAGAAAAACGACTTCAGATCTTTTTTGCAACTTTCGAGTTACGAGTTGGAAAATATTGATGCAGGAACAGAAGAAATTTTTAAAGAAACTTATGAAAATATTGCCACAAATATGTATGTGGAATATTCAATTGATAATGTTGGGGTTTCTGAAACATTATATGACGGTAAAATAAATCTTTACAAATTACCTAAAAACGTAGAAAAAACGAGTGTTTCAAATATTAACGATTCAATCAATGTATTGGATAATTTAAATATAAGTCCTTTATATACTATAATCTTTACCGGTAAGACGTTAGAAGAATCAACAACATTAATTAATGAATTTATAAGAGGTGTAAACGAAAGTAAAATCCAAATAAACGGATATGATGATTATCCATTTGGAAATGGTGAAACAATATCAAATCAATTTCCATTTTTTTACGGTCCAAGTTTTGAGACGTATCAATATTTGTCTAATAATATAACATCATCTACATCACCTTTTTCAATTAATTTAAAAACCTCTAATCTATACAATAGTGTGACACTTAGTTTAGGTTATGAACAAAGGGGTTCAGGTTTAGTTTGGACATATAGTCCTCCAAAACTTGGAATATTGAAAAACATAAGTATTGAAGAGGTTAACAAAAGGGACTATATAATTAACCCTATAACATATTCGGTAATGGGTGCCGATAGATTATATTTATTAACTCATAAATCTGATGAAAAATTTACCATAAATTTAAAAGACACTTTATATGGTATACCTCAGACAATGTTAGCGACAGAAATATATAATAAAACTAATTCTATGGTAAGAGGAGAAGAACTTATTGATTTTTTATCTCTTTTAACAAAGTTTGTTTTATTTCACGTACATCCATTTCCTGGATTACCACCAGTACCAACATCAAGTGATGGTACATTGTCTTCAGACATACTACAAAAACTAGCAAATGCTCCCGACACAATTTTAAATAAAAATATCAGGATTAATTGATATTTATTTAAAAAAAGAAATGTCAATAAATAATTCTTATTTCAACAGGAATAATACTATAATTTCAAATAGTTTTACAAACACAGGAAGAAATCCTGTAATGGAACTTTTTTATGGTAATGGAAACATAGTTAATCCAAACGGGTTTAGTAGATTCATTTTTAATTTAGATTTGTCTTTGTTAAAACAAAAATATAGTGACGGTACAATTCCTCCAATTGATTGTAACCCAAATATGAAACATATCTTGAGAATGACGAATACATCATTCTTTGATAGGGATTTATTAAATACGTCGGCATCAACAGGAAGACTTAGAGCAACATCATTTAATTTAATCTTATTTAGAATACCATATAGAGATTTAGATTCAAATCAACCACAATATTGGGATGAAGGTGTTGGTTATGATTTTGCCGATTTATTAAGTGAAATTCCCTCGGATAAAAATTATTCAAATAGACCATCAAATTGGTTTCAAACATCAGGTATAACAAGTTGGGAAGAGCCAGGTATTTATAATAATTTAAATAACGGTGTTTTTAATTATAATGATTTATTTATTGTTGCAGAACAGCATTTTGAATTTGGTAATGAAAATATCGAGTTCGATATGACTAATGAGATAAACAATATATTACAAGGATTTACTACAAACGTTGCTGGTTGGGGTATTGCATACCAACCACAAGTTGAATTACTTTCAGGAACAACAGGTACATATGAAGTTGGGTTTTTTACACGACATACTCAAACATTTTATGAACCATTTTTAGAAACATCTTTTAATGATTATATTGACGATGATAGAAATACTTTTTCATTGGGTAAATCAAACAAACTGTATTTATATATTTACGAAGATGGTGATTTTCAGAATTTAGACAATAATCCTGTGGTAACTATCGGTGACGGTAATGGAACTCCAATTGTTGGGTTAATAAACTTACCTACTTGTAGAAGAGCAAGAGGGGTTTATGAAGTTACAATACCACCATTACCTCCTGGAGGTTATAAAGTACCTTGTACATTCACAGACACCTGGAGTGGAATTTTGTTAAACGGGTTTTCTTTACCGAATGTTGTTAACGAGTTTATTGTTTATCCTCTGAAGAAAAGCATTCAAATGGGAACTGATTCTAAAGAACCTTCAATATACGGATTTGATTTTTATGGTATAAAACAAGATGAACAAATTTTCAACAGTGACGTAAGAAAAGTTGGGGTAGTAATTAAAAAGGCTTACACAACAAATCAACTACAACCATATGTTGACGCATCCTACCGAGTTTATGTTAGGGAGGGTTCAACAGAAGTTCAAGTTCAAGATTGGACAAAAATAAATAGAACACCCAATGAATATTATTTTCTTTTTGACACGAGAGATAAAATTCCAAATGAGTATTTTATTGATTTAAAAGTTTTATCATCTGGTGAAGTCAATACATACAAAAAAACACTTAAATTTTTAATTGTAAATAAAAAATAATTATGGCAGATATTAAAGCACTAACTGTTACACAATGTTGTAATGATCAAAGTACAACTATCGTAGTTGATGATCCATTAAGTTCAATAACAACAGGGAATACATATCTATTTACTGTTGATATTGAAGGTAAGATTTTTACCGATTGTTATACGGTATTAATTATAAAGGACACACCATCTCCAGTAACCGCAACACTTGAGGATTCATACACATCTTGTGAGTCTTGTTTAAGCGGAATAAGTAATTCGATTCAAGTAACCGACTGTCAAACAAAGGAATCATATTTTATAGATATAAATGCATTTACAACATTACCAACTATTGGAAATTCATATTATGTTGTATTTTCTTTAAAAGATAATATAATATCATCATGTGTTACTATTACTTGTTTTACAAATTCTACTGAATTATCTAACTTGATATCAATTAGTGGATCATATGTTGATTGTCCTGACTGTTTAATTAATAACAATCCAATATATCAAGTTAATACCTGTTTAGATTCTACTCCTTACTATATTGGATTTCCTGCTGGTTTTGATTATACAAATTATATTGTAAATTTCACAGACACCATTGGGGATTCTATTTGTGGTACCGTAATTGGTATTTCATCAGGTGAAGAAAGTGGTACTTTAATATCTATACTTGGTGTTAGTTCAGAATTTGGTGGTACTGTTACTTGTGAGGACTGTTTAGCAATAAGTAACGAAAAAAGAATTATCACAAATTGTTTAACAGGAGGAACTGAAGTTGTATGGGGTTCCGTTTTTTATGAGGGTTCTGAAGTGTCAAATCTTTCATTTCAAAATGGTTGTTATGAAGTTGGTGAATTAACAACATCTGCAGTAACCATACCCACGTTTTTAAATTATGATCCTCAACCTGATTGTCCAGAATGTATCCAATGTAGTGGACTTATATACTCATTTTCAAGTTGTACAAATAGCGGTCCATTATTGACTCTTGATTTACCTTTAGGTGTGTTCTCAACATACCTTGATGGTGTGTTTGGTCCGTTTACTGCGTCAACAACAAGTACTAATGGTATAGGTGCAAGTTTTTTTATAACCGTAGAATCAAATATTATAGTAAATTTTCAAACTTTTATTCCTGGTATTAGATATCAGACAGGAGATATTTTTACAATTGATAAAACATTATTTGATGGGACTGAAGATTTTATTTTTACGGCAACAAGTGTAGTTAATACAGGAGGATTTGTATCCTATCAGTATGAACCAACTTCAGTAGGTAAAACAACATATCTCCCATTTTTAGATGACTGTGTTGAAATTACCGGATTATCAACGGACGGTATTTATGGGTATACTGTTTTTAGTTTTGATCTTTTTGACAATTGTTCCTTATGTGAGTCAAATGATTTTTTTGTGTGGAAAACACGAGAATGCTCAACGGGAAATAATTTTATTGTAACACTCCCTAATAATTCATTTATACCTGGTGATTATGTTAAAGTAAAACGAGGGACAGTTGATTTCCAATGTCACGAATTATTGTCCCCATATGATTTTTTAACTGATGGATTTCTTAGCCCTTATAAATCAGAAACAACAACACCATTTATTGATTGTGAAACTTGTAATAGTGGAACATTAATTGGTGCGTCTATTGTTAAATGTGGTGGCGGAGGACAACAATTTGTTAGTATCCCAATTGACATATGGAATACAATGGCATATAATGATAGTCAATTAGTATTTGTAACAGATAATTACGGACAATGTTATATTTTATTAAATACTTGTCCCTTAGAACCTAACTACAGAACAATAACTCCCGTTTCAACATATTACAATTGTATTGATTGTTATTTAAATAATACAAGGTTTCCAAGAAGTGGAGGTACTGAAACATTCTTATGTATTGAATTATGTACACCTAGTGGTACAACGGTAACTAGTGTATCCGTACCTCATCCCGTATGGACAGATGGTTATGGAACTGCGGTAACACAATTAGGAATGGTAGTAATTGGAGGACCTGATGGATTAAACTCATAAACCTAATATTTATAAATAAAAGAAAAAATGGCAAATTATATAGTAGAAGGTTGTTTAGATGGTTTAGAGTATATTGTATCGGCATCTACAACACTATCTCCCCTTGAAGTTATTGGTTTTAACTTTGGCGAAGAATCAGAAATTTGTGGTACAGTTATATCTGTAACTGAAGATGAACCCATACCGTTATATTCTTATTTACATTCTTATATTGATTGTTGTGATTGTTTTACCGGTGGTACTTTACAATCCTTAGAGTTTCAAAATTGTGACGGTACAACTTTTTTATACAGTATAAGTGGTTTTTGTGAAGTTTATGGTAGTAACCCAAGAAAAGATGACGTATTTCAATTCTCTGAAGATGGAATATTATTTTGCGCTACTTTTATAGACGGAAAAGAAGATATACCTGATGACAATAATTATTTTCCTGAAAACGGTCCGTATAATACTTGTAATGAATGTGAAACAGAAATACCAAGAAGTGCAAACACTGAAGTTTTGTTATGTGAACAAATTTGTACGGAAAGTGGAACAACAGTTGTTAGTGTTACACCACCTCATCCTGTATGGACAGATGGATATGGTGCTTCCGTGACACAATTAAATATGATTACCCTTGGTGGTAATGGATTAAATTCTTAACGTATTATGAAAACGGATTTAGTAAGTAGAATAGTAAAAAGAGTTCTTAGAGAGACTCACGAAGAAAGTAATAGATATATGTTCTTTTCAAACCTTCAACAAATGAGAAGACAATGTGATATGTTGTTGGATATTGATCACTCTATGATTGAAGGGATTCTTGAGAATGGTCACGATTGGGCTCAAGATCATATTTCTGAAGCAAAAAACAATATGGATCAAGTTTTTGATTTTCTTATGAATGAAACCAAAAAAGATGGTATGTCTTATAATGATGACACTATTATGATGGAAGGACGTAAAAAAACAGGAACAAAATTATGTGCCAGAGGCATTGCATCAGCTAAAGCTAAATATGATGTTTGGCCCTCTGCCTATTCAAATGGGCACGCTGTGCAAGTATGTAAAGGAAAAATAAAAGGACTTGATGGTAAAAAACATTGCTCAGGAACTTATTGTTAGTTTATATTTTTTATATCATTTGACTTAATAAAACTCTTTTACTTATCTTTAAACAAAAAAGATATGAAAAAAAGAATTATTAGGTTTTTTAAAAGATTAAAATTACGATTCTATATATGGCAAAGAAAAAGTAATTTTGCCAAAACCGCAGAAGAAGAAGTAACACCATACGAAAAAACTTGTTTTCAAATTTGTTTAAAAATGATTAAACATCCCACAACAAAGTTTATGATTGCTCCAATGTCAAACAAACGTTATATCGAAAATAAAGATATGGATTTGTTTATTACTATGGACTTTGGTAGAGTAGACTTAACAAATCATATTTATCACTATAGTGTTAAACTTTCAGATAGGGATTGGGAAAGGGTAACATACGTTTTTGATAACGAAGCGGAAAAAAGAAGATTGTCTTATGAGGAGAAAATAAATTCTCAAATAAAAAATTCATTACACAATGTTTTAAATAGGATATCAAATAGTTTTGAAAATCAAAAATAAATTTGTACCTTTGTAATATGAAACAAAGAAAGGTATATGTATTAAGAACTGGAGGTTTAAGTAAAATTGACAATCAATTTCATTTTTACGATATAGATGTTTTTTCTTCATTAAAAAAAATAAATGAAGAGATTAACAGTAGAATTGTAACAAATAAAGGAATCAACGTTAGAAGTGATGAAGGTTATAAAGGAAGAGACACCTACAACAATACTTTAATTACTTATGATTGTTTGGATGTCGATGGTAACCCGATGATTATCAGATATGAGGTTTTAGAAAAGAAGTTGAATTAAGTTTTATTTTTATATTTTAAATTGTACGTTATGAAAAATTTTGTGTTTACTTGTTTATTTGTTGTTGTAAGTGTTTTTTCTTTTTCTCAAGATAATTACCCAAATATTTTGTGTATGGGTAAATTAACTGAAAGTTATGTCATTAAAAATGATACTGTAAAAAGGAATGTTAAATCTAAAGACGATTATAACTTCATTTTTAATACGGAGCAAAGTTATATGGGTCATACTGTAAACACTTACCAAAAAAGTATGGGTACAATTATGAACTACGGTAAAGACAAAGATTCTGTACTTATGGTTTGTTATGTCTCAAATATGAGAGGAAAAACTAATAAAGTTGAATACCAATTTGGTAAAATTGACGACACATCTTTTAAGATGGTAGAAATTATCTCATTAAAAAACAAAAAAATTAAAAATGTTTTTGTAGTCTCTATGGATTTTTACTACCTTCAGTTACCGTAGATATGAGGATCCTTTTTTCTAACTTTTTTATATATATCTTTGTATTCCCAGTTAATTTGTTTACAATATGGTTGTAATATTTTTTTATCATAAGCATCTTGTACTGGGTACAATTCGGGACTGATCTTATCTGACATAATATCTTTGTGAGTATTGTAATCAGTTTCAAATTTACCTGTATCACAAACTAAAAGAACTCCAGCTAAACCTTTTTGTTTACTTGCTAACTGCGAAATTTTTCTTTGAAACCTATCATAACCATAATTTACACCATCGTATGGTATATTTACTGTGGCACCATTGTTATTTGTTATAGTAGTTCTATTTATTGGGGTTTTAAAAAATCTCATATTTTTATCTTTTTTTGCTGGCATTTCACTTTCCTCATTAATAATTTTTTTAACTATTCTAACTAACTCGGATTCTGTTATTCTAATTGTTTTCATATTTTCATTTGTTTTTTTTCTTGGTTTATATGATGTCATTACAGGTTTTTGTCCTTTACCTGATTGTGTATCTTGTTTTTCTGCTCGTCTTTTTTGTTGACAAGCTGATCGTTTAGCCGAATCACTCATTTTACCAGCAACACCTGCTGCTCTACATTTTGGGTAAGAACCTGTGTCAGAATCACTTCTACCACAAGGAGGGTGTTTTCCGTTAACCTTACGACAAATATCAACCCAAGGACCTTTTGGTTGTTTTGAGCCTTTTGGTTTTTTCTTTGTCCCAAACCAAACCGCCAAATCCTCCTTTAGAGTGTGAACATCGTAAGTGGGTATCTCATATTTACCATCAGGTCCTTTTTCCCACATCCCAACCGTTTTTGACACATTATTTTTCATATCTTTTTTTAAACTAACTTTAAAAAAATCATCATCAACTGTAATATTAAAAGGTTCTAGTAAATTATTTTGCCATTTCTTTAACCCCAACTCTTGAGGACCTGAATATTCGCCAGCAGATACTGAAGTATATGAAGATTCAGAAATATTTTTTTTATTTTTTACCGACTGAGTGAAAGGGTTTAATTTTTCATTTCTTGATGGAACTTTTCTATCTAACATAAATTGATTGATTGGATTTCCATCCTCATCCGAGGATGTTGCGTTTGGGTGTTTTTTCATAAAATTTTGAACTTTTGAGGCTTTTTTTTCTAAATCATTTATTTGTTTCCTTCTCAAATCCCAATCTTTATCATAACTATCATATTGTACTAAAGGACTTTTATAATTAGACACAGGTAAATTAAATGGGCTTAATTCAGTTTTTTTGAATGGTTTTAACCCTGGTTGCAATGGGGGAACAAAAGTTCCTCGTGAACCTGAAGATATGGTGGCTTCATCAATAATTTTTTTTATGATGTTCTTTGACATATATGTATTATAACGTTATTATTATAAATATCAAACTTTTTAAAAAAATGGAAAAGAACAATGAAAAAATATATGGTAATTTATTTGGGACTATAAATTTATTAAACGAAGAACATTTGGATGTGATTTTATCCACAATAAATAAAGAATATTCCATATACTATTTAGTTGAAGCCGTAAAAGCAGCACACAAAAGAGGTGCGTTCACAATAGGTGAATCCGAAATTATATCAAAGTCTATTAGAGTTCTTTCTAAGGAAGAGTAGTCTTTTATATATAATAAAACATAAGTGGTATATGCAAAGTAAAACAATACCCCAAGTTTCAGCCCAAAACACACCCCAAAAATAACCAATCAGTAACGATAATGGATACAACCATAAGACAAACTTAAATCTTTTTGTCTTATATAGAGGATAAAACACAGATAGAAAGAATATTATCGCTATCAC
>Ga0315901_10007667_pt1 | contig 12701 bp, 26 predicted proteins | sample LakEriMetagenome_10_FD_203761 | JGI IMG/M metagenome (GOLD analysis project Ga0315901, IMG submission 203761) | Freshwater fungal communities from buoy surface, Lake Erie, Ohio, United States - Buoy 2 MA116 | ecosystem: Environmental > Aquatic > Freshwater > Lake | place: USA: Lake Erie, Ohio... | reverse complement strand
CAACCTATCCCTCAGAGTCAGGCTATTGTTCCTTATCAAGCCCCTGTAGAGGTTTTGATGCCTGGTCAAGGCCCATATCAACCTAATTTTGTTATTCAGCCTAACCAGTATGGCCCTCGTGTTGAAACGCCTGGCTTTGCACCTACACCACCACAACTTGCCGCACCTAGTGCACAAGGAACTCTTTCTGGTTTACGGGCAGAAGATGTTCGCAGAGCAGGGATGTCTCGCACACTTGGTCAACAAGCAGAAGCACAACAAGCGGCTTTGGAGGCGGCTTCTCGCCAACCGACCCGTGGCGCTGTAGAACTTCAAATTAACCCATTAACAGGCGCTCCAGAGGTTTCTGCGGGTGTTCGTGGTGCTACTCCAACAACATTCCAGAACTTTGGTGCTTCTTTGCAATCGGCAACAGATAAAGCGGCTTTGGGTCGAACATTTGACTTTACTGCTGCTGAAAAAGTTGCATTTGACAAAACACGTATTGATTTAGCCGAAGCAGTACCAGGCATGAAGGCTTTGTCTGACAAGGCAGTTGCAACCAAGATTCAAGATAGAGAGTGGGTACAGGATGCAATAACTAAGGCTCGTGATAAAGCTATTGCTTTTGAGCAGATTGCCGCTAGAGCAAAAACTCAACAAGCCCGACAAGATGCTATTGCTAATAGAGAACGAATGTTAGACCTTGCAGAACAAATGGAAAACACACTTGGTTTGCCAAGACCTGACGTAAGTGGAAAGCAACAAGGGCCAAAGACTCGTGCGGCTTTCCGAGAAGGTTTGTTGACCAATCCTCCTGCCGAGCCTTTCCGCATGGAAATACGTGGAACTGGTGGTTTATTGTCAGGTAAGTAATGAAAGACGGGCTGTTTGCTATCTTAGTAGCAGCCCTGATTCTCTGTTTTGTAATCTTTTGTAGTTATATTATTGTTTGGGCATTTCCGTGATCGCCTTTCTCTTGGCGGCAACCATAGAGTACCGATGTATTAAATGGACTTGGACTGGTGATGTTTACAACCGAAGGGTTGTGTGCATTAAGTGGGAGAGAAAGAAATGATCGATCCGATGACAGCTCTAGCGGGGATTCAATCCGCTATTAGCATGGTTAAGAAGGCAGCAAATGTTGCCCAAGACCTAGGCTCACTAGCGCCCATGATTGGTAAGCTATTTGACGCTAAGTCTGTAGCTACAAAAGCCATGCTTCAGGCTAAACAGTCTGGCAAAGGCTCGAACATGGGGACTGCCCTCCAGATTGAGATGGCTTTAGAACAGGCTAGGGCGTTTGAGGAAGAGTTAAAGATGCTCTTCATGCAGACAGGCAAGATTGATGTCTGGAACAAGATTAAAGCCCGTCAAGCAGAGATGGACTTGGCAGACGCTAAAGAGTTGAGTGCTTTGAAGAAGGCTGAGAAGGAAGCCAAAGCCAAAGAAGATGAAATGCAAGAAATAGCCATGATTATTGGCGGTGTGGCTTTTGTCTTACTTTTGGTGTTCATTGGAGTCAATGAGTTAATGACATTCTGTGAGACTACTAGAAGGTGTGGTCGGTGAATGAGTATCAAAAGACCTTTGATATGTGCCTCAAGATATTCGTTTACGGGTGCGTGGCTTTGTACTTCTTAGGTTTTCTGAAGTTCTTACCTGATGATCTGTCTGACAGAATTGTCAATCTTCTACTTGGAAAGGTTGGTCTTGGTAAATGAAGTACTTACTTGTATTTGTAGCTTTTATGCTACATGGCTGTGATGAAAAATATCGCTATTTTTGTCAAAACCCAGATAACTTCCATGCTGAACCATGTCAAAAACCTAGATGCCAGTTCACTCAGACTTGCCCTGAATATTTAGTTGCACCAATCTTGGAGAAAAAAGTTGACGAAGTTAAACCTAACAACTGAAGAGATCGAGGTAAGAATTTGGGGCTTTGTTGTGATTGCAGTCACTCTTATCCTCATGTTTATTGTTGGTGCTTTGCTCTACTCGGTCACCTTTGTGACTCAGCCTATCAAAAGCATGGCCCCGATTGACCAAGCCTATACCAAGATGCTGAACGACATTGTTCTGTTGATCGTTGGCGGTATCGGTGGGGTTATTGGTAAACGGGCTATGTCTAGTGCTTCTAGGGCGTTTAATCCTCCAACGCAACCAATGTGTCAACCAATGGGCTATCAAGGCTCTATGGGCGGTTTTAACTCCTCCTATGCCCCTCCGCAATCTGCGTATGGTTTGCCTAGCCAACCATTTGGTGCTATGCCTGTTTGGACTAATCCTGAGTTGGATGAATCTTGGACACCTGGCCCTCCTCCAACTACACCTCCTGAACACCTAGAAGATGACCATGAGCGTGAAGAACTGGCTCAAGCAAGAAAAGAGGCTGAATAATGTTTCCTTTACCTTTACCTTGGTTAATTGTGGGTGTTTTGGTATCTCTCTTTGGTACATACCGAGTAGGACACCACTATGGATGGCTAGAACGTGATGGAGACATGAAGATAGCCATTGCCAAAAAGAATGAAGAAGCTCGTCAGATCGAGCAAAACATGGGTGAGAAACTTAATCAACAATCTTTGAAACTTCAGGAAGCCAATGATGCTATCAACAAAAAAACTACTGCTCTTGCTGTTGCCAATCGTGCTGGCAAGTTGCGCCTCTGCCCCTCAAGTAACTTACAAACCTCCACAAATACCGCCTCTACCAGCGCAGATTCAAAAGCAACCAGTCAATCTGACAGACAGGCTAATGAACCTTCTGATGCAGAAAGAGCAACCATCGACGCCATCGCAGAAATAGTTGCCCAAGGGGATAAGAATACTGCTGCACTCAACGCTTGTGTGGACTCGTATAACCAGATGAGAGATTTACTAAATGTCAGTAAATAAAGAACAACTCCGACAACTTCATATTGGTGAGGAATGGGTAGATGCCCTGAATGCCACTTTTGAACGCTTTGACATTATGAATCCGCTTAGAAAGGCGGCTTTCATTGGTCAATGTGGGCATGAATGTGGGAACTTCAGAATCCTTGAAGAGAACCTGAACTATCGTGCAGAGGCTTTACAGAAACTATGGCCTAGAAGGTTTGATGCTGCCAAAGCACAGATGTGCGCTAGAAACCCTAAGTTGATTGCCAATACTGTTTACTCTAATCGGATGGGCAACAGGGATGAGGCTTCTGGTGATGGGTATCGTTTCCGAGGCCGAGGATGTATCCAATTGACAGGCCATGCAAACTATTTCCATGCAGGTCAGGCTCTAGGGGTGGATTTTGTGATGCAACCAGAGTTGGTGGCGACTCCTATGTACGCTGCCCTGACAGCAGGGTGGTTTTGGGATGTACAAAAGCTAAACCAATATGCTGATTCCAAAGATTACAAAACCTTAACCAAGAAGATAAATGGTGGGTTTATTGGCTTGGAAGACCGCATAAAGCACATAGATCATGCCTTGCTAGTTTTGGCTTCTTAAACTAAATTGTAACAATTCTGCTATAAGGTGTTGAAATGCCTAACATTCCTACACCGCAAGATGTCGCATTATTTGCACAAAGTGTTAAAAAGTGGCAACAAGTTCTTAGTCTGGGTGATTGGAGAATTGAGAAAGGAAGTAAACCAGCTAAAGCTGCTATGGCTTCTGTTGAGTTTAATACTCCTGCTCGATTGGCTACTTACAGACTAGGTGACTTTGGTGCTGAGAAAATCACACCAGAATCTCTGGATCAGACTGCTTTACATGAGTTGCTTCATGTATTTCTGCACGATTTGATGACTGTGGCACAAGACCCTAAATCATCTCAGGATGAGGTTGAAATGCAAGAACATAGGGTCATTAACCTTTTAGAAAAGTTATTGTCTAAGGATTCCAATGGGCGCTCATAATGAAACTTGTACAGATATGGAGTTCATCCAACTTTGGGGTCAACTGCAATCTGCCACAAGAATGGCAGAACATCTAGGTATACACAATAGGGCTGTTCATCTACGCAGAAGGTATATCGAGAAAACTTACAACATGACCCTGAGTGCCAAAGACCATCGGGGTGATATGTACAACAAGAGCAAGCCCAAGTCTTTCTCTCCTTTAAAGCAAGTAGAACTTGGAATGCTAGATGGATGTGTGATTGTCTTCTCAGATGCTCACTTCATACCTGGTCAAAGAACAACTGCTTTTAAAGGGCTTCTATGGGCTATAGAACAGTTCAAGCCAAAGGCGGTGATATGTAACGGAGATGCGTTTGATGGGGCGTCTATATCTCGCCATGATGTAACTGACCAACCACAGACTTCTGTCATTCAAGAGTTAAAGGCTTGTCAGGGTGCGCTAGGTGAGATTGAGGAAGTAGCTAAAGCAGCGAGGCACAATGTAAAGCTCTTGTTTACATGGGGCAATCACGATATTCGGTTTGGCAATAGATTAGCTCAACACGCACCACAGTACAAAGAAGTATTAGGATTTAAGCTGACAGACCATATCCCAGATTGGGACTTCTGTTGGGCAGTATGGCCTACTGAGAACGTCATCATTAAGCATCGATACAAGGGCGGTGTCCATGCCACACACAACAATACAGTTAACGCTGGTGTGTCGGTGGTTACTGGACATTTACATTCTTTAAAAGTTACACCTTTTTCTGACTACAACGGGGTTCGATACGGGGTAGATACGGGGACATTGGCTGAGACTGACGGGCCACAATTTACTTATGCTGAAATAAACCCTGCTAACCACAGATCGGGCTTTGCGGTGTTAAACTTCTTCAATGGTCAGCTTTTATGGCCTGAACTCGTCCATAAATTTGATGAGGACATGGTTCAGTTCAGAGGCGAAGTAATTGATGTAGGTGCATTTTGAGTGCCTGGCTAATCATTCTGACGGGGGCAATCTATGCCTATATTGCTGGTGAACAGCTATATAAAGAAAACCCCTACATGGCTATCGTGTACGCAGGGTACGCCTTTAGCAATGTGGGGCTTTATCTGTTGGCAAAGTAGCCTACAGTGGTTCGTGAGTGTCTAAGGCGAAAGGTGGGATTTCCTCATCTTCATCTTCAATATCAAGTGGTGCAACTGCTTCATAGTTAACCGCCCATCCATGAGCCTCTTGGAACTCAATAAACTCATGGAATATTTTTATCATGTCAAAGTCATGGGTTTCAATGACTAACTTGTCGTTGAAATAGCCAAATTCCATCTCAAATTTCATCTTACCCTCCTTAAAGGCTCTTGATACTTCTCGGGCGGTGGTGGTAGCATATTCTCAGAGGGTGGAGTCCATCCATGTTTTCTCCAAATTGCTTGAACGTCTGATCCTGAAGACCACTTAAAGTCTTTATTTGGAACAGAGGGGTAACTAATCTTGGAATATGGGGGTTTTTCAATCATTTAACAGCTTTCATAATTCGTTGATTTCTGCCAAATTTGCCACGTTTGACGCCAGTAACTTCAATAAATCCCTTGTCTAACAGAGACTTGTATCGTGCTGTTATTGAGGAATATGGGTAGTTTGGATACATCTCTAGTATCTCGTCTGAGATACACCCGTCAGGAAAGCCCTTTATAGCCTCGTAGACAAGACTTTCTAGCTTGGTTGTATCAACCTTCTGAGCCGCCTGATGGCTCGTTGTAGGGTCTTCTTTTCTAACCAGTTTAAAGGCTGGTGAACCAAAGAATTTCTCTACTGCACCACCAAACCATGTTTTATCTAATGTCATCATTCACTCCTATTGGGTGAGGGGAAAACTGCTCGTCTGCAAGCTAGGAAAATCCTTTGCACAGCTCTCCCCTCTGGTTTATATTAACTCAAAAAGGCAAATCTTCGTCTGCAATACTTGCCTTCTTAGGGGCTTGTTTGGGCTGATAGTCTTCCTTGGGTGATACTGCTAAACCCATGAACTTGCCTGATTTACCCTCTTTAATCCATGCAGATAGCCAGTAATCCTGACCATTGACTGTGATATTTCCTTTGTAATCAGGGTGTTTCTCTGACTCTTTTTTATCGTTCTTGAACAAAACGCCTGAGTTATCTTTCTTTTCCATCACATTTCCTTTGCTTTCTTTAACGCACTTCTTACTTTACTGGGTAGGAGTGTCCACAATGCAATCTTTTGTTCTGCATCAAGGTTCTCTCCTTCCAACTTATCCCAAGCTGCCTTGGGGTCACCTTGCTCACAAGTGGCAATCAATTCAACTGCCATCTCTTGCAAGTACTGTAATTCCTCTTGAGGAATGTTATCCATTGCACCCTGAGTAGGTGTAATCACTACTGATCTGCCCTCTTCTGGTAGGTCTTCACCCGCATAGATGTACAGAGAGAGTCCATGTAGGGCTAAAGCCTTGGTCATGCACCTCATAATGGCTGTATTGACCGCAAAAGCATCTGGATTGGGAATGGCCTTGTTCCGATAGTCCATGACGGGTAATTGGCAAGTCATTGGCTTTTTAAACATGGTGACTGTAACGAACACCATTGCTGTGCCGTTAATGTCCATGAAGCACTTGCCATCAAACATCTCTACCCGATAAGTAGCGTCTGCATCAGCTTTAAGGGCTTCTGCCCATGCCCAAGCCCATGACAAGTAAGAAAGCCCATTCTTTTTCTCAAGATGACCATTAACATTTGTTGCCAACAGTTTTGCAATTAACTCTTTGCGTTCAACCAAAAGACCTGGTTGGTTTGGGTCTTGTGTGTAAGTACTCATATTAACTCCTTTGATTTTCATCTAACTCTTGTTGAATAATCTCTTTTTGTTGTTCAGGATATAAATCCTTGAACTCGATGAAGTCTGCTTCTTGGCAGCAAACTATTTTATCTCCCTTGATTGTCAAACAATAAGGGCAGTAGTGGATGTCTGAGAAATGTTCAGAATACTGTACAAATACTGATTTCATGTGAGACTCTCGTAACACATTTCCCACAGAACATCGCCCGCCAGATCGGTGAGCTTGTTTAACTCATCTTCTGTCAATGGTGTTCCATCTTCGTAGCATCCACTTGAGAAGTAAGCGTTACAGAAATCTGGATAATCTCTGCTATCTACTCCATCTATCTCTAGGTCAACGACCTTTTTTCCATTAAGAATCGGCATATTTACTCCTGTTAAGCGTGGGTTACTGTTTGCCCACACCGATAATGTGCCACACCTTTTTAGGCTTTTACATAGGGGTTTTCCCTACTTACGCAAAGTTTTTTCTATGCTAATCTAAAAAGACTTGTCCTATTAATATATAGCCCTTCCTACTCCTTCCTTCCTCTTATGCACTCTGAAATACTTGAAAAAAGATGCGCTGAAGCCTTGCTTGGGTACTCTCAAACAATGGCAGATGCTTATACAACCGAACCAGAGGACTTTGATGCGGCTGTAACAGCTTTGCTTGCCAGAACGCTAGAACTCCATCTAAACCGAACAATCAACCTAGAGAACCTTTACAAATGACCCAAGAATCAGTCATCAGAGCATTACAGAATGGCCCACTTACATCCTACCAACTTGAGGATTTAACTGGCATACCAAGACTATCTATTGCAGCTTGTTGTACAAAGATGAGCTACAAGAAGAAATTAACAATTGGGAAGGTTAAGATGGGTCGGTCATGGGTTTCTCAGTACACCCTAGCATCACACATGATTGAGGCTGAAAAGGTTGAAGAGCCTCGTGATCTGCTAAACCCGTTTGACATCAGGAACGCACAAGGTATCTTTACTAAGGCTGAATATGCGGTTATGAACGCCCAAGCTGTCAGATTGCTTGGCAGACAATCAACAAATGAAATCACAAATAATCAATTTATTTGAGTTTACAAAGTAGAATTAGTTTGATATTATGGAATCCAGCTAGGTCGGGAGTTGCTACCCAACCGAAAAGAGTTATCCCTTCTCCTGCTGGCAATTCCTTTAAGGGTGTTTTAAAAAGCGGCACACATTATGGCTAATCCATGGTTTCGGCTCTATTCAGAGTTCGCACACGACCCCAAAGTTCAAATGCTTTCAGAGGCAATGCAAAGACGTTATGTCATGCTTATGTGCCTCCGATGTAGCGAAATTCTTGAAACGTTACATGAAACAGAAATAGCGTTTCAACTTAGGTTATCCACAGAAGAACTGGAACAAACTAAGCAGTTGTTTATCAGTAAGAATTTCATTGACAAACATTGGAATTTACTTAATTGGGATAAACGTCAATTTGTCTCAGACTCAAGCACCATGCGGGTTGCCAAGCATCGTAGTAAAAAGAAACAGGTAAGTAACGCTGATGAAACGTTACAGAAACGCCCAAGTAACGCTATAGATACAGATACAGATACAGAACAGATACAGAAAAGAACAACTAGCGTTGCACCGCCTGAAGGCGTTTCTGATTCTGTTTGGCAGGAATTCAAATCTTTGAGGAAAGCTAAGAAAGCCCCGATAACCCAAAGAGCCATTGATGCCATAACCAATGAAGCAAACAAAGCTGGTTGGACTTTAGAGAAAGCCTTAGAGGAATGTGTTGTTCGTGGTTGGCAAGCATTTAAGGCAGATTGGGTTGCGAAAAAAGGAAATCCTGCTGACAACATAAGGCTCACAGTTCCACCATCAAATGAGCCTGACCCTGCACTTGAGAAAATTAAGGCTGATGAAAAAACAACTCGCCCACCAACACCCGAAGAGAGAGCAATTCTTAATGCTTACAGGAGAAAAGCATGAAATTTCTTAAACGAATTGTTATTGATGACAACGGATGCTGGTTGTATCAAGGATTTTTAAAGCCAAATTCGTCTGGCTTAAAGTATGGATGGGTTAGTTTTAGAAATAAATCTATGAACGCACATCGTGCATCTTGGATTATCCACAATGGTGAAATACCAAAAAATTTACTTGTATGCCATAAATGTGATGTTCCTCATTGCATAAATCCAGAACATTTATTTCTTGGTACGGCTTACGAGAATACGCACGACATGATTAAAAAAGGCCGTAATGCGCCATCAGCATTTATAGGTAGATTTGGAGAAAAACATCCTAAAGCAAAATTAACTATTAAAGAAGTTATTGAAATTAAGGAAATGATTAGTAAAAATATGAATCAAACAAAAATTGCAAGTTTATACAATGTCACACCAATGAATATAAGTTTAATAAAAACTGGTAAAAATTGGGGATTTGTTAAAGAAAATGATTCTGTATGAACTACTTTGAAGCCATGAGACTGCTAGACCGAGTAAAAGAGGGTGTTCCGATTCCATTACGCCTCATTACTGAAGCGTTAATCCTAACTGGAGACTTAGATGAGTAGGGTATGTACCTATGGCATACAGTAGAAAAAACATCTCTAATGATGGAGACAGAGTTGTTTTAGAGAAAGCCGAAGCTAGGGAGATATACCGAACTTGGCAATCAAACAGAGATAACGATTTTGTTCGTGCCAGGCTTGAGCGTTGCGAAAAGGTCTATGGATCAGGAGCAAGAGATCGGGTCAGGTTTTATATGCGTCAAATGAAAGAAGGACAAATTGAATGAGTTGGCTTTATTCGCAGGTGCTGGTGGAGGAATACTTGGGGGACATCTCCTTGGATGGAGAACAGTCTGTGCAGTCGAGTGGGAGCAGTACCCCGCAAGCGTACTGTGCGCCCGACAAAATGACGGCCTTCTCCCGCCTTTCCCGATTTGGGATGACGTACAAACCTTTGACGGAAAGCCGTGGAGAGGAATTGTTGACGTTGTATCGGGAGGCTTTCCATGCCAAGACATCTCAGCTGCAGGAAAAGGTGTCGGAATCGATGGGGAAAGAAGTGGGATGTGGCGAGAAATGGCGAGGATCATTTACGAAGTACGACCCAGATTCGTCTATGTGGAGAACTCACCAATGCTCACTTCTAGGGGACTTGGAGCCGTTCTCGGAGACTTGGCCTCAATGGGGTTTGATGCGAAATGGGGAGTGTTGGGAGCAAACGACATTGGCGCAAACCATCAGAGGGATAGAATCTGGATCAGGGCAGAACAAATGGGCAACACCCACAACAATGGACAAACTACCTCCAAAGTCTGCCCAAGCTTTATTCAAGGAAGCGACAGAAGCTCGACCCAACAGGAGCAAACCTGCCAACCTGAGAGATCAAGTGAGCAACATGCAGAACTGGCCTACCCCGAACGCATGGGATGGGAAGAGAGGGCCAAGGAGCGAGGAGAACTTGAGAACCAAGAAACACCAGATCAATCTGATTACTGCGGTGAAACAAGCGGAAAGAGAGAAACTATTGCCAACTCCGAATGCACGAGATTGGAAAGACGGGAAGACTGCGGGAAACAGGAAGTCTCCTGGACTCGGAGTGGTGGCTCACCAATTGGACACGCAGACTGGTGGTCAACTGAACCCAACGTGGGTAGAGTGGCTCATGGGGTGGCCGCTAGGATGGAGCGAATTAAAGCCATTGGAAACGGGCAAGTCCCACTCTGTGCAGCTACCGCATGGAGAATCCTAAAATGAGAAGAGCCGCCAGAGTTGATGCCAACCAAGAGCAAATCGTATCTGCATTGAGAGCTGCAGGTGCTTACGTCTGGATCATTGGTCTGCCAGTAGATCTGCTTGTTGGATACAAGGGTCACACTTTTCTGGTTGAGATCAAGACAAACTCTAAAAAGAAGTTTACCAAACTACAAACAGACTTTTTTGAGAATTGGGCTGGCGGTACATTGGCAAGGATTGACAACCCAGAAGCCGCATTGAGAATGATTGCAACATTAGGGTAAGTCCCTATGGTATTACGCAAACAATTAGGTAATATTTAATTTTAAACAGGAGTTAATTATGGAAAAAACTTGGGAATTTGACACAACAGTAGGTGCAGGTAGCGAAGTGGTCACAGTAGTTTATGAGTATGAATCAGATGAGGACTCAACCTATAACGAATCCATCAAAGAGATTTGGTTTGAGGGACGCAATGTTATTGGCCTTCTTTCTGATGAGCAGTTTAAAGAGCTAGAGATGGAGGGAGCCATGCGGTTTCAGTATCACAAGCTGAACTACAAGTTGGAGGATGTATGAATAGATATTCAATGACTAATGCAGTTAAAAGTAAAGTTGCAAATAGGAATCCGATTTACTTGCCAGATGAAATTGCAGACATGATGGGGGTTGGTCGTTCGACTTTAAAACATCATGCAAGTTGGGATAGACCTAACTTTCCAAAACCTAAACTGATAAGTGCTGGAAAGAAGTTTTACGATAAAAATGAAGTTATTAAATGGTACACAAGTAGGCAAGAAAAACACCGCCTTCAAATTTTAGCTGAACAAAGAAGACGAATGCCAATTAACAACACAGAAGATTTAATTGCTTTTCGTATATTTGAAACCAGAACAAATTTAAAACTTACCCGTAAAAATTTGGGAGAAATGATTGGCGTAACAGAATCTGCAATTGCTCATTGGGAGACATTTGACGACATCAAAACAAGAACTCAACCAAAACTAAAGACTTTTATAAAGTTGGCAGAAATTACTGGTGTTGACCTGAATTATTTGATGGCTAAAGACGAAGTTCAATCTAAAGCTAAAAAAACATTACGCAAGCAAGCCATGATTGCAGCGCAAGAAGCGGAGCAAAAAACAAATGATTGAACCATACAAACTAGAAAGATGGATTGAACGAGTAGTTTGGAAAAACTTGGCAATTGATACGTTTGAACAGAATGGTGATTGCCGTCTTGTTTACTATGCTTTGTTTAGGTGCATAGAGTTGTACGAACATAACTATGAAGTCTGATGAATTAATTATGAAAAAAGAACTTTTGATTGGTTGTGGGTCTAACCACACAAAGAAAATGGCAGTAGATGGAACGCCAAACTTTGATAACCTAACCACTTTGGACTACAACGCTGACCACAATCCTGATGTTTATTGGGACTTGATGAGTCTTCCTTTGCCATTCAAAGACAATGAGTTTGATGAAATCCATGCTTATCAGGTGCTAGAACACCTTGGACAACAGGGCGACTACAAGCTATTCTTTGCTCAGTTCTCAGAGTTCTGGCGACTTCTTAAGCCAAATGGTCATTTCCTTGCGACCTGTCCATCAAGGAGTTCAGTCTGGGCTTATGGTGATCCAAGCCATACAAGAATCATGCAGCTTGAACAACTGGTGTTTCTATCCCAAGATGAGTACAAGCGTCAGGTTGGTAGAACACCTATGTCTGACTTCAGGAATATCTACAAAGCAGACTTTAAAACTGTCTTCCAAGAAGAGGATGATGACATCAGGTTTGTACTAAAAGCCATAAAGAATTGATTTTGTAGCTATAATTCAAGCCATGAAACAACGTGGCGGCTCAAGAAAAGGTGCTGGTAGGAAGAAGATCAGCGAAGAGGGTAGGACTATCCGAGCAAGGGTAGCGCCTATCCATGAGCAAGCATTGACCTTGGCGGGGAATGGTTCCTTGTCCGAGGGAATAAGACGTTTAGCAGAGAAGCATTGGAGATTAATTCATGGAGAGCAGCCCCGACAAAGCCATTCAGTATTTGATCGACACCGCACCCTTGTACGCCCAAGCGAAGTCCGAGCGCCTGTACTTGGAGGAGTTCCGAAAGTCCAAGAAGGCTCACCTGATGAGCCAGGCAGGGACGGAAGTTCTGGGTAAACAAGAAACCTTTGCCTATGCCCATGAAGAATACATTGAAGTGCTTGAAGGCATAAGAGCTGCCGTGGAAAAGGAAGAGAAATATCGTTGGCT
>Ga0315901_10007664_pt1 | contig 12704 bp, 10 predicted proteins | sample LakEriMetagenome_10_FD_203761 | JGI IMG/M metagenome (GOLD analysis project Ga0315901, IMG submission 203761) | Freshwater fungal communities from buoy surface, Lake Erie, Ohio, United States - Buoy 2 MA116 | ecosystem: Environmental > Aquatic > Freshwater > Lake | place: USA: Lake Erie, Ohio... | reverse complement strand
AGGACCAACAGGTTCCCCTGGTGAGGCTGGCGCAACTGGACCAACAGGTCCTACAGGAGATAGCGGTTCTTTCACTGCTCAGGCGGCAACTCCACCATCTAGTCCTATTGCTGGAGATGCTTGGTTTAACACTGAAGACGGAGCAGTTTATATTTACTATGACGGCTACTGGGTAGAAACAGGAACCTCAGAGTTTGGTGGAGCAACAGGCCCAACTGGTCCTGCTGGCGCATCAAGCACAGCGCCTGGACCAACTGGACCGACAGGCCCTGCTGGAACTGGAGACACTGGTCCGACTGGTCCGACTGGAAGTGCTGGCGCTACTGGCGCAACAGGGGCAACTGGTCCAACTGGCGCTGGTGATACAGGACCGACAGGTGCTACAGGAACTGCGGGAGCAACGGGGCCAACTGGAGCAACAGGTGCAACAGGTGCTCAAGGTGTTTCAATAACCTTCCAAGGAAGCGTTGCTACAACTGGAAACTTGCCTTCATCTGGGAATAGCGTTAATGATGCTTACATTGTTGATGCTGATGGTGATTTATATGTATGGAATGGTGCTACTTGGGAAAGCGTAGGTCAAATTGTTGGCCCGACTGGACCAACAGGTGCAACGGGTCCAAGTGGTGTTGTACAAACTATTTTTTATGGTTTTGAGTTTGATCCTGTAGAAGGAAAGTTGTACATAGATGATTATGCTGTCAATAGTACTGGATATGTTTATAGTGAAATCTACGAAGAGTGGCTTTTGTCCGAGAACACTTTAGCATTTGTATGGAATAATAATAAACCTAGCCACCTTGCTCTGGAGGTAGAATAATGGCCCGTGTCGATCTTGGACGCCTTAGATTTTATTATCAAGGCGCTTATTCTGGTGCCACCGAATACGAACTCAACGATGTAGTTAAGTATGGTGGAAATGTATACGTATATAAGTATGCCACCGCCGCCACTGGTAATCTTCCAACTAACGCAACTTATTGGGACCTTATGGTTCCTGGATTTAATTTTGAAGGTGTTTATAACTCAGGGACTGCTTACCAGCCAGGAGATGTAGTCACTTACGGTGGCGTTGCCTTTATTTGTATTCTTACCTCTACAGGTAATGCTCCAACAAATGCTACATATTGGTCAACAATTTCTGATGGTATTCAGTTTGAAGGCGTGTGGAGTAGTTCTACAAATTACCAAGAAAACGATGTAGTTACATATGGCTCAAATGTTTATATTGCTTTACGTGACACAATAGATGACGCCCCAGATACAAGCACTTCAGACTGGGCAGTACTTGCTGAGGGATTAAATTATAGAAGTGCATGGAGCGGTTCTGTTGTTTATTATATAAACGACATTGTCAATCGTGGTGGCTCAACATATATTTGTTTACTAAAGCATACTTCTGGAACTTTTACAACAGACTTATCCGCAGAAAAATGGCAAATTCTTACTGAAGGATTTAGATATCGCGGCGAGTGGACAGGTAATACTACTTACCTTATCAATGACCTTGTTTATTTTGGAGTAAGCACATATAGAGCAAGTGCTGAATTTACTTCTGATGCTACAACTTTTTCAGAAGATGAAGATTGGGAACTTTTTGCTCTTGGTGCAGATATTCCTTCACAAGCGTCAAACTCTGGTTCTTTTTTAACCACAGATGGAAGCAGCCTTTCTTGGGCTGCTGTTGATGCTTTTCCTGCTCAGGCAAATAACGCTGGAAAATTATTAGTTACAGATGGAACAAATGTTTCTTGGTCTACAACTGTAGATAGCATTACAGCAAATGTTGGAGACATATCTTCAACAGCAGGAAATGTTTCTGCCGAGTTAGGTCTTTCTGCTGCAAATGCTGGATTTAGTGTAGATGGCGTAACTGCAAATGTAAATACAACTGGAACACTTAGTGTTGAAGGACTTACTTATGTAGGAAATGCTGCTGCTACTTTCGAGTCAAGTGCTGCTCTTACTAATCCTATTGCTGTATTCAACATTGACGCAAATGATTATGCTCAAGTAGCAATTCATAACAGTGGAACAAATGCTAATTCATCATCTGACTTAATTATCTACACAGATGATGGTGATGATGTCGGTGGCTGGATTGATATGGGTATTACATCTAGCGCATTCAATGACCCTAGTTTTACTATCACTGGCGCACATGATGGATATATCTTCGTTGAAGCACCAATCAATGCTTCTGGACAGGGAAACCTTGTTCTAGCAACTGGTGCTAATGGAAGCCAAAATAAGATTATTTTTGCGGCTGGTGGTCTAACCTCTGACAACACTCAGATGGAGATTACCCCAGATGTAAATGTTCATGTTGAAATTGACACACCTTCAACTAGCCCAACAACTGGTGCATTTACCGTTGTTGGTGGTGTAGGTATTCAAGGTGACCTAAATATTCAAGGAAATGTGGATATTGAGGGAACAATTACTTTCGGCGGTGGCGGAACAACCGTTGAGACCGCTAACTTGGCTGTAACAGACCCATTTGTGTTTGTTGGCTCAGGCAATCAAGCAGATATTGTTGACCTTGCTTTTATTGGAGAGTACGCAACAGCAATCTCAACGATTACAAAAACTGTTGACAATAAGGCTTTGACAAATAACGTAGCAACGCTAACAACTACAGATGCTCACACTTTCTTAGTTGGAGATGTTGTAGTAGTTGGTAGCGTAGATGCAACATTCAATGGAACTTATTCAATTACTGCTGTAACTACAAATACATTTAGTTATGTCAAAACTGCGGCAAACGTTGCCTCCACTGCCGTTGTCAGTGGGTCAGCAGAAGTCTCTGCTCGTCGTAAGTTTGCTGGTGTTGCTCGTGATGCTAGCGACGGAGTACTAAAGTTTTTCAAAGATGCAACTACCAAACCAACATCTACTATTAATTTTTCAGAGGCTGGTCTTGGCTTTGCCGATATTCGTGTAAGTGGAATTAATGCCAGCGGAACCGTGGCTCTTCCATCAACTACCTCTATTGGCGATGTTTCATCAACTGAGATTGGGTACTTAGATGGTGTAACCAGTTCTATTCAGACACAACTGGGTAATAAGCAAGATGTTGTAGCAAATGTTAGCGATACCGAAATTGGATATTTGGATGGGGTAACTAGCCTTATTCAAACTCAATTAGATGGAAAAATCAACACATCACTTATTAATGCTGCTGGTGATTTACTAATTGGTACTGCTAATGATACTATTGCTCGTCTAGAGATTGGTGCAAACGGCACTGTCTTAACAAGCAATGGAACTACAGCAACATGGGCTCCCGCATCGGGCGGAGCCTCTTTATCATCTATCTTTATGCTGATGGGAGCGTAAAAAATGCCAACAGTTTACAAAGTACTAGGTCGCAAAGCAGCAGCAGCGACAACAGAAGAGGAACTATACACAGTTCCTTCCGCAACAGAGGCAGTGGTTTCTACATTAGTTGTGTGTAACCGCTCTGCTTCAGCACGTACATATCGAATTGCAGTAAAGCCAACAGCGGCAACAACCCTTGCTGCCGAGCATTACATTGCTTATGATGTAGCAATTGCTGCCAATGATTCAACAGCGTTGACTCTTGGTATTACTCTTGCTGCAACTAACGCAATTCGTGTTTATTCATCAGCCGCAGATGCCCTTACATTTACAGCGTTTGGTTCTGAAATAACCGCTTAATTTTTTAGAGAAAGGACGACTGGACATGGCTATTTCAAAACTGTCTTCATCTACTTTTTTGCAAAATTTAGCAAAAAATACAACAGCCTCGGAAAAAACAAATCTTATTCCAATAAGTGCTAGTTATGTGGTGATTGCTGGCGGCGGAGGCGGAGGGGGTGTAACTGGTATTGCTAGAAACGGTGGCGGCGGAGGTGCTGGAGGGTATTTAGAAGGCTCTATTACTTTATATAGAAATCTTAGATACACTGTTGTTGTTGGAGCAGGGGGCGCTGGGACAGATGGAGCATCTCCTAATGGAAATTTTGGTTCTGTAAGCACTGCTTTTGGTGTATATGCTCTTGGTGGAGGCGGGGGTGGAGGAGGCGCTGGAGGAACCAATGGTGGTGGCGGTGGAGGCTCGGCCGGGGGTGGTAATGACCAAGCAAACTTTATAACTGGTGGATTAACTTCAGATGTTGCTTCATATAAAGCGCAAGGAAATAATGGCGGAGCAGGTGCAGGTGGAACTTCTTATTTTGGTGCAGGAGGGGGTGGAGGCGCAAACGCTGTTGGAGGTAATGGTATTGCAAATACTGCGGATGGTGGTGCTGGAGGTGCTGGTAAGGCATCCAGTATTACTGGAACATCTGTAACCAGAGCCGGAGGTGGTGGAGGTGCAAGATATACCGCAGGAGGTGCTGGTGGAGGTGGCATTGGTTCCAATGAATCAAGCGGTGCTGGCAACGGAATTGCTAACACAGGGTCTGGTGGCGGTGGCGCTTGTAATTCTACTGGTGGCAATGGCGGTTCTGGTGTTGTAATAGTAAGTAGTCCAGTTCCTGCACAGGTAACTACTGGCTCTCCAATTGCTACTACAAGTGGGGCAAATTATGTATACCAATTCAATGGGGATGGAAGTATTAGATTCTGATGGCACATTTTGCAAAATTAGACAATGACAATAAGGTTCTAGCAGTTCATGTTGTCAGTAATGAAGTTTTACTTGTTAATGGTGTTGAGTCCGAGCAAGTTGGTATAGATTTTCTTACTGATTTACATAACTACAATAATTGGAAACAAACCTCATATAACGGGTCTTTCCGTAAAAACTATGCAGGAATTAACGATATATATGATAACGTAAAAGATGCATTTATTTCTCCTCAACCCTACCCTTCTTGGGTACTGAATGAGTCTACTTGCAGATGGGAACCTCCTGTTTCCATGCCAGAGTTTAATGAAGATAGTCCAATATCCTGGGCTTGGGATGAAACTTCTCTTTCTTGGATAGATCAAAGCACAATATTAATAGAAACAGGTTCTACCAATGAGCAATAAAATATTTTCTTCTTCTTCTATTTCTACTGGAATAAAACAGTCTGGATTAGAAAAAAATACTTTATTTGGAGTAAATGTATCAGAATCAAGTATATATAACGTAATGAAAAAAATTGCAGGTGGTAGTTATAATCAAAATGTACCAACTTCTGGTGGAACATTGACAGTAAATAGTCTTGGATTAAATAACTATGACTATGTTGTTAAGCAAGGAAATACTACAATATCTTCTTTTATTCCAGAAGAATGGTTTACAAATACTGAAGATTCTGCTGCTGCACTTATTGTTGTTAAGGGAAACTTAACAGTCAATTCTGGAATTACTTTTACACCTCAAGTAAGAAAACTGTTTACTTGTATATGGGTTCAAGGAAACTTAACAGTTAATGGAACAATAAGTATGACTGCTCGTGGTGCAAGTACAAATTTGTTAACTAATACAAACAACACTATTAGAATTATCGATGGTACGTATTCTTCTGTGACTAATCCAGAAGTTCCAGCAAATGGTGGTGCAGGTGGTGCAGCATTTACAAGTACTGCATCTAATACACCAGGAAATAATGGCTCTAATGGTTCTAATGGTGGTACGGGTGGTGGCGGTTCAGGTGGTAAATATTTAGTAACAGTAGGAACTGGTGGCGCTGGTGCATCTGGTAGTGCATTTTCTGGTGGTCCAGGTGGAGGTGGTTCTAATTCTGGAACTGCTACATCTGGAGGTGCTAATGGTGGTGTAGGTGGAAGAAGTGATTCTGTAGGTGGAGGCAATGCTTCTGGTGGTGGCGCAGGAAATCCAGGAGGAAGATCAGCAAGAGGTGGAAGTGCAACATATAGTGGTCTTGCTTCACTAGATGGATATTTTGGTACTGGTGGAACTTTAATAATTTTTGTTACGGGAACATTATCTGGAACAGGAACTATTTCATCTAATGGTTCTCAGGGGGGAGGACTGGCTGGTTCTTCTATTGGTGCAGGTGGTGGTTCAGGTGGAGGTTCTGTGACAATTCTTTGTAGCAGTGGTTCTGTATCTCAGGTTTCTGCTACAGGTGGTGCTAGAGGTGTAGGTTATGAGCCTTCTGGTGTTTATTTTTCTGATGGTGGTCTTGGTGGTAATGGAACTGCCAGAACTTTAACTGGATTTAGTGGGTAGTAAAAAATGGCCATTGATTTCCCCTCCTCACCCGAACTCAACGAGCAATACACTTATAATGAACAAATTTATCAGTGGAACGGCGTTGTTTGGCGTTTAGTTCGCTCTAGCGTTGTCGGCCCAACGGGGCCAACTGGTGCTACAGGTCCTGCGGGTAGTTTTGGTGGCGAAACCTTTGAGTACCTTTTTGATACAGCAACATCAGATCCTGCTACAACTTTAGGCAACGGTCTTGTAAGACTCAATAGCGCAGCAAATACAGCAACAGTTATGTATCTTGCTTATGTTGACGCAAATTCAGAAAACGTATACAGTTTTTTACAAACAATTGACGCATCTACATCGTCAATCAAAGGCACTTTTAAGATAACCAATGCCGCAGACCTCAATGATTATGCCTTCTTTCAAATAGTCGGTGCTCATACAGATGATGCAGACCACTTCAATGTTCCAGTTGCTTTTGTTTCTTCGTCTTCAGGCTTTGCACTTGAAGACAACGAAGAAATTTTTATAACTTTTGCTAGAACTGGTGATATAGGTGATACGGGTCCAACTGGACCAACGGGTCCTGCGGGAGCCACTGGTCCGACTGGAAACACGGGTGCAACAGGTGCAACGGGAGCAGCAGGAACATCAGTAACAATTCTTGGACAGTACGCAGATTTAGCAGCCCTACAAGCAGCACAACCAACAGGAAACCCTGGAGATTCATATTTAGTTGAGTCTGGCGACCTTTATGTGTGGTCTGCTAATACATCAGCATGGGTAAACGTTGGTAACATTGAGGGACCGACTGGTCCTACTGGTACTTCGGGTGCTACTGGTCCTACAGGACCTGCTGGCGCTGCCTCGGATGCTGGTCTTGCAACTTCATGGTGGTTAGGAGTCTAATATGGCTGCGATTGAACGCTTAGCAATTGTCAACCCTTCTGCTAACTCCGCTAATACCGCTTTTACAAGCGACAGTACTTTTCTTATTTCTGTTATTGCAACAAACAAATCAAACACAGAAAATGCTCTTATCTCCGTATGGGTCTCACCTTTAGGTGTTGATTCAGAAGGAGGACGTGGTTATGTTGCCTACAACCTACCTTTGAGCATCTCTAACACTTACGAGACTATTCGCTTTCCGATTATTAACACAGACCAAGTCCGTGTTCAGGCAAGCACCGCAAATGTCTCCTTCATCATTGCTGGTATTGACCAGTTAGACGTGTGAGGTTAGGTAAAAATGCCAGGATACGCTAGAGCAACAGGAGCCGATGTAGACGGAATTATTGCTACAACTACAGTAAGAAATGTAGGAGATTCGGAGCAATTACTTTATACCGCTACGAAGAAGTCTGTCGTCTCTGGGCTTCAAGTTGCCAATAGAACAGGTGGGATTTTGCCTGTCTCTGTCTACGTAAAAAAGAGCGTAACAGCCTCTGTCTCAAATAAGGCACTGACCTCAAACGTAGCGACCCTAACAACTTCTGCCGTTCACAACCTTTTTGCTGGAGATAGTGTGGTTATATCTGGTGTAGACGCCACCTTTAACGGCACTTATACGATTACTTCAGTGCCAACAACCACAACTTTTAGATACGCTAAAACCAACTCTAACGTAGCCTCAACTGCGGTCAGCCCAGTTGGGTCAGCAACAGCAGCAGACACTATTTTTTATTTAGCCAAAGATGTCAGAGTTGAAAATGGAGCAAAACTAGAAATTATTGAAAACCCATTTTCAATAGTTGCTACAGATAGATTGTATGCTATTTCAGGGGTAGAAAACGCCTTTGATGTGGTAATATCTGTACAGGAAGGTGTAAACTAACATGGCAGTTTTTCCTAGCATTGACGATATCGCCAACCAAACCTTTTACGGGTTTAGGTACGATGTTGATACTGCACGCTTGACTGTAGAAAAAATCAATGATGGAAGCCCTGTACGTGTTCCAGATGCAGACCTTCTGCGAGAAGATGACTACAAGCAGTGGTTATTTACCCGCAGCACACTAAATTTTGATTGGAACTCAAACGCCAAAACTCGCCTACTGTTGGAGGTAGTGTAATATGACACAGATTATCGATCTGGGAAAACTTCGCTTTTATTGGGCGGGAGAATATAACTCAGCGACCGTTTACGAAGTAAACGATATTGTCAAGTATGGCGGTAACGTCTACATCTACACCTACACACTAGCCGAGGCGAACCACACACCAACAGATACTAACTACTGGGCGCTAATGATTTCAGGCCTCAAGTTTGAGGGCGAATACAACAACGCAACAACATACCAAGTAGGCGATGGCGTTGCTTACGGCGGTATTGTTTATATTGCTATTGCCGATACAACTGGCAACCTTCCACCAAATGCTACATATTGGTCACAGTTTGCAGATGGTATTCAGTACGAAGGAAGTTATTCAGGCTCTACTGCCTATCAGATGAATGACATTGTCACCTATGGTGGCAAGTCTTATATTGCTAAGCAACTTACAACAGGAAACGTACCAACAAATGCTACCTACTGGGATATTCTTACAGAGGGTATCCGTGGTTTAGGTAACTACGCTAACGGCACAACATATCTTCCTGGCGACGTCGTTTCTTACGGCGGTAACGTTTACATCAACATTTTGACCAGCACTGGCAACATACCAACAAATGCCACTTACTGGAGCCTAATGAACTCTGGTATCAAATTTATTGGTGCCTATAACGCTCTAACAGCATACAAAATTAATGAAATTGTTACCTATGGAGCAAAATTATATGTTTCTAAAGGAGTAACAACTGGCAATCTCCCTACTGATGCAACCTACTGGGACCTACTAGTAGATGGTATTAGCGCAGAGGGTGTTTACAACAATGGAACAGCATATGTTCCTGGAGATGTTGTAGCCTATGGTGCAAATCTTTACATTGCTACAGATGAGACAACTGGCAATCTTCCAACCAACGCTACTTACTGGGATTTGTTTATTGACTCAATTCAAAGCGTAGGAACTTACGCTAGCGGAACAACATACTACATTGGCGATATCGTCAAGTATGGACCAAATCTTTATATATGTAAATTACAGTCAACTGGCAATCTTCCAACCAACGGAACTTACTTTGATGAGTTTATTGAGTCAGTAGTAAATGCTGGAGAGTGGGAAGACACAACAACTTACTATGCTGGCGATATTGTTGAGTACGGTCCAAACCGTTATGTTGCTTTGCGTCAAACTATTGACGATGCTCCAGACGTGTCCGCATCCGATTGGGAAATTTTTACTGAAGGTCTAAACCTTCGTAGCAACTGGGCTACATCAACTACTTACTACATCAACGATATTGTTGTTCGTGGTGGTTCAACTTATATTTGTTTACTAAGACACGCTTCTGGAACATTCCAAACAGACTTAGACGCAAATAAGTGGACTAAGTTTAATGGTGGAGTTCGTTGGCGTGGAGAGTGGGCACCAGACACAGCCTACTTGCGTGATGACCTTGTCTACAACGGCGTAAGCACATACATTGCTACTGCTGACTTTACATCAGATGCTACTGAATTTGATAACGATACTGACTGGGAGTTGCTCTCACTTGGTGCTGACACACTTCCAAATCAGGTAGGAAATGAAGGAAAGTTCTTATCTACTAACGGAACCATTCCTCTTTGGGCAGATAGTGGAACTTTAGAATCTCTTACTGTCAATGATGGTATTGAGGTAAAAGGCGACATTCTAAGTCAGGGAAGCATTCAAGTTACATCCCGTCTTGTAAACGTAATAAACAAAATTAAAACAAACAACGTAGCAACTGTTACTGCTGATGAAAACCACTATTTTGATGTTGGAGATAGTGTTTTAGTCGCTGGTCTAGGTGCTGATTTTGATGGAGTAATAACAATTGGTACTGTACCAACTGACACAACCTTTACATATACAAAGGCTGGAGCAAATGTTGGCTCTGCTGTAGTCACTGGTGGAACGGCAACAAGTTCAGGAATTCTTTCTACAACTTCTAGCGCATCTATTGGCTCAAATTTAACAGTTGGCGCAGATGCAAGCGTTACTGGTGATTTGTATGTTGGAACTGGCGCAGCGGCATATGAAACTTCTGCTGCTCTAACAGATACAATTGCTGTTGGTGCTGGAAACGCTAATGCGTTTGTTCAGTTATCAATTCATAATGATAGTGATGGCACAGAAGCCTCTACAGATTTTATTGCCTATGCTGACAACGGAGATAATGACTCTGGTTGGATTGACATGGGTATTACATCAAGCACATTTGATGCTGCAATTTTTGGAATTACAGGAAAGAATGACGGATATGTCTTTATGTCCGCACCTGCTCCAACCGCAGCGAACGTGTCAAATAAGGCTCTTACAAACAACGTAGCAACCTTGACAACATCAACTGCTCACGGCTTCTCTAATGGAGACGAAGTAACAATTACTAGTGTGGATGCAACATTCAATGGTGTTTACACAATTACAGGAACTACAAGTAACACATTTACATATGCCAAAGTTGCGGCTAACGTCACAAGTGCTGCTGTAAGCCCTGTTGGAGTTGCTACTCGCTATACAGGTGAAGGTAACTTGGTATTAGCAACAGATGCAAACGGTTCTGCTAACAAGATTATTTTTGCAGCAGGTGGCTTGGAATCTGGTAATGAGCAGATGAGCATTGTTCCTGACCAAAATGTTCATATTGAAATTGCTACAGCCTCAACAAATGCTACAACTGGTGCTTTGACTGTTGTTGGTGGTATTGGCAGCAACGGTGATATCTCAATCAACGGAACATTCCGCTCAGAAGACCCAATCTTTGTTGGAACTGGCGCTGAAGACTTTGAGACAAGCGGAACATTGACAGATGCAATGTTGGTAGTCAACAAGGCTGATAACACAGCAACAAGTTCTTTTGCTCAGATTGCTTTCCGCAATGCTGATTCAACATCATCGGCAGACATTATCGTTTATATGGATAATGGAGATGATAGCAACGGCTGGATGGGTATGGGTATTACTGGCTCTACCTTTGATGATGCCACATACGGAATTACAGCACCTGGAGATGGATACATCTTCCATAACGCAATCAACGCCGACTATGTAGGAAATATGGTTTTTGCTACTGGCGCTGAAGGCTCTGAAAACAAGATTATTTTTGCAGCAGGTGGTTTTGACTCTGGTCTAACTCAGATGGAAATTACACCTGGTGTCAACGTACATATTGAAATTGACACACCTTCTACATCTCCTACAACTGGTGCACTTACCGTTGTTGGTGGAGTCGGTATTCAGGGTGACTTGAATATTGAAGGTAACGTGGCTATTGAAGGAACTATTACTTTTGGTGGTGCTGGAACAACTGTAGAAACAGCAAACCTATCGGTTACAGATCCATTCATTTTCGTAGGTACTGGAAACGCAGCAGATATTCTTGACCTTGGCTTCTTGGCTGAGCGTCAAATCACAGTATCTGCAATCACAGCAGACATTACAAATAAGGCTCTTACAAACAACGTAGCAACACTGACAACTAGTACATCACACACATACCGTGTTGGAGACCGAGTTGCGGTTTCTGGAGTTGACGCTACATTTGATGGAACATACGCAATCACTGCGGTAACTTCAAACACCTTCTCATACGCTAAGACAGCAGCAAACGTTGCTTCTCAGGCTGATACTGGTGGCGCAGATGTACAAAGTCGTCGTGTCTATGACGGTATCGTTCGTGATACAACAGATAACGTAGTCAAGTTCTTCCAGAACCTTGTAGTCAAGCCAACCTCAACAGTTGACTTTGCTGAGGCTGGGGTAACTTACGCTGACATCAAGGTAGATGATATTGATGCAGACGCAATTACAGCAACTGGCAACCTGACTATTGCTACAGACAAGTTGATAGTAAACGCTGCAAGCGGTGCTGTAACTGTTGCTAATACCTTCAGCGTAACTGGTATATCAACTCTCAACGGAGGAATCAACTCTTCTGGTACTCTCAACTTTACAGGTGGAGCGTCCTTTAGCGGAACTACAGATGTTCAAGAGATTCGTGAGCAGGTAGTAAACCCAAGCATTTCCTCTAACGCAGCAACACTTGTGTGGACTAGTGGAAACATTTTCTACACAGATGCCTCTGCTGCTGGTGCAAACATTACTTACAACGTAACAGGTGTACCAACAGATGTAAATAAAATTATGACAATCAACATTTTCCAAGTTCAAGGTTCAACAGGAAGAATCCCTGGAGCCTTCCAAATTGATGGTTCTGCTCAAACAATTAAGTGGGCTGGTGGAAGCGCTCCAACTCCTACATCATCTGCTGGAAAAATTGACGTCTTCTCATTTACAATGCATCGTCTTGCTGGCGGTACTTGGAACGTATACGCTTCCTCAACATTGAACTTCTAAACATTTAGTTAGGGGAAACTAATGCCATTTATTAGTAGCGTAAGAGGTGCATACGGACCTCAAAGCCGTGGAGGTAGGGCAGGAAGTCTTCTTACCTCAACTGGTGGAACAATCACAACTGCTGGTGGCTATCGTATTCACACTTTTA
>Ga0315901_10007659_pt1 | contig 12711 bp, 10 predicted proteins | sample LakEriMetagenome_10_FD_203761 | JGI IMG/M metagenome (GOLD analysis project Ga0315901, IMG submission 203761) | Freshwater fungal communities from buoy surface, Lake Erie, Ohio, United States - Buoy 2 MA116 | ecosystem: Environmental > Aquatic > Freshwater > Lake | place: USA: Lake Erie, Ohio... | reverse complement strand
CCGTCATCGCCGCATTCGCGCTGCTCTGCGCTGTCCCGGCCTTCGCGCAGGCCTGGCCCTCGAAACCGATCCGCGCCATCGTGCCCTTCGCGGCCGGCAGCGCCACCGACCAGATCGGCCGCGCGCTTGCCGAGAAGATGAGCCAGACCCTGGGTCAGCCGGTGGTGGTCGAGAACCGTCCCGGGGTCAACGGCATGCTCGGCGCCGACGCGGTGGCCAAGGCGCCGGCCGACGGCTACACCATCCTGGTGGGCACCAACAGCACCAACGCGGCGCTGAAGTTCCTGATGAAGAAACTGCCCTACGACCAGGACGCGGCCTTTGCGCCGGTGGGCTACGTGGGGTCGGTGCCGCTGATGGTGGCGGTCAACAACGATCTGCCGGTGCGCACGCTGAAGGACTTCGTCGACATGGCCAAGGCCCGCCCCGGGCAGGTGCCTTTCGCCTACGCCAGCACCTCGCAGCAGGTCTCCGCCGAAATGCTCGCCAGCATGGCCGGCATCCGCATGAACCCGGTGCCCTACAAGGCCGGCCCGGCCGCCATGACCGATCTCATCGGCGGGCAGGTGGCCATGTTCACCGCCGATTTCGCGGTGACCGTGCCCCAGTACAAGGCCGGCAAGATCCGCGGGCTGGCGGTCACCTCGTCGCGGCGTTCGTCCGCCGTGCCGGAACTGCCCACGGTCAACGAGGCGCTGGGCCTGAAGGACTACGAGCTCACCGCCTACTTCGCGGTCTTCGCGCCGGCAGGCACGCCGCGCGAGGTGATCGTGAAGCTCAACCAGGCGGTCAACGCCGCGGTTGCCGCACGCGATTTCCAGGACAAGTTCGCCCCCAATGGCTTCGCAGTCGAGCCCGGTACGCCCGAGGCGCTGGCTCAGCGCAATCAGGCCGAGACCGCCAAGTGGGAAAAGGCGATCCGCGAGGCGAAGATCGAGCAGCAGTAGGCCGGGGGAGCGCCCGGCTGCCGGCCCCGACGCGAGCCGGGCGCGCCGGCGTCCCGGCGCGCGCACAGCCGCCTCGTCAGTCTTCGTACCAGGGCGCAGGCCAGCCCAGCAGGGCGCTCGCGCGCTCGCCGCGCGCGCGGAGTTCGGCGCGATCTCGCCCGCCAAGATGCACGACACCGTAGCGGTGGCTGCCTGTCCAGCGGTAGTCGCGCGCCAGCGCACGCCCCCGCTTCGGAAAGCCCAGGAGCAGCGCGTCGGGAAAGGCACGCCCGAAGGCCTCGCGCTGGCGTGGATCCGGTGCCGGTGGCGGCAGTGCCCGGTCGAAGCTGCGATACACCAGGCTGGCGGCCACCCCGGCGGTGGGCTCGGTGCGCGGCAGCATGGCGGGGTCCTGACCGAGCGCCAGCGCCAGCGCGATCGCATGCGGATCGATCCCCAGCACTCTGCGGTAAAGATCGCCGAACTGCGAGGCCAGCCGTGGATTGCACTCGATCACGGTCAGCGCGCCGGTGATCTCATCATGGAAGAACTCGAGGTTGAAGGTGCCATGGCGGTAGCCGATCGCAGCCAGGAAGCGGCGGGCGATGTCGAGGATGCGCGCCTGGACTTCCGGTGGCAGCCGGCTGGGGAGCTCCCAGCGCACGAAGGCCTGCGTGCCGGGCTTCACGATGGCATCGACCACCCCGAGCGCGTGCACCGCCCCATCGCACACCCATCCGTCGAGGTTGAACTGCGGCGTACGCAGCGGCACCGGGGTCTCGAGCATCAGGGCATGCGCGCTGCCGGTCTGCGGCAGCCTGGCCCGGCAAACCCGGTCGAAGGGCTCCACCAGCTGGCGGAGCAGCCATCGTTCCATGAGGCTCAGCCGGGTGTGGTCCTGGAGTGCCTCGCGGCTGTCCACCTGGCGGGCGGCGATCGAGAAGGCGGCCTTCACCGGCTTGGCGAAGCGGGGATAGACCAGGCCTTCGGGGATGGGATCGCCCCAGCGCGCGGGCAGGGCTTCGGCGGCGACGCTCGCCTCGGGCGCGATCTGCGCCATCACCTGTCGGGCGTGCAGCTTGTGCTGGGCGGCGAGAATGCTCTCGGGGGACGTGCCGGGCAGACCCAGCTTCTCGGCGACCAGGGCCGCGGTCAGCGCCCCGAACTGCTCGTGGTGCGAGAGCACGCCCCGCCAGCCCCGCCGCCGGCCATGCGCAGCCTGACGCTGCGCGAGACGCTCGAGATCCAGCCCGATCAGCCGCAGCTGGTCGGGAAAGCGAAAGAGGTCGAAGCCGGCGGTGTCGAAGCGCGCGTGGCCGGCCGCGGCGAGCGCATGCATCGCCTGCGCGTCCCAGTCGTAGGGAAAGAGCCAGCCCACGCGGGGCGGGGCATGCAGGGCCACGGCGGCCTCAGCGGGTCAGCGCGCGTCGCGCCAGCAGGCTGAGGAGGTCGACCAGCCCCACCAGCAGCAGCATCGCGCCGAGTATCGTGGCTGTCTTGCCCATGTGGAACAGGCCCATGTGGAAGGCGAGCAGCTGACCCAGCCCACCCGCGCCCACCACACCGAGCACGGCTGCGGCGCGGATGTTGTTCTCCCAGCGGTACAGGGTGTAGCTCATCAGCTGGGGCAGCACCTGTGGCAGCGTCGCGTAGAGGAACACCCGCAGGCTGCCGACGCCTTGCGCGCGCAGCGCGTCGCCCGGCCCCGGCGGCGCGTTCTCGATCGCCTCGGCGAACAGTCGTCCGAGCACACCGGTGGTGTGGGCTGCGAGGGCCAGCGTGCCGGCGAAAGGGCCCAGCCCGGCGGCAATCAGCAGCAGCGCCGCCCACACCAGCTCGGGCACCGAACGCAGCGCGTTGAGCAGCAGCCGGGTGGCGCCGCGCCCGCGCGCGGCATCGGCCTCGTGCAGCCGGCTTGCCGGCAGCGCAAGGGCCAGACCGGCCAGCGCCGCCAGCAGCGTGCCCAGGGCCGACATCGCAAGCGTCTCCCAGGTGCCGACCCAGACCTTGGACAGGAAGGCGGCGCTCAGGTCGGGCGGGAAGAACTCGCCGACGAAACGACCCATGCTGCGCAGCGCCTCGAGCGAGAAGAACTCGGCCCACTGCAGCCCCAGCGTGGCAAAGCTCGCGACCGCGAGCAGCAGGGCGCCGACGGCGGCCAGGGTGCCAGCGTTCCATCGATGCACGAGCTCGGCGCGCATCGGCGTGCGCCGCAGGCTGGCGCTCACGGCATCGGCCAGCGCCACCAGCGCGACGAAGACCGCCAGCATCGTCAGCACTTCGCCGCCGTTGAACATCTTCATCGAATTGTCGAGCTGCTGGCCCAGGCCGCCGGCGCCGACGAAGCCCAGCACCACCGAGCTGCGGATCGCGCATTCCCAGCGGTAGACCGTGTAGCTGGTGAGCTCGGCCGCGTTCTGTGGCAGCAGGCCGTAGAGAAAGGCCTGCAGGCGCGAGCTGCCGTTGCGCAGCAGCGTCTGCGTGGCGTGGGGGTCACCGCTCTCGAGAATCTCGGCATAGACCTTGCCGAGCATGCCGCCGTAGGTCAGCGCGATCGCGAGCACGCCGGCTGTGGGCCCGAGGCCGACCACCCGCACGAAGACCAGCGCCCACACCAGCTCGGGCACGCTGCGCAGCACGACGAGCACCCCCCGTACCACCTGACGCAGCGCGAAGGGCAGCCGGGCCATCCGTCCGGGCAGCGCCGACACCGACAGCACCGAGGTGGCCAGCAGGGTGAGCGGCACCGCGATCAGCATGGCCAGCGCCATGCCCGCGGTGGCGATCGCGACCGTACGCCAGGTCTCGCGCACGACCATCGCCAGGAACTCGGGAGCGTGAGCCGGTGGCATGAAGCTCGCGAGGAACTGCCCCGTGACCTTCAGGTTGCGGGCCTCGAACAGCAGCCAGGGCTTGAATTCGGTGGCCACGAGCAGCGGCCACAGCAGCACCAGCGCGATACCGCTCCAGGCGACGCGGCCGACCCAGGCCGGGTCGCGTAGCGCCGGATGGGTCGGGGTGGGCGAGGCACTCACCGGCTCATCGACAGTGCATGGGCGCCGGTGCCGCGCCCGATGCCGGCGGCGATGTCAGCGCGACGGCGCTCGGGGCCGCAACCAGCTCGTGTTCGAACTGCGCGTAGAGCTCGGCGAGCCGCTCGCGCGTGACCTCGGCTGCTGGCAGATCAAAGGCAACGCGCCCGTCGCGCAGCCCCAGGACACGCGGGAAGTGGGCCAGCGCCATCTCGACCTGATGCAGCGTGGCCACCAGCGTGACGCCGCGGGTCCGCGCCTCGTCGACCAGCGTGGCGAGCGCCTGACGCGCCCGCGTCGGATCCAGGGCCGACAGGGGCTCGTCGACCAGCCACAGCCGCGCCGGCGCCAGCAGCGCCCGGGCCAGCCCCACGCGCTGCCGCTCACCGCCCGACAGGCGATCGACCCGCTCGAAGAGCTTCTCGGCGAGATCGAAGCGCGCAAGCGCCGCATGCGCTGCCGGGATGTCGATCGGGTGAACCAGACTGCGCAGGCTGGCGAGCAGGGTCATTGCCGGCAGGCGACCGGCGAGCACTGCGGTGACGACCCGTTGGCGCGGCGGCAGCGGCGGGACCTGGGGCGCGAGAAAGAGCCGGCCTCGCAGTCGCTGCAGCGCGGGCCTCGGCAGCGTCCAGGGGTCGGTGTCGTCCAGCCGCAGGCTGCCTTCCGACGGTGCTAGCGCGCAGGCCAGCAGCTGCATCAGCGTGGTCTTGCCAGCCCCGGAGGGCCCGATCACCGCGAGCTGCTCGCCGGCCCCGACCGCAAGCGAGATACCGGTCAGCGCCGCGGCGGCGCTGGCGCGCGCGGCCGGGTGGCGCGCGCTGGCGGCCCGCAGTTCGAGCTTCATGCAGCGCCTCCGACGGGCGCAGGGCGTGGCGGCATCAGATCAGGCCGGCGCTGCGGCCGGCGGCTTCCAGGCCTTTGTAGTTCTCGGGCGAGGTCGGGATGTAGCGGGTGGCGCGGTTCAACTGCAGGATCTCCTTGCCCTCGGGTGTGGCCGGATCGAGGTCGAGCAGCGCCTTCTGCACGCGCTGGCGCAGCTCGGCCGGGGAGTCGACATGCATCGACCAGTTGTAGTTGAAGTAGGTTGGCGTGGTGTGGAACACGTCGACGGCCTTCGTGTCGACCCGGTTCTCGGACACGAACTTGCGCCACACCGTGATGTCGAGGGCGGCCGCATCGACCTTGCCGCTGACCACCGAGGCGATGGTCGCGTCGTGGGCGCCGCTGTAGGCCACGCGCCGGAAGTCCTTCTCGGGTGTCAGGCCGACCTGCAGCAGGAAGAATCGCGGCATCAGGTGGCCCGAGGTGCTGCTCTGCGAGCCGAAGCTGACCTGTCGGCCCTTCAGATCGGTCAGATTCCGGATGCCGGAGTCGGTCTTGGCGATGAAGACCGACTGGAATTTCGTGTCTTCCTCGCGCTGCGCGATCGGCACGATCCGGCCGCCGGAGCGCAGTTGCGCCTGCACATGCGTGAAGCCGCCGAACCAGACCAGATCGACCTTGCGGTTGACCAGCGCCTCGACTGCCGCCGGATAGTCGCTCACCGGGGTGAATTCGACCTTCATGCCCAGCCGCCTCTCGAGGTAGGTGACGATGGGGCCGAACTTGCGCACCTGTTCGGTGGCGGCTTCCTCGGGGATGGTCGTCACGCGGAAGACCGGTTGCGCGTGCAGCACGGCGGCGGCGGCAAGTGCCGCGATGCCTGCCGAGGCCTTGAGCAGGAAAGACAGGGCGGGGTGGAACATCGGCAATCTCCAGGGGCGAGCGAAGGATCGTAAGCGGGTACAGTGTGCATGGCCCGAATCGCCCGTCTGCCATGCATTCTCCGACACCCGTTGCCCCGCTGCCGGGACAAGTGCCGCGTTTCATCGAGACTCACAGCCTCGATGCGCGGACGCTCGCCGCCGAGGCTGCCCGGGGCCTGCTCGCATCGCGCGCGACCGTGGCGCCGAAGTTCTTCTACGACGCGCTGGGTTGCCGGCTGTTCGAGGCCATCACGGAGGTCGACGAGTACTACCTGACCCGCACCGAGGCATCGATCTTCGCACGCCATGGCCCGGCGATGGCGGCCGCCCTTCGCGATGCCGTGGGCGATGGCCCGACGATGGTCGATCTCGGCGCGGGCAACGGCGCCAAGGCGGCCGCGCTGTTCGGCCTGATCGCGCCCCGGCGCTACCTCGCGGTCGATATCGCGGTCGACCATCTTCGCGCCACGCTGCCCGCGCTCGCCCGGGCGCATCCCGCAATCGCCTTCACGGCGGTGGGGCAGGACTTCGCCACCGCGCTCGCGCTGCCTGGCGAACTGCGCGGCGATGCGCCGGCGCTGGTCTTCTATCCCGGCTCGAGCATCGGCAACTTCGCCCCCGATGACGCCTTGCGCCTGCTGCGCGAGGCGCGCGCCGTGGCCGAGGGCGGCGCGCTGCTGATCGGCGTCGATCTGGTCAAGGATCAGGGCGTGCTCGAGCGCGCCTACGACGATCCGCTGGGCGTGACGGCGGCCTTCAACCGGAATCTGCTGCGTCACCTGAACCGCCTGCTCGGCGCGGATTTCGACCTGCGGCAGTGGCGGCACGTGGCTTTCTACGATCCGGTCGCGGCGCGCATCGAGATGCACCTGCAGGCGAGCGAGGCGCTGGGGGTGCACTGGCCGGGCGCGCGGCGCGACTTCGCCGCCGGCGAGCGCATCCACACCGAAAACAGCCACAAGTGGACGATCGCGGGTTTCGAGGCCTTGCTCGCGCAGGCGGGATTCGGCGCCACCCGCCACTGGTGCGACGAGGCGGGATGGTTCGCGGTGTTCCTGGCGCTGCATCCGGATGCCGGCGCGCGCCGGCCCGGCTAGAACCGCACGGTCAGCGCCAGCCAGCCGTCGGGCAGCAGCGCGTTGACCCGCGCCTCGAGCCATTTGTCGCCGCCGGTGAGGATCAGCACGCCCATCGCGCCGAGCAGCAGCGCGAACACGGTCTTCAGGCCGGCGATGCGGGCCATCACCCAGCCGCGAGCGCGCGTGAAGCCAGCGCGTGAGGCATAGGCCACGGCAACCAGCGGAATCGCGGCGCCCACGCCGAACACGCCCAGGATGAGGCCGCCGCGTGCCACGCCGCCCTCGCTGGCCACCAGCGTGAGCGCCGAGGCCAGCAGCGGGCCCGAGCAGGGGCTCCAGACCAGGCCGAGCACCGCGCCCAGCAGCAGCGCGCTGCCGAGCGAGCCGCCTGACAGGCGCGCGCTCGCGGTGCTTGCGCCCGAGGCGAGCGGCGTCATCCACTGCGTGAAGCGCTCGCTCCAGGCGGGCACCAGCATCACGGCCGCCAGGGCGACCAGCAGCAGCCCGCCGACCACCCGGACATGATCGCCGTCGACGCCCAGGGCCGGGCCCAGCGCGCCCACCAGCATGCCGATGCCGGCAAAGGAGGCCGCCATGCCCACGCCCAGGGCGATCGGCGCAAGGCGGCTGGCCTGCAGCGCGCCGCCGAGCACCAGCGGCAGCAGCGGGAACACGCAGGGACTCAGGGTGGTGAGACTGCCGGCCGCGAGGCTCAGGCCGAGCTGGGGCAAGGTGACGGACATCGGAGCGGAACCCGGGTGCGCGCTGAGGCGGCGGACGGGCGCTCAGAGCGCCGTGCGCAGCGCGGCGCGCAGCTTGGCCGGGTCGGTCTCGCCGCCGACCCGGGTCTTCTCGACGCTGCCGCGGAAGACCACCAGCGTCGACTGGCTGCGCACGTTCATGGTGCGACGCAGATCCTTCTCGCGGTCGTAGTCGGCCACCAGCAGCACCATGTCGAGGCCGGCCTCGGTCTTCAGTTGCGCGAAGGCCTTGTCCTGCTGCTTGCAGGTGCCGCACCACTCGGCGTGGAAGAGCACCGCCACCGGGCGGCCGGCGTTCTGGGCCGTGGCCAGCGCCTGCGCACTGTAGGGCTCGATGGTGAGCGCCTGCGCCAGCGTGCTCAGTCCGGCGAAGACGAGGGCGAGGATGGGTCGCAGCATGCGCGCGAGGGGTGTCATGGAGGCTCCGTGCGGTCGGGGTTGGGGCTGCCCGCCGACGGGCGGGTACTGGCGGTGAGTTCGCAGCGACGGCCTCGCAGGTTACAGCGCGACCGAGACGATCGTACCCAACCCCCCGGAGCGCGCACGCTCCCGCTCATCGCCCGACGCGTGCGCAGCCGCCGCTTCAGTCCTCCAGGGCGCAGCTGCGAAATCCGGCCGGAATGTCGTCGCGATCGGCGGGGAAGAAATTCCGGTAGCGCGGATGGTGCATGCGTGGCTGCGTCATGAACGAGGCGCCGCGCAGCACCGGTCGGCCATCGAACCAGGGCGCCGAATAGTCGCGGTAGGGGTGCGCGACGAAGCCCGGGTAGGGCTCGAAGGCGCTGGCCGTCCATTCCCAGACATCGCCCCAGCGAAAGCGCGGCCCGGCTGTCAGCGCTGCGCGTTCCCACTCGGCTTCGGTGGGCAGTCGCCGGCCGGCCCAGCGGCACCAGGCCTGCGCCTCGTGGCGGCTGAGGTGGCAGGCCGGCTCAGCGGCTTGCAACGCCTGCCAGCGCCCGTGACGCCACTGCAGCCAGGTACCTGCGTCCTCGCGCAGATGGCGCGGCGTCCTCGCCTCGCGGGCTGCCTTCCAGGCCATGCCACTGTCGTCCCACCAGCGGGCCTCCCGGTAGCCGCCCTCGGCCACGAAGGGCAGGTACTCCGCCCAGCGCACCACCTGGGCGTCGATGGCCGTGGCGCGGGTGGATACCGTCACTGCCGGCACCTCGTTGTCGAAGACGAAGCCGCCCTCGTCCGGATGGCCCAGCCGCCATGGCCCCTGCGTGATTGCGCAGGCGGGCGGCGGCTCGGGCAGGCGCGGCGCCTGCCAGCGCGGGTCGTCGATCGGGATGCCCAGCTGGCAGGCCATGTAGAGGGCCGCCTCGTGGTGCATGTCCTCGTGCAGCAGCGTCAGACGGTAGAAATAGAGGGTGTCGTCGCGATCGTCGGGCTCGGCCGCCAGCCCGGCGAGGGTGGCCTCGAGCTGGCGTGCGAGCTGCCCGCGTGTGGCGTCGGCGTCGGGCAGCGGCAGCGACCAGCGGGTCGCGTGCGCCACCCGGCTGGAGTCATAGAGGCTGTCGGAACCCGACGGGTCAGCCGGGCCGCGCGGGGCCGCGGGATGGGCATGGATGCCGGCCCGGCGCTGCGGGTTGCGGATGGTCCAGTAGGCCTGGAACCAGCCGATGTGGCCGAGCTCCCAGACCGGGGGGTTGAGCCCGGGGCGCTGTGGCACCTGCAGCCCCGGCAGAGCCCGCTCCCAGGCGGCGAAGCTTGCCAGCGTGTCGCCGCGGCTTTGCCGCAGCATCGCGGCCAGCGCCTGCCGGCCGCCGTGGCGGGCCTGCATCGCGGCATCTCGCGTTAGGCTTGCGTCGTGCATCCCCGATCCATCGTCATCGTCACGCCCGCGCTGGCCGACGCCAACAACGGCAACTGGCAGACCGCGCGGCGCTGGGCGCGGCTGCTCGGCCAAGCTTACCCCGTGCGCGTGGCCGGCGCGTGGGCCGGGGGCGACGATGCCCTGTTGATCGCGCTGCACGCGCGCCGCTCGGCAGCCTCGATCGCCGCCTGGAAACGCGCGCGGCCGTCGGCGCCGCTGGTGGTCGTGCTCACCGGTACCGACCTCTATCGCGACATCGTGTCCGATCCCGAGGCCCGCGCGTCGCTGCGGCTGGCCGATGCGCTGGTCGTGCTCAACGCGCGCGGTCCGCAGGCGCTCGACGCCGAGTCGCGCGGCAAGTGCCATGTGGTGCTGCAATCCTGCGGTGCCCGCCGGCCGATCGAGCCCACCCGGCGGCGCCTGCGCGCGCTGATGGTCGGCCATCTGCGCGAGGAGAAGGATCCGCTGACCTTCCTGCGGGCGGCACGGCGTCTTTCGGCCCGCACCGACATCGTCCTCGATCACATCGGTGGCGCGCTCGACCCGGCGCTCGGCGTGCAGGCGGCCGAGCTTGCTGCCCGCCACCCGGGCTACCGCTGGCTGGGTCCGCTGCCGCATGCGGCGGTCCGGCGGCGCATCCAGGCGGCCCACGTGCTGGTGCATGCCAGCCGCATGGAGGGGGGCGCCCATGTCGTCATCGAGGCGCTGCGCAGCGGCACGCCGGTGATCGCCTCGCGCATCGACGGCAACCTCGGGCTGCTCGGCGATGACTGGCCGGCGTGTTTCGAGGTTGGCGACGACGCCGCGCTCGCCCGCCTGATCGCTCGCGCGCGCGACGAACCGGCGATGCTCGAGGACCTGCGCCGGCGGGCGCTGGCCCGCTCGCCTCGCTTTGCCCCCGAGACCGAGCGCGCGGCCCTGCTCGCCATCGTCGGGCCGCTGCTGGGCTAGCTGCCGCGCGGACCGATGCGCGGCCACTTCCCGGCATGCGCACGCCGGGCTGCCCCGCCTGGCGGGATACCATCGACGGATGTCCACGACCGCCGCATCGCACGCCCCGCCACCGCCGCTGCAGGGCAGCGCGCGCGCGATGGGTACGCTGGTGCTGTCGCTCGCCACGTTCATGAACGTGCTCGACGCCTCGATCGCCAATGTGTCGCTGCCGGCGATCGCCGGCGACCTCGGCTCCAGCGTGCACCAGGGCACGCGGCTGATCACCGGTTTCGGCATCGCCAATGCCATCTCCGTGCCGCTCACCGGCTGGCTGGCGGCGCGTTTCGGTCAGGTTCGCCTGTTCGTGGCGAGCACGCTGCTCTTCACCGCCGCCTCGTGGCTGTGCGCGCTCGCCACCTCGATGGAGTGGCTGATCGCCTTCCGTGTGCTGCAGGGGCTGGTGGCCGGGCCGATGATGCCGCTGTCGCAGACCCTGCTGCTGGGCAGCCATCCGCCCGAGCGGGCTGGCCGCGCGCTGGGCATCTGGTCGATGACGGTGCTGCTCGCGCCGATCTGCGGGCCCCTGCTCGGTGGCTGGATCACCGACAACCTGCACTGGGAGTGGATTTTCTACATCAACATCCCCGTGGGCATCTTCTGCGCCGCGATGACCTGGTCGATCTACCGCAAGCGAGAGACGGCCATCGTCCGCGCCCCGGTCGACGTGGTCGGGCTGTCGCTGCTCGTGATCTGGGTCGCGGCGCTGCAGATCATGCTGGACACCGGCCGCGACGAGGACTGGTTCGAGTCGCGCGAGATCGTCACGCTGGCGGTGGTCGCGGCGGTGGGCTTTCTGTTCTTCGTCGCCTGGGAGCTCACCGATCGCCACCCGGTGGTCGACCTCAGGCTGTTCGCCAACCGCAACTTCGCCTGCGGCGTGATCGCGTTGTCGGGCGGTTTCGCGCTTTTCTCGGGCAATGTGGTGCTGCTGCCGCTATGGCTGCAGCAGGCGATGGGCTACACCGCCACCTGGGCCGGCCTGGTGCTGGCGCCGGTCGGTGTGATCGCCGTGATGTTCTCGCCAGCGGCCGGCCGCGGCATCGATCGCGGCCTGGCGCGCACGGTGGCGGTGATCTCCTTCTTCGCCTTCGCCTGGTCCTTCTGGCTGCGCGCCCTGTTCACCACGCAGGCCGACTACGGAACCATCGTCATCCCGATGCTGCTGCAGGGCGTGGCCGGGTCGCTCTTCTTCATCGCGATGAGCGCGATCTCCTTCTCGCAGGTGGCGCCCCACCAGATGCCGCTGGCCGCCGGTCTGAGCAATTTCGTGCGGATCTCGGCCGGCGCCTTCGGGACCTCGATCGCCTCCACCGCCTGGGATGTGCGCTCGCAGGTGCATCGCGGCGATCTCGTCGACGCGGCCAGTCGTCCCGGCTGGTCGCTCGAGGAAGGCTTCTTCGACCCGCTTCGCGGCGCCGGCATGGGTGGCGAGCAGATCCGCGGCCAGCTCGATCGCATCGTCGACCAGCAGGCGCTCACGCTCGGTGCCAATGACATCTTCCTGTTCTCCTCGATCGTCTACCTGGTGCTGATCCTGCCGGTGCTGATCGCGAGGCCGGTTCGGCCCAGGGCCCGGCGTTGATCGCGGCGCTCACGCCTTTCCGGCTGCGGCCTTTCCGCTTCCAGTGGACGGCCGACCTTTGCACGGCCTGGGCGCTCGAAATGGAGACGCTGATCCTGGGCTGGTACGTGCTGGTCGAGACCGGGTCGGTGACGCTGTTGACGGTCTTTGGCTCGCTGCAGTTCGTGGGCACGCTGGTGTCGCCGATGCTCGGTGCGCTCGGTGACCGACTGGGCTTGCGCAATGTGCTCGCCGCGATGCGTCTGTCGTACGCGCTGTTCGCCGCGGTGATTCTGGGCTTTGCGATTGCCGGTCGACTCGACCCGACCGTGGTGATCGTCGTGGCGGCGCTGTGCGGGCTGGTGCGTCCCACCGACATCGGCATGCGCAGCGCGCTGGTCGGTGCGACCGTGCCGCCGACGCTGCTGGTGTCTGCGATGGGTATCTCGCGCACCACGATGGATTCGGCCAAGGTGGGCGGCGCGCTCGCCGGCGCGGGCTTCATGGCCGCCTTCGGCATGGTGCCGGCCTACATCACGATCCTGGTGATCTACGCCTTCGGCGTGGCGCTCACGCTCTGTGTCGATGGCGGACACGCGCCGCGCCACGCGGCACCCGAGGCCGGCAGTGCGGCCCCCGGACGCGCGGCCGCCGGGCTCGCCACCGCGGCGTCGCCGCGCCCCACGCCGCTGCGCGACCTGCGCGAGGGCCTGGCCTACGTCTGGAAGACGCCCCGGCTGCTCGCGGCCATGACGCTGGCGGCGCTGGTCAATCTCACGGCCTTTCCCTTCACCG
>Ga0315901_10007651_pt1 | contig 12718 bp, 12 predicted proteins | sample LakEriMetagenome_10_FD_203761 | JGI IMG/M metagenome (GOLD analysis project Ga0315901, IMG submission 203761) | Freshwater fungal communities from buoy surface, Lake Erie, Ohio, United States - Buoy 2 MA116 | ecosystem: Environmental > Aquatic > Freshwater > Lake | place: USA: Lake Erie, Ohio... | reverse complement strand
ACGCCCAGGAGGGGCGTCCGCCGCTGGTGATACATGCACCCAGCGGGCCACTCCGGGCGATCGACTACGTCATGCCCATGGCCAGCGCGCAGGTCAAGTCCTGTGTCTTGCTGGCCGGCTTGCGTGCCCAGGGCGTCACCCGGGTGACCGAGCCAGCGCCCACCCGCGACCATACCGAGCGCATGCTTGAGGCCTTTGGGGTGAAGGTCCGGGTTGAGGGGGCAACAGTCAGCCTCGAGGGGGGGCAGGAGCTGCGCGCCACCGACATCGACGTGCCTGCCGATATTTCGTCGGCGGCTTTCTTTTTGGTGGCAGGCGCCATCGCGCCGCAGGGCGAACTGCTGTTGCAGCATGTGGGCATCAACCCGACCCGCACCGGAGTGATTGACATCTTGCGCCTGATGGGTGCCGACATCACCCTTGAAAACCCCCGCACCGTGGGCGGGGAGCCGGTCGCCGATTTGCGCGTGAAGGCCTCCCGGCTCAAAGGAATCGATGTGCCCGAGGCCCTGGTGCCGCTGGCCATCGATGAGTTTCCGGTGCTGTTTGTGGCTGCAGCTTGCGCCGAGGGCCGCACAGTGGTCACCGGAGCGGAAGAACTTCGTGTCAAGGAATCCGACCGGATTGCCGTGATGGCCGAGGGCTTGAAGGCCTTGGGCGTGAGCGCTGAGCCCACCCCCGATGGCATCGTGATCGAGGGGCGGGGCGCGCAGGGCGCAGTTTTCAGTGGGGGCACCGTCAACTCGTACGGCGACCATCGGCCAGCGATGGCATTTGCGGTGGCGAGTCTGCGCTCGGCCGGTCCGATCAGCATTCTGGATGTCGATAATGTGGCGACATCGTTCCCCAACTTCCTCGAACTGGCCACTTCTGCAGGCTTGGACTTGAAGACGGACACCGTCTGATCCCACCCCCCGAGCTGCCCCGTGGTCCTGTCTGTCGACCCCTTTTCCTGACGACCGTGTCCGCCACCCTCCCCGTGTCTGCGATCCCCGTCATCGCGATCGATGGTCCCACCGCGTCGGGCAAGGGCACGATCGCCCAACGATTGGCCTCTATTTTGGGGTTTCATTACCTCGATAGCGGGGCCCTGTATCGGCTGACCGCACTGGCCGCCGAGGGTTCAGGCGTCCATTGGGATGATGCAGCAGCGGTTTCCGGCGTGGCTGCAGCACTCAAGGTCAGCTTTCATCCGGAGGGCCGCATCCGCCTCAACGGTCAGGATGCGACTGAGGCCATTCGGACCGAAGCGATCGGAATCGGGGCCTCCAAGGTTGCCGTCCACCCTGGCGTGCGGTCGGCTTTGCTGCAGGTGCAGCGGGATTTTCGAAAGGCGCCCGGCCTAGTCGCCGATGGCCGGGACATGGCTTCCGTGGTGTTTCCGGATGCTGCACTCAAGATCTTCCTGACCGCCAGTGCGCACGCGCGCGCCGATCGTCGGCATAAACAGTTGATCGAAAAAGGGATTTCGGCTAACCTAGCGGCCCTTTTGCAGGATCTCCAGGAACGCGATGCACGCGACTCAAAGCGTGCGCAAGCGCCCCTGGTGGCTGCACAAGACGCGCTCGTCATCGATTCCACAAGCCTGTCGGTTGATCAGACCGTGCAGGCCGTGCTGCAAGCGTGGCAAGCGCACTTCCCCGGCAAAGCCTGATTCGGCCTGTCCGGTTTTCAACCCCGTGACCCGCAGGATCCTCGCGCGCACTGGGCGCTCGGCCAGGGTGGTCCCTGTCCTTGCACTCTGTGGACGCATCTTCTTCAACCTCACCCGGGCTTTTTTTGTCCGACCCCTGCGGCCTTCATGTCATCAACCCCTTCTGAATGAACACTGCCACCCACCCCGAGACCGAGAGTTTTGCCCAGCTTTTCGAAGAATCCCTCTCCAAGCAGGAGATGCGCGCCGGTGAGGTCATCACCGCCGAAGTGCTGCGCATCGATCACAACTTTGTGGTCGTCAATGCCGCACTGAAGTCCGAGAGCTTCATCCCCATTGAAGAGTTCCACAACGATCGGGGCGAACTCGACGTCAAGGAAGGCGACTTCGTCGCGGTTGCGATCGATTCGCTCGAAAACGGCTACGGCGAAACCCGCCTGTCGCGTGATCGCGCCAAGCGTCTCGCGGCCTGGGTGAACCTCGAGCGTGCGCTCGAGGATGGTGAACTGGTCAGCGGCACGATCACCGGAAAGGTCAAGGGCGGCCTCACTGTCATGACCAACGGCATTCGTGCCTTCCTGCCGGGTTCGCTGATCGACATGCGTCCGGTCAAGGACACCACGCCCTTCGAGGGCAAGACCATGGACTTCAAGGTCATCAAGCTCGATCGCAAGCGCAACAATGTGGTGCTTTCGCGTCGTGCCGTGATCGAGCTCTCGCAGGGCGAAGAGCGGGCCAAGCTGCTCGAGACGCTGGCCGAAGGCGCCATCGTCAAAGGCACGGTCAAGAACATCACCGACTACGGTGCCTTCATCGATCTGGGCGGTATCGACGGTCTGCTGCACATCACCGACATGGCCTGGCGCCGCGTGCGTCACCCGTCCGAGGTGCTGGCCGTGGGCCAGGAGGTCACCGCCAAGGTGCTCAAGTTCGACCAGGAAAAGAACCGCGTCTCGCTGGGCGTCAAGCAGCTGGGCGACGACCCCTGGGTCGGCATCGCCCGCCGTTACCCGGCCGGCACCCGCATGTTCGGCAAGGTCACCAACATCACCGACTACGGTTCGTTTGTCGAGATCGAGCCGGGTATCGAAGGTCTGGTGCATGTCTCCGAAATGGACTGGACCAACAAGAACGTCAACCCGGGCAAGGTCGTGGCTCTGGGCGACGAAACCGAAGTCATGGTGCTCGAGATCGATGAAGAACGTCGTCGGATCTCGCTGGGCATGAAGCAGTGCAGGCCCAACCCGTGGCAGGAGTTTGCCGACAACCATCGCAAGGGCGACAAGGTCCAGGGCTCGATCAAGTCGATCACCGACTTTGGTGTGTTCATTGGCCTGCCCGGTGGGATCGATGGCCTGGTTCACCTGTCTGATCTGTCCTGGAACAAGACGGGTGAAGAGGCTGTACGCGACTTCAAGAAGGGCGATGATGTGGGTGCCGTAGTGCTGGCCATCGATGTTGAGCGCGAGCGTATCTCGCTGGGCATCAAGCAGCTCGAAGGCGATCCCTTCAACAACTACGCCACCAGCCACGAGAAGGGCGCAGTGGTCACCGGTACGGTCAAGAGCGTGGATGCTCGTGGTGCGGTCGTCAACATCGGCGGTGACGTCGAGGGTTACCTGCGTGCCTCCGAGATCTCTCGTGATCGCGTCGAAGACGCTCGCAACCATCTCAAGGATGGCGACACGGTTGAGGCCATGATCATCAACGTCGATCGCAAGACCCGGTCGATCAGTCTGTCGATCAAGGCCAAGGACAATGTCGAGACCGCCGAAACCCTGCAGCGCATGCAGGCTGAGTCGGGCGCGGCCACCGGTACCACCAACCTGGGTGCGTTGCTGCGTGCCAAGCTGACCGACCGCGATAACGGCTGATCCCGGGCTGATCCGGGTGCCGCAGCAGCAGGCGGCACTCCGGTCCTGGATCTCGCCGTCGTGTGCGGTGGCGCGGGGGTCTGACCCCCGCGTTTCCTGAACTAAGCCTGTTTCTGTATCTGTTTCTGTGTCTGTCTCATGATGTTCGACGACCAAGACGAAGTCGCTTCACCCGGGACGATGACCAAGTCGGAGCTGATCGCCCGACTGGCTGAGCACTACCCGCAACTGGTCGCCAAGGATGCCGAGTTCGCGGTGCGCACGATTCTGGAGTGCATGGCCCGAACCCTGGCTGAGGGCCATCGCATCGAGATTCGTGGATTTGGCAGCTTTGCTCTGTCGCATCGACCGCCGCGCGTTGGACGCAACCCCAAGTCGGGCGAACGCGTTGAGGTTCCCGGCAAGCGTGTGCCGCACTTCAAGCCGGGCAAGGATCTGCGAGAGCGGGTGGATGGCCAGGGCGGCAGCCATGCACCCGACAGCCATGGCTGATGCACGAGGCGCACGAACATGATGCGCGGCTTTGCCTGGGTGCTGCGAGCAGGCCTGTTTCTCACGCTGCTCGGCTTTGCGCTATCCAATGTCGAGCCGGTGTCGCTGCAGTTCTTTGGTATTCCCCAGTTTGAATGGCGAGCCCCGCTGGTGGTGATCCTGCTGGCGGTTTTTGCGGCGGGGGCCTTGCTGGGCGTGCTCGCGACCATGCCACTGGTGATGCGGCGCAATCGTGAGCTGTCGCTTCTCAGAACACAGTCCAAAGGGGCGCAATCCAAAGAAGCTGCTCCGGCAGCTCCCGCTCAGGTGATTTGAAATCCGGATTGATCATGCCTTTTGATGCATTCCCGAGCCGCAGGTCAAGGATCTGAGCATGGAATTTGAGCCCTGGTGGTTGCTGGCGCTGCCCTTGTTCTTTGCGCTGGGCTGGTGGGCTTGTCGGCTGGAGCGTCGATATTCGTCCAGACCCAGCGAGGGTCTTGGTGAGGCAACAGCTTCGGGAGTCACCGGCAGCAGCACCGATGCACGATCTCAGGCATTGCTGGCGCTGCTGCGCGATGCACCGGATGAGGCCCTGAACGTACTCACGCAGCAGATCGGCCGTGAACCTGATTCCGTGGCCTTGCAGTCTGCGCTGGCCCTCCTGTATCGAGCGCGGGGCGAAACGGATCGGGCGATCCGCGTCCATCAGGCACTGAGTGAGCGTTCAGATATTGGACAGTCGCAGCAGCACCGGGCGCGGCTTGAGTTGGGTGTGGACTTCATCAAGGCGGGTCTGATCGATCGGGCCGAAGACACCTTGGCTGCACTTGCAGGAACCGAATTCTCTGTGCCCGCTTTACGACACCGCCTCATGATCGCCCAGACGGTTCGGGATTGGACACGGGCCCTGGGCTTGCTGGACCAACTCGAACCCAGCGCGGGCGAATCGATGGCCGTGCATCGCATGCACCTGCATTGCGAAGTGGCCCACTCGAGTCAGGATCCCCAACAGGCTCGCGCGGCCATAGACGCTGCGCTGCAGGCGTTTGCGGAACATCCGCGCCCTTGGCTGCTGCTGGGTCAATGGGCCTGGTCGCAACAGGATGCCCGCGCCGCGGCCGAAGCGTGGTCTCGACTGGCTGAGCTCAGCCCGGAACATCTGGCGCTGGTTGGGCCGGCCTGGAAGGACGTCTGGAGGCAACTCGCAGACGCACACGAAGGGACCCGTCGGCTCGAGGCCATTGCATCACGCCTGCCTCGGGCAGCGGCCCTGCATCGGTGCAGCCAGTGTGGATTCAAGGCGCGCCGCCACTATTGGCAGTGCCCGGGATGCAGTGCATGGGACACCCTGCCAGCCCGAGGCGAGGTGGCCCTCGGACTTTCGGACTAAGTCGCAAGTCTTAGGGGCGCCGATCCGGGTGGAGCACACTGGGGCTCTCCCAGGCAATTGCGGGCGAGCGCTCATGCTGATCATCCCATCCTGCCCCGGCGGGCCTTTCTCGCAAAGGCTGATCGCCTGTGCCCTGCTTACGATGCTGCCAAGCCTGACCCAGGCCTGTGACCCATCCCGCAAGGCGCACCCCACCCCGGAGGCAATTCGCCAGATCGAGGTCAACCGCGCCAGCCGCGAGGATCTGCGCAGCATTCCGGGCATCGGCCCTGCGCGGGCGCAACGTATTCTTGCGGAGCGAGCCCATGGCCCTTTCCGAGATCTTGCCGATCTGAGTGCCCGCGTACCTGGCTTGGGCCCGATCACAGCTCGTCAGCTGACCCGCCATGGGCTGCGTGTCACTCAGCCCTGAGCGACAATATCCCCGCAGTCTCGATCCACCGGGCTGAATCTTTGGCGATCCATGTCCCTTTCTGCTCATCACGGCCCCCCTGTCGATCCCACGCCGCGCTGGATGCTCTATGCGCAGCTGATGCGACTCCATCGACCCATCGGCACGCTGCTGCTGCTGTGGCCGACCCTCTGGGCGCTCTGGATCGCCGCGGGGGGCGTGCCGCCTCTTTATGAGCTGCTGGCCTTTTCGCTCGGCACCTTGCTGATGCGGTCTGCGGGTTGCGCCATCAACGACTGGGCCGATCGCGATTTCGATCGGCATGTCGAGCGCACACGCGAGCGCCCGCTCACCTCCGGCCGCATCCGGCCGACCGAGGCCTTGGCGGTATTCGTCCTGGTGAGCCTGGTTGCCTTGCTGCTGGTGTTGCCCATGCGCCCGCTGGTGTGGGCCCTGGCGGCAGTGGCTGCCTTTCTGGCGGCCAGTTATCCGTTCACCAAGCGCTTCTTTGCCTTGCCTCAGGCCTATCTGGGAGTGGCTTTTGGATTTGGCATCCCAATGGCCTTTGCCGCCTTGCAGGGGCAACTGCCGTGGGTGGCTTGGTTGCTGTTGCTGGCCAATATCTTCTGGGCGGTTGCTTACGACACTGAATACGCGATGGTCGACCGCAATGACGACCTCAAGATCGGCATCCGAACCTCAGCCCTCACCTTCGGTCGATTCGATGTCACAGCCGTCATGGCTTGCTATGCCATCACATTGGCCTTGCTGGCCGTGGTGGGCGTGCAGGTGGGCTTGGGTTGGCCTTATGCCGCTGGGTTGCTGGTGGCGCTGAGCATCGCGCTCTATCACTACACACTCATTCGTGATCGAGGTCGCGAGGGCTGCTTTCGGGCCTTCAACCACAACACCTGGTTCGGCATGGCGGTCTTTTGCGGCATCGCCCTCGACTTTCTCCTTCGGTCTTCAAGCTGAGCAGCGTTCGCGTCGCTTGCTCGCTGGCGACCCTCAGCCTGAGAAGCTGTCGCCCAGCTCCCTTGATCGATGATCGGCGGCCGCCATGGCGCGGGCCACCAGATCAGGGAGCGCATTGTCTTCAAACACGGCCAGCGCAGCGGCGGTTGTGCCTCCCTTGGAGGTGACTCGTTCACGCAGCACCGCAGCCGGTTCCTCTGAGGTGGCTGCGAGGGTTGCTGCGCCGAGCACGGTCTGCAAGGCCAGCGTGCGAGCCTGCTCGGCGCTTAAGCCCAGTTGCTGGCCGCCTCCGATGAGGCACTCAATGAAGCGAAACACATAGGCTGGGCCGCTGCCGCTCAGCGCTGTGACCGCGTCCAGCATCGATTCATCCTCGACCCAGACCGTGCAGCCCACCGCGCCCATGAGGGTTTGCGCCAGCGCGCGATCGCTGGCCAGGCATCCCGGAAGCGCAGCCAGACCGGTTGCGCCCAAGCCGACCAATGCCGGCGTGTTGGGCATGGTTCGCACGATGCGCGGGTGACCCCCCAGCCAACGTGACAGATCGCTGGCCCGAACCCCTGCTGCGACCGACATCAGCAGTTGGTCTCCGAGGAGCGGGGCAATGGCCTGGACCGCCTCGCGCATCTGTTGGGGTTTGACTGCGAGCACGATGACCGCATCTTGCAGCAGCGAGGCATCGACTGCCGCTTCAGCCCGGATGCCATGCCGCGCCGTGACCTGCGCTCGCTGAGACGCCGAAGGGTCGACCGCGGCCAGTTGCCGGGCGGGCACCCCACGACCGATCAGCCCGCCGATCAGGGCGCTGGCCATGTTGCCTGCTCCGACAAACACGATGGTTCGGTCCAGGCGAATCGATGCGGAGTGGGTTGGGTCTGTGAGGGTTTGAGCTGAGGCCATGGAGTGCGCAGAGGATCAGGGGGTGGTCAGGTGTGGGTAGGGAATGGCTCGAGATCGGCGGGATGAGCGCCGGTCAGAAGACGCTATCTGGGTGGACGCAGAAATGCTCGTGGGCGCAGTCCGGCCAGCAGCAGTACCGCAAGATATGCCCCCGCGGCGATTGCGACGGTTGCAAGCGTGATCCCCATCCGCATCCAGGGCGAGGCAGCAAGCGAGGACCAGTCAAGGAGGCGGTTCGTGGCGCTGAGCAGTGCGGCCATGGCGGCCAGCGCGAGCACCAGTTGCAGGCCAAAGCGCCCCCAGCCTGCCGCGGCCTCATAGATACCGCGCCGAATCAGGCCAGCCAGCAGCAGGCCGGCATTGAGCAGGGCTGCAAGCGAGATCGAAAGCGTCAGGCCGGCATGGCCCAGCCAGGGCACCAGGACCACATTCAGCGCTTGAGTGAAGGCCAGCACCAGCAGCCCGATTCGTACCGGAGTCCGGACATCCTGCTTGCCATAAAACCCGGGGGCCAGGATCTTCACCCCAATCAGGCCGATCAGGCCCACCGCGTAGCCCTGCACTGCCAGGGCGGTCATCCGCAGATCCTGCTGATCGAAGGCCCCGTAGTGATACAGCAAGGCCACCAGGGGCTCAGCGAGCAGACCCAGCCCGACCATGCAGGGCAGTGCCAGCAGGGCTGCAAGACGTAGTCCCCAGTCGAGCAGGGCGCTGTAGCGGGCGTCATCGCGTGCGGCACTGGCGCTCGACAGGGCGGGCAGCAGCACTGTGCCCAACGCCACGCCGAGCAGGGCCGTGGGAAATTCCATGAGGCGATCGGCAAACGACACCCACGACACAGCCCCGGCCTGCAAACGGGAGGCAATGTGGGTGTTGATGATCAGGCTGATCTGCGCAGCCGAGACCGCCAGAACGGCCGGGCCCATCTGGGCCAGCACCCGTCGCACGGTGGGGTCCCGAAGGGCTTGCATCAGGTTGATCCCGATGCGCGGACGCATGCCGATGCGCATCAGGGCGGGCACCTGGATCGCCAGCTGCGCCAGTCCGCCGATCATGACCCCCGCGGCCAGCGCCAGCACCGGGGGATCAAACCAGGGCGAGAGCCACCATGCTGAGCCGATGAAGCACAGGTTGAGCAAAACCGGCGTGAACGCAGGAACCGCGAAGTGGCGCCAGGTGTTGAGCACGCCGGCAGCAATCGCCACCATCGAGATCAGCAGGATGTAGGGTGACATCCAACGGGTCATGAGCACTGCAGCGTCGAAGGCCTCGGGCGTATCGCGCAGCCCGGCCGCCATGAACCAGACCAGTACCGGGGCCAGCAGCACGCCCAGCGCCGAAAGCGCCACCAGAAACCAGAACAGCACGGTCGCCACCGAATCGATCATGTTGCGGGTCTGATGCGCCGAGACCTGAGCCCGGCTGCTCGCCAGAATGGGAATGAAGGCCTGTGAGAAGGCGCCCTCGGCAAACAGACGCCGCAGCAGATTGGGCAAACGGAAGGCCACAAAGAAGGCATCGGTGTAGGCTGAGGCTCCGAAGACCACGGCCGTGATGGTCTCGCGGGCCAGCCCCGTGATGCGAGACAGCAAAGTCAGTCCGCTGACGATTGCCGCAGAGCGCAACAGGCTCATGGACGCGCTCCTGGCAGCCCTGACCTGGGGTGACTTGCTCCAATCCACTGATTCGCTTTAAACTTCAAGGCTTTCCCTGATTCACGGCTCAGACCGCAAGGACGAATTCTCGCATGGCCAATATCGCATCGGCGCGCAAGCGCGCCCGCCAGGCAGTCAAGCAAAACGCGCATAACTCCAGCCTGCGCTCGCGGCTTCGTACCGCCATCAAGGCCGTGCGCAAGGCCGTGGCCGCTGGCGACAAGGCCGCAGCCACCAACCAGTTTCGCGATTCCACCCGCGTGATTGATTCGATCGCTGATAAGCGCATCATCCACAAGAACGCCGCAGCGCGTCACAAGAGCCGCTTGGCGGCTGCGCTCAAGCGCATGGCCTGATCAAGGGCGCGCACTGCGCGCTCCGAACAGCGCGGTTCCAACGCGCACCACGGTCGAACCCTCTGCGATGGCGGCTTCAAGGTCGCCAGACATGCCCATCGAGAGGGTGTCAAAAGCCTCGACCGCAGGCGAAGGCAGTGCGCAACGCACCGCCTCAAAGATCTCCCTGACCTTCCTGAACTGACGCCGCTGTTGAGCGGGGTCGGTTGTTGGTGCTGGAATGGCCATGAGGCCTCTGATCTGCAGGCGAGGCAGGCTGGCGATCTCTGCCGCCAATGCGGGTGCCTCAGCGGGTACGCAGCCGCTCTTGGTGTCTTCATCACTCACATCCACCTGCAGACAGACCTGTAGCGGGGGCAGGCCAGCCGGGCGTTGCTCTGAGAGCCGCGTCGCGATCTTCAGCCGATCCACCGAATGTACCCAGTCGAAATGCTCGGCGATCGGACGGGTCTTGTTGGACTGGATAGGCCCGATGAAATGCCACTCGATGCCTGTGCCCTGGGTTGCAGCGATTTTGTCCAGCGCCTCCTGCAGGTAGTTCTCTCCAAAAGCCTGTTGCCCGAGCGCCCGCAGGGCCCGGACCTCATCCGCTGCGAAGGTCTTGCTGACCGCCAGCAGGCGTACGGTTTTGGTCTCACGACCCGCGGCTCGGCAGGCCGCCTCGATACGTTGCTTGACGCGAGTCAGGCGCTCGTCAGGCACCGGGAGGGCGTCGGCGTTCGAGTTTGGGGCCGGTGTGCCGTTCGTCGGCGCGAACGACCCTTGCACGGCATGCAGGGGCGACAGGGAAGGGGATCTCATGCAGGGTAGCGCCGTGGGCTCGGTGGGCGGATCAAGTCCCGTATTGTCCTTTGGAATGGCCTGGATGGATATCGCCGAACTGCTTGCCTTTGCGGTCAAGAACAAAGCCTCCGATCTGCACCTGTCGGCGGGCCTGCCGCCCATGATCCGCGTGCACGGCGATGTGCGCCGCATCAACCTGCCTCCGATGGAGCATCAGGCGGTTCACGCGATGCTCTACGACATCATGAATGACGGGCAGCGCAAGCATTTCGAGGAGCATCTCGAATGCGATTTTTCGTTTGCCATTCCGGGTCTGGCACGCTTTCGGGTCAACGCATTCAATCAGCAGCGCGGCGTGGGGGCCGTGATGCGAACAATTCCATCCAAGATCCTGACGCTGGCCGAACTGAATGCGCCCAAGATCTTCACTGAGCTATCGATGCAGGCGCGTGGCCTGGTTCTGGTGACCGGGCCCACGGGTTCAGGCAAGTCGACCACGCTCGCGGCGATGATCAATCATGTCAACGAGAACCAGTACGGCCACATCCTCACGGTCGAGGATCCGATCGAGTTCGTCCATGAGTCCAAGCGCTGCCTGATCAATCAGCGCGAGGTCGGGCCGCATACGCTTTCGTTTGACAATGCCTTGCGATCCGCCTTGAGGGAGGATCCCGACATCATCCTGGTGGGTGAGTTGCGGGATCTCGAAACCATTCGTCTTGCACTGACCGCGGCCGAGACGGGCCACCTGGTGTTTGGCACGCTGCACACTTCGAGCGCCGCCAAAACCATTGACCGGATCATCGATGTCTTTCCGGCGGCCGAAAAGGACATGGTGCGGGCCATGCTCTCTGAATCGCTCAAGGCGGTGATCTCTCAGAGCCTGTTGCGCACCAAGGATGGTCAGGGGCGGGTGGCCGCTCACGAGATCATGATCGGCACACCCGCCATTCGCAACCTGATCCGCGAGGCCAAGGTCGCACAGATGAATGCCGCGATTCAGACCGGCGCTTCGGTGGGGATGCAGACCCTGGACCAGTGCCTGAGTGACCTGGTGCGTCGAAACGTCATTTCGCTGGCCGATGCGCGCATGGCCTCGGCGAACAAGGACAACTTCCTTGGCTGAAACGCCTGGCCCGGTCTGGCGACCGACCGATCGCTGCGGAGCCCCTTCAATGAATTCGTCCCCCTCGACGACCGATTCCGGTCATCCCTCAAGCCCTGCAGGTTCAACCACAGGGCGTGCCAGCATCATGGAGCGCGAGCAGGCCTCCCGGTTCCTGCGGGATCTGCTCAAGCTGATGGCCTCCAAAGGGGCCTCCGATCTCTTTCTGACAGCGGACTATCCGCCGGCCATCAAGCTCGATGGCCGGCTGCTTCCTGTGTCTTCGACCCCGCTCAGTGCGCAGCACACCGTCGAACTCGCCCGGGCATTGATGAGTGACCGACAGGCGGCCGAGTTCGAAGCCCACAAGGAACTGAATTTCGCGATTTCACCGGCTGCGATCGGACGCTTCCGGGTCAATGTCTTCATGCAGCTCGGCCGGGTGGGCATGGTGCTGCGGACCATCCAGAGCCGCATCCCCTCACTGAATGAACTGGATCTGCCCAAGGTCATTCCAGAGCTGGCCATGACCAAGCGAGGTCTGGTCATCGTGGTGGGGGCCACGGGATCAGGCAAGTCGACCACGCTCGCTGCCATGATTGGCCATCGCAACGAGCACTCCTACGGTCATATCGTGACCATCGAGGATCCGGTGGAGTTCGTGCATCCGCATCGCAACTGCATCATCACGCACCGCGAAGTCGGGGTCGATACCGAGAGCTGGGAGGCCGCGCTCAAGAACTCTCTGCGGCAGGCGCCCGATGTGATCATGATTGGCGAGATCCGGGATCGCAATGCGATGGAGCATGCGATCGCCTTTGCCGAGACGGGGCATCTGTGCCTGGCCACATTGCATGCGAACAACGCCAATCAGGCGCTCGATCGCATCATCAACTTCTTTCCCGAGGAACGTCGTACGCAGTTGCTGATGGATCTTTCCCTGAACCTGAAGGGCGTGGTGTCGCAGCGACTCGTCCCCCGCGAGACCGGCACAGGGCGGGTTCCCGCGATTGAGGTGATGCTCAATTCGCCGTTGATTTCGGATCTGATCTTCAAGGGCGAAGTGGTCAGTATCAAGGACGTCATGAAGAAGTCCCGCGAACTCGGGATGCAGACTTTCGATCAGGCGCTCTTCGAGCTCTTTGAGTCGGGCGCCATCAG
>Ga0315901_10007648_pt1 | contig 12719 bp, 11 predicted proteins | sample LakEriMetagenome_10_FD_203761 | JGI IMG/M metagenome (GOLD analysis project Ga0315901, IMG submission 203761) | Freshwater fungal communities from buoy surface, Lake Erie, Ohio, United States - Buoy 2 MA116 | ecosystem: Environmental > Aquatic > Freshwater > Lake | place: USA: Lake Erie, Ohio... | reverse complement strand
GGCCCGCGTGAATGGTCGGCGCTGTACCAGCAGAAGCCGCAACCAGACGAAGGCACGTTTTTCCGGCGCGAGTGGTTCCAGACTTGGGGCAAGCTTCCGGCGCTGCGGTACTACGGCACAAGCGACTATGCCGTGACGGATGGCGGCGGTGATTACACGGTGCACCGGCTTTGGGGCATTGCGTCAGACGGCGATGTGTACCGCGTGGACGGTTGGCGCGGCCAAACGACTTCGGACCAATGGATTGAGGCCAAGCTCGACCTGATCGCCAAGTACAAGCCGCTAGCGTGGTTCGGTGAAGGCGGTGTGATCCAGAAGGCTATCGAGCCAATGCTTCGGCGTCGGATGCGAGAGCGCAACGTCCATTGCCGGTTGGAATGGCTTTCGAGCGTATCGGACAAGCCGACGCGGGCCAGATCGTTTCAGGCGATGGCAGCAACGCAGCGGGTGTTCTTTGAGCCGGGCGCGGACCTGTCAGAGTTTCTGGTGTTCCCCGCTGGCAAGCATGACGACGATGTAGACACCGCGTCCCTGATCGGGCGCGTGATTGACCAGGCGCACCCGGCGATTGTTCGGGCGCAGCAAGAAAAGCCGCCGCGCGACCGCTGGAACCGCACAAGAGACGAGGAGGTCAGCAATTGGAAGATCGCATGACCCTCGACGACGACCTTTACGTTCTGGTCCGCCAGTTCGAAGCATCGGAAGACAGCACCCGTGAGGCGCGTGACCTTTCGGAGCGGTGCCGCGATTACTTCGATGGCAAGCAGCTTACGGCGGATGAAGAAACGGCGCTGAACAAGCGCGGACAGCCGCCTGTGGTGTTCAACGAGATCGCGCCCAAGGTTAAGACGCTTCAGGGGCTGGAAAAGCAGACCCGCAAAGATCCGAAGGCATTCCCGCGCAATCCGGCTGACCAAGCGGCGGCTGATGCAGCGACGGACGCCATTCGCTTTGTGTGCGATGCCAGCAACTGGGATGACAAGCGCTCGGCAGCCGGGCGTAATCTGATCGTGGAAGGCACGGGCGCGGTCTTTGTCGGGGTGAAGCAGACCCGCGACGGCATCGACCCGGACATTCGCAAGCTGCCGTGGGACCGGTTCTACTTCGACCCGCACAGCGCAGAGGACGACTTCACCGACGCGGCCTATAAGGGCACCGTGGTCTGGATGGACCTGACCGACGCGCGCCAGAAGTATCCTGAGGGCGAGGAAGCCCTTGTCGATACGTGGAAGGGCGCAGCGGACGCGAACACGTATGACGACCGGCCCAAGTGGAACCTATGGGCGGATTACAAGCGCCAGCGGGTTCGGCTGTGCGAGCATTACTGGCGCAAGGGTGGCGTCTGGCATTACGCGATCTTCACGAAGGGCGGGTTCGTGGTGCCGCCGCAGCCTTCGCCCTATCTGGACGAGATGGGCCAGCCTGAGTGCCCGATCCACGCCATCAGCCTGTACGTGGACCGCGACAACAACCGCTACGGCGAAGTGAAGGCGATGCTTTCGCCGCAGGATGAGATCAACAAGCGCCGGTCGAAGGCTCTGCATATCGTGAACACGCGGCAGGTTCGCGTGTCGCCTGCAACGGGCCTTTCGCCTGATGCGGTGCGCAAGGAGCTGGCCCGACCCGATGGCATTTTCATGGGCGAGCAAGGCGATGTGGAGGTTCTTCAGACCTTCGATATGGCGCAGGGCAACCTGAACCTGCTTCTGGACGCGCGGGAGCATATCCAACGCACCGGGGCGAACAGCGCCATGGCTGGCAAGGATGTAGGCGCGCAATCTGGCAAGGCCATCGCGTTGCAGCAGATGGGCGGCATGACGGAGGCAGCGGACTTTCTGGACTGCGTCCGCCGCCTGTCGCTGTCGGTTTACCGGGCAGTGTGGAACCGGATCAAACAGCACTGGAAGGAACAGCGCTGGATTCGCGTGACGGACAACGAGAGCAACGTGCGGTTTGTGGGCTTCAACCGGCCCGTGACGATGTTGCAGGCGATGGCCCAGCAGATGGGCGTAACCAAGGAACAGCTTCCGCAGATCGAACAGGCCGCGCAGGCTGGCGACGAACAAGCGGCGGCCATCGTGCAGGAGCTTCGGGCGTTCGCACAAGACCCGCGCTCGCAAATGGTTGTGGGCACTGAGAACAGCGTTGCCGAGACGGACGTTGACATCGTGATGGATGAAGGCGTCGATACCCCGACCATTCAGGCGGAACAGTTCGAAGTGGTGGCCAAGATGCTGCCAGGAGCGCCGCCGCAGCTTCAGCCGGTGCTGTGGAAAGCCTTGTTCAAGAACAGCGCCTTCCGCGACAAGGATGAAGTCATCAAGGCAATGGAACAGCCGCCCGCGCCGGAACAGGCCATGATGCAAGAAGTGCAGATGGCAGGTGCAAAGGCTGAGGTCGAGAAGACCCAGAGCGAGACGGCCAAGAACATGGCGCAGGCTGGCAAGATGGAAGCCGACGCGATGCTGTCTGGTTACAGCGCCGGGCTGGCTGCTTGAAGCAAGAGCCGTGGCCCCGCTTTGAGGCTGCGGAAGTGATCGAAAACGGGCGCGCGATTGCTGTCCTCCTGCGGGAGTTCGACGGCACGATAAGCGCGATCCGCATACCGATTGAGCAATTGGCAGATTGAAGTTTCATCGTCGCGATGACGAAGAACCCGCCGCCGGGGACCGGGCGTAAGGTGCCGCCGACCTTATGGGCGTTGTGAGTGCAACCATGGAAAAGAGCCTTGACGATCTCCTGAACGACGAAGACACCGCAGACACCGTTGAAGCGGTGGCCAGCGACAATGGCCATGTGACCATTGCGCAGCCGCGTGACGACACCGGGCGATTTGCACCCAAGGAAACGGGCGTGGAAACGCCGCAGCCGGAACAGGTTGCGGAAACGGTGCCGCCGACCGCCGACAGGCTACCTCCTGACACGTTCAAGGCAGTCAAGGAAGAACGCGAGAAGCGCCAGACGCTTGAGCGCGAACTGGAAGCACTGCGCAAACAGATTGAGGCGCAGCAGAACCCGCCCGCCCCGCCGCCTTCCGTGTGGGAAGACGAACAGGCTTACGGCGGTCACATCGTTTCGCAGGCAGTCCAGCAGGCCACGTTCAACGCCCGCCTGGACATGTCGGAAATGATGGTTCGCCAGACGAACCCGGACTTTGAAGACATGAAGGCCCGGTTCCTTCAGATGGCGGAAATGAACCCTGCCCTGCGCCAGCAAGCGCTGGATGATCCGCACCCGTGGAACAAGGCTTACACCATCGCCAAGAACGCGGCGACGATGGAAGAACTTGGCGCGACGGACATCGCAACGCTGAGAGCCAAGATCCGGGAAGAGCTGGCGGCAGAGATGCAGCAGCCCAGCGCCCCGGCATCGATCATTCCTCCTTCGCTTACGAACGAGCGCAACGTTGGCAGCCGGTCTGGCCCCGCGTGGGCTGGCCCTAAGCCGCTTTCGGACCTGCTCGGCTAACGAAACCCGATTCCTCGTCGAGATGACGCGGCAATCCCATAGATGGATTTTTCACCATGGCAGACACTACCCCGGCCACTGGCCTTGTTGTTCAGCAGTGGGAAGACAAGTTCTTCACCGAATACCTGCATGACGGCGGTTTCAAGCCCCTCATGGGCACGAGCGAAAACTCGGTCATTCAGGTCAAGGAAGACCTGACCAAGAAGTCCGGCGACAGCATCACGATTGCCCTCGTGAACCGCCTCGCCAACTCCGCGACGACCGGCACTGCGGTGCTGGAAGGCAACGAAGAAGACATGGCCTCGCGCTCGATGCGCATTTACGTGGACAAGCGCCGCAACGCCGTCCGCGTGGCGGAAATGTCGGAACAGCGCTCGGCAATCTCGCTGCGTCAGGCCGCTCGCGCCACGCTGCTTGATTGGGCGATGGAAGACACCCGCGATCTGCTGATCGGCGCGCTCGGCTCGCTCAACGGCACGGCGTTCATTGACCGCACTGCGGCAATCGGTGACGCATGGCTCGTGGACAACGCCGACCGCGTGGTTTTCGGTGCCAGCGTGGGTTCGTTCACCGATCTTTCGGCTGACCTGACCCAGCTCGACACGACCAACGACCTGTTCAACTCGGCAGCGCTCGACGCGATGGTCCTGAAGGCCAAGACCTGCAACCCGAAGATTCGCCCGATGCGCGACGGCGGCAACGGCAAGCGCTACTACGTCGCGTTCGCCAACCCGCACGCCTTCAAGAACCTGCGTGACAGCCTCGACACCGAAGTTCTGGCCCAGACCGTGGTCCAGATGGAAGGCTCGAAGCTGTTCGAAGGCGGCGACATCATGTGGAACGGCGTGATCGTCAAGGAGACGGACAACATCCCGATCTACGAGAACCTCGGCAACGGCGGCACGGCGGAAGTGACCCCGGTCTACCTCTGCGGCGCGCAGGCTCTTGCGGTGGCCTATGCCAAGCGCTGGCGCACTGTGACCGAAGAGTTCGACTACGGCGACAAGTACGGCGTCGCGGTCGAGGGCATCTACGGCGTGCGCAAGATCATCTTTGGCAGCGGCGTCGCTGACACGGATGATCTGAAGGACAACGGCGTCGTGACCGGCTTCTTCGCCACCACCGGCACCGCAACCGTTTCGGCGGCAATCGCGGCTGAGAACTGAGACTAGCGGGCGGGTCTGATGGCCCGCCCCGCTTTCCATAGAGGATACGACCATGCCGACTTATTCTTCGTCCAATGTCACGCTCAAGACGGGCATTCCCGCAGGTGGCCCTGCTGGCAACGTGCTTGTGGCCTACGCCGAAGTTGCCTGCACCGCAGCGCCTTCGACCGCTGACCCGCTCCAGTTCTTCTACCTTCCTGCCGGTGCGCGCGTTCTGCACGCCACGCTGGAAGCGACGGACATGGATACCAACGCATCCCCGACGCTCACCCTGAACATCGGTGACGCTGGCGACGCCGACCGCATTTTCGCGGCTTCGACCGTGGGGCAGGCTGGCACCGCATCTTCGGCGGCTGCTGTGACCGGCGCGGGCTTCAAGTACACCTCCAAGACGCTGATCACGGGCGTGGCTGCGGCCAACGCTTCGACCGGCGCGGCGGGCACGATCTTCCTGTGGATCATGTACGTCGTTGAATGATGGATTGGGCGGGGCTTCGGCCTCGCCCTTTTCGTGCGTGAGGGTTTGCCATGACCATCGTCTCTGAAGCCGTTGTGCAATCCAGCGATACGGTTTCCACGGAGACTGCGCGCGATGTGATCATCGCCGCGCTGCGCAAGATCGTGGGCATTTCCGAGACGCCCGATGCAGACCAAACCAATTTCGCCCTTGAAGCGCTGAACGACATGCTAGCCGAATGGCGGGCGTCGGGCGCTGACATGGGCCTGACCCTGCCTGTAGCGCTGACCGATACGCTGGCGGTGCAGGACGAATACATTCTCGGCATCAAGGCCAACCTGACGCTGGCGCTGTGCGACGACTTCGACCGCGAGGTAACGCCTACGCTGGCGCGGCGGGCCATGATCGGCCTGCAACAGATCAAGGCTTCGCTGTTGCCGGAAGATCGTGCGGCAGGGGTCTACTACTAATGCCCCGGATGCAGTTCGGCACCAGTGCGTTCAAGCGGACGCGCGGCGATCTGCCTGAATTGCCGCTGGTCAACATGTTTGCCGAGCCTTCGCCCGTGGACGAGGCGGAGGTCATTCTGCAATCGCGTCCCGGCCTTGAGGATGTGACGAGCTACGGCCTTGCACCGATCCGCGCGCTGTTCCGCAAGGACGGTGTTCTGGACGGCAAGCTGTTTGCGCTTTCAGGGCTGGAGCTTCACGGGGACACATATTTGGGGCCGGTCGATGGTCCGGGGCCTTTCTCGATGGACGGCTATGCCAGCGCGGTGTTCGTGGCGGGCAAGGGGCGGCTCTACCAATACAACGGCTCCACGGTTTCGGCGGTGGCCTTCCCTGACAATGCCAAGGTATCAAAGGTGCTGGTTGGTGCCTCGCGCGTGATCTGCATCCGCGAGGATACGCAGAAGTTCTATTGGTCGAATGTCCTTTCCAGCACGATTGGCGCGCTGTCGTTCGCTTCGGCAGAGGGGCAGCCTGACCGCCTGCTTGATGCGCTGTTCATTGATGACATTCTGCTGCTGTTCGGTGCCGAAACGGTGGAGTTCTGGCCGAACACGCAAGACGCCAACTTGCCGTTTCAGCCGCTGGAAGGCCGGGTATTCGAGCGCGGTGTGAAGGCGGCCGGCTGCGCGGCCAAGTTCAATTCGACGTTCGCATGGGTGACGAACACCAACCAGGTGTGTGTGACCGATCCGGACAACGTGATTAGCAACTCCGGTCTTGAGGCGCTGATTGAAGCCTCGACCAAGGTTGCGCTGTGGACGTTCCAGCTTGAGGGCACAGAGTTTCTGGCCCTTCGTATTGATGACGGAACGTGGGTGTTTTCGGGCCGCGTGGGCCGGTGGTTCCAGTTTGAGACGGAAGGCAAAGGCAACTGGCTTCCGCAATGCTACGCAGGTGGTGTTTTCGGCTCCTCTGAGAGCGGTGTGACGTATCGGTGGGCATCGGGGCACCTTGACCACGGCGGCACGCTTGAGCGGCGTTTCAGGGCAGGTTTTCCGATCACATCGGGCACGATGACGGTTGCCAATGTCATCGCGCGGGTGAGCGTTGGCGGGACCACGTTCCTTGAAGGCGATTATCGGCAGCCTTCAATTGAAATGCGGCGCTCGATTGATGGCGGTCATACGTGGGGAAACTGGCGGCGCGTGTCGCTGGGGACGCAGGGCAAGTACCGCAAGCGGGTGCAGTGGACAGCGTGCGGGATGGCTGGGCAACCGGGCTTTCTGTGCGAGTTCCGCGTTACCGATCCGGTAGACCTACGCGTGTCGGACATCGTTTTGAATGAGCCGATGGGGGCGTTCTGATGAAGCTCCCCCGGCTGCAACGCACGATTGCACTGGCGGAGCCGAACGGAAAGCCAGCGATTGAGTTTCAAATCTGGTGGCAGCGGTTCGCGGAGCAGATTGAGGACAACTTCGACAGCATCGGCGCGCTGGAAACGACCGTCACCGAGCTAACTTCGGACGACATCGCGGAAGGTGCGACAAACCTCTATTTCACCGACGCAAGGGCGCGGGCTGCGCTCTCTGCGGGTGCCAATATCACCTATGACAGCCTTACGGGCGTCATCAGTGCAACAGGCGGCGGGCTGACACTGGGCACGGCTGAGGTCAACCTTGGTTCGGCACCGAAGCACGGCGGCAAGTTCACCATTTCCGGCTCTGGCCTGACGGTCGGCAAGCCGGTGCTGATCCAACAGGCTAGCGGCCCTTACACGGGCAAAGGCACGCGGGCTGATGAGGCGGAAATGGACCAGGTTAGCGTCACGGCCAAGGTGACGGACGCAACCACGATCACGGCCTACTGGACCAGCGCGCGGCGGGTTCGGGGCAACTTCAAGTTCGATTATCAGGTGAGTTCATGACATGGCTGTGATCGAAGGCGGCGTTAGCGCGAACCTTGCGGAAGTTGACGCCAACAACCGCATCAAGGTGAACCTCGACACGGGCGCAAACCCGGCGCAGGTCGGCGGCGTTCGGTTCTTTTCCGAAAACGATGCGGCTAGCAACCTGCTTGTCAGCCCGGAAACCGACGACGATTACCGGCTGCGGATTGCGCAGGAGAGCGTCTACGATTGGGAGACGTTCAACTACACGGCGCAAAACACCGGCAAGCACATCTACCGCAACACCACAATGGCGAACACGTGGTCAACGGCGGGCCTGACGACCAACAGCGGCAACATCACCACCACGACGACCGGCACGCTGTTCCAGAGCTATGCCTTTTTTCCGCTGATCGGTGCAAGCCAGCTTTACGGTGAGTTCGAAGGCTCGGTGAACGCCAACACGACCACGAACATGGTCATCGACTTTGGGTTCTTCCTTGCCGGTGCGACCACGCCTTATGCGCCAACCGATGGCATTTATTTCCGGCTGACTTCGGCGGGCTGGCAAGGTGTGATCAACTTCAACGGCGTGGAGACGACCGCCGCGCTAACCTTCACGCACACGATCAATCGCAAGTATCAGTTCCAGATCGTCGCCCACGAGCAAGAGGTTCGCTTCTGGGTTGACGGGACGCTCTACGCGACGATTGAGACGCCTGTGGGCCAAGGACAGCCCTGCATGGCGGGTTCTCTCCCGATTGCGCTACGTCACGCCAACACGGGCACGGCAGGCGCTGCTATCTCGTTCGTGCTGAACGATTACGCTGTCACGGTCGGCGGGCCTGCGATGGCAGAGCGGCCAAGCGTGATCGGGCAGAAGGCGCTGGGCTCGTATCAAGGGCTTTCCGGCGGGACGATGGGTTCGCTGGCGTCCTATGCCAACTCGACCAACCCGACCGCTGCGGCACCCTCCAACACGGCGCTGACGGCCAACCTGCCAAACGGGCTTGGCGGTCAAGGCGCGGTCACGGCGGCTTTGGCTGCGGCGACTGACGGCATCTGGGGCAGCTATCAGGTGCCAGCGGGTACGGTGTCGGTGCAAGGGCGGCGTCTGGTTCTTCGCGGTGTGCGCATCGACGCGGTGAACCTTGGCGCGGCTGTGGCGACCACGGCAACGACGCTGCAATTCAGCCTGGCATTCGGTCACAACGCGGTATCGCTGGCGACGGCGGAAGCGGCCACCACCAAAGCCCCGCGCCGTGTCGCTCTGGGCTACATGACTTGGCCGGTCGGTGCTGCCATCGGTGCGCAGCCGCAGACGGGTGAGATCGTGGTCGATTTTGGCGATGCGCCGATCTACGTCAATCCGGGCGAGTTCGTGCAGCTTGTCGGCAAGTTTCTGGTTGGCACGGCGACAGCCTCGCAGGTGATCAACTTCGTTTGGCAGCCGGTTTACGGTTGGGAATGAGGCAGGCGGACCACTCCGACATTCCGTTTGTGATGGAAGTCGGACGGCGGTTTGCGGACGAAGCGGGCGTGACCAAGGAAGTGGGCTGGGACGACGACAGCGTTCGCGGCCTGCTTGGAATGCTGATCGACAGCGAGGACGGGATTTTGCTGGTCGGCAAAGCTTCGATCTTCGGGGGCCTCGTGTTCGCGCATCCGTTCAACAACGGCGTGCGGGTGTTTCAGGAACTGTTCTGGCGGTCGGAAGGCGTCGAGGGGCTGCGGTTGCTTCGTGAGGGCGAACGGCTCGCCAAAGCGCGCGGGGCCTCGCGGTTCCTGATGCTCGACATTGCGACAATGCCCGATCTTGAGCGGCTTTATACGCGGCAGGGGTATCGCCTTGCCGAGCGGACTTTCATCAAGGAAATTTGATATGGCGATTGGAACGCTTGCCGCCGTCGCATTGGGCGCGGGGGCTATCGGCAGTGCTGCGATCAGTTCGGGTGCGTCTGGCCGGGCATCACGGGCAGCGACGCAAGCCGCCGATCAGTCCGCAGCGGTGCAGCGCGAGATTTTCGGCCAGAACAAGCAAATGCTCTCGCCGTTCGTCCAGACCGGCAACCGCGCAATGGGTTCGGTCAACGCCCTGCTTGGCCTCGGTGGGAACACGGCACAGCAGCGCAAGGCATTCGACACCTACCGCAACTCGACCGGCTATCAGTTTCGGCTTGGTGAGGGCATGAACGCGCTCAATTCGGGCTATGCGGGCGCGGGCACGATCCAGAGCGGCGCGGCGATGCGTGACGCGGTGGAATACGGGCAGAACTTCGCCTCCAACGAGTTCGGCAATTACATGGGCGCGCTGGGCAATCAGCAGGGCTTGGGGCTCTCGGCGGGCGGTGCGCTGGCTGGTGTCGGCACCAACTACGCCAACAGCTTGGGCAACATCTACGGCCAGCGGGCGGACGCTATCGGCAACGCTTCGCTGGCGAATGCGCAGAACATCAATTCCCTGATCGGCACCGGCATGGCTGGCATTTTCAAGTACGGGGTGAAGTGATGGCTATTGATTGGTCAATGGCGGTCCAGCCTAACGTGCTGGCGATGGCGCTCAACGGCTATGAGCAGGGGCGGCAGCTTCGGCGTGAGGAAAAGTCGCGCAACGCACTGGCGGGCTTGCTTGGGGGTATGCGGGCACCGAACGGAACGCCCGGTATTGGCGACGGCATTCCCGGCAATCGTCCTATGGGCGGCGGTATGCCAACGCTTGATCCGGTTTTGTCCCCCGGTGGCGGCATTGGTGGCGGGCTTGGGCAGGGTGGCGATATGGTCCCGATGGGCGGCGCTTCACCGGGCGGGATTGACTACAGCGCCTTCACGCCGGAAGACCTGCGCACGGCCATCACAATCCAAGGGCAGCAGCGCGAGCAACAGCAGGCGCAGACCAAGCAGCGCGGCGAGCAAATGCAGCAGCTTGGCCGGTTGCTCAACCATGCGACGGACGAAACGACCTATCAGCAGTCGCTGGCAGCCGCCAAACAGATCGGCCTTGACGTATCGAGCGCCCCACCTTCGTTCGATCCCAACTGGGTAGGCCAGCAGAAGCTGGTGTTGCAGGCGTATGAGAAGGACGGCGGGCAGGCGCTTTCGAACTACGGCAAGATCGCGGTTGACGAAGGGTTTCGCCCCGGCACACCGCAATACACTGCCCGCGTAACGCAGCTTTACACCGCCGATCAGGTCAAGACCATTCCCACGCAACCGGGCGGCGGCGTTGCACAGTACAACCCCGCCACGGGCCGCACTGAAATGGTCATTGTGCCCAACCAAGGCGGTTATGCAGTTGGTGCCCCGGTGCAGCCCGGCACCACGCAGCAGCCGACCCAGCAGCGCAAACCGATCACCGTACAAGCGGCAATGAAGGCTGTGCAGGATGTAGGGGCAGGGGCCGCTCAGTTCATTCGCAACAATGGCTTCGCTGTGCAGGTGACTAGCCCGCAAGAAGCGCGCCAGCTTCCCAGCGGCACACCCATTCTCTTGCCTGATGGTTCTGAAGGAGTTGTTCCCTAATGGCTCAGACCGATCCTTGGGCAGAGTTCCGAGTTAAGCCTGCGGGCGCTCAACAGGCTATGCCGCAGGGCGCGCCGATGCCCACCGGCCCTGTCTATGGTGCGCCGCCGAAGCCTGACAAGCCGGATGCGCCGAAGACGAGTTATCGGGATTTGACGCCCGACGAAGTGGCCCAGCGCGGCCTTCCACCCGGTTCTGTCTGGCAGATCAGCAGCGAGGGCAATCTCAGCAAGGTCAGCGATGCGCCAGTAGGGCAAGGCGCTGGCAAGCCTCTGCGCCAAGGGGACGCCGACAACCTCAACACGATGGGCGGCAACCTTTCGAGCTTCGACCGCTTGCAGTCCACGTTTCAAGACGATTACGCGGGCAATCCGTTCTTTGGCGGCATTGAAAACAGCATTCAGAGCATGGCCTCTGGCTTCGGCACGCCGGGGCAGCAGCAGTGGTGGTCCGACTTGGCCACCTATGACAACATCATCCGGAACAGCCAGTTTGGTGCCGCACTGACGCCGGGGGAAAAGGCTGCTTACGCCGAAACCACCGTCAACACGAGCATGGACCCCAAGCTTGTGCGGCAGAACCTTGCGCGCCGGGCGGACATTCTCAAGAACGCCGCGCTTCGGCGTGTCACTGGCCTCAAGGCTGCGGGCTGGAACAAAGACGAGATCGACGCCTACATCGGCGCGCAGCTTGACGAGATCGCAGCAGGCACACCTCAAGGCGCTGACACGCAAGCCCCCGTGGCTGGCGGCGGCGCAGCACCTGCGAACCTTGACCCGCGCGCAATGGGCAACGCTCCCGGCGCTGATGGCGGCACACCGATGGCGCTGGCGCAGGGCGATACGCGCACGGCTCCTTTGGCTGGCGTGGAGGACCGCTATCGGCAGCTTCTCGGCAGCGGCGCAAGCGGTGATGATCTTGTAGCCTATCTGCGCAGCGTGGGCATTACCGACGAAAAAACCCTGACCGACGCCAAGGTGCAGGCCAGCTATCGCGACCGCTTCCCCAAGGTTCCGATTGACCAATACCCGGTCAACTTCTCGCAGCAGGTTCCGCTTTCCTCCGCCGATCAGGCCATCAACGCGGCAGGTCAGAGCGCAGGCGGTGCCTATGCCATGAACGCGGCGCAGGCTCTCACGGCGGGAAGCCTTGATGAGATCATCGGTGCGACAGGCGGCAACGAAGAACGCGCCCGCGCTGGTATGGCTGCGGTGTCGGATCGCAACCCCATTGCTTCGGGCCTCGGCACTGTCTCGGGCGGCGTCATGGCTGCGATGGGCGGTGAGGCGCTTCTCGCGCGTGCTGGCATGGCTCCAGGTCTTGCGCGCGGCGTTGTTTCGGACACGGCCTATGGTGCGGCTTCCGGCGCTGGCAATGCAGACGGTGGGGATCGCATGACCAATGCCCTCGCTGGGGGGCTTCTGGGCGGTGCTACAAGCGCGGCGGCAACCACGGGCGTCAATGCACTGGCACGCGGCCTCACGCCTTCTACGGCGGGCGTGGACAAGCTCTATGGGGCAGGCGTCAACAACATGACGTTCGGCCAGCGTGCAGCGGCGGCAGCGTCTGGCGGACAAGGTTTTCGCGCGGCGGTGGGCAACGCGGTCAATTCGGCAGAGCAGAAACTGCAATCCCTCCCGATTGTTGGCTCGGCCATTCGCGGTGCGCGGCAGGAATCGCGCGACAGCTTCCAGATCGGCGCGTTCAACGACGCATTGAAGGAAGTGGGCGAGGAACTGCCCAAGGGTATGCGCCCCGGCACCGCGCCAAAT
>Ga0315901_10007643_pt1 | contig 12723 bp, 28 predicted proteins | sample LakEriMetagenome_10_FD_203761 | JGI IMG/M metagenome (GOLD analysis project Ga0315901, IMG submission 203761) | Freshwater fungal communities from buoy surface, Lake Erie, Ohio, United States - Buoy 2 MA116 | ecosystem: Environmental > Aquatic > Freshwater > Lake | place: USA: Lake Erie, Ohio... | reverse complement strand
TATGATAAGCATCGTGATGCTTACAACGAACGTATCGTGAGTCTCTATTTGTAACTAACACCAACACAATCTAACCATGAACATCACACGTTACCCACACTCGCTTACCTCTGACTATGCGAATGTCTGTGAGATTAAGCGTTTCAACAGTATGGAAACTCTGCATAAGTTTATGAATACAGGTGATAACTCTCTGCGTTGGAAGATGCGCGTCGACCTTAATCTTCCGTCCGGTAGGTATCGGACACAGATCGACTCTGAAACTATCCGCTACATAAACATTAAGACAGACAGAGTTTATTCCTTCGTCCGCTAACTAACACCAACACAATCATCACCATGGCACACACAATCGACGCGGATGCAGTTCGCGAACTAGAACTGTACGCTCTCAACTTCTCAGGCTCTCACTACAACACAGTGGGCAAGACTCTATCTAAGTTCTATCAGAAAGGCACGTTTAGTTTAGATCGTGCGATTGCATACATCGAACGTTATCTGTTAGTCCCCGCTGCTAAAGACTACAAACTGTGCAACGGTTCTATGACTACATCATGGAACCAAATGTTTCCCAAGCCCGAGAGACTCGTGGCGGCAGAATCTATTGCCCACGCCTTCGTTTCTGAGTTTCGTCTAGGTAACTTCTGGTGATCGCTATGTCTACTGATCTTCCCCGCTACACAGACACAGACGGTTGTACTTATGAGTACGAACCTCCCTCCGGATTATGTAGCCTCAGGCGCTACAACATCGCACAATGCGCAAGGCAACGTATGCAACTCGCACACTTTAGTGGTTACCACGCAGATGATGACTACAAACAAGCTGTAGAGCGTTGGAAGCGCGAACGTATCAGCTTCTGGTCAACACTCGCACACTCTATCCCTGACAACTTTAAGTAACTCGCTTCGCGGGGCCAGTTCACACAATCACACCAACATCATGTACGACACCAACACCAAACTCGACCGCGAATTTATGCGCAGAATGATTCGTGCATACGAGCAAGATCTCCTGCAGCTAGTTAACGAAACCCCAGACCATCCCGGTGGTGATTGGGCTGTGGAACATCTCTCCATGCTTGAAGATCTGCGCACCAAGACTTTCTCTAAGTTCGATCAAACTATCAGCTTCTGATCATGACATTCAAGACACGCAACCAACCACTCAAACCGATCCCTTCCTTTAACTTTGTTAATCGCAGGGAGATTGACTACATTCTCGCTTCACTACAACTTATGGCTGAGTCTGGCCAGGTTGATCCTATGGAGCAGGAAGACTTCACTAACTTGCTTGATTCATTCCAGATCTTTGCACTATCAGTATGAGACAATCACCCTCCCTCCAGCGTGAACATTCACAAGCGATTGATCTGTGGACACTGTTACATGACGCAGAACAACTTGTAGTTAACAACGCGTATCTTTACCCTCGTGTGTATCAACGCATCGGCGATCTTATGAAGATCGTTGAGACTTATCAAACTGCAATCGAGCACCAACTCGAACAACAATCAGAGTACGAACCATGATTGACTACGAACAACTTGCACAGGAATCTGCACTATTTCCTTGGTTGGATTCTGACTGTATGAGTGACTCCTACGAGGAGCTCATGTTTAACAACAACTACATCGAGACTATTGAAGATGAAGAAGTTTAAAGTCCGCGTTGAGACGAACAACCACGGTGACTTCTTAATCCACACCGAGGCTGATACTTGCCGTGAAGCTGAATCAATCGCCTGTCAATGCGTGAGGAATCAGTTCACCAATGAGATCAAATGCGCCAACGGCTGGCCTGTAACTTCATTCGATTGATCCTCCCGCTAACGCGGGGCCAACTCACACAATCACAACAGCATCACATGAAACGACTGCTTCTGTTATTTCCTTTGATGTTCACCAACCCAGTTAATGCTCGCCCAGTAACTGCAACTGTCTATCACGAGTGGTATCACTCAAGAGAAACATATTGCGGACAAACCTATCAGCACTGGGGTGTATCTGCTGCGCATCCGTGGCTACCCTGCGGCACACAAGTTCGTGTAACACACAAGGGTAGAACGCTTACTGTGCCCATCACAGATCGTTGTGACTGCAACTCTATAGATTTATCAGCCGGGGCAGCCTACAGGCTAGGCGTCCCGATTGACGGTATCGCAACCGTTTCAATCAGCTACTGATCCGATGCACCCAGCACCCTCACCGTTCCGACAGGCATGGTATGATGTGCTGGGTCTGCTTCGCCCAATCTTTTCTACGGTCATCACTTCTTCATCAACATGGACAACATCCCTTACGACATTTACCAACTTGGTTATCACAGTCTTGCTTACCACACGCTCGCACGGTTTAAACAACTGTTGCAGCGCGACATGATGATGCCACCAGACATTGCCGAGCAGATCGAAGAAAACATCATCCCTGCACTCGAATACATCGACGGATGGGAACCAACTGATGCACAAATTCAAGCTCACATCGAATCACGAGGTATGTTCTGATGATTCAACTAATTGTTGACGATGAGTTCGGCGTTCCTTTCGCCATCGACACTTTTCTAACTATTGACGATGCTAAGGATGCACTCAACCAGCTGGAGTGTTCTCTCGAAGATTGTGTAACTTCAGCCCGTGCAAATTACCTTATGTGTGCCATCGACCAACTGAAACAATCCATCGCGGAGTATGAGTAAGAAGATGATCACCGTAAACACAAGTCACGGTACATTCAAAGTGCCTGCAAAGTATGTAGGGGAGGCCCTTGCAGTCCACCGCCCCGTTGTCGGTTTCAACAAACTAAGTAAGCAACCGAAACGCTGGACAATCACGCACCTAGGTTCAGGTTTGGCTGCAGGTTGGTATGACGGCACCATGCGCGATGCTATTCAATTAGCTAAGTGCTGGGATCTTACCTTTCGTGATGAGCTCCCTGGTCCCGACCCTAACGCTAAAGAGTGGTTGCGTAAGGATGATTGGAAGCGCCAACTCGATGGGATTGAACCTATCGCATCACCCGATTCGTGGGAAGCGGTAGTGGCTAAATACAATCACCTATTATGACTAGCTTTATGTGCTCAACTGTAACCTGCGTGCAGATGTTTACTGGTGTCTCTCCAGCTTACATACACAACTCCAACTCGTACGCTGCGCTAACTCAATCTGGTGCTGTTGTGTGCCACAGGGTAGAAATTCAATACTCCTGCTCTAACACACGCAGTGCTTCATCCAGTGCAAACTCAGGTGCACGACCTTCCATAATCGGCTTTCTGGATTGATAACCGACATAAATAGAAGGATCAAATCCAGCAGAGGCTCTCACCATAAACGGTGAGTTAGCAGGTTGGATCTCAACACCACCTTGAGGCGTTATGGTTACTCGCCCTGTTGCATCCTCAATCGCACCTTTAAGTAAGAGGTTCTTAACTGTTTCCAACTCATCAGGAAGTCTGGCATCTCCAGCCATACGCAAACCTTCTCGAATTAACTGACTAGAAACGTCCACGAGTTCATTAACCCCTCACAACAGTTTAAATCATGCGAACAATCGAAAAGAAGATGCTCAGCGCCATCATCGAGCGCAAGAACTTCAGCCTTGATAACACTCGCGTTGAATGTATCCACTTCCCACATCCCGTGGACAAAGGCGATCGTATTATCAACAGAACAAACGTTTACCTCCACGGGCATCTTATCGCGACAATCACACCTGACTCAGTAACCGTAAATAATGCCGGCTATCGTACAAATGTCACTAAATCACGTCTTCACGTTTTGTTGCGTGAGTTCTGCGGAGCTTCAGTGTCACAATCTAATTTTGAGTGGTTTCTAACTACTCGTGACAACGTGATCCACATGGAGGACAGGCAAGATTACACTGTTGAACGCGTCCCCCTCCACTAAACTCCTAACCAATTTCTACTTTGATTCAAACTAGAAGTTAATTAGAACTTCAAACCATGTTCCCCTCTGAGTACAAACGCACCGCAAGGTGGGCTGCCTTACTCGACCACGATTACTTCGCAGGCCCTGAGGACTTCATAGAAGTCACAGAATGGTACAACGGTGAGGGTTTCGATGTACATATCACTGCTAAATCCAGAGAACAACATTTCTCCCTTACATGGGGAGAGCTCAGTGCTCTAAAGGCTACGCTCGGCAACTGGTGGTCTGCTGATGAAGATGACTGAACTCAACATAGGCGACATGCGCTTCACCAAAAGTGAGCACGGCTGGTACGACCATCTGCAGGTCTGGACCGGTACAGAATGGCGAGATTGCGACCCCATCACTCCGCCACCAGAGCTGGTGCGCCAATGGCTGCTGGAGTATTACGGTGGCGATCTGGGCGAAGTAGGTCCCGATGAGATGTACATCGCTAAATGCGGTGCTCAGTGGGGCTACGAGAAGCACGAAAAAGCACTTCTCGATGCTATGCACTCCATTGAATTACAACCGTACGAATCAGACAATGACTGAACAACAACACCCCGTCACCCCTCCCTTAGAACTACTTAAGAAGTGGGAAGATCAATGGTTCGATGAGGAAGAACATCCCGATATCCTACTCATTCAAGCTTTCCAAGCTGGCGCGGATCAAGAACTTGAAGCGTGCTGCGCTTTAGCTCTTGTCGATCCATGCTGCGGCACTAAATTTCAACGCAGTATCTTGGTTAGAAAGTTGCGCGAGCAACGTCGTCCGAACCCGCCAAGCTTGAAGAAACAAGCACTAATTGCACTCCACGCTGTGGCAGTGGGTGCAAACGATATGCGAGAACAATACCAAGACTTAAACACTATCCGTCGCGCACTGGAGCAACTCAATGACTAATCATCCCCTCACTCCACCACCTGAGCTGGTGCAGCAATGGCGAAAGGCACCTGAGTTTTCTGCGCTATCTCCATGTGTGATGGTGACTGTTACTAACACAAAGCTGCAAGATATTGCCACCCTCGCTGCTCAGTGGGGCGCAGATCAAGAGCTAGAGGCGTGCCTTGGCGAAGTGAGCTTCCTAAACAGTCAAGCACTGGCTGATCGAGTTCGCTCTGCCCGCCGCCCCAAGCCTCCGAGCTTGAAGGAGCAGGCGCTGGCTGAATTAGCTGAGTGGGAGAACGTTATGGACATTGCTCCTGATAGCCCCATCCGCCGCGCACTGGAGCAGCTTGATGACTAATTACACACAAGCCGGCAAAGAGATGGCAGACCGCCTCTTCGTCGGTGAGAGCCGTAACACTGTCGGGATTGAAAAATTGTGCAACGAGTTAGGCGAACTTCGCACACGCTTAGAAAAATTAGAACGTTGTCACGCACTGGAGCAGCTCGATGGCTGATCTCAAGCTACCAAGCCTGAGAACTAATCAACGAAACATACTTCGCTTAGTTGCACAACACGAACAACGTAATCCTGGTGAGCCTTGTTACCTCGGCAAAGTTACAGCCAGCCGCCGCAATGTTTTCCTCAAAGCAGTTGGCTCACTCGAAGAAAGACAACTCATCGAGATAGAACGAGTCGGCTCAAACTTCCAGGCTTGGAAGATTAAACTACTCGTTCCAGTTGACCAAATCCTCCCAGCTTAACCATGAGCAAACTTACAGCCTTCCTGTTCACTTCCCTTACTTCCTTACTCATAGCCACGCCGGCTCAAGCTCAGTGGGCAATGACTTGCACTCGCGAGTACAACAGCTCAGTAAATCTCCGCAATCAACCATCAACACGAGCAACCGTGATCGCTTCAATCCCTAACGAAAGTTATGTTCGTGCACTCACCTGGGTGTGGGGTGCGGACAAAATGCGTTGGTGGAAAACTGAATACAACGGCCTCGTAGGTTGGATGCGTTCTGATTACCTTTGCCGTTGATACATCGTGCGAGCAAATCTTAAGTACATCATCATCGCTGGTGTTGCTTTTATCTTTGCAATCACCGCCTCAAGTGTCATCAGTTCTTTCGTCAACGTCCTAATTCCCAACCCAAACAAATCAGATCCTGATGGCAAGCTCGAACCAGACCCACAACAGAAGTCAAAAGCTGAGTGGCTCCAACAACTAGAAGGGGGCGGCCCAGCTGAGACTAAAGAGACTAAGACAGAGACAAGGGTTGAAGAAACAACGGAACCGCAGCCCGAAACTCAACCAGCAGCTGAACCAGCTCCCGTGTTTCAGCAACCTAACCGTGTCCCTCAAACGCCAGTCAAAGTGCCGCCAGCACCTACAGTAGGGCCGGGCAACTACGATGCACCCCCAGCTCCCCCCGCGCCTCCTGTAACAAACACCGGCCCAGGAAACATGTAACTCATCATGAATCTCAGAATGTACGCTTTAGTTGGAACAGTTGGCGGTTTAGTTGTTGCCCTTGGTGTTCACCACGGGCAGCGCTTCTTCGAATCAAAACAGCAAGTGAGTGAGTATCACCAAGAGATGATGCTTGCCATGGAACAACCTCTAGAGTTGGGCGACAATCCGACACGGTTAGCTCCCGATGGTGTCTTACCTCTTGATGCTGTACCTGAGCCAGGATTCTCACCGGAGCCCGGTTCTCAACGGTCATCAATCGAGTTTTCGCATCCTGTTCCGCCGCTACCTCGGATCGCTAGCTCAGCATTCCTTACGCTTCGTAAAACAAACGAAACAATCCCCAAGACAAAAGATCCTGTCTGGCGACTAAGCCTCATCAGTAAAGATGGTGTGGTGCTCGACAGCCTGATTGCTGTGACAGGCAGAGCGTCCCGACAAACTGCAGACCGTCACATGGCTGGCACAAAAGCACCACTTCCGAAAGGAGACTATCGGATTGACACGATGGGTATTGAACGCGGGCCTTTCCCCGACCCTGAATTAGGTCGCGGTTTCTGGATTCCGATCACTCCGATGTTCTCCACGGGGCGATCAGACCTCGGCTTTCACGTCGATCCTTCTCTCGGCAAACTCAACGGCGAGTCAGGTACATCAGGCTGCATCGGCTTAGAAAACACTGACGCAACGGTGAAACTCGTCACCTGGATCAAACACTTTGGAGTCACAAAACTAATCGTTCAATCATGAAAGCACCCTTTTCCAAGCGTCGATTCACCGAAACTGCGATTCTGCTCGCTGCAACAATTGTGCTTGCTGCGGCTATCAGGACAGGGGACACACAGAAGTCACACAGCATTCAATGTCCATTTTCCCCAAACGGCAAACCTTATTTTGCCCCAGGCTGCTAAACTTCAATGCTGCCAAACTCTTGTGACTTATCCAATCACCATCACACTACAATCACAAATTTCACAAAAGCATATTGAATACACAAACGTCTCTCCCTCAACACTTCTAGCAGTTGTAAAAGGCTCGAAGTCTAAACAAGCTAAAGAATTAGCTAACCGCCTCATCCCCATCCTGGAAGACCTGTCTAAATGAAATCGACCCTGAGCCTCGCCCTCATTCTTACTAGCATTGTCCTGTTAAGCCCTGTGGTAGTCCACGCTCATCACACTGGATCACATCACGAGATCACCCAAGAACAATGTCAGAAGTAAACTTCACAAAAGATGAGATCCTTACGCTGCGTAGGGCTCTTAACTCTTTAATGACCAGGCAGCAGCTCAATTTACTTTCGGCGTCTCCGTCGATGAAAGAAGAGATCGAAGCTACCTTAAACAAACTCAATCAAATAGACATTAAGCTACTACAACTAACTCCATGCTCCTCTCAAAAGCAATAGAACCCTTCGCAAAGTTCAATCCCCGCGAAGTTTCCTGTACAACACTCTTTATCTTTCTAGCTGTAGGGGAGTCTCGTGAGGGACTCCTTCAAACAGACATTGCTCGTAAGCTTGGTATCCCTAAGAGTTCCGTCTCTCGTAACTGCGGCATTCTCGATTCACAAACTCAGAAAGGCGAGCCTGGCATGGGTCTAGTGAGTCGAGAGCCTTGGCACGCAGATCAAAGAATCAAGCTTGTAAGACTTACGGCTAAAGGTCGTGAACTCTTTGATGAAATTCACAGCCACTTAGGTTAATCTCACTGGAGTCTCGTTACTCCTGTGGTCTTACCTGATTGGCGGATTAAAGCTCTCTGCGAGGGGGGCATGATCGAGCCTTTCAATCCCACGCTGATCAATCCAGCCAGTCTAGACGTCACGCTCGGCACTAACCTCTACGTTGAGGTTGAGGCTGGTGGCATGTTGCCTAAAAACATTTCAGAGCACACCAGAGAAAACCCCTACCTGCTGCTGCCTAACGAATTTATCTTGGCTGAGACAGCTGAAACCTTTAACATTCCTGACTTCATTTCAGCGCAGTTCGTTCTTAAGTCGTCGCTGGCTCGCGCAGGTCTGGAACATTTACTTGCGGGATATATAGACCCTGGATTCAACAACTCGGTGCTGACTCTGGAGTTCAAGAACGCTAAGCAGTTCTCAGCCTTCCCGCTCTGGCCCGGTATGCGGTGCGGGCAGATTGTCTTCACTGAGATGGCTGAGGCTCCTCAAGCTAGCTACAGATACACTGGGAGGTATAACAACGATGCAAAGGTCTCGCGTAGCAAGGGGCTCCTGTAAGTCCTGAGGCTTCGATGCCTCGCAACAGACTAAGACGCAAATGAGAAAGGTAAATACTTCATAGTTAATCCAGTTTTGTTGCTAGTGTTTTACTTAGAAAAAGTTTTCTTATTAACAAAAGTTGTAACAACTGTGCTCTCGTGTCACCAAATATAAATCCCTGCGCAGGGGTTGACAAGGTGCTCAGGAGAATGTACATTGCTCTGCATGGGCGGCACCGGCCCTTAACGCGGTGCGTTCCCTTCGCATCACATCACATGATTAAGGTCACTAAACAGTCCCTGATCGAACAAGGACGCATCAGCGCCGAGCGGTACGACTCCTGTGACACTGCCCTCGCTCAACTTAACGAAGGATTCGGTGCCGAGTATGAGTCTGCTCGCAGCAACCTAACTTCGATGCTTGTCAAAGCAGACAACAGCGGTATCGACCTGGATGTTTTCCGTGGCGACGATTCTTTATTCAAGTTTCCTGAGTTCCGTACGAACATCGTTGTTCGGATAGATCGTTTGCCCACGCCGCACGCCAAGATCGAGAAGCTGAACGAAAAGATTGCTGATCTGGAGCGCAAGCTCAAGATTGCCAAGATCGAGCGGAACAGTTTGATCGAACAACTGCACATCACCGGAGCCATCGACCTGGTTACCGACAAAATCACCGCCGTCTTCCGTCGCCTTAAGTGATCATGAGCAACGACAAAATCTTCCTCCTTCACTGTTCCGTTAGCGCATCCGTGAGGCAGAGCACGCAGATCAAGATGGCAGATCTGCAGCTGCCAGACACTGTGATTGACGTGCTTGAAAAACAGCAATCAGTTTCTGTACGCCCAACACTCTCAGGCAAACTTAAAGAGTTCTTGAATCTACTGCGTATAGAACAACGTAAGCTTTACGATGAATGCACAATCCATAACGGAGATGTTCACTTCCTCCACGAGGATTACTTCGAAGAGGCTATGGAACGCATCACAAAGATCCGTTCTGATGCTTCTAACTACAACGAGAAGCTCAATGAGCTTTGGCTTGAAGAGTACACTCGCTGGTCAAACACCGTTGAAGGTTTCTTAGAGCCTTTGTTCCGTGACGACACAGAAGGCTTCAAGCTCGCTAAGGAAGCTTACTTGACTATCTTCCCTACGAAACAGGAGTTCGAAAATCCGATCAAGGTGTTTGTGGTCGGACCCAACCCTGTGAGCCTGGAGGTTTCTGATAGCAAAGAGGAGCATTCGATCTCCACGGCCATTCAAGAGGCAGCGGTGCTCAACACAAACGAAGTGCTTGAGGCGGCGAGGGAGGGTGCTGCTGATCGCGCACTCGCTAAAGCCGCTGAACTATTAGACGATCTTGATGTTCGTGTGTCTTCCAAGATTGGCGAACGTCAAACTGGAGGAAGTAAGCGGCGCGGGTCTTGGCAAATTACTGCTGAGACTTTGCAGCTGATCACTCGCCATTGCCCAGGATTTGAGAATCTTTCGACGCTATCGAATGATTTGCTCGATGTAGGTGTCAGGCTTCAGTCAGCTACGGCCAAAGTTAAAAACCAAGCATTTAAAGACTATGCAAACCTAAAAACGAAGATTCGTAAGGAGCTTGAGTCGATTGTTGAATCGCGCAACACGAGCGATGGTCTCGAATCACTGAAGCGTTCCTTAGCACTCTCTAGTACATATAAAGATCTCTTGGCGAAGATCAACTCTGCTGACAACCAGGAGCAGCTCGATCAGCTCTACCACGAGCTTCAGGTCGAGAAAGATGTTTACCACCAACGAGCGAAGCATTTGCAAACCTTGTTTGATCAACGAGCTGAGTTGGTCAAAGCTCAATCCGCAAACCTTGATGATCTTATTGACGAGGTAAAAACTATTGAAGTTGAGTCGACAGATGATCTTGATTTCTAGACTCTCGTCAAAAGACTACAGACTTTTACTTATCGCTAAAAGTCTCTCTAAGCCGCACAGGAATCTAAAGAGAGATCTTTTAAAAGACCTGTTTAAAGCACTTTCAACAATCTTCGACTAATGAACGACACACTCTTCTCGAACCTTCAAAGCTTCCGCTCATCACTTAACACCAGCTTCCTAGAGCGTGCTGACGTCATTGATGGACTACTCGCGTCCCTGATTACAAAACAAAATAGCTTTCTGTTCGGGCTACCTGGCACGGGCAAATCTGAGCTTGTCCGAGCAGTATCAAACGGATTCAAAGGGTCTCAATTCTTCGGTTACCTTCTTTCTCCCACCACGGATCCTTCTGAGTTATTCGGTCCTGTAGCTGTGTCCAAGCTATTGAATGACGAGTATGTTCGTGATGTTAAAGGGTATCTGCCAACCTCAAACATCGCATTCTTGGATGAACTCTTTCGTGGCAGCTCAGCAGTTCTTAATTCTCTGCTGACAATCCTGAACGAGCGGACTTTCAATAACGGTCGCGAAGTTTTAGAAACTCCAATTCAGTCGATTGTTGCAGCAACCAACTCCTTTCCTCAAGAAGAATCGCTTCAAGCTTTCTGCGATCGATTCTTGTTCCGACCGACCGTAGATCTCCTTAAGAAACCAACCTCCAAGAGAAGTTTGGACATGTGGGCTCTCGGCATTAAGCAGCGACCGATAGTTGAATCTAATTTGACATTTGAAGACTTGACTACTCTCCAAGAAGAAGTGGCAAACGTGAGTGTCAGCGATGAGTTTCTAGATTCTTTTACGCAGGTGATTGACCTGTTAGCTACCAGAGGAATCACAATCAGCGACCGGCGAAGAGTTCAGATCCTCAAGTTCTTACGAGGCTGGGCTGTTGTGCAAGGCGATGAGGAGCTGTTCCCGGAGCACCTTCACCGCTCGCTCGTGCACATTGTGTATCAAACACAAGATGATATACAGGTAGTTAAAGAAGTGCTAGAGCAAGCTGTACCTACAGCTGAAAAGCTGATGGAAAGTATCAAGCGAGCTCACAGCGGAATTCTCACTGAATACCACGCTCTCCACGCGGCAGAATCTAAGAGCGTCGACGATTTAAATCGCCTGGTCGGCAAGCTTCGAAAGATGCACCGTGACTTAGAAACTCTGTCAAACAAACTAGATAACATCCTGGAATCTGGTCAATACAGAATCAGCGCCAGTGCTCGACAGTCTGCAACCAAGCTTGCTCAAACTATCGAGTCTTCATCTCAATCAGTCGCAGCTTCAATCTCTAACGTCTCATCATGAAAACTAACACCGAGTTTCTTCGCCTCGTAAACAATGAGCCTCTCGTGCTCGCTGTCTCTGCACTCTCTGACTTCTTGTGGGATGACTTCATTCGAGATGCGCGTCCCATCGTCAGATACTTGGAAGACAAGTACAACATCAAACAGCTCTCTCGTTTCGGTAAAGAGCTATTCGATTTCCTGTACAACGGCGGCCAAGTAACTACGGTCATCAATTTCGATGAGGTTGAGTCCTACTTCCGCGCCAAGCAGAACGGACAAAACCCAGACTTCCCCAAGGGATACAAACCTGAGTACGCATTCTGGTACAACTTATTTGTACAAGTGTGCGAGTCTCCTGCGTGGCCACGGTTGGTTGCTCTCTCGATCGGCGACCAGTTCACATCAGGTAATAACGCTGTAAACGTACTCAACGAACTCAGCGAGATCCTGATGGTCGAGCTTGAGGGCAACTCGCTCAGCGAAGAACTCCTCAGTCAAGGCGCTCAGCAACTTCAAGATATTCGTGAACAGTTCATGGAGGCTAAGAAGCAAGGCGACAACGCCAAAGCTGCGCAGCTGCGTCAGCAAGGTAAGGAGCTTGGCCGACAAATGGAGCAAAGCTTGCTCCAAATGAGTGAACAAATGCAACCTCAAGTAGATAAGGCGGTTGATCGGGCGCATCAGGCCGCTAAAGACAATCAAGAAGCTATGGCTGCTCTCGCTGGCACCGAAGCTGGCAAAGGAGTCGCTCTTAACGATCTTGATCAAAAACGCAACCTTGCTAGGAAGCTCAGCAACAACCCTGGTCTTAAAGAGCTTGTGCGTCGACTCGGGGCTTTGCGGCAAGCTTGGGCTGATCGCAAACGGACTCGCAGGTCACAGACTAGTTACAGCGACATAGTAGGTGCCAAGTTCTCAGATACAGTGACCAAAGCATTTCCTGCTGAGATCGCCTTAGCTGCCACAGAGCAAGGTCGTGCTTTGTTTGCTCTGAAGTACAGTCAA
>Ga0315901_10007642_pt1 | contig 12725 bp, 15 predicted proteins | sample LakEriMetagenome_10_FD_203761 | JGI IMG/M metagenome (GOLD analysis project Ga0315901, IMG submission 203761) | Freshwater fungal communities from buoy surface, Lake Erie, Ohio, United States - Buoy 2 MA116 | ecosystem: Environmental > Aquatic > Freshwater > Lake | place: USA: Lake Erie, Ohio... | reverse complement strand
AGGTGGTGTTGAAAAGATTTTAAACTCATTGGCTATATTAACAAAGGGTACGATATTACCAATACCTGCGCCTTTATTACTTGGGGCTCAATTTTTGCCAGGATATTCAAGTGAAAGAGCGAAGATAAATGTAATTAGTGAAATGCAAAGTTTAGGTCTTCCAACAGAAAATTTATTAGATGGCTCGCCAAATAGAGTATTGTTATTTGTAGAAGCAATGTTAAATGGTGAAGATAAAGAAGAAATTGCAAATGGTGGTATTGATGGTATTATTGACCCCCTATTAACTGGTAGGGTATTTGCAAAACAAAGACGTAGTTAATTATGATAAAAGAAGAATTTGAACAGATTGTTGAATTATGTAAAGATGCTAAGAATAGAAGTAATTCTGAACTAACTCATGCAATGAATAATTTAACAAAAATGCATTTTGATACCAAAAAAACAATCATTGACTTGACTTATTATTTGGATAGTGTTGAGGAAATATATAATAAAATTTTAGAAGAATACAATTCAAGAACCAAAAATGGATAATCGTATATTATTTCCAGCAAAAGTTTTAAATGTTGATGACCCTTTGATGATTGGAAGAATAAGGGCTGAAATTGATTCTGATAGAAACATTGACATATATAGTGCAATAACTGACCCCCCATTTAACCCATTGACTGATATATGGGGTGATAGGGACCCTTTTATATTTAAACCATTATTGCCATATTATATTTCACAAACCCCAAAAGAAGGGGAAAGGGTGTTAATTATTTTTTCAAATAAAGATTATAAATTTGATAATCAATATTACATACAATCTGATTTTTCATCTCCAATGGGCATTGACGATAATAGCCATGTTGAGAGCAGGATAACAACAGGTAGTGGCAGGAGATTTAAACGTAATTTACAGTTAAAGAATCTTGATGGTAGTTATCGCAAAGAAAGCACAAGGGGTATTTTCCCAGAACCTGGGGATAATGCTATTATTGGTAGGGGGTCATCTGATATTATTATTAAAAAAGATGAGGTATTAATTAGATCAGGTAAGGTAGAAGGGGAATTAAGTCCTAATGTAACGCCTATTCAAAATAAAAAAAGGGCATTTGTGCAAGTTTCACAATTTAAATCTAGGAAAAAGAAAGTTGGTATATCTGAAATTCAAGTTGAAAATACAAGGGATTTAAAAACAAAGCATTTAATCGAGTGGGCAATTCAAAATCCAGATGGAAATACTTTTAATGGGTTTGTTAACTTATACCAATTAAGAGATGATGATAGAATTGCTATTAGTCAATTAAATGAAAATAGTATTATAGAGGACATTAAATTTTTAAAAGTTAGAGTAACATTCTCAAATTTGGCAAAAAAAGAAGCCATTGATTTTATAAATAATTTTATTTCTGATTGTAATTCAAAAACTATTTTGGAATCTGGGGATGTTTTATTTTCAAATGAGATAAGGTTTCCAATTTTTTATAGACCAGCATTAGCAAATAGGTTAAGACTTAGTGGGTCATTGGGTAATTTACCCAAACCACAAAATTTAATAGACATATATAATCAAATAAAGTTCGATAAATTCTCAAAAATTGGTGGAGCAGGATTTATATATTCAAAAAGCAACACAACCCCACCGACAAAAGTGGATACTGGGTCTTTTGACCGTATTGAATATGTTAATGAGTTGTCCTCTGCAACTTTGCTTGGTGGTGATGAAATTTATTTGTTAGCACACGATACAAATACATCACCAAACAAATCAAAAATTGATTTGAATAATACTTTATATGGAATAACAAATGATAAAATTGTTGATGATATTGAACCAAATACATCATCAATGGTTAGGGGTGAAGAATTATTGGAATTAATTAACCTTATTGTAAGGTTTTTAATTACCCATGCACATCCATTCCCAGGATTACCCCCAGTTTCAGTAACAGAAGATGGATCAACAATTCAAAACCTTTTAAATGAATTATCTTTGGCCACAACTAAAATTTTAAACAAAAAAATTAAGATTAATTGATATTTATTAAATAAAAAATGTCAATTCATCTTTCTTATTTTAATAGAAACAATACAATAATTGCCAATTCATATACTAACACTGGAAGAAATCCAGTTATTGAATTGAGTTATGGTGCATCAGATTATTTAATCCCCTCATATGGACCAACAAGATTTATCTTTAATATAAATCTCCAACCATTAATTGAAAAAGTTAATGAGAATATTATATTTAGTGGCTCATTATCAAGTGCCACCCACACATTAATTCTAAAAAACACAACATCCTTTGATGAATCATTGTTAAATGGGAAAATGCCTAATCAGAAAAGAAGAGCATCCTCATTTGATTTGGTGTTATTTAGAATACCAAAAACAAGCGGTGCAACAGGAAATGTTCAATATTGGGATGAAGGGGTTGGATATGATTACACAAATTATTCAAAAAATTTAAATTCAGGTTCTGGGGGAAAATATCCTTTAACCATTAAAGACGATAATTCATTTTCAGATAGCCCATCAAATTGGTTTAATAGACAAGGTGTTAGTGGTTGGACACAATCTGGAATATATAGCAGCACAAATAATGGTAGTGTCAATTATAGTGGATTAACCATACTTGATACGCAACATTTTGAGTTTGGGAATGAGGATGTTTCATTTAATATGACAAACGAAATAAATGCCATTTTAACGGGTTCTACAACAGACTATGCTGGTTGGGGTATTGCGTATCCACCTTCTTATGAAAACGCAACAGGGTTTACAGAAAGTTATTCTGTGGGCTTTTTTTCAAGACATACACAAACATTCTATGAACCCTATCTAATGACAACATATAATGATTTGGTGAAAGATGATAGGAATAATTTTGTAACAAATAAAACAAATAAATTATATTTGTATGTTACAGATGAAGGTGAATATGTAAATTTGGATAATAACCCAAATGTTAATATATTTGACTGTACTGGTGCAATTATGAGTGGGGCAACTAATTTGCCAACAAAATTGGTGACAAAAGGTGTATATGAAGTTACTGTTCCAAACACATTTAGTGGCTACTCACCCCCACTTGTATTCACAGATGTATGGACTGGAATAACCTTAAATGGAATAACCTTGCCAAATGTTGAAAATGAATTTGTATTATATGATATGAATAATAGAATTAAGACCGGAACAAAAACAACAGAAAATGAATCATATAATTTTGATTTTTATAATGTTATGCAAGGGGAGAAAATCCTTAACACAGATATTAGGAAGGTTGGGGTTATTATAAAGAAAGCATATAGCACAGATGAATTATTGACAGGGGTTAAAGCATATTATAGGGTTTATGTTAAGGAGGGTGAAACAGAGGTGCAAGTGCAAGATTGGACAGAAATAAATAGAAGCCCAAATGAATATTATTTTATATTTGACACAAGGGATAAAATCCCAAATAAATATTTTATTGATTTAAAAGTTCATATTGCTGGGGAAGTTTCAACATATAAAAAACAATTAGCATTCTTTATTGTAAATAAAAAATAATGAAAGAAGAAACATTAAAAAGAATATTTGAGTTCCTTGAAGAAAAGGGAGAACATAATATGCCATTTAAATTGAAGTTGATATTTAACAAACCACTAACAAAAGAAGATTTGAATGTTAAAGGTAATTTGGATTTAGAAGAATCAAAAATTACCTCATTACCAAAAGGCTTGAAAATTAGTGGTTGGTTAGATTTATCTCGTTCAAAAATAAAATCAATACCAGAAGGATTAAAAGTTGGGACTAATTTGGATTTAAGTGATACACCTATAACCTCATTACCTGAAGGGTTAAAAGTTAAAGGTATTTTCAATTTACAAAATACATCTATAACCTCATTACCAGAAGATTTGAAAGTTGGTAGTTTGAGTTTATATAATACAAAAATAATATCATTACCAAAAGGCTTGAAAGTTAGGTTTTTTTTGTATTTAGTAAATACAAAAATAACCTCCTTACCAAAAGGATTGGAAGTTGGTGCTAGTTTATATATTAAAAATACAGCATTATTAGAATACACAGATGAAGAATTAAGAGAAATGGTTAAACCTGGATTTATAAAAGGAAAAATATTGAGACAATGAAAGAAGAAACATTAAAAAGAATATTTGATTTTCTTGAAGAGAAAGAAGAGCGTAGAGCACCATTAAGATGGAAAATATTAAATAATATACCATTAACCAAAGAAGATTTGAATGTTAAAGGTAATTTGATTTTAAGAAATACAAATATAACCTCATTACCAGAAGATTTGAAAGTTGGTGGTGGTTTGTATATAGAGAATACAAAAATAACCTCATTGCCAGAAGGATTGAAAGTTAATGGTGATTTGGATTTAGGAGATACAAATATAACTTCATTACCAGAAGGGTTGAAAGTTGGTGGTTTTTTGAGTTTAGATAATACAAAAATAATATCATTACCAGAAGGCTTGAAAGTTAGTCTTTGGTTGGATTTAAGAAATACAAAAATAAACTCCTTACCAAAAGGATTGGAGGTTCATTTTGGTTTATCTATTAAAAATACAGCATTATTAGATTACACAGATGAAGAATTAAGAGAAATGATTAAGCCTGGGTTTATAAAAGGAAAAATAAAAAGATAATGGAAAAAGAAGCATTACAAAGAATATTTAATTTCCTTGAAAAGAAGGGAGAACACATTATACCATTACCAGTTAAGATTAAATTGGCTATGCCAATAGCAAAAGAAGAATTAAATGTTAAAGGTGATTTGAATTTAAGATATTCAAATCTAACCCCATTGCCAGAAGGATTGAAAGTTGGTGGTGATTTGTATTTAACTAATTCAAACATAACCTCATTACCAGAAGGTTTAAAAGTTGATGGTGATTTGATGTTAACCTTTTCAGAAATAGCCTCATTACCAGATGATTTACAAGTTGGTGGTTCTTTGAATTTATCATATGCAAATATAAACTCACTACCAAAAAAGTTGAAAGTTGGGGGTTCTTTGCATATAGAGAATACAAAAATAACCTCATTACCAGAAGGATTGAAAGTTAATGGTAATTTGGGTTTAACTAGTTCAAAAATAACCTCATTACCAGAAGGACTAAAAGTTGGTGGTTATTTGACTTTATCACATACAAATATAACCTCATTACCAAAAGGATTGGAAGTTGGTGGAGGTTTGTATTTAAGAGATACAAAGATAACCTTATTGCCAAAAGGTTTGAAAGTTTATGGAAAATTATATATAGAAAAAAGCATATTAAGAAAATACACAGATGACCAATTAAGAGATATGGTTAAACCTGGTTTTATAAATGGAGAAATATATAGATAATGGAAAAAGAAACATTAAAAAGAATATTTGATTTCCTTGAAGGGAAAGGAGAACATAATGCACCATTTAAATGGAAAATATTAAATAATGAGCCAATAACCAAAGAAGATTTAAATGTTAAAGGTGATTTAGATTTAAGGTCTTTTGAAATAAACTCATTACCAGAAGGATTGAAAGTTGGGGGTGATTTGGATTTGCTATTTTCAACCATATCCTCATTGCCAGATGGATTGGAAGTTAATGGTGATTTGTTTTTGGATAGTTGTAAATCTATCAAAGATTTACCAAAAGGATTGAAAGTTGGGGGGGATATTATTATTAATAGAACTCAATTAATACATTACTCAAAGGATGAAATAAAGGAAATGATTAAACCTGGGTTTATAAAAGGAAAAATATTTAAATAATGGAAAAAGAACAATTAAAAAGAATATTTGAGTTCCTTGAAGAAAAGGAAGGGCATAATGCACCATTTCGATGGAAAATATTAAATAATAAGCCAATAACCAAAGAAGATTTAAATGTTAAAGGTGATTTGAATTTAGAAAGAACAGAAATTACCTCATTACCAGAAGGGTTAAATGTTGATGGTAATTTATACCTTTATGAATCAAACATAACTTCATTACCAAAAGGATTGAAAGTTAGGGGTTTATTTTTAGCTAGTTCAAGAATAAAATCATTACCAGAGGATTTAAAAGTTGAAGGTTTGGATTTAGGTGGTACAGAAATAACTAAATTACCAAAAGGATTGAAAGTTAAATATAATTTAGTTTTAAAGCATTCAAAAATAGAATCATTACCAGAAGGATTGATAGTTGGTAATGATTTAAATTTAAGAAATTGTAAAAACTTAAAGTCCTTGCCAAAAGGATTGAAAGTTGGTGGTGATTTGTATATTTATGGAACGCCTATAAATGAAATTGAGGATAATGATGAAATATTAGAAATGATTAAACCTGGGTATATAAAAGGAAATATATATTAAGATAATGGAAAAAGAAACAATAAGAAAAATATTTGATTTTTTTGAGACGAAAGAAAACAAAAAACATAAAGATAGAGATAACTTTGTTTGGAAATTAAAGTTTAATGAACCCCTAACAAAAGATGATTTAGTTGTTAATGGTGATTTGGATTTAACAGATTCAACGTTAAAATCGTTACCAGATAATTTGGAAGTTAAAGGTGATATGCTAACTAGATTTTCAAGAATAGAAGAATTACCAAAAGGGTTGAAAGTTGGTGGTACTTTGGATTTATCCTACTCCCGTATAAAAAACATACCAGATGATATTAAAATTGGTAATTCTTTATATTTACACAATACAAAAATAACTTCACTACCAGAAGGGTTAGTCATTGGTAATTGGTTAGGAGTAATGGATACACCAATAAATAAGTTGCCAAAAGGGTTAATAGTTAATGGCTACTTAAATATAAATAGTGGAAGTGGTTTAGTCAATTTTTCTAATGATGAATTAAGAGAAATGGTTAAACCTGGATATATAAAAGGAATAATTAAGATATAGTCATTAAATCCCATTTAACCACACACAATTTAGCCAAGACAATAGATTTTAATAAATATGGCATAGTAATAGGCTAAAACAAAAAGCATCTTAAAATCAAAATATGGAAGCCTTAATCAAAATAGACCTTAATGATATTTATAAATAAAAATTAATATGATTAATCCAACAATTAAAAGAATTATTGAAACAGCCATAAAGGAACAAGCAACTGAAAACTATATGTTCTTTGGTAATTTAAAACAGATAAAAAGGCAATGTGAATTATTGCTTGAACTGCAACCAGATGAGGTGAATGAATTAATAAAAAATGGCCATGACTGGGCTGATGACCACATAAGTGTTGCAAAAGAAAATATGGATCAAGTATTTGATTTTATGATGAATGAATTTAATGATGATTCATATGAGGATGATAACTTAATGGAGGCCAAGCAAAAGAAGAACAAACCCACAAATCCAAAATTATGGAGTCAATGTTTAAGCTGGGCAAAATCAAGATATAAAGTATGTCCTAGTGCGTATTGTAACGGTGCAGCAGCAAAACGTTACAAGAAATTAGGTGGGAAATGGAAGAAAGGTTAATTTGTTTTTATAGAATTTTGTAGTATATTTGCAATGAAAACAAAATAAACACTATGAAATTACTAAATGATTTAATCTCTTCATTTAAACACAATATTTTGGCAATGGTTGATCCATCAGAAGATGAGATTCGTTGTAAGAATATTTGCATTAAAATGATTAACAATCCAGATTCGAAATTGGCTTACTCATCAAAATCAACAGAGAGGTTGGTTTACCTTGAAGATGAGAACATTTATATCAATATGATTGATAGAGATATTCATATCATTTATGAATACGAAGTTTTCAAATTCTTTATTTCACACCAAAACACCCATATTGAAATAATAGAAGCATTTGATAATAAAATGGCATCAAAATTTGATGTGTTCTATGATTTATCAAATTACTTAAAGGAAAGTTTTTTAACCAAAGTTGAATCCTTTTAGAAATGAAAAAATATCGCTTATTTAGGCGATAATCCAAAGTATCGTTTATTTAAGCGATACTTTGGATATATTCTTTAAGAACCCTTAATATACTTTCATTTGAAACCATTGTTGGTTTATTTCCAGTTCCAGACTTTGGATTTTTCTTCTCAGCCTTTCTTTTCTTAGCACAAGCGGATTTCTTCTCTGCGTCACTCATTTTTCCTGCAACACCTGCTGCCCTACATTTTGGATACGCCCCCTTGCTATCTGATTCCCTTCCACAAGGCGGATGTTTACCACTTGAATCTTTTCTACATATATTAACCCAGGGTCCCTTGGGTTGGTTACTACCTTTTGGTTTCTTTTTTGTGCCAAACCAAACGGCAAGATCCTCGTTCAAAAATGATGGTTTTTCTCCCATAAAATTTTTATTTATAAATATCTTGTTAAATAATTTTTATTTTACAAATATTATACTTACATTTGCCTCATCAAAAAAAACAAAAAACAAACAAAATGGAAACAACAAAATTTGATTTAGATTTACCAAAAAGTATAACATGTCTTATTTTTGAAGAAAAAATGCTAGATGGGACTATATCTCACCAAGTCAACAATATCAAATTAAAAGACAATGATAATTCAGGTAAGTTAGTTGATAACTTTAATTTAAGCCAAGGACAATACATATCACTAGGTTCTTGTTATGAAAAACAACTTCGTGAGATTTTAAAAGAATTGGAAAAAAGAAAAGTTGTAAATATTAAAGTACTTAACATTGAATATGTTAATGTCAAAGATGAAAAAGGCGAATGGAAAACAAAACAAGTAGATTTAGCTTTTATGCTAAATGGTAACATTTACTACTTTGAAGTTAAGATGAATCTAAACCTAGATACTGAAAAGAATAAAGCAACTTTTAATAAAGTAAATGACGTGGTTGGTGCTTTAAAGCAAATGTATCCAGATACTAATGTGTATGGAAATGTACTTAGTAGTTGGTATTGTGAAGATGATATTAAAAAATCTAATACAAAAAATATATATTTTATTAAAGATTTATTTAATTTAATTGGTGTTGAGTTACATAAAGTTCACTACTATCTAATAATGAAATCCCTCGGTAAACAATTAAAATCAAATAAAATTTAACTAAAAATAATTATAATGATAATAACCAATTATTAATGGTAATTGGTTATTATCAAATGTTTTACATTATTATCATACCTATTTTTGATATTTGTTGAATATTTTAAATCGTATTCTGAAACAATATAATCTTTATATAAATCATAAGTAAATTCATCCTTGTTGATTATAATCATAACTTTTGCAAAATTCATACTCTTGAATGTATCAAAAAGTTTAACCTGGCTATTCTCCCCAAAGCTATTATTATGTGAATATTCCTTGAACTCCCTAGTATAAGGAGGATCAATGAAAATGAATGTGTTTTCTGTGTCATTATTCATCATAATATTCTCATATGAATCACAAAAAACCTGGGTATTTTTTAACTTTTCAATATGTTCACCTTTAACATTTAGATTGAATGTTTTGTAATTACCATAAGGTATATTAAACTCACCTTTTGAATTAAATCTCCTCATTCCATTAAATGATAATTGGTTAACTAGGTAAAATCTAAATGCCCTATCAATATCACTTAAAGTTGATAGTCCGTTCTTTCTATCTTTATTTCTCCATTCATAATATATCAAACCCCTCTCCTTCTTTGCATCAGAAATACTTATTGTTTTATTTTTTTCATTAGCTGATATTATTGCAATTTTTTCTGAAATAGATTTGGCCATAGATATGATTTCATCAGAATTTGTTTGCAGAATTTTTAAGAAATTTATAACATCATAATCTATATCACAAATGACGTTATTATTTGAATTTAAACTCCAATAAACAGCCCCACCCCCAAAGAAGGGTTCAACAAACTTGTAATCATTTGTTTCGTTGACAAAACTTGGATAAAATTTATCAAATAATTTGATTTCCTTTCTCTTACCCCCAGTCCATTTATAAATAGGATTTAATGACATAGTATTTTTTGTTTAGCATAAATATAAGCATTTTTTGGCAAAATAAAAATCATTTCAAAGGATTCTACTATATATGTTTTTAGTTTAATATATAAAGTATATTCACCTCTATGGGAAAGGAAATTAAAAAAGGGTTGCAAAACCTTGCAACCCTTTCTATTAGGCTTTAAAATGTCCACTTTTTTAGTAAAAAAAATGGACAAATTAATTATCTTAACTCTTGTAAGTCAAATGTTCTAACACCATCAACTGTGATACGACCATAGAAACGGTTATTAACCATCTTTTTAGCGTATCTTGTCATTATACCTTTAATTGGTGTAAAGTTGAATGGGTTATACATTGTTGGAGTTAATTGTAGAGGCACATAAGGTGCATAGATATAACCTGTGTCAAGTAAAGATGTTCCTTTGTGTCCCATCAAAATTGTGTTTGCAGGGAAGTAAGGATCACGATATACTTGGTAACGACCAGCTAATGTACCAACTCTTTCAATACCCATGTTGTATTGGTCTTGCTCTGGTGAAGCATTTGATACGTGGAAGTATTCCAAATCATCAAAAACCGCACTTACTTCAGAAGAAACAACAATCCAGTTTGCACCACCTCTCAAAGTTGATTTGTGAATTTGTGCAGATACTTGATTGATTGTTGTAATCAATGTTTGATTCCAATCTTTTTGAGTATAAGGAATTGCAGCAGAACCTAATCTCTTCCAACCATTATAATCCCAACGTAAATTCCAAGCAGCACCTTTTCTAAGGTCACGAAGAATTTCTCTATCAATCTCGGCTGCAATTTGCTCTGATAATAAAGCAGTTAATTCTGCTTCAGCATCAATATTGTGGAATGCAGCAACGTCTTGTGCCATTTCTGGAGACCATTGTGCTCTTAACTTTCTTTCAGTCACAGAAACTGTAACAGATTGTAAGTCAAAAGAAACCTCACCAATTTTATCTTCAAATTCTAAACTTTTGTAAATTCTATATGTTGCTGTAAAGTCAGTAGCCGCAGTTCCTGCTATTGTTGTTGTCAAACCAGAATAACCATCTAATGAATTTGAACCAACTGTTGCTGGCACTTGTAAGTCAACTTCAAGATAAATAACACCATCTGGTGTAGATAAATCATTGAATGATCCACCACCTACTTTATCATTAGGGAATGCTAATGTTCTATCTGAACCATATTGAACAATACCTTTTGCATATTTTTGAGTAACAACTCTAAATAACAATGGATTACCAATACCAGCAGCTGTAACACCTGAGAATGCACCTCCTGCTGATGTGCTTGCATTAACTTGTAAGCTAGCTAAGAAACTTTCATTATCCACAGGATGACCATCAGGACCAATAAGTTTTCCTTCGCCAGTACTTGAGAAACCTGACATACCCAATAAAACTTTGCGGTATGTTCCAGCTGGGTATCCAGATACTACTAAATCTCCACTTGACCAAACTACAGTACTTACGCTAGCTGTGATTGCAGAATATTGACCTTTTGAATAATCATAAAGACCTTCTGGATTCAAACCAGGCTCATTACCTTCATAAAATCTATCATATAGATTTTTTGCACCTGCTCCACCATAACCTGTTGTTGGCGTTTGACCATTTTCTACATTTGGTGAACCATAAGGCGCATAATGTGCACCGCTATTTAACTCTTGAATTTGAGGTACAAAGAAGAATAATTTACCAATTGGTAAATTCATTGCTTGTACAGATACAATATCATTTGCCAATAATTTAGAGAATACTCTCCTTACAATTGGGAAAACAACTGTTTCAAATGCACCAGTATCAGATGTACTAGCTGCCTCATTTATAAGATGTGATGCTTGGTTTTCGTATAACTGTGCAACGTTCTCTTTTAGGTGGCCTTTAAGACCTTCAAGGAATCCTAATTTATTCCATTTGTTAATTGTATCTTCTTTGATAACTTTTAGGTGTTTCAACCCAATATTACCAACAAGACCAGAATCTAATAATGCTCCCATTTTTTATTAATTTTTTATATTTTTATTTATTAACCTAATTTTGAAATTAAATCTTTCATCCTCAAAAATTGTGGATTTTCATAAGTTTTAGATTCAATTAGATTAGCTGATGAACCTGTTGATGCAACATTTGTTATTTTTCTATTAACAGATTCATTAATTGTTGGTTCTATACCTTTAGATAGTTCCTCTTTGATTGTAGCATATAAATGTTTTGATTCCTGCAAAGATTGAACATTGTCAAAACGTCTTAAGATATTTATCTTTTCTTTTTTAGTTGTTGAATGTTCTGTGAATAATCTAGTTGCATAAGCCAAATTTGCATTAAATACCGCTACCTCATTTAGTTTTTCTCTAAAAACATTAAGTGATTTTTTATATTCATTATTTTTTTCTTGTAATGAAACCACTTGATTTTTCAAACCTTCTAAATTTAAATTTCTATTTGGTGTTATACCTTTTCTAAGGCCTCTACCTGTTTTACTACCCATTCCATAAGTCCTCGATGCTTCTTTGGTTTCTTTCCTTTTACCAGTGACCTTTTTCATTTTGCCATCAATATTTTCAGCATTTGTATCATACTGGAATTTTGGCTTTCCTGCCCCAACTCTTTTGGGACCTTCTTTCTTTTTTTCGTCAAAACCTTTTGTCGGCATCTTATACTTAAATTTAGGACCTTTTTTTGCTTCACCCAAATAGTTATAATTTTCTCCTAATGTGTCATCTGAATTTGTTAAACAACCCATTTCTTTTAAATACTCAAAAACTTCATCAATTG